>Ga0180008_1001375_pt1 | contig 15533 bp, 19 predicted proteins | sample MM_PW_MetaG_FD_121121 | JGI IMG/M metagenome (GOLD analysis project Ga0180008, IMG submission 121121) | Groundwater microbial communities from the Aspo Hard Rock Laboratory (HRL) deep subsurface site, Sweden - MM_PW_MetaG | ecosystem: Environmental > Aquatic > Deep subsurface > Groundwater...
AGTAACTTCTTTTTTGTCTGAATCAGAATATTTACCACAAATGTAAATAATGGGTTTTTTTCTCATTTAATACCTATTTCTTTTTCAAGAGCGTCACAAAGAACGTTAATGTTGCTATAACTTTTGATCAGTCGAACTAATTGTCGTCCTAATAATAGATCATGTTCATGTGTCCAAGTATCATAATCAGTCTTATGTGCTCGTAAAATTTCATATATGTATGCTAAAAACCGTTTTTCAAATGGTAGCAACTCTTTCCAATTTCTATATTCGTCTATTACTTTCTTCATTTTTTGCCTTCTTTTTCACCAATTATTTATTTTATTATTTATCCAACCTGCTTTTATTAAAGATTGTTTTATATTCTTCCAGGGGATAGTAAATGTATCTGCTTGAACACAGTTACCATATTGAATAACTTCGTGTACTATGAAGATACCTTTCTTTTCTTCATAATACCAGTTATGCTCATCTATTTCTTGTGGTTCTAAGCTAAGTGCCATAATGGGTATTACTCCTTTGAAAAACTATTTCTAACCTCTATATCTACCGGCATAAATATGCCATCTATAGTTACTTCCATTACTTCTTTCATAATTTGTTTTACTTCTTTTGGCTGGGTGTTTTCACTAGTAATAGAATCGTGAGAAGTAGTTACAATATAAGCATCTAAATTTTGTATAGCAAACTTCTTAGATATATTTACCATAGCAAATTTTAAAAGATCAGCAGCAGTGCCTTGTATTATGTGATTAATTAAAGCTCTTACTTCAGCATCATAAATCCAAAATTTTTCCATGCCATAAAAAACATCTTCCCTTAAGTATCTTCGTCTGCCAAATAAAGTAGATGTATATCTATTTTTTCTAATATTATTTTTTTCTCTTGTAATCCATTCAGCCACACCTTTATAAGTATTAAAATACTTTTTTATAAATTCTTTTGCTTCTTCTTTTGAACATCCTAATTGAGTACTTATAGCATATTCAGTTGCCCCATAAATCAAAGCAAAATTCACAGTTTTTCCATCTTGTCTTTCAATACCTAATTCTTTAGCTGTAAGTGAATGAATATCAGCCCCTAATGGATCATTTATATACATTTCACGTAAAACAGGGTCTTTGGATACAATAGTTACAAGCCTATATTCGTTTGAACTCCAGTCACCCTCCACAAAACAATAGCCCTCTCTTGGTATAAAACCTTTTCTTATGTCTATTGGCCCCTCTCTTGTAAGTGTTTGCAAACTAGGAGAAGCAGACATTCTACCACTACTAATGATTTGATTAAAATCTGTGTGTAATATATAATGTATTTTATCTTTTTTATGTATCTGTTCAGCTATTTTAGGAAACTTATTTACATAAGAAGTTAAAGCCTTTTCTATTTGTCTTAAATCCAGTATTTTACTAATAAGCTTATATTCATTAGTTTCTTTATTGTATTTGCTCAAAGCTTTATTAAGAGACTCTACACCAACAGAAGTTGCACCACTTTTAGTAGAAAGTAAAGGTATTTTCATTGAATTAAATAGTTTTGCTACTTGTGGGTTTGAGGTTGCTGTTATACCAAAATTAGATTTAAAGAACTTTTTTAATTCTTTTCTTTGTTCTTCAGCAGGTTTTTTAATATTTTTATAATAATCTACATCAATTTCTGTGCCTCTAATTTCTATTTGAGCAAGTAGTGGTAGTAAGGGTGATTCGGCCTCATAAAAAAGTTTGTAATAATTTTTGTCAATTTCTGGTTTTAAGGATTTGTATAAATAATAGGTAAATATTACGTCATTTATAGCGTAAACAGCCATGTCGATAGGGTTAGTTTCAGCAGTATCATCTTCTGTTGCAGAGTCAAAAGTTTTTACTATACCATGAGGGATATCCACATAATTTGAAATAATTGTTTTCAGGGCTGTTTTTTTGGTTTTATCCCCATATACCATTTTTGCAGCATTATTTGTACACCAGCATCGAGGAAACAATTCTATCTTACTTTTTAGCAAGAACTTATAATCAAACTTTATATTATGTCCTATATATAAACCGTTGGTAGATAAGATTGGATTTAAATTATTTCGTACTGTCTCTAATGTAAGTTGATTTTCTATTCTTTTACCATTTTTCGTATGAGCCAAAGGAATGTAATATCCTTTGTCGGTGGAAGTGCAAAAAGATATTCCCAATAACCAGCCGTTATAGGGATCCAATCCTGATTTTTTAAATGGACCTGTTGTTTCTACATCTATACTGATAGGTAGTTTATTTGCTATAGCGTCCTTTAATTCAAATAAAAGAGGTTCTAACTCTTTTTCACTTGTTACTATGTTGTATTCAGGACATTTCCAAAAGAACATTTTATGGTTTCACTCCTGCCTTTACTAAAGCGTTATCCACTCTCTGCCACTTGTCACCGGATAGTGCGTGTTGTGTTTCCTGGAGTGCTTCAAGCACTTCAAGATATGCAGTATGGTCACGGATGGCATTATAAATAACATCTATAGTGTCTGGATGGATTGCTATATGTTTATTGTTGATATACCTCCATATCTGATCAGTCATCACTCGGCAGGCATAGTCGAAATCACTATTCATGGCTTCACTCCTACCTTTTATTCCTCAGCTTTCCACCATCAGTTGGTATACGGAATCATAGTAGTTAAAAGGGCAGGTCGTCATCGTCATCAGCAAGTTTCTTCTCTTTATCTTTTACAGGCAAAGACTCTTCTTCTGGTTCAGGCTTATCATCTTCTACTTTAGGTTTATCATTCTTTGCATCTAAAAACTTAAAATTATTTACTACGACTTCAGAAACATATCGTTTAATACCCTCTTTATCCTCATAACTACGATTACTTATTTTACCCTCAATAAAAAGTTTTGAACCCTTTTTTACATACTCTTTGATAATCTCAGCCTGTTTGTCCCATGCTACTATATTATGCCAGGTAGTTCTACTTTGCATTTCTCCGGTTTTGTCTTTAAACTTTTCTGAGGTAGCCAATGTAAAATTACATACCGCTATTCCAGAAGCAGTATTCTTTAGTTCTGGGTCTTTACCCAAATGGCCGATCAAGATTACTTTGTTAATCATTCTTCTCTCCTGTCATTTCATGTACTTTCTTTATTATTTCCAACTTTCTTAAAAATACCACTAACTCATTTTTATTTACAACAAAAAATGGCTGATTATCCTTTTCAAACATTAAATTTTCTCCATTAAAAATAATATCAACACCACCATGTTCAAATCTTATTTCTATATTACTCATGGCTTTCCCCCTTCTCCTCCTCATAGTCAGCGATGGCGGCATGGGCAATTTGTGCCATAGCCATCACTGCTGATTTACCAGCTTCTATGGTTAAGATTCCCCCATAATGCCCAGGGAAATTGCTAATTTCCAGTAATGCCTCCGCCAGACCCTCTTCAACCCTCTCCCCCACCGTATCCGGCGGCCTGTGCTTGTTAATGAGGGATATGACAGCATCTATCCGATCCCCAATTATGGTGATTTCTCCCGCCATCTCTGCAGCATATTGAGAATCAATTCCTAACGCCAATCTCTTTACCCATATCTGCTCTTTATCTATCATGGCAATGGCCCCAAATATCCTGGTTCTTCTGGAACTCTTCCACTCTTGTCCACATAATCATCATCTCCTGGGACTTCCCCGAAAGGAATCCCTTGATCAACGTTGTTTTTACCTGTTTCTTTCCATTTATCTTTTTCTAATATTTGTAACTTATAAACCTCCATTTTAAAAGCTATTCCTTTACATTCACATACTTCTGTATTACTACTATTTATCCAATTAAAAGCCTCAAAAACTTTTCCACAATTGGAGCATTTATAATCGTATATTGGCATTTAAGTATTATACAATATTTTTAAAGTTTTGTTCCAACTTTTTCAATAGTAATAATATTTTAGATTTGCTTAACTGTATCATAATCTTTAAATAAGCGCACCATTCTATTGTCTATATCTTGTGAAAAGTTCTTTTTAAAAAAATCTAAACACACTTTATTGTATTTTGTTATTTTATACATAGCTTTAATTTTATCATAATTTTTGTTGATTTCTTTGATTAAAAATTCCAACAAAGTTTTTTCTACAGTTCTTCCCATAACTCTACAACTTAATACAAAATTTGTAATCACATTTTCATGTGTTCTCATAAAGCCAGTAAGACCATAATCACCAAATCTGTCTTTAACGAATACAACCCACATGGGATTTTGGGAAGCATATGTCCATTGTATAAGGGTTTCTTTACTAACGTCATGCTTGTTTAAATTCATTTGATTAGTCTTATTCAATAATTGTATAACCCTATCTAAATACTTTTCATTATACTTTTCTATATTTATTTCTAAATTAAGACTCTTAATCCATCCTTCTACATTCATTTTTGATTTTAATTCTTGTCTATCTTTTTCTATTTTATACATTTCTAATCTTTGGGCATCTTCTTCAGTAATAGTATTAATGTCAGGTAATATACTGGAAACTAAATCTCTTTCTGCAGAATTGTCATCTATAAAAATTACACCTTTTTCTGTTAAATTCAATTCCGTTAATATGTCTTTTATATTTGTAGCTTTATCTTTCCAGTTAATTCTCCAAGTTATAAAATCCTTCGACCTTAATATCATATCTTTATTCTTGTCTATAGCCTCTATTGCCGCATCTTCATTATTTTTACTTGAAATAGCTAACAAAACACCCCTGGAAGAAAGTTCTTTTAACTTTTGCTGAAGTTCTTTATGCTCCGTTTCAATCTTAATATTCTCATATCCTACATCTCCTAATACACCACCCCACAAGGTTTTATCCAAATCAGTAATAATAAGTTTAGTTCTTATTTCATCTACAGTATCACATACTTGCTTAACATTTTCTTTGGTGTCTTTTATAATACTATGACTAGAAATAACTTGTCCTATATGAACTATTGCATTATCTTCTATTATCGTACTTCCACCAATAATGGCTCCTGCACCAACAACAACATTGTTTCCTATTTTACAATTATGAGATATATGAACTAAATTATCTATTTTTACATTATTACCTATTATTGTATCGTCTAAAGTACCCCTATCAATACAAACATTTGCACCAATATCTACATTATTGCCTATAACAACATTTCCAATATGAGGCAATTTTTCTGGAACACCATTTATTACCACAATGCTAAATCCATCAGCACCTATTACAGTGTTTTTTCCAATACTAACATTTTTACCCTTATTTACCCATGTACGTGAATGATTTTTACTTAGTGTTGTATTTTCTTTCAATATTTTATAAAGATCAATTTTGTTTAATGCTTTTTTGCACTTAATTTTTAGTTCTTTTTTATTTACCCCATAGTTTAATATAGAAATCATAATTACCCCGTTAATAATTTAGTAACAATTGGTACACCCAGACAAAGGAAGATATATCCTAATCTCATTTATATTTCCTGGAACGCTTATTAACAATGCATATACCCCCATTAGTAATGAAAAGTAAAAAAACCTTGTATCAAACATATCTTTACCTAAGTAAATCAGTATAAGATAAAATATTACAATTATAATACCGCAATGAAAAGTATTAAAAAGTGTTTCTTTGTTTTTCCAGCCATGAGCATCTATCTTTCTAATCTGGTAATTCCATATGCTGCAAAAAATAAAAGTAAATAAATCATTTATTTTACCGCCACTATATTACATAAATAGTCATTTGGTGCGTCTATTAAGTTTTCTGGTGTTATTGATACAAATTTAAATCCACAATCTTTAATAACTTCTATAAATTCTTCTGCTGTGTTTTCAAATAATTTTAAATGCTTTTTACAAAATTCAGAAATTAATATTAGATTTTTATTATTAAATAATAGATTTTTCATACCATTTAATGCTCTTACTTCACTTCCTTCAATATCTATTTTAACAAAATCTATTTTAAAATCTTCAGGGAAAAAAGTATCCAAAGATACGCCAGGTATTCTATTTTGAAAGTACTCATCATTTTTCCAATCACTGTGCGTTTTTACCTCTCCTCCAGCACCAGTATTAAAGTAAACATCTATAATTTCATTTTTATCCCATGCCGCTAAATTATAAGGTTTAATGTGTGGGTAAAGAATTGAATTTTTATATAAACAATCCAAACTGTTTTGCTCAATTTCAAAAGAATGCATTTCTTTTGCTAAATTTTTTAAAGCAACACTATAAAGCCCTACATGAGCACCTAAATCCAGCCCTATAAAATCCTTACGTAAATTTAGTAAAGAAAAACAAATTGGATCGTACTCCATTGGTGACATTGTACATGATCTACAATTTTTCTCACATCCATACATAATCCCCACAAAAGGGTGTCTAATTAATGGTCTACTTTTATTCATTGGTACACCTCATGTTTTTAGGGTTTTGCTCCATTTGTTATTCATTTATTTTAAATAAACTAAATTTTTCCCATCTAAAATTTTAATCTTTTCCATATTATATTTCTTTACTATTGATGCAACAGTAATAGGCACAAATTTCTCTTCTATTCCATCTCTTTCAACAATCAAACATGTATTTTTTAATAATTTAGGATATAACTCATCCAGTATAATTCCCTCACATCCTTGAGTATCTATTTTAATTATTTTAACTTTATCAAAATTTATATTAAAGTAATCTATTTTTTTCATTACACAGTTTTGTTTTATATATGCAAGTTTACCATTTAAATTTATAATAGAACTAGTTCCTGTATTTAATAATGAATAAAATAAATCTATAGATATGTCATTATTATATATGCCTGCATTAAAACATTTAACATTTTTATATTTTCTTGTATTATATTTTAATAAAATGTAAATATCAGGATTAGGTTCAAAACTATATATCAAGAATTTTGGATAATTGTATGCAACAATACAAGTATGTATTCCTACATGTGCCCCAATATCTAAAAATATACCACCTGTTTCTTTTTTCAATATATTTAAAATATATTGAATTGTACCATTTTCATAAATACATTTTCTTTTTAATGACTCCCCTATTACTTTATCTTGAAAATAATAAAAATAATTCTCTATATGTTTAAGTTTTACTTTTTCTATTTTATTCTTTCGATAAGACATTTAATCTATCCTTATATAAGTTCTATTATTTTTTATAACAGACTCAAATATTTATCTTTTAATTTATTCCAAGAAAAATTTTCTTCCACTATCTCTCTATTATTATTTTTTATGTTGCTGTTATTATAAATCAACACCATTTTATTAACAATATCATCAACATCAGGAATATACCCATAAGTGTCTCCCGTATGCCAGAGAATTTTCTTTTTAACACTTATTAACATATCTTTATTTGTTATCCATTCATTCATAGGTGGAGCATTGGTAGTAATAACAGGTAAACCGCAGGACATTGCTTCTATTATAGGTAATCCTATGCCCTCTCTTTTTGATGGTGCTAAGTATATTACTCCTTGTTTATAAATATCTATTTGGTTACTAAAATTCATTACATTAATATTCAAGTTGTCTACATTTTGCGTCAAATGATATATAGGGTCAAGGGTAGGTTGTCTATTAATCCATAAAGATGCATTTTCGCATAAATGTTGCATAAGTTTAAATGCTTTATAAACTTGCTCTGATCCCTTTCTCCAATGTGCACCACCATTACCTTGATTATGAAGGAAAAAATATTTATTCTTATATTCTATATTTTTTGGGTTAAAATATTCAGTATCTATTGGATAGGGTAAATAAATAGCTTTGTTTAAAAACCATTTTTTGTATCTTTCGTAACATATTTTTGTTGGGCATATTACTATATCTATGTATTTTTTATATGGTAATATAACATTTATAGATAATGTATCTAACATTGGCATAAAAATTGTTTTAATATTATTTTCTTTTAATATTTTGAAATAGTTAAAGTTGAACGGTGTTTCTATTATAAAAACTGTCTTTACGTTAAAAGATTCAATATACTCCCTCATCTCTTTGTCAGAACACTCTTTAGAAATAAAAATATTGTTTAGTGTATACAAATCACCATACCCTATGGTTGGGTGTTTAATAATAAAATGGCTGTCTATAAGTAAAAATCTTTTAAACCAGCTTATAATAATTCCTAATCCAGTAGTAGCATTATATCCTATCACACCAGCCAAATTATTTTTTCTCCCTTTCATCATGCAATTTTCCACCATCATGCTTATAAAAAATATCTAACCACTTTTTACATAATTCACCAGACTCCTTTTTAATTTCAGGTAGTATATATTGATACAAATAACTGATTCTGTTTTTTACAGAACTGTCTAACCATGTTTCGGGGTGCATATTAAAAACAATCTGCTTTGGTGGATCATTCATAAAACAACTTAAAATAGTTTTATCTCTCCATGCTCTTGCACTATCACTAATATAAGCCATATCCTTTAAATAATTAACACTAAACGGATTTATTGTAATAGAATCAAAAATGTTTGTATTCTTTTTATGTGGTAAGTGACAAGTGGCTGTTTTAACTGGTTTTTGAGTTATTTGCTCTATTATTTCACATTCAAATTTAAATTGTTTTACACATTTTTCATCTTCGCTAGGATATTTTGACATATCATAATGTAATCCTATTTCATGTCCCATATTAGATATATCAGAAATTAGTTTCCTATTTTTATATGATAAAATATCATATGTGGATATCAATATATAAAAAGTAGAAAATATATTTAGTTCTCTTTCTATAAATGCTACTGTTTCTGCTGGCCATAGAAAATAATCAATATCATGCCTTAAATATATATGTTTTCCTGTAACATCCTTTTCAATAATTTTTTTAAATATATAGCCTTCAATTTTAAGCGATATCAATAAATCAACATAATCACGCATATCAAACTTAGGTAAAAAGTATTTGCTCACTAGAATGATTCCTCTATGCCATGATCTAATCTACAAGAATTCATTTTCAAATTATTGTCTTCTACTATGTTATATACAATCATTGTTCTTATTTTATTGCCTATTTTAAAATCAGAATTAACAATAGCTCTTTTATATACATCTATTGGGGAACACCAAACTGTTAGCTTATCCCATTTATATACTTGACATAATTTTTTTGCTACATTTAAATTTTTGGTGGGGTACACTCCTAGTTCTAAAATATGACATATATCTTTATATGGCTTTAAGATTAACCCATCAATTATTATATACTTATTATCAGGATGCTCTGTATAACGTCTGTTGTTTAATACATCTATAAATGTATTTTCAGCTTTTCTATATTCTATATTATTATTTATGTTATAAAATTTATTAACTCTATTATATTCATATTTTGGTATTTCTAATACTGGATACCAACCAACCTTTAAATGTCCCTTTAACACAGGATTAGATTGATTTGGAAACCCAACAATATAACTATATTCACCTATCTTTCTTTCTTGTTCAAGTGCAAAATTACTTAATTCAGTAAATAATCCCTTTTTTCTATATTCCTTTAATATTCCTACAGCAAAGCATCTACCTACTTTATAAAACTTATTATTATTATTTAAAATTCTAGGTTCCACACTCCATACACCTATTAACTTTTTATTATCCCATGCTCCATATGTTCTAACTTCTGTTGTGAATAATGTAGTATGATACCATTTGTACCAAGCATAAGATGTAATATTCATAGGAAAAAGATCCTTCATAATACGATAATAGTCTACAATATTTGTATTAACGTTAAGTATTCTAAACATATAACCCACCATTAATATGTATGGCTTGACCAGTAATATAAGGAGTATTTATAAATAGTTGTACAACATTATAAACTTCATTTATGTTAGCAAATCTTCCTAAAGGTATCTCATTTTTTAATACCGTTTGTATGTTATCTGATACTTTACTGATCATCCCATATTCTGTATACCCTAAGACTATATTTCCAGAACAAATATTATATTTTGCACCCTCAACCATTAATGATCTAGTTACTCCAAATAACGCTGATTTTGAAGAACAGTATCCAAATGTTCCAAACACAGGCTTAACAGACACAACAGAACTTACAAATATAATTCTACCAAACTCTGCTTTCTTCATAAAATCCCATAAATAGTGTGCAATATAGATTCCACTTAGTACATTAATTTTAAAATGATTTGCAATCTCAATTGTACTAAGTTTACTAAACGGTTTATTAATAGTAATACCAGCCAAATGAATAAATATCAACTGGTCTTGGTCAGTTATATTGTTTGATAAATCAATACTAAATGAATCATCAAGAAAATTACATTTTATTGGAATGCACTGTTTTGGTGTAGTAGTATTATATATGCCTATAATATTATCAGGGTCATTTATTTTATTAATAAGTTCTTGGCCTACTCCTCCAGAAGCACCAGTTATTACATATTTTTTAGACACACCCACACCTTTCTAATAATTTGGTTAATGTTTGTGGTAAAGTATATTTTTCTATATATGTATTATAACCTTGTTCTGCTATTTTGTTCCTATAAGAACTATCATAAAGCAATTTATTAATTTGAGTAAGACATTCCTCTTTTGTTTTCCATACCAACATATCATAACCATCTGTAAATAATTTCTCTATTCCAAATCCATATTGGTTTACACCGGCAATACCAGTTGCCATATGATAAAAATATCTATCCCCAAAACATAATTCATATGGAACTTCCATGTTAATATTTAACACAACTTTAGACTGATTTATTACCTCATTACATTTTTCATTATATACATTTTTGTGTGCCGCAAATAATGATGGCCACCCACTTCCAAATATGTGCAGATTTAGTCCAGAATTTAATAAATAAGATATTAACTCTATTCTATATTGATAATGAGGAGACCCTAAAAATATAACATCATATTTTTTTTCTATATTTTTAATGGGGTGAAAGTAATAATAATATGGTGGAGTAGGTAAATAAAAAGGAATATCACCTTTTTTTGTTAGATAGTGTTTTCTTAATCTCTCATCCCCCATAGTCCAAAAACTGTAATCACACACAGAGCACATTTCTTTAAACCAAGCATTGGGATGTATATTATCTTTAAAATAGTCATGAAACCAATTTATAATAGTTATTTTATACTTATTACTTATTTTATTAAGTACTCCAATATCTAACCCTCTTCCTGACACTATTATAATTAAATCTATACTATATTTTTTTATGTAATTTTCTATTTCTATGGTTGCTTTGAGCGAACCATATTTTTGCATATATTCTCTATAGTCATACTTAAACACACTATATTTAAAGTCCTGATTAAGACATTGTGCTACATGTAACTCATGTCTGTTCTGTCTAGATGTATTAAATGTGCCTATTACTAGAACATTCATATCTGTTGTATCTTTGCCTTAAATTATTGTGTTGATAAATATAAACATTTTTGTTTTTTAAAGCTTCTTTATACCAAGAAAGATATTTTTTTATGCCTTCTTCTATCATAGTAGCGGGCATATATCCCAACCCCTTATTAATTTTTGATATATCACCCTTGTAGTATGTTATTTCACCTGATTTCTTTTTATCTATTACTATTTTCGACCTTGATTCAAGACTATTTATAATTAAATCTGCCACTTTTGTTAGTAAAACAGAATGTCCCGTACATATGTTAAATGTTTCGTCTTTTTCTTTTTCAATATTTTTTATAATAAAATACAACCCATTTATAACATCATCTATATAAGTAAAATCAAAACTTTTTTCACTACCAAAAACATGTAAATCTTGATTTCTTATTGCTTTATATGTAAATATAGGTATAACACCCTTCCACACATTATATTTACCATAAACATTAGATAGGCGCACTATACATGAATTAATACCATAACATTTAGAATAAGAATGTATTAGTGCCTCGGACCCATATTTAGAAGCAGAATATGGACATTTTATGTAAGAAAGACTTGTTTCATTTTCTTTCCTATAATTATTATATAATGATTCACCATATACTTCTCTAGATGATGAAAAAATTAAATTTTTTACTTTATTTTTCCTGGCATACTCTAATATATTATATACCATTAAGTAATTATCCATAGCTAATTTTGGATATAAAACTGAATAGTGTACCCAAGGATTGGCTGCTAAATGAACTATTGTTTCTGGTATTTCTTCACAATGTAATTTTTTTTCTATCAAACCATTTTTTCTTAGATCAATCTTTAATGTTTTTATATCATCATACCATAACTGCTTTTTTATATCAATAGCTATAACATTATATTTTTCACCAATAAGTTTACGGGATAGTCCTGTACCAATTGCTCCTGATGACCCAGTTACCATTATATTACTCATTAGTTATTTTTTCTTTCTAACACATATAGTCCATGACAATAGGTGTGATTTTCAATAACTTCCCAGCAACTATCTTTATTAAGATAATCATTTACTGCCCTAACTAAATAAGATAATTCTGTATCATGTATTAAAATATATTTTTTTACCTTATTAGAAAATTTGTTCAATTCTCCATATAGGTGATCATATGTATGTAATGAATCAATATGTAACAAGTCTGTACTGTCAAAAGTATAATCTAAGTCATCCATACAACAAAAGGTAAATTTTATATTATTATCTTCTGCAATTTTTTTTAGCCGTAAAGTATCAACTTTATTTGAGTTTTCAGGAAATATGTCAACACCAACATATTCTTTTGGTCTGCCACTTAATAAGCCTCTTGTTGAACACCCAATGGAAATTCCAAGCTCTAATATCTTATCACATTTTTTAGCAAATCTTTTCATTGTTGGTACATGTTGATTCATATCATACCAACAATGCCCCTGGCAGGCCATTTTATATTCTGTTTCCAAATCAAAAACCAATTCCATATTATTACACCTACCATCGGAAAACGGATATGGTATTTTTCTTATTACCTCAAACATTGGACAATCAGGATCAGGGTAATAGGGATCATTATAAATTTTCATTATTAAAAAGCTCTATTATATTTTTAGCATTAACAGAAGAGGGAGTAACACCAGTTTTTCCACTCATAAATTTATTGACTGTATCATATTCATTTAAAGATTCTTCTGCTGTTTTTTCAATTCTTTCATCTACCATTTGTGCCATTTCTTTATCTTGATTATGTTTGAATATTGGCATACTATCCTTAAAATTATAATACATAAATTTATCAAATTCTGGAATATCTCTTGTTGGTTGGTTTTCTATTACAATAGGAAAAACATCAAGTAGGGCAGCCTCAATAGGAGGCATACCACCCATTGCATAAATCATTAATTTTGCCTTCATTATTTCATAAAATCTATTCCATCCCCATAATGGACCTAACATTATTAATTTTACATTTTGATTGGTTAATTGGGTTTTTATTTTATCTGTCATAGGGCCTTCACCTATAATAACCCATTCAATTTCATTTTTTACATGATTCATTACATTTAAAAGTAAATCATATCTTTTTATTTGTGTTGCTCTAGCTATGGTTATTATTCTATTGGAAATTTTTTTAGGTGAATACATTTTCTTAGCTGCCTCAATAGTAGCCACATCTATAGAAGGAAACCTTATTTTAACATTTTCTAAATCAGGGAAAAGCTTTTGATGCATGGGAAGTCTTACCGGATTACTAATTGTTTTTATCGTAGCATTTTTCCATGCATTTCCAACATCCAAATAATATGGTCTTGATATATTAAAATTTGTTACTTCTGTGTCATTTTTATCTATAATGCCATAGTTATCATAATCTGCATTAGGAATAACTCGCCAAGGTGGTAAAACTTCAATATGTGAAAAATGCGGTATATTTAATCTTTTAGAAATAGCATCACCTAAAATGGTAACTGATTCATAAGGCGACCAAACAAAATCATATTTTTTAGGTGGAATATAACTAATATTTTCTATTATGGTTATATCATGTCCTAATTTTTCTAATTCTCTAGCTACAGCATCTGAGGGAACGGAAACCCAATCATATCCTGATATTCTAGAATAAATTATATTCATTTAATATCCTTTCCATCATGTGCTTCAATGTGTACTTTTCTTTATATAATTCAAACCCTGCTTTACCAATTTCCTCCCTTTTTTTATCATCTTCCAAAAGTTCTTTAATTTTTACTGCACAATCATCATAAGTGTCCCATAACACCATATGTTTTCCATCTTCAAACATATCCTCGATATTGGGAATTCTTTTATTTAATCCAACAGTGTTTACTGCCATTGGATAAAAGTACCTATCACTAAAATATAAGGGGACTTCATTTATTACATTTTGATTTACAATTATCTTCGATTTATTTAAAAGAGTGTTAAAATCTTTTCCAAATACTCCTGGTTTAGTGTGTGGTTTTAAAGAGTCCGGCCAATTTCCATCACCAAATATAGTAATATTTATTCCAGAGTTAACAAGATATTCTAACAGTTGTACCCTTTCTTGAGAATGGGGAGTACCACAAAAAATAACATCATATTCCTTTTCTATGTTTAATGGAAAATAATAATTATCGTCTGGTGTTATTGGTAGAAATTGACAGGGCTTTTGAGTCTGAGAAAAAACTTCTGAAAGTAATTTTGGGTCTCCTACTGACCAAAAAGAAGAATGACAATATGAGCATAAATTTCTAAACCAGCCTTCTGTGTTACCTCTACAATCAACATACCAATTAAATATTTTAGTTTTAGGTGACAGAAAGTTAAGATGCTTAAAGATTTCTGGTACAAGATTTTGACCACCACAAATTAAAACAAGATCAATACCTTTTTGTAATACTTCGCTTACTATTTCATAAGTAGTAAGTATAGGGGGCATCTTTTTCATTACATCTCTATAAGCAAAAGGAAAGACTTTGAAAGAAAAATCTTTTTCTAATCTTTCTTTTATATATATTTCATTACGAAGTGCTCCTTCAGAAAAATCACCCACTAAAAGGCATTTCTTTTTTGTTTTAACTTTATCAGAATGGAAGATCTTATCATATACTTCATCAGCAGAAATCTGACTCATACAATTATACTCTCCACACTGTTCCCATCTCTCTGTATATTGGCATGGTGAACACCACATAGGTTTATTAATAATATGAACATCTTTTCCAACTGGGAGATTTTTTCCTAATCTTGTTGCTCCAAAAATTGCAAAGGTTTTAGTACCAACAGAAGCAGAAATATGGGCAGGACCAGAATCATTACCTACAAAAAGTTCTGCATTTTTTATAAGATAAGCAAGCTGTGGTATATTAATTTCTCCACAAAAATCCAAAACAACATTTTCCGGCCATTCTATTTTTTCATAGTCCTTTTTATCTTCTTTATCTCCTACCAGTACAATTTTCTTTTCGGGAAATTTCTTATATATTTTTTCTGCTAATTCCTTATAATATGGCCAGCGTTTTCGATCCCAGCCAAAGTGTCTTAGAGTAGTATTAGCAAAGACTATATACTTTTTTAAATCAATTTTAAAACC
>Ga0180008_1001377_pt1 | contig 15510 bp, 18 predicted proteins | sample MM_PW_MetaG_FD_121121 | JGI IMG/M metagenome (GOLD analysis project Ga0180008, IMG submission 121121) | Groundwater microbial communities from the Aspo Hard Rock Laboratory (HRL) deep subsurface site, Sweden - MM_PW_MetaG | ecosystem: Environmental > Aquatic > Deep subsurface > Groundwater...
TTGCAAATAGTAATAAATGTGCTGAAATTATCAATGTAAATATGATTAGTAAACTTTTTTTATTTTCCATAAGGTGAATCTTAATATAATATTGATAATAATTATCTTAATTGATAATAAAATGAAAATATTTTTTTATTTTTGTTAAAAATCCATTAAAATAGATTATATATAATTCTCAAAATCAAAAAGAGGGGTGAAGTCTTTGCGTAAAATAATAGTTTGTTCTATATTTTGTAGTTTTATTTTTGCAGATAATTTAGAAATATTGCAAAATGACAAAAAAGAGTTTAGAAATTTAGAAAAAGAAGTTATACAAAAAAAGTATGAAGGTGCTAAAAATGATTGGATTGGAACAGTTGATTTAAATTCTGGATTAACAAGAAGCCATTCATTTTCAAAAGAAAGTGATTTATTTAATAAAAGTATTTCTATAGGTTTTTCACAAAGTATATATGAATCAGGTGGTATTGAGTTTGGAATAAAATATGCAAAAGATGTGTTAAATTCAGAATTGATTGCATGGGAAAATGAAAATATTACAATATTACAAACAATATATGAAACTCTTTTATTTATAAAAAAATTAAAATTTCAAATAGAACAAAGTGATTATTCATTAAAAAATAAAGATATAGAATTAATTTTAAAAAGAATTCAGTACGAAGCAGGGAGGGTTGATATTATTGAACTTAATAATGCAATTATGTCAAAAAACAATCAACAAAAAGAGAATATTTCTTTAAAAAATTCATTAAAGGATAAAGAGTATGAACTTTCAAAATATACAAATTTTAAATCAAATGAAATAAAAATTATTGATTTTAAAATTATAGATAAACAGAAATTTCTAAGAGATAATTTAAATATAAGATATGAAAATTCAAAAGTTGAACTACTAAATACATCATATAATCAATTAAAAAGTTCATATAAACCAAAAGTTATTTTAAGCACAAGTGCTGGGTATTCTAACAATGAAAATTTAACTACAAATGCAACAGGTGATGATGAAAGAAATGGCTCAATTGCTTTGAATGCTTCAATGCCTATTTTTGATATTACAAAAAATGCAAAACTTGAAAAATCTAAATTAGAAGTATTAAAACAAAAAGTAAATATTAATGATATGAAAAATGAATTAGTTTATGAATATGAGCAAATTTTAACTCAAATTAATACCTATGATGAGTATGAAAAAACTGTTGAAAATAATTTAAAACTCTATGATGATTTGATTATGGTAAATCAAAGTTCAAATGCTGCTGGAATGACTTCTGATTATGATTTAGAAGTCCTACAAAATACAAAAAAAATAAATGAATATGATTTACAAATAAATGATATTGATAAAAAACTTCAATACTCAAAACTATATTTTAAAACAAAGGTTGATAGGTAATGGATGCTAAATTAGAAAATGAATTAAAAAACTATTCCAATAAAAATTCAAAGAAAAAATATTTTTTTATAATTTTTATGCTAATAATCTTAGGTGCTGGAGTTTATTATTACTTTTTTATAAATCAATCGCAAAAAGAAGAAATAGCAACTTATAATACAAAAAAAGTAACACGTGGAGATTTGTCAGTTGTTGTTAGTGCAACAGGAACTTTAAACCCAACTAATAGTGTGGAAATTGGCGTTGAAGTATCAGGAACTATAAAAGAGATTTATGTTGATTTTAATGATGAAGTGGAAGTTGGACAACTTCTAGCAACTTTAGATACTAGAAAATTACAATCAGAAGTTGATGGACAAACAGCAGCTTTAGGTATTGCCAAGGCAAATTTAAAAGAGAGTGAAGTAAATCTTAGAAATAAAAAATCAGTTTATGATAGAACATTAAAAATGTACAGTAGTTCAGGTGGAAAATATCCATCTATAAATGAACTTGATGATTCAAAATTTGCTTATGAGGCTGCTTTATCATCCCACGAAGCTTCAAAAGCAAAGGTTGAACAATCATCTTTTACTTTAAATACTGCAAAACAAAATCTTGATAAAGCTTATGTTAAATCATCAATTAAAGGAATAGTTTTAAATAGGGCTGTTGAAGTTGGACAAACACTAGCAGCTTCAATGTCTGCACCAAAACTATTTACCTTGGCAAAAGATTTAACTCAAATGGATTTAATAATAAGTATTGATGAATCAGATGTTGCTGATATAAAAAAAGATTTAGATGTAACTTTTACAGTTGATGCTTATTCAAACAAAATTTTTAAGGGGAAAATCAAACAAGTAAGACTAAATCCTGTAACTGTAAATGGTGTTGTAACTTATGAAACAGTAGTAGGAGTAAATAATGAAGAGTTACTTTTAAGACCTGGTATGACTGCAACTGCACAGATTATTACAAAACAAAGTATTGATAAATTGATTATTTCAAATACAGCTTTGAGATTTAAACCAAAAATTCAAACAGAGCAAAAAACAAATACAATGAATTTTGTACAAGCTCCAAGACGACCTCAAAGGGAAACAGGTGTAAAAGAGATGGGAAAAAAAGAGTTTTCACCTGTATTCATTTTAGAAAATAACCAAGCAAAAAGAGTAATGGTAAAAGTTTTAGAAACAGATGGAAAATCAACAACAATTGAATCAAAGGATTTAAAAGTTGATGATGAAGTAATTATTTCACAAAAGAGTAATAATGCAAAATAGTAAAACTATTATTGAATTTAAGAATATAGTTAAAACCTATGGTGTAGGTGATGCTAAAACTTATGCTTTAAATGGTGTAAATCTTTCTATAAATGAAGGTGAATTTGTAGCAATTATGGGGGCTAGTGGAAGTGGAAAATCAACTGCTATGAATATGATTGGTTGTTTGGATAAACCAAGTAGTGGTGAATATTTATTTAATGAAATCAATGTTGAAAAACTAAATAGAAATCAAATGGCACTTTTAAGAAGAAATTTTTTAGGATTTGTTTTTCAAAGTTTTAATTTATTAGGTCGAACATCTGCTTTGGAAAATGTAGAATTACCACTTGTTTATAGAAAAATTCCTGCAAAACAAAGAAAAGAGATGGCCTTTGAAGCTCTAAATAAAGTTGGTCTTCAAAGTGTTGTTTATAACACTCCTGCACAGCTCTCAGGTGGACAACAACAGCGTGTTGCAATTGCAAGGGCAATTGTATCAACTCCTTTAGTTTTACTAGCAGATGAACCAACAGGAAATCTTGATAGTATAAAAAGTATGGAAATAATGAATTTACTTAAAAAATTAAATGAAGATGAAAAAATCACTATTATTATGGTAACCCATGAAGAAGAAATGGCTGCTTTTGCAAATAGAATTATTTATTTTAGAGATGGAAATATTGAAGATAGCTTAAAAAAAGGATTCAAATAATGTTAAGTAATGCCTTTATAATAGCTATAAAAGAGATAAAAAGAAATATGCTAAGGTCATTTCTTACAATCTTAGGAATTGTAATTGGAGTGGCATCTGTAATTGCTATGGTAATGATTGGTGATGGAACAACTGCAAATGTAAAACAGAGTATTTCAAAACTTGGAACTAATATGTTAACTCTTAGAGTTGGACAAGAAAGACGTGGACCACCAAGAGAAGATAATAGTGCTAAACCATTTACACAAGGTGATATAAATGCTATAAGAAATGAACTTCAAAATATAAAAGCTGTAGCTTCTGAGAACTCTAGTAAAATGAATATTGTTTATGGGAATAAAAGTACTACAGCTTCTGTTATTGGAACTAGCAATGATTATTTTACAATTAAAGATTGGGAAACAACTGATGGAAGAATTTTTGATGAAAATGAATTAAATAATGGAAGATCTTCTTGTATTATAGGAACTACAGTTGTAAAACAACTTTTTGCAGATGAGAATCCAATTGGTATGAATATTAGACTTAAAAATTTAACTTGTAATATTATTGGCATTTTAAAATCAAAAGGAGCAGCTGCTTTTGGAAATGACCAAGATGAAATAGTTATAGTTCCTCTTAAAATGTTTCAACAAAAAATAAAAGGGGATAAAGATATTTCATCAATATTGATTTCAATTACTGATGGAGATTTAATTAATAATGCAAAAATAGAAATTACATCTTTAATGCAAGAAAGAAGAAATTTAAGAGTAGAAGAAGCTGATAATTTCCACATAAGAGATATGCAAGAAACACTTTCAACTATGACTTCAACAACGCAAATGTTAACTTATCTTTTAGGTTCAATAGCAGGGATTTCTTTACTTGTTGGGGGAATTGGAATTATGAATATTATGTTAGTTTCTGTAACAGAGCGAACGAGAGAAATAGGAACACGACTAGCTATTGGAGCTATGGAGAACGAAGTATTATTACAGTTTTTAGTAGAAGCCATTGTTTTATCTACACTTGGAGGAGCTATTGGAATAGTTTTAGGTTTAAGTATTGGTTCTTTAAGTGTAAATATAATGGATTTACCTTTTATTTTAAATAATAAAATTATTCTAATTTCATTTATTTTCTCGACTCTAATTGGTGTGCTTTTTGGCTATTTCCCAGCACGAAAAGCAGCTAGATTAAATCCAATAGACGCATTAAGATATGAATAATTTTATAAATAGAAATCTTTTAGAAAGATTTCTATTTAAACGTAAATTTTCTCAAACTTCTCAATTAAAAATTTAATTTTTAAATTATGGGCCAAACTAAAAGCACTATTTCCTAAAAAATCTTCATGATTAATATCTGCACCATTTTCAACTAAGTAATTTATACTATTTAGTTTATTATATAAAACTGCATAAATAAGTGGCGTAGAGTTTATATCATCAATTTCATTTATTTCTAAGCCACAATTTTTTAAGCATTTTATAACTTTAACATTATCTTGATACACAGCATAATTCATAGCAGATAGATTTGGAGATACTTCTTTTGTATTTATATTAAAAGAGATTAGTTTTTTGATTACATCAATTTTATTTTTGTGAATAGCCCAAAACAAACTATTTCGACCTCTATCATCTTTAATATTTATATCCACAATACCAAGTGAAAAGATTTCTATAAGTGTATCCCATTTGTTTTCATTAATTAAAGATATAAAAATATTTTTAAAAAGATGCTTGTCTAGATTTTGATTTATAAGATGATTGTTTGACATTTGATTTCCTTATATTGATAATCGTTATCATAATATAAGGAAACTTAATTGTAATTGAATAAAAGATTATTCTATAGAATTCTTTTCTTCTTTTATAGTTTTTTTTCTTTTGTTTTGATATAAAGTATGATGCCATAAAGCGAATCCACAAAAAGCAACACCTGCAACTACATGGACTTTTTTTGCAACACTATTTTTCATAAACATTGATGTAACTACTGTAGCCCCAAGTGTTGCAGTCATTCCAATTTTTGCTGCTTCTTTTTGAATTTCTAAATCAATTGACATTTTTTTGAGTCCTTTTTTTTCTTTTTTCTATTGTTTTAATTGTTTTGTTTACTGTTTTTATTGTTAATAGTGCTGTTAAAACGGTTGCAAATGGTAATAAAATAGGCATAAAAATCCTTTTGATAATAATTATCAAAATTCTATCCAAGAGATTCTTAAATAAAACTGATAACTATTATCATATTATTTTAGTTTAACACCTTTTATTGAATTTAAAAGTAGTCCAATTGTTGTTCCATTGTGTAATATTGCTGTTACTATTGGTGAAAATATTCCAAATGTTGCACCTGCTAAAATTCCAGAATTTATAGCAACAGTTGTATTAAAATTTGTATTTATTAAATTCATTGTTTTATATGCATACTCTTTTGCTTCAACAACGCAAGCAATATCATCTTTTAATAAAGATATATCAGCTGTTGCCTTTGCAATGTCAGCACCTCTACTCATTGATATTCCAACATGTGAGGAAATCAGCGCAGGAGCATCATTTATACCATCTCCTATAAAGGCTACTTTTTTACCTTCATCCATAAGTTCTTTTACTATTCTTGCCTTATCTTGAGGTAAAAGCTCTGCACGTACTTCATTAATACCTAATTGCTTAGCAATAATTTGTGCTTTTTCTTTTGTATCACCTGTAAGCATAATGATATTCTTTACACCAAGTTTTCTTAAATCTGAAATAGCTTTTTTTGCATTATGTCTTAACTCATCTGCTAAACCAATTGTTCCTAAAAGTTTCCCATCATAAGCTATATAAAGTAGTGTTTTCCCATCTTTTAATGAATCTTCTATTTTTTCTTTATATGGTGAAAAATCAATTTTTTCATCATCTTCTAAAAAGTGTCTACTTCCAATAACCACAGATTTCTCATTGATTTCTGTTTTTACTCCGTGCGCCACTATAAACTCTACTTCTTCATGGTGCATATGTACAAAACCTCTTTGTTTTGCCGCTTTTACAACAGCTTCTGCAACTGGATGGAAATAGTGCTCTTCTGTTGAAGCTGTAAGATTTAAAAGCTCTTCTTCACTCCATTCTTTATTATAAGATTCAACAGAAATAACTTCTAATTCTCCATATGTTAAAGTTCCTGTTTTATCAAAAATAAAAGTATCAGCACTATTTAAAGCTTCGATAGATTTTGCACCTTTTATCATAATTCCATTATGACCAGCTTTTGAAATAGTAGATTTAAAAGCAACAGGAGTTGCAAGTTTTAAGGCACAAGAATAATCAGCTTGTAAAATTGAGGCAACTCTTTCAAAATCTTTTGCAAATATATATGAAATACCAGCAAGCCCCAGAGTTACTGGAACTAATTTATTAGCAAGTTTATTTGCTTTTAATTGAACAGATGATTTTTCATTTAAAGAATTTTCAATATAATGTTTGATTCTTTGTGTAGCTGTATCTGCACCTACGTGTTCAGCCCAGATTCTAAATCTTCCTTCTTCAACTATTGTTCCTGAAATTACTCTATCCCCTCGTGTTTTAATAATAGGTTCGGCTTCTCCCGTCATAGAAACTTGATTTACGCTTCCTGCTCCATCAATAATATGCCCATCAACTGCAATGGTATTTCCTGCTCCTACTATTACAATATCTCCAATTTTAATTGTTTCGCTTTTTACTAAGATTTCTGTCTTTTTCCCATCAACGATTTTTTCTAGCCATGCTTCTTCTACATTTGGTTTTGATAATTCTTTTAATAAATCATCACTTTTATGAACAGTTGTTTCTTCTATATATTCGCCAAGTTCTAACATTGCATTTGTAGAATTTGCAGCAAGATAGTCTTTTCTATAAATAGATATTGCAACAGCTGCACTTTCAAGAACTTTTGAAGTTAATCCTTCTTTGAATAGCTCTTTTGAACCATCAATTAATAAAGGTAATGAAGCTGTAGTTGTGACTGTTGCTTTTAGTAAATCATTTGTAATAAATCTTTCTGCAACTAAAGCACTTGAAGCTCTAATTATTCCTTTAATAGAAGGTTCTTTGCTATTAAAACAAGAAACACAAACAGCTTCATCTTCACAATCAGCTAATAATTTTTCATTTGTAAGAGAGTTTAAGATTTCTTCTAGTTTTAATGTTATATCTTTATTGATTTCAAAAATTATAGAAAAAGCCTTTTTGTTAATTCTTACATTTTGTACATTTTCAACTTTTTTTAAATGATTTTTTAAGATATTTTCATCTAGATATTTATCTTTTAACAAAAAATATTTATATCTAACTCTAGAAGATGTTTGATGTACTTTTATAAATTTATTTTTCATAACATAGTTTTCTTATTGTTCTTGATTTGCTTGCATCTGAGCTTTAGCATCTTCATATCTTTCTTTTAACTCTTCAATCCCAGCAGAAAAAAGTTCACTTCCTTTTCCAACAGTTTTCATAATTGTTTCTTGTGCATTTTTATTTGTAAGTAAATAAGTAGCAAGTGCACCAATTAAAGCACCTTTTATGAAATCACCATTATTAAATCCACTTTGTCCATTTACATTTGTGGTCATATTATGTTGTATCTTATTTTCTAATGGATTAATATTTTGATTAATATAAGGATTTTGATTTATATTAATACCTGTTTGGTCATTTTTTGTTCTAGTGTTCTCAATATTTATATCATATGGGTTATTTGGGATATTATTATTCATAAACTTCTTCTTCAATATGACAATTTTCGTTTGTCAAATATTTCTGATCTAATTTTTCTTCAATTACTTCAAGAGCATAAATTCCCATCATTCCAATAGATGCTGCTGTTAATGCTTTAAATAATCCACCTTTTTGACCTAAATAATTAGCTGTTGCAATTGCAGTTCCTGTGGCAATTGCTCCTTGTGAAGTTCTTTTAAAAGTGTCTTTTATTGCTTCATTTTTAGTTATTTGTCTACTTTGAGCTTTTTTATAGTTTATTGCTCCACTAATAACAGCAGAGGCAACAGCTCCACTTATTACATGTCCTAAAACATTTCTTGGAGCTCCTGTATCTATTGTAATTTCTTTCATTCTTAGTCCTTTATCTTTTTTTCTATTTCTTCTTTGATATCTTGTAGTTCATCTTCTATTTCACTTTTTACTTCTTCTTTTTTTGTACATAACTTATCTTTTAGTTCACTAACATTTTTTTTAGTTTTTTCAAAAGTATCTTCTGCAAAATCTTTTGATTTGTCTACTAAACCTAGTGTTTTATTTTTTAATTTATCTTTGTTATTAAAGGCAATGATAGCCCCAGCTCCAACTGCTAGTCCTAATATGAATGGTAAAGCCATTTTTTACTCCTTTTCTTTAATATTTTGTTTAGAAATATAATTATTTAAAAGTGCAGTTATTGCACCACCAAAAACAACACCACTAGCCATTGTTAGATTTAACTTAGAAAATATTTTAGAAATAGAATTTTCATCTATATTTCCACTCATAATGTCATCTAATAAAACTTGATATTCTCCAAGTTTTTCCATAATATTTTCTTGATTTATATTTTCACTATTTCCACTATTTCCACTATTATAATGAGCTAATACACAGCTTCTAAATGCAGGCAAGTGATTGTTAAATGAAGCTGCTTGCAGTCTGAAAAGAACATCTTTTATATCATTTTCTTGGGCATATTGAAGTAAATTATTATACATTGCAATATTATTTATTTCTCCTGCAACACCCATCTCCCAACACTCTATTAGAGTATTTGGAATTTCAATTTTCAAATACCAATCATTAATAGGTATTTCTACTTGATATTTTTCCATTAGTTTTACTAAAACAGAGTAGTGAACTGCTTCTGCTTCTTTGATGTTTACAAAAGGTTGAACTAAACCAAATTTTTCTATGATTTTAGAATAGGTTTCATAAGCTTTGAACTCATCATAAACAGCAATTCTTAAAATTTGAGTACTTATTGGTATTTCACTATTACTATCAATACGTGCAGATAATAATAGTTGTTCATCAGTATTCTTTTCCAATTAAATTACCTCCTTTGCTAGATTATTTATCAAAATAGATATTTCATCTAAATTTTCTTGACTTATTAAGTCTTCCCAAATTTTTGGTTCAAAAATTTTAGGATCATAAGTAATTGTAACTGATGCAATTATTTTATTAATTTTAATATTCATTATCCCATCAATTTTACTTGGTAAATTTTCAATATCGCTTAAGGAAATATTCCCACTTGAATCTTTGATTTTAGGATTAACCCTAACTCTTAATCTTCCAGGGGTGTGGGCGATGATTGAAAAAAACTTTGATATATTTATAATTTCATCTGTACTTATCAAACTGTTTCCTTTTGTTGATTTTTATATATGTTAAATTAATTAAGCCTTATTATAAATTCATACTCATTATCAATTTAGTATAAAAGCTATTGACAATCTTCACAAATACCATATATTGTCATTACATGATCTTTTAAAATAAAGTTATTGTTTTTGGCTATATTTATTTGTTTTTCTTCTATTACATTATCTGTAAATTCAATAATTTTATGACATGAAGTACAAATTAGATGATCATGGTGTAAAGATAAATTTAGTTCATACAATTTCGAATTTTCAAGCCCATCTAAGCAAGAAACAATTTTTAATTCTTCAAAAAATTTCATTGCTCTATAAACTGTTGCAATTCCAATATCAACATTGTAAGTTTCTCTTATTTTATACGTTATTTCTTCTGCTGTTAAGTGTTGCTGTGAGAAGTAGAGTATTTTTAGAATATAATCTTTTTGAATAGAATTTTTTAATTTAAGTTTTGAAACATGTTTTTTAAAATTCTTTAAAAATGTATCAAAATTCATTTCATATTTCTTATGCATTAATGTATTCCTTTAAATGAAACAATTATTATTCCTATAAAAAGAAAAAAACTATAAAATTTCCATAAATTTCTATGGATTCTTAAATTCTTTTCATAGAGAGATTCTTTCATTTTTTTTTCCTGAAGAAATGTTTTTTTCATTTTATGACCTTAATAATTATTATCAGTATGATACTTTCCAAGAGCTTAATATAATATTAATGATAGTTAGAATCATTTTAAATATTAATTTAAGTTAATTGAAATTATAATTGATAAAATTAAAAGGATTTTTTATGTTAAATATTACATTACTTACATCTGTTGCTAAAAGTGCTTTTATTGGAGCAGTTGCAACAAAACTAGTTGATACATTAATTTCTACAAAAATAAATAATAAAGTAGAGCAGGGGAAATGGCTCAGAAATACTAAGTTAGAATTATTTTCAAAATTAACAGAAGATATATTATCCATTGAACATTCAAATGTTGATAATCAATTAAGAGAAATAAAAAAAACTTCAGCAAAAATAATTTTACTAATCAATGATAAAAAATTAACAGATAAAATAGAAAACTATATTACTAATCTAAATAAATTTGACACTTCAAAAAGAGCTGAACACAGTACTTTAATATTAATAAATAAAGATATGATAGCTTATTTACAAAAAAATATAAGATTATAAGGGAAACCTTATAATCAAATGAGTTCCTAAGTTTTGTTTAATTTCTAAATTACCATTTAATTGAATATTTGCGATTGATTTAACTAAGTTAAGTCCTAAACTATTTAATTGCTCAAATTTAAAATTCTTTTTTAATCCTTTTCCATTATCTTTTATTTCCAAAATATATTCAATATTTGTTTTCTTAAAAATTATTTCTACTCTTCCTTTATTTTTTATAAATGCATATTTTAAAGCATTTACAACACATTCATTTATTATTAATCCACAATACATAGCTTGGTCTACATCTAAAAATATTTCATCAATATCTAAAAGAATAATTACTTCTAGATTTTCTTCAAAAGTTGATTTAATATCATTAATTAACTGATTAATATAAGTATTAAAATCAATAGAATCAAGATTTTTAGATTCATAAAGTTTAGTATGAAGTAAAGCCATGGTATAGACTCTATTTTCTATGTTTGATAGGGCATCAATAATATTTTTATCTTTAATTTTAAATTTTTGTAATTTAATAAAATTTATTGTTAATGCTAAATTATTTTTAACTCTATGGTGAATCTCTTTTAAGAGCAATTCTTTTGTCTTCAAAGAGTTTGTAAGTTCTATAGTTCTATCTTCAACTCTTGTATCTAAGGTTTTTATATTATCCTCAATTTTATCCAACATTGAATCAAAGGCTATTCCTAATATTCCAATATCATCATTTCCTTTGATATTACTTCTAAAATTTAATTTTCCAAGACAAACTTGTTTGGCAGTATTTGAAAGTTTTTCAATATCTTTAATCCATTTTTTAAATATGAAATAACCAAATAAAATAGATAATACTAATGCTAAAATTGAAATTGGTAAAACTTTTATAATTGGACTATTAATATCATTTTTAAAATCATTTTCTAATGCGCTTAATACAAAAACAAAATTACTATTTTCTTTTTCCTCTATTTTACTAATCCAAGTTAGAGTATTTTTACCATCAATTTTATGTTTAATATTTTTTGTATCATTTACTTCTAGAATATCTCCTACTGTTAATTCCCCACTTTTAGGCAATCTATAATTTGAGATTTTACTTACACAAAAGTTTTCATTATTTACATTCTCAATCGTATCAAGAGATTTATTTAAATTATTTCCATCTATTTTATTATTAATCCACATTAAATAGATTTTTCCTTTATGAATATTTTCACTTAAAGAAAAACCTTCTTGAATTATTTTTTTAACATTTTCTTCAATATTTTTATATCCATTATTAAAATATGAATTACAAGAAAGCTGTAATTCTTGATTTTTTATTTTTGTTTTAAATAAATGGTATGTAGGATGAGGACATTGGGTAATTGAGTCATCTATGTTATGCCAATTGTTTTTAGATATTTTTTCAAAATCAAATGTTTTATTTACTTTATTATTTTGTAATTTTAAGATACTTTTATTATTTTCTAACAAATTTATTTCACAATTAAATTTTTTATTCATTTTTTTTAAATCAATTTCTAAATCTTCTTTTCTATACTTTTGGTTTAATAAAATACTTGTTTTAATTTTATCAATTTGAGTTATTATTTCATTTTTTGATTGATTTTTTTCAATAATTGAATACTCTTTGAAATAATCAACTAACAATTTGATTTGAGATTTTGTTAAAAGTACCATTTTCTCAGTTTGTAACAAGGCGTTATTGTATTGTTCTTTTTCAATTTTAGGAATTAGTAAGATAAATAAAATAGTTAATAAAAACAAGGATATTAATAAAAAAGAAAAACCAATTTTAAAACTAATGGGGATATTTTTAGAATTTGCCAAATTATTGTACTTTTAATCTATAGCCAGATTCAAAAACACTATCAATGATTTCTATTCCAACTTTTTGTTTTAATCTATAAATCAATGTTCTTAATCGCCCTAAATCATATATGGATTCTCTCCAGATATATGTACTAATTCGTTCAAAAGAAACAGATTCTTTTGGATAATCACTAAGTAGTTCTAATATTTTAGTTTCATTTCTTGTTAATTTTATTGGTTCATTATTTTTATATAATATAGCCTTACTTTTATGAAATTTAATATTATTTTCTAAATAAATATATTTTGTTTCATTTCTAATTACATCTTTATTTTTAAAAAAATAGTTATGCTTATTTAAAGAAGTTTGTATTGTTGTATGTAATTCTGTATCTTTACAAGGTTTAATTAAATAAGCATAAGGTTCGCAAGCCAAAGTTTTTTGTATTGTCATTTCATCAGAATATGAAGTCAAAAATATAATAGGAATTTTTTTTATTTGCCATAAATATTTTGCTATTTCTATTCCATTGTTTAATCCTTTTAATTTTATATCCACAATTGCCAATGTTGGATATGATTTTTCTAGGTGTTTTTTTACTCCTTGCATACTTGTTTCAATACCTGAAACTGAATATCCAAAAAATTTTAAAGTCTCTTGTAATCCAAGAGCTAAAATAATTTCATCTTCAATTATTAAAATTGAAATCTCCTTAATAGTATTTTTACACATTTTTTACCTTTTGTGATTTCGTTGTGATTTTTATTAGTTATGATACTCAATATCAATTTATAAAAAGGTTAAAATATGAAACATGAAAAAATTTTACTTAGTTCATTAACAGCATTATCTTTGTTCTCAAATAGTTTAAATGCAAATGATGTGACATTATTAGATGAAGTAAAAGTATGGGAAACACAAGTTAGTAGTTCATCTTTAAATTTAGGTGAAAAAGCAATTGAGACAAAACAAGCAGATCATTTAAGTGATTTATTAAAAGATTTACCAGGTGTGGATGTTGGAGGAACTCATTCTATAAATAATAGAATTAATATTAGAGGTCTACAAGATGAAAACCTAGAAATTACTCTTGATGGAGCAAAAGTACAAAATGCAAATATGTTTCATCATATTGGAAACTTATTAATTAATCCAGATATTTTAAAAAAAGCTGATATTCAAGTAGGTACTAATTCGGTTGTAAATGGTAGTTTAGGTGGTTCAGTAGCTTTTGAAACAAAAGATGGAAGAGAAATGCTTGAAAAAGGAAAAGATTTTGGGGCAAGAGTTTCAACAACTTATAATTCAAATGATAGCATTGGTGGTTCTTTAACTGGTTATGGAAAAGTATCAGAAGATATTGATTTTTTAGTTTATCACAATTATTTAAATAAAAATGATTGGAAAGATGGAAAAGGAGTTGAAACATTTGGTTCAGATGGAGAGGTTCAAAATACTCTTATGAAATTAGGATATAACTTAAGTGATTCTCAAAGAGTTTCTTTATCTTATGATACTTTAAAAGATGAAGGGGATTATTCTCCAAGACCAGATTTTGGAAGAGCTTATAATGAAGCTAGAACAGGACTATATACTTATCCCACTGAATACATAAGAAAAACAATTACTTTAAAACATGAGTTAAATCTAGGAGATGATTTAGTTTTAAATAGTACAGTTTATTCAAATGAAAATGAACTTGAAAGATATGAAAAACTAAATGGAACAACACCTGTTAGACCAGGAGGAATTACACAAGGGCTATTAAATGGTAAAGTTGCCACGAAGGGAATAAATACAAAAGCTCAAACAAATTTAGAAATTGTAGACATTTTACATACTTTTACTTATGGAGGATTATATGATATCCAAACAAGTAAAGTAACTTGGGATGGAGCTAAATATGGAGATGATGAAGAAGCAAAATCTGCGGCATTATTTGTGGAAGATACAATAGATTTTAATAATGGATTATTATTAACTCCAGGAGTTAGATATAACCACTATGATTTAGATGGTTCTTATGGAAAAATAAAAGATAGTAAATTTACTTATGGTTTAGCATCACAATATGCGGTAAATGACAATTTAACTTTATTAGCAAGTGCAACAACTCTTTATAAAGGAGTTGAAATGGTTGATGTTTTAGCAACAAATAGAATTTATGCCCCTGATACTCCTAATTTAAAATCAGAAACAGGAATAAATAAAGAAATAGGATTTACATATAATCAAGATGATACTTTAGGTGCTGATAGTGTTGGTTTTTCATTTAAATATTTTGATACAGATATTGATGATTATATTAAAACTGTTGGTTACGAAATGACAAATTCAGGAACATTAAATTTAAGAGGATTTGAAACAAGTTTTCTTTATAAATTAAATAAATTTAGTGGATTAATAACATATGCACATTCTGATACAAAATATGAAGATACAGGAATGGCAGATTCTAAAGAACCAGGAGATAGTTTATCTATTGGCTTAGATTATAAACTTTTATCTAATTTATCTTTATCTTGGGATTCTTTATTTGGCTTTAAACAAGATGATACTGCAGGAAGTGAATATAATATAAAAGATGCATATAATGTTCATGATTTTGCTGTAAATTGGAAGCCTAAAGTTGCTAAAAATCTAACAATAATTGCAGGAGTAGATAATATTTTTGATGAAGCTTATGTTTCTCATATCTCTGAAAATAGAAGTTTTACAGTTGGAAACAATCTTATAAGTACAGGAGATTATGAAGCAGGAAGAAATTTTAAAGTTACTTTAGCTTATAAA
>Ga0180008_1001378_pt1 | contig 15509 bp, 17 predicted proteins | sample MM_PW_MetaG_FD_121121 | JGI IMG/M metagenome (GOLD analysis project Ga0180008, IMG submission 121121) | Groundwater microbial communities from the Aspo Hard Rock Laboratory (HRL) deep subsurface site, Sweden - MM_PW_MetaG | ecosystem: Environmental > Aquatic > Deep subsurface > Groundwater...
CAGGTCTATTTATACAATAAATAATCGTTTTATAATACGGGAACCCCTTTTTAGTAATTACATTGATTTGAATTCCTCACAAAAAACCCATTCTCTGATTCTTTCTACCTCTTCTCACTCAACTTACAATATCGTTACATCCACTTAATATCATATTAAAACTAAAGAAATATAATAAATTCAAGATAAGAGGAGGAGGAAAACATAATGACTAATAAAAAAATGACAAAAAAACTTTTACCTTTAGCAGTTATGACTTCAGTTGCACTTGGTAGTTTAGGAGGAACTTTTTCTACCGCTGAAGCAAAAGAAGTAAAGTCAAACAGTTCAGAAATAAAAAATGTAATCGTCCTTATTGGAGATGGCATGGGCGTATCCTATACAACTGCATATCGTTATTTACAAGATAGCCCGGACTCCAAATTCGCGAATCGAACAGAGCTTGATAAATATCTTGTAGGTCAACAAATGACCTATCCAGAAGATGCAGATCAAAATATAACTGACTCAGCTTCCGCTGCGACCGCCATGTCTGCTGGTATTAAAACGTACAATAATGCTATCGGGGTTGATAATGATGGATCAGAAGTGAAAACTGTCTTGGAATCTGCTAAAGAACGCGGGAAAGCAACTGGACTTGTTGCAACCTCTGAAATTACACATGCTACGCCTGCCTCATTTGGCGCACATGATGAAAGTCGTAAAAATATGAATGCTATTGCAAATGACTATTATGATGACCTAGTAAATGGTGAACATAAAGTGGATGTTCTTCTTGGTGGAGGAACAGATTTATTTGTTCGTAACGATCGTGATCTTGTTGCAGACTTCCAACAAGACGGTTTTAGTTATGTAACAAACAAAGAGGAACTTTTAAATGATGAGAACGACCAGGTTCTTGGGTTGTTCGCTAAACGCGGAATGCCTAAGATGATCGACCGTACAGAGGACATCCCATCATTAGAAGAAATGACAAATTCAGCAATAGATCGTTTAAATAAAGATGAAGATGGATTCTTTTTAATGGTAGAAGGAAGTCAAATTGATTGGGCTGGTCATGACAATGACATCGTTTCTGCGATGAGTGAAATGGAAGACTTTGAAAAAGCATTTAAAGCAGCTATTGATTTTGCAAAACAGGACAAGCATACACTAGTCATCGCAACTGCTGACCACTCTACAGGCGGTTATTCTATTGGTGCAAATGGTATATATAACTGGGACGGTGCTCCAATAAAAGCAGCAAAAAGAACACCAGATTTCATGGCAGAAGAAATTGCTAATGGAGCTGATATTGAAGAAACGTTAAAATCATATATTGAACTTGATTTAACTAATGAGGAAATTAAATCTGTTAAAGATGCTTCGACTTCTAAAAAAGTAATCGATATTGATAATGCAATTGAAAAGATTTTCGACAACCGTTCTAGCACTGGGTGGACTACTGGAGGCCATACAGGTGAAGATGTTCCTGTTTATGCTTTTGGGCCATCCGCACAACAATTTGCAGGTCAAATAGACAATATTGACATTGCAAAAAACATTTTTGATATCTTAGAAAAAGGGAAAAAGGAAAATAAAACTGTTATTAATGATAAATAAGGGTTGGTTTTAGAATAAACCGGAGAAAGAAAGTTTGTGGGGCTGACATATAGGTATGAAGTCAGCCCCTACTTTTTGATTGTTAAATTTGAATATTGGAGGGTTTTACTTGAAAAATATTTTGATCCTTATTACACTTGTATCCCTTTTACTATATGGTTGTTCAAGCAACGTACAAAGCAGTTCTGCTCCTGAAAATGAAAATCAGAGAGAAAACGATTATTTAAGTAATTACTCTTCAAATCCACAAGTAACAGATGATCGTTCATTACTGGAAGTTGACCAAGAAGTTTCAGATGAAAAAGGGGAAGCTACTTTAAAGGCGATTAATCTTGTGAATGAGACTTATCCTGTTGGCCCGATTGAACTTCGTGTGAAAGATATGAAGGTTATTCACTTGAGGCCAGATTACAGCCTTGTTGATTACTTTCATGTGTTGACACATGAAGAAGAATTTAATTTTGTTAAGGTATTTATTGAAATTGAAAATATGTCCGAAGAAAAAGTGAATTTTGCTCCAATAGCAATGATCGAAACAAGCACAGGTGAGAAAATGGATTGGGAAAAAGATATTTATCTTGAAGATTTAAACGGTGTAATAGACGGTAACATAACTAAAAAGGGCAACATAGGCTTTATTATAGAATCTTCCAAAGACCTTAAATGGATTGAGATTACAACTAGTGATGTTTATGATAAGGATGAAAATATATTGAGCGATTCTCAAAAAATTAAGATTGATTTATAGGCGATGATATTAATCATTCAACGTAAATGTGGTTGTACAATCTAAATGGCATAGGCTTTAACTGTATATTGAAAATTTAACGGATAATAAAGACGCTCAGATTTTTCTAGGCGTCTTTTTTTCGCCTAAATATTTTATTAAACCATTCAAAATGAAAGCATACTGCGATTGGATTATCATCCCAGACTATTGCATAATATATGTTGTAAGCGAGTTCATAGGGAATTAATTTCTGCGAATTGGTTATGTTTACTTAACTCTATTAAGAGTGGATTTTTCTTTTTCTATTTATATTTATATTAATTATCTTACACTCTCAAAAGATATTGCCTATTATTTAATGATTAGCCTTAATGTACTAAAATATATATCTGAATACTTTTAATATAGGTCAAAGTAACTGTTACAATATAATTAATAACATTTTTAATAAAGGGAGTTTATGGTTATGAGTATTATTTCTAGTATTAATAGGAGCACACAAATTTTAGATCAAACATCTGTATTAGCAGCACTTGAATCAAATTTAGCCATGATAGAATTTAATATACATAGAGAAGTTATCTGGGTAAATGAAAATTTCGCAGAGAGTATGGGCTATACAGTTGATGAAATGAAGAATATGCAGCATAAACAATTTTGTACTGCTGAATTCAGTAACAGTAGAAAATATGAAGAATTGTGGGGGAATCTTGAAAAAGGGAATAAGTTTCAAGAAAAGATTCAAAGGATTGATAAAACGGGCAATTTACTTTGGTTAGAAGCCACTTATATTCCAATTTTAAATGAAGAGGGAATAGTTAATGCTGTTCTTAAAATAGCAACCAATATTACAGAACGAGAAAATAACACGGCAAAAATTATCTCTCAATTAAAGGAGATGCCAGAAGAATTAGTAAGTCTGATTGTTGAAAATTCTAAAGAAAAAATTCAAGCAGTTGAATCACTAAAAAAACAAACTGATTTAATAATTGAAATAACTAAAACCATACGCAATATCTCTACACAAACAAATGTGTTGGCGTTAAATGCTGCGATCGAAGCAGCGCGAGTTGGAAAAGAAGGACGAGGTTTTAAAGTTGTAGCTGATGAAGTCCGGAAATTGGCTGGTAATGTTGATGATGCCATTAAAAATGTGAATACAAATGTAGAGAATATTACAATGGAAGTAGAAAAGGTTAGTAAAATTACAGAGGATTTACAAATAACAGTCTCTGAAACCCAAACCAAATTTAACAAGGTTATAGAAGAATTTGAGGGCGTTGCTAAATAAAGAATTAATTATTACTTTTCTTTAGTAGATAAGAATCTAGCGAGAATCCAAAATTATTAAAATATAAAACTCTCTTGTTTTGAATTGTGTTTTATCAAAATAAGAGAGTTTTTTAAAAAACATTTTGACCAATATGATTTTTCCAATGGCCAATCTCAACTCACTTTTTGAAAAGTTCATGATTATGAACTAATTACTTCGTTAATAGAACTGCTTAGTCGAAATTTCTAATAACTCAAAATCCCCTTCGAAATCACCTGAACATTGAATAAGTATATACTTTTTAACATCATCGTTTGTTTCTGTTATTACATCCTTACACTTATACTCTTCTATAAAATTTCCATCCACTCATGAAAAACATGAATATCTTTACCGTTAAATGTTAGTGTCATTACTCCACGTTGACCCTCTATTCCATACCGAACAGAATTTATTTTAGATTTAATTTGATTTTTAACATTTTCTACAAATGCATTTAAAGCGTCGAGTTTTTGAATATGACCATGCTTGCTTACCACTTCCTCTACAATACTTTTTTTGTCATTCTGTTCATTTACATCTTCATCCATATTATTTGATTGACAGCCTGAAATGAGGAGAATAAATAATGTGAAACTCATTAAAAAACGCGACATTTTACACACGCTCCTTACTATTTTGTTGTATGTTCTGGTTCAACGAGTAGGAAATTGAAATTCTCGGAAATATATAACTCTTTGCTTTCTAGATTGTTTAATTTGTGAAAATCAAATCAGTTACATGAAGAGAGATTTTATATTGTATATATACTGAGTTTGTTGGAAACATTACTACTGGTGCAAGAAATTCATATAGGAGGTGAATTAATATGGGAGTTCTTTCAACTTCTCCAACCGAAATGGATAAATGCATAGAGGAATGTTTGCGTTGTGCTCGTGCTTGTGAAGAATGTCATACTGCATGCTTAAAAGAACCAGACGTTCAAGCAAGAGTTGAATGTTTGCAAACCTTACGTGATTGTATAGATATTTGCTTCGAAGCCGCTGGGTTTTTGGCTAGAAACAGTACAAACTCTAAAGCACTTTGCTCACTTTGTGCTTCAATTTGTGAAGCTTGTGCTACACATTGTGAAAAATTTAAAGACGATCATTGCCAAGAATGTGCAAAGATTTGCCGTGCATGTGCTGATATGTGCCGTCAAATGGCCTCTTAATATGTGAGCATAATAAAGGTCAAAATATGTATAAATTCAACAAAAAGGTTCGAAGTAACTAAGAAAACTTCGAACCTTTTTAGCGTTTGTAAAAGAAGAGGTAACCAAATAAATCATCTAATCCAATTCATCATCTAGTTCCTCTATTAGCTTTTTATTTCATTTAACTCCTTAAGATGTTCCTTAATTATACGATCTTCAAGCTCTTGTAAACGATTGTCTGAACAATTTTCATGCTGGCTTGTTAAGGTTGAATAGAGTGGTGAGGCATCCTTGTTTTGATCAAAGGAGTATCTTCTATTGTTGTTTGTCTAAGTACCAGTTCAAGTGAAATATCAAAAACGATTGCGATTTGTAAGGAGAATCACATTAATTGGGGTCTTCGTATACATATTGCACATGAAATTTGATAATACAGATGAGTGTTCAACTCAATCTAAAACTTCCAGATTCTTAAAAAAATGATATGATTAGATATCTTTTATTCTGGAATAGGTGGGACTAAAAAACAAATGTTTACGAGAAATAAGAAAAATGCAGAAGATAAAGAGAATACTAAACCGTTATTAATTTTGCTTTTTGTGGCTATTTTCCTCTTTCTGATTTGGCTTATAATCGTTGTTTTCTTTTCGTTTATTTATGATACCAAAAAAACAAATGGAAATAGATTTGAAGAGAATTCAAATTCTTTAACAAGTTTGAAATCGGAGACCTTAAAAAAGTTATTTGATTTTACTAATTCTCAAAATAATAAAGATGATTCTATAAGTAATGTGGAAAAAGAGTCGAAAATTCACACGAATGTTCTAGAAAGAGACGAATTTCAACCAACTATGAAGAATCTTTTTAAAGATAGGGATCTGTCCATAGAGAATATTGATTCAATCTTTAAAAATGTAGAATCCCCAAAGAAAATTAAAAATTCACATTCAACCTTTGGAAAAGAAGTTGTGTATATTTATCACACTCATAGTAGAGAATCATTCTTACCTTATTTAAGAGACACAATTAAAGCGGAAGAAGCTTATCATGAGACAGCTAATATTACATTAGTTGGTGAAATGCTTGGAAGAGAGCTTGAAAGAAGAGGGATTGGAACGGAAGTGGATTCTAGTGACATTGTAAAAATACTGGCATTTCGAGAATTGGACTACAGGAGTTCTTATGCAATTTCGAGAGAATTAGTTTTGAGTTCCATCAAAGAGAACAAAGATTTAGAGTTGTTTTTAGACGTACATCGCGATTCTTTGAATAAAGATTCTACTACTATTCAATTAAATGGAGAAAACCATGCTCGGCTGTTATTTGTGGTTGGAACAGGCTATGAGAATTTTGAAAATAACCTTAATTTTGCTGAAACATTAGATCAAATGCTTGCAGCTCAATATCCAGGTTTGTCAAAAGGCGTAATTCAAAAAGATGGTAGTAGTGGAGATGGAGTCTATAACCAAGATATTTCGCCTAACTCTGTGATCGTTGAAATTGGTGGTGTTGATAATACTGTAGAAGAACTTCATAGGACTACTGAAATTTTTGCCGATGTAATTAGTAATTATTATTGGCACAGTGAAAAATAAAATGATGAAAATAATCTAGCATTAAATTCATTGATTAAGCATAGCATGTACCTTAAGGTGGTAATGCTAATGAGTGATTTTCATTTATATGTTTTGATTGTAATAGTTGGTATAACACTAATCACGATGTTTTTAGCTCTAAGACGAAAGAAACATTTTACACTGATGAGTGGAATGATAGTTTCCATGTTTTTTGGTATGTCTGTGGGTTTGACTGCTGGTATTATGTTTGGAACTATATACCAAGGAAATTTATTTATTTCTACGATTTTAGGAATGAGTTCCGGTATATTAGCTGGGTCTTTGTGTGGGGGAAGTTTTAATTTTATATCATCTATTGAAGGAACATTGGCAGGATTAATGGGTGGCATGATGGGCGCGATGCTAGGTGAAATGATTACGTTTGAAGAAGCGAACATGTTTATTAAAATATTCTTACTCATGTCTTGCTGCACAATTTATTTATTGATCATCCTTTCTACATCTCTCAAAGAAAGGATTAATAAAATAAGCGCATTCATTAAACCAATTTCAGTTACGCTTTTTATTGGGTGTGTTTTATTTTTAGGGGATTTTTTAAACATAGAAAAAGAAGGATCAAAATTCTCATCTTCTAATTCTGGAAATCAAGTTTTTAATAAGGAAACACAAAAAATCGTGATTGAAACCTCTGAAATGAATTACTCGCCGAATGAAATAAATGTTGAAAAGAACAAGCCTGTTACATTTCAATTAATTAATGTGGATCAGATAGAACATGATATAGAAATTAGAAACTTGTCTTTTACTACGATTACTGAAGATACGCACCATCATAAGCGCATAGAGAACTTGTTTCATTTACATGTTGGACCTCAAAAAACAAGTGAAACGACGTTTGTTATCAATGAAAGTGGTACATATGAATTTTATTGTACAATTCCTGGTCATAAAGAAAGCGGAATGATTGGACAATTGGTCGTTCACTGAGTTTGATCTTCCTTACTAAATGTTTGTTAATATTGTGTCTGCATACTTTCTTCATAATTTTCGGATATAGTAAGGATAATTCGAAGATTTAGGAGGAAACAAGATGTCTAAAAAATTATCAGTTTCAATAATTATATTGTTAATGTCATTTACTTTAGCGGCATGTGGTGAGGAAAATGAGGAAGTAAATCATGAAGACATGAACATGGAGTCAAATTCCAACTCGAACGAAAGCATGAATATGGATCATTCAGGGTCAGGTGAAATTCCTGAAGGCTTAAAAGCGTCTGATAATCCAACTTTTGAAGTCGGAAGCCAAGCGATTATCGAGGCAAATCACATGGAAGGTATGGAAGGTGCTGAAGCGACTATTGTAGGTGCTTTTGATACCATTGTTTATACTGTCTCTTATACTCCTACAACAGGTGGAGAAAAAGTGGCTGATCATAAATGGGTGATTCATCAAGAAATTAAAGATGCTGGCGAAATACCTTTAGAGCCAGGAACAAAAGTCGACCTTAATGCTAATCATATGGAAGGCATGGATGGTGTTACTGCTGAAATTGATTCATATGAACAAACTACTGTATATATGATTGATTACACTTCAACTACTGGAGGAGAAAAGGTAACAAATCATAAATGGGTAACTGAAAGTGAACTTTCTGTAAAATAAATTTGTACAAATTAAATGTTTATTCATCTACTATAAGAGCTTATTCCTAAAAGGAACAAGCTCTTTTTATTTTTCAAGAAACAAAAAAATCGATGATATTATAGGGTGTATGGAATAACTTTCTCGCAATATAATTGGTGATTTTGTATCTGCATAGATTCTTCATATGTTTCAATTATTCTAAGTCTAAGGGAAGTGAGTGTTGTATGAATATAATCTCTATAAAATTGGCTACCTACTTTTTCGTCACAGTTCTTATTATGGAATCGTTACTCATGCTATATCTCCATCAAACGATTGTACACTCGAGAGTGAATGAGGAATTTTCACATTTGGTTTCTAGAGGTTCCAATCACCGGGATGCACTAGAAGATAGTTATTCCGAAAACACCATGCGCCATATTTCGTTGATGGAATATAACGGTGCTAAACAAGTGGCAATAACTGACGAAGATTTTAACTTGTTAACTAGTTCAGAAGAAGATCGGACAACTTTAGTAGAACTGATAAGTCATTTTTCAAACAGAAAATTCAACGAAGATCAGATCATTCAAAAAAACTGGAAAGAAGAGAAGTATATCATAAGTTTGCATCCGTACACTGTAAATGGGAAACAAACGGGCTATGTCATACTTTTTCAAAGCACCAAAGATCTTCAATTACTTGTTAATAAACTTAATTTCCATTTTATTTTAGCTGGATTAGCCAGCATGATTTCATTATGTATTGTGTATTTAATACTTTCTAAGTACTTGACTCGTCCTCTAATTCGGATGAAGGAAGCTACAGAAAAATTAAGTGTAGGTGAATTTAATGTCACTCTCCCAAAGCAAGGGAATGATGAGTTAGGTGATTTATCAAATGCTATTCAAAAATTAGCTTCAGATTTAGAACGAGTGAAAAAAGACCGTATGGAATTTTTAGCATCCATTTCTCATGAACTCCACACCCCACTTACTTATCTATCGGGATACTCAAAGGTAGCTATGCGTTCAGAATTAAATGATGAGGAACGTAAAAAATATCTCTCGATTATAGATGAAGAGTCATTACGAATGACGAAATTGGTGAAGAATCTTTTTGATATGGCTAAAATGGATGATAATAATTTCAGTGTTTCTAAACAATCCATTCAAGTATTGCCTTTCTTTTTTCACTTATATGAAAAGGTGTTACCGTCGTTTAACATGAAAGGAATCGAATTAGAAATGGACTGTAAAGAAGACTTTGAGATACTAGCCGATCCATTGCGGTTGGAGCAAATCGTGTTGAACTTATTAGATAACGCTCTTAAATATTCTTCTGAAGGAACAACAACTACTTTAGCTATAGCACAAAAAAATTATAAGACTGTGATTTCCGTTATCGATCAAGGTATTGGTATACATGAAAATGATTTTGCCTACATCTTTGATAAATTATTTAGAGTTGAAAAATCTCGTTCCCGTGATTATGGAGGCTCTGGATTAGGCCTTTCTATTGTGAAAGAATTAGTGGAAGCTCATGATGGGACGATCGAGGTACAGAGTACACTTGGAAAAGGTAGTAAATTTAGCATCACAATCTAGGAAGGGAGCATAAATATGCAAACCATTTTATTAGTAGACGATGAACGAAGAATGTTAGATTTACTGGAATTGTTTTTAATGCCCAAGGGTTATACATGTAAAAAGGCTACTAGTGGGGAAGATGCATTAAAAATTCTTAATGAAGATGAAATTCACCTAGTTGTTTTAGATGTGATGATGCCATTTATGGACGGCTGGAAAACATGTGTGGAAATTAGGAAACGATCTGACGTACCGATTTTAATGTTAACAGCAAGAACAGATAAATCTGATGTTGTAAAAGGATTAAATATTGGTGCGGATGATTATTTAATAAAGCCTTTTGACGATCAAGAATTACTCGCCCGGGTGAATGCATTATTAAGACGGATAACAAATGAAAAACCAGAGCAAAAGTTGATTAAGTACGATGGGTATGAGTTGGATACACAATCTTATACATTAAACTTTCAAAATAAACAGGTTGCCTTAACAATGAAAGAATATAAAATAATCGAAGCATTAATTAGTTACCCAAAACGTACATTTACGAGGGATCAATTACTTTTACTAGCTTGGGATTACCATTCAACCACCGATATTCGTACGGTAGACTCTCATATACGAAACTTAAGAGACAAACTTAAGAATGCAGGTTTTTCAACTGATCAATTTCTTCATACTGTTTGGGGAATCGGCTATAAATGGAAATGATGGAGGGATAAGTAGGGGAGACATTTCCCTCATCATCTTCTAAATATTAATGAATGACCTTATTTTGATAAGAAATAGTTAACCTAATTTCATTTTACACTCCTATGTCTGTATGATTTTTATGCTGACACATTCTTCCCATTTTATTTAATAGTTAGTAACACAACCAGACATAGTTTCTTTTGACGTTTGAGGATGACATGCATCTTCTGCATCTATTTTCAAAGAAATCCATTTCCCTCGTGTGAATTGTATCGTTAAGACCACGGCTCTAAAAACAATATCTATCCCGATTGCTATCCATACACCGAGTAGTCCCCATCCAAGTTGTATCCCTAGTACATAAACAAGTAATGTTCGAATCCCCCACATGCCGATTGCTGTCAGATACATTGGGAACTTGGTATTATTTGCTCCTTGAAATGCACCAGTAAGAATGAGTAATAAAGCGAGAAATGGTTGGAAAACCCCCGATACTTTTAAAGATGTTCCGATGTTTTCAATTACTTCAGCGTCACTCGTGAATATGCTACCTGCCCAGTCTCCTAAAGTGAAAAGAAGTACGCCTATAATTGTCATTAAGCCAATCCCGATCCCTGTACAAAGGACAGCGTATTTCTTTGCTTCTCCTATGTTTCCGGCACCAATTTGCTGTCCAACAAGAATGGTTGCAGCGGTCGCAAAACCGTAGCCAATCATATAGGAGAACACCTCCACGTTGCCAGCGATTTGATGAGCTGCAAAAACATGAGTACCAAGTGCGACAACGAATCCAAAGTAAACGATTTGTCCAAGCCTCATGACTAGCCTTTCACCAGCAGCAGGTCCTCCGAGGGTGATTAATTCCCGTATGTGTTGTTTATCTGGTTTCCAATAATCCTTCCTAAAAGCAAGAAAAGGAGAGCGCTTTATATAATAAAAGAGAGCGAGGCTACCAATAATTCTTGAAACAACAGTTGCTATTGCAGCACCGGTAATGCCCATTTCGGGAATTATCCAGAACCCGAAAATTAAAATATAGTCCAACACACCGTTAACGATGTTAATTAAAATACTGGCTTTCATTGGAGCACGTGTATTGCCAGCTCCTCTTAAAACCGCACTTAGTACAAACATTAAAGACATAAATACAGAGGGAATTGCTACGATTTTAAAGTAAATAACACCTGCCTCTAGTACAATATCTTCTATTCCCATCAACTTTAGTAATGGTTCTGCAAAAAACATAGTCATAATTCCCGTCAATATGCCAAACAAAATAGCCAATATAACCGATTGTTGAGCAATGTGTCGAGCTTTTTCTGGTTGTTTCGCTCCAATAAAATTTGCAATCCGTACATTAGCCGCAACGCCAATTGCCATAAACAACGCAAAATAAATGGCGAGCAAAGCATTAGTGACACCAACTGCAGAAACTTCCTCAAGGCCAATTTTTGATACAAAGTAAGTATCAACAAAACCGAGAATCGTCTGAAAAAAATTTTCTATTACTGCTGGCATTGCAAGAACTATAATAATTTTGATTTTTTCCTTAGTGTTTTCAGGGTTAGGTATGGTTACTTCATTATTTTGCACGATTATCCCCCCAATAATGTTAGTATTTCCGTTAACTAATTCCTTAGTCTTTAGATTAACGCAGAAATATTCACAAAGTTTTTTGTAGAAAGTTTTTTAAATGATTCTCCATCTAAAAATGGAATACTGAATATAAACTTAAACACAAAAAACCCCGAATAGGGGTTTTTTTATGTATCCACTATTAGTTCAGTTCAAGGTTTGAAAAGTGGCAAGTTGCTTGTTAGTTATTCAACTGCTGAACCTGTTGCTGGATTTGAGTAATATGTTGCATATGTTCATCCCGAAATTGTGAAAAGAGTTGTCTGACCTCAGGGTTTGTAATTTTCATCATGTATTTGTTATATAACATTTGAATGCTCATTTCAGTCTCTAACATGTCATGTAATTTATCATGTTTGTTCATTCTTCAACCTCCCTATTAAACAATGCCATATCCACTCATCTTTTGGGTTATCATGCTTTGACGTGTGCGTGATGCCATTTCCATTCCTTGAAACATGGTTTGAATTGGTGGATCTGTAATCTCTTTGTGTAACTCAGCTAATTTATTGGCTAACACTTGCTCTTGAAAAAGTAGCTCCTTAAAACCATTGTTCATTATTTCTCGTTCTGAAAGCATGGTGTTGTTCTCCTCTCTAATGAAAGTTTTTAATGGAATAATAAAACTCACCATCTGGACTAATGGTAGCTAAATACATATCTTTGATGTTTATAATTCCTCTTTTGAATAACTGGTTTTCCAACCATACTTCGGTAAGACCTAATAATATTAAATTTTCTTGTATGACTTTTCCATTATTAATGAGTACAGTCGGCAACCCGCCAGGTGGCACTGGAATCTTAAAATCAGCAGGAGTCGGAGGCAGGTTTTTAGAGTTTTTTACAATACTCAAATGTCCACTTGGTTCCAACCTAACTTGGTTAACCTCTTTTAAATCATGGGCTTCTGCCAACCGCATTTCAGCAAGAAGTAAGTCATTGTTAAAGAAGCTCTTCCGCATATTCTTTTCATTAATTATCCCCTTTTCCACCAAAAGGGTTGACTGTCTCCTGATCAGCGAAGCAAATGTATGGCTTCTTACACTAAGCCATGAAATTAGGAAATGCCATAAATAGAGCGTTGCTGTTGCGAGAATAGTCGTTGCAAACAGGATTTTTCCATCAAGCAGTGGAGCCACTGCTAAAGCACCTAACATCCATAGAAACACAAAATCGAAAGCAGTAAATTGTCCCGCTGCCCGTTTTAAAAGAAAACGACTCATGAAATAAATCAGGATGATCGATACGACGGTTCTTGTGGCAAATCCCGTATTGGAAAGCAGTTCATTGGATTGGAAAAATTCGATGATTTTATTCATGACTTTTCACGCTTACATGAATTGAGCCTGTTGATTCTAAAGTCGCAAGTAAAATCTGTGGAATGGAAAATCCTTTTTTCGCTATTTCCTGTTCAAGCCAGGTATCTTGCAATCCAAGAGGTTTTAGACTTTGGCGCTCTATTTTTCCGTCATAAATGAGTATTGCTCCCGTTCCTGTTGGTATCTCCGGAATTTTCATCATGCTCCGGGTAACAGGCGAGGATTCCGGTTTTTTCACTACACTCAATTCCCCCATTGGTTCTAGCACAGCTGATGCCACTTCAGACAAATTGTGGGCTTTTTTCAAGCGGAGCTGAGCTAACAAATCGTCCATGGTTACATAAGCCTTTTTTAAATTAGATTGAAGTATTTGTCCGTTTTTCACCAAGGATATCGGACTTGTTCCCACCCATGATGGAAATTTATAATCGACCCATGAAAGCAAAAGACTTAGCGAATAAGCCACCACAATAATGATGAGCGCTGCCGTGAGTGAAGATTCGGGGTTGACCATTCGGGATGTAGCCACATGAGCCATTCCAGCATGGGTGATAAAATTAAATGCTGAGACAATCCCAACTTGTCGAGGTCCCATCAGACGGGTCATAAACAAAATGCTGAAATAGAGAATCGTGACTCTTAAGAAAATCTCCAATGGATTTAATGAATTTCCACCACTCCATAAAGAGTTCAAATCCATCAATAACCCTCCTTCTCCTAAGTAGTTCTATTCCTTAATGTGAAAATAGTGAAGATGCCGAGACCAGTTGATTCATTGGTCCAACTAGCTTCCAGATAGATATCCTTATAATTCTTACCTAAAATTCAAAAAAAAACCCCAAAATGCTATTTTATTTGAAAAGGATTTACTTACATTGTTTAGTTAAAGAGAATTAATACTCAAACATATTGGTGAAGCTAATCTATTGTTCTCCACATACTTAAGTCACTTAATAAAGATAAAAGCGTTTACATTTTTGTGTTTCTCCACTATTATACTTGTATACAAGTATACCTATTCTAAATAAAGGACTGACATTATGGAAAAACGAGAAGAATTCTTATTTCCTTTAAAGTGGATTGCAAACGCTTCCACTGGAGTTCGTTTAGCATCGGAACTACGTATTCGAATTATTTCAGGCTTGATCCCAGCAGGTACCGTTTTATCCGAAAATAAGTTAGCTCAAGAGTTTGAAGTGAGTCGATCGCCCATTAGGGAAGCATTAAAAACATTAGCATCCGAAAACATGATTCGTTTAGAGCGAATGGGAGCGGTCGTTATTGGGTTAAATGAACAAGATATTAAAGAATTATATGATGTGCGTCTATTAATTGAGACATTTGTATATGAACGTATATTAAAGATCGATACAACGAAATTAGTTCAAGAACTGAGTAAAATCCGCGAAATGATGGAAGTAGCGATTAAATATAAGGATGCCGATGAGTTTTCATACCAAGATGTTTTATTCCATGAGACAGTCATTCGTTCGATTGATCATTCTTACATCTACTTGATTTGGAACAATGCAAAACCAGTTATGGAAAGCTTAATTCTGTTATCCATGAGGATGCGATTAGAAGAAAAGGTGGATGATTTTTCTCGCATCTTAAAGAATCATGACCTTTATATAAAAGCGATTCAAACGAAAGATAGAGATATCATGATTCAGGCTATGCACCAGAATTTTGATGACGTACAAGGTACCGTCGATGATCTTTGGATGTCTCAACAAATGCTCACGAAAAAAGGAGAGCAAAATCAATGACGAACTACATGTTAGGTGTAGATATTGGTACTACCAGCACGAAAGCCGTTTTATTTACACAACAAGGTGAGATCATTCAACAAGAAAACAAGGGATATCCACTACACACACCGAATATATCGACAGCTGAGCAAGATCCAGAAGAAATTTTTCAAGCTGTTTTACATGTAATTTCACAGGTTATATCTCAATCCAACATATCTTCTGAAGACTTACAGTTCATTTCATTTAGTAGTGCTATGCATAGTGTGATTGTAATGGACGTGCATGATCAACCACTTACGCAATGCATTACCTGGGCTGATAATCGAAGTGAAGCTTGGACGCGGAAAATTAAAGAAGAGATGAATGGGCATGAAGTTTACAAACGGACGGGAACACCGATTCATCCGATGTCCCCTTTAAGTAAATTGGCTTGGATTGTGAATGAAAAACCGGAGATTGCTAGTAAAGCGAAAAAATATATAGGCATTAAAGAATATGTGTTTAAAAAGTTATTTGAC
>Ga0180008_1001381_pt1 | contig 15473 bp, 15 predicted proteins | sample MM_PW_MetaG_FD_121121 | JGI IMG/M metagenome (GOLD analysis project Ga0180008, IMG submission 121121) | Groundwater microbial communities from the Aspo Hard Rock Laboratory (HRL) deep subsurface site, Sweden - MM_PW_MetaG | ecosystem: Environmental > Aquatic > Deep subsurface > Groundwater...
AGACCGCTTCTAAACCAAAAGCCGGATCTTTAGTGGCTATACCTTTGACAGTGCCAAACACCTGGCCTGGGTTAATCGCCAGTTCGTTATCATGCCGCAGCTCTGACTCGCCTGTGGTAACCCCCATCATAGTGACACGGTAAGTATTAGGTTCTAAGTCCAGGTTGTCGCGAATATGAACGGCTGGAATAAGGAAACCCAGTTCCTGAGATAACTTTTTACGCACACCTTTAATCCGGGTTAGCAATTCGCCGCCCTGCGCTTTATCGACCAGTGGAATTAAGCGGTAGCCCACTTCTAAACCAATAGTGTCGACCGGTTGCACATCGTCCCAGCCAATTTCTTTTACAGGCGCCATTTCAACAGGAGTGGTCAGTTCAGCCTTTTTAATGGCAGCAGCTTTTTCAGCTGTTGGGTTTTCTACCCGGTATAGATAATAAGCTGCACCACCCACTATGGCGGCCAGACTTAAAAAGGCGACATGAGGCATACCTGGCACTATACCCATAATGACCAAAATAGCGGTGGCAATTACCAGCACTTTAAAGTTACTAAATTGCCCAGCCATCAGGGTACCAAAATCACCCTCTTTATTTTGACGGGTGACGATAATGGCAGTACCAACAGATAACAACAAACCTGGGATTTGCGCCACCAGACCGTCACCTATGGTCAGTAAGGTATAAATTTGTACTGCTTCCATAAAAGCTAAATCATGCTGCAGTACACCGATCACCAGACCACCGATGATGTTGATCACCATAATAACGATGCCGGCCATCGCATCGCCTTTTACAAATTTATTCGCACCGTCCATCGAACCGTAAAAATCCGCTTCTTCACCAATTTCTTCTCGACGTTTGCGGGCCTGATCGGCATCAATAAAACCGGCGTTTAAGTCAGCGTCTATCGCCATTTGTTTACCCGGCATAGCGTCTAAGGTAAAACGTGCTGTGACTTCAGAAATACGCGCAGCACCCGAAGTGACGACCATCATGTTGATAATAACGAGGATAATAAAAACCACAAAACCTACAGCGTAGTTGCCGCCTATCACCACTTCACCAAAGGCTTCAACCACTTTACCCGCTGCATCCGGGCCGTTATGGCCTTCCAATAAAATAACCCTGGTACTGGCGATATTCAGCGTTAAACGCAAAATAGTGGCCACCAGTATCACACTGGGGAAAATGGCAAAATCTAAAGGTTTTCTGGTGTAAATTGTGATTAAAAGTACGACTAAACCCAATGTAATATTAAAGGTGAATAAGATATCCAGCATCAAAGGTGGTAAAGGTAATACCACCATGGCAAGAGCTGCCAGGATCATTAAAGGAGTACCAACACCTTTGGCATAAGACCAAACTTCGGGATTAACGCGGGAAAACATTTGGGTCATCGACATAAAAAGCCTGACAAATTACTGACGCTACAGGCTGTTATACAAAAACCGTTCCATATAATTCGGGTCAGAGTAAAATTAAAACTGGAAGTTTAATTTTACTCTGACCCGAATTATAAATGCTAATGTGATCTGACCCCATTTTTAGTGGCGATAATCCTCAGGAATGGGTAAGTCTCTTGCCAGAGTTTTCGGGCGTTTTCCTTTGCCTTTTTTATACATATTTAATTGATACACATAAGCCAGAACCTGAGCCACAGCCGCAAATAACTGCTCTGGAATAGGATGATCAAGCTCAGTGGTATAAAAAATAGAACGGGCTAAAGCAGGTGATTCAAGCACAGGCACTTTATTTTCTTCGGCTAGCCGGCGGATATAAAGTGCGACTTCGTCCGCACCTTTGGCGACCACCACTGGCGCTCTGAATTTTGCCTGATCGTACTTCAGCGCTACCGCAAAGTGAGTCGGGTTAGTGACGACTACATCAGCAGTAGGCACAGCGGCTATCATACGACGACGAGCCGCCTGATACTGCAAGCTACGAATACGGCCTTTCACCCGAGGATCACCCTCAGAGTTTTTGTATTCGTCTTTGACTTCCTGCAACGTCATTTTTAATTCTTTATGGTGTTTCCACATCTGATAAGGCGCGTCGATAGCAGCAATAACAATAACGCTGAAGCAGATACCAAAAAAGGTCCAGGCCAGAATTTCGGCTGAAGCAAAAATGTCTTCAGGATTGGTCATCAGGGATAAAGCCATGATGTCATCAAAGAAGGTGGACAACAGCGCAAAAGTTAAACCGCCGATCACCAGCACCTTGGCGATACTTTTAACCAATTCAACCATAGCCTGTAAGCCGAACATCCTTTTAACACCAGCAAGTGGACTAAGCTTGCTCCATTTAAAACCCACAGCTTGCCAGGTAAAGTTATAACCCCCAATAATCACACTACCGACATAAGCGGCCAACAGGATCAGCAGGAAAAACTTCAGTAAGCCGGGAAACAATTCTATTAAAGCATCCTCCCAAACGGAGAACATCGAATAAGGATTAAAAATGTCTTTTTCATCCAGCGACAGCAAACGACGACAAACCTCCAATACGGAACCTGCTATCTCTTTGCCGAATATTAAAATTCCAGCACTGCTACCCACCAATACAGCAAAGGTAGCCAGATCGCGGGAACGCGCCACCTGACCTTTTTTTCGGGTGTCTTCGAGTTTTTTACTGGTGGGTTCTTCGGTTTTTTCCTGGCCTGAGGTTGCCATAAGCTACTCCTAACAGCCGATCAACTTGCAGGTGTATTCAATACCATGCTGCCAGTTCAGATTAAAATGAAACAAGAAGGTATCCATCGTCAGCCACATAATCAATAAACCAGCCAACATACTGATAGGCATACCTATGGAGAAAATATTAAGCTGCGGTGCTGTTCGGGTTAACACGCCAAAAGCAATATTCACCACCAACATGGCAGTGACAGGCGCCAATGTAATAGCAAGGGCTGTTGCAATAATCCAACTGCCAAATTCAGCCACTTGCCAGTATTTATTTACATCCATCCACTGGCCATTAATGGGCAAAGATTCAAAGCTAAACACCACCATCTGAAACATAATCAGATGGCCGTCGTACACCAGAAATAATAGCGTCGCTAAAATCAGGTAAAACTGGCCTATAGCCGGCACAGACACGCCGTTGGCAGGGTCTGCCATAGCAGCAAAACCTAAACCGGTTTGAGTGGCCAGAATTTGGCCTGCCGTGACAAAAGCCTGTACAAAAATTTGCGAGATAAAACCTATCGCCAACCCTATAACCATTTGCTGGATCATTTGAACCACCAGATTCAATGACATCAAATTGACATCTTTGACCGGCGGCACCACAGGCATAATCATCACAATAAAAGCGGCACAAAAAGCCGCTTTGACCCTGGTCGGAATATTTTTTGCGCCAAAGGCCACCATAATAAACATCATGGCGGAGACGCGGGCAAAAGGCAGCATAAAGTCAGCAATAACCTGCAGTAATTGCTGCAGTGGGTATTCCATCAGCTCACAACCGTTGGAATGCTCATATAGAGCTTCTCGGTGTAATCCATCAGGGTTTGGGTTAACCAATGACCACCGTACATCAGGGCTAGCAAAGTGACGATTAGACGAGGTAAAAAACTTAAGGTTTGTTCGTTGATAGAGGTCGCAGCCTGAAAAATAGACACAATCAAGCCGACAATAAGTGACGGAATAATGGCCATGGAGACAATTAAGATCACCAGCCAAAGCGCGTCACTTAATATATCAACAAAAACCTCTGGACTCATGTACCCACTCCATAGCTGGTGGCTAAAGTCCCCATCACCAGTAACCAGCCATCCACTAATACAAACATCATCAGTTTAAAGGGCAAGGCAATAATCATAGGTGACAACATCATCATACCCATGGCCATTAAAATACTGGCGACCACTAAGTCAATGATCAAAAAAGGGATAAAAATCATAAAACCAATCTGAAAGGCTGTTTTTAACTCACTGGTGACAAAAGCCGGTATCACTATGGTGATAGGCAAATCAGCTACATTGTCGACTTTCGGAGTGCCGGCTATTTCAGCAAAGGTTTCTAAATCTTTCATTCGGGTCTGATGCAACATAAAAGCTTTCATTGGCTTTATCGCTTCATCAAAGGCTTGAATCGAAGTCATTTGTTCAGCCAGATAAGGTTGTAATGCTTTTTGATTCACCTCATCAAACACTGGCGCCATAATAAAAAAGGTCATAAAGACAGTAATACCAATCAACACCTGGTTCGAGGGTGATGATTGCAAACCTATGGCCTGACGTAAAATAGCTAACACCACAATAATACGGGTAAAACAGGTCATCATAATGACCATGGCTGGCAGGAAACTCAGTGCAGTCATCACCGCCAGTACTTGCAGCGTGACGCTGTAGTCCTGCGAGCCATCCGGGTTGGTGGTGACAGACAAAGCAGATAGTCCTCCGCCCTGCTGTGCCAGCAGATCCGGGGATACAACTAAAAGTACTAACGCAAGTAATAGCCACATATTAAGGTTTCGACTTTTGTTTTTGTAGAAGTGCCTGAAACTGAGTGCGCCAGTCTGGCGTAGCCGTATCATCAACTAAGGGTTGGTCTAATTCAAACAACATATTAATTTGGTTAGCTGTCACACCCAGCACCCGCTGTTTGCCCTGCACTTCAATCACCAGAATACGCTCACGGGGACCCAGCATCACTGAACTGACTATTTTGATATGGCTGGAGCCCGGGAGTTTAATCGCCAGCTTTTTATACAACCAGGCCAGACCAAACAACAACCCCAGTACAATGATCAGAGAGCCAAACACATTCATAATATTCATGGCATTCAAGCCATTGCCTTGTGCTGTTGGCGCAGCTGTTGCCACTGTTGTAGCAGCTACAACAGTTTCAGCGGCACTTACCAGCAAAGGACTTGATGCAATACAACCGAATGCCATAATTTGAAGCAGCAACCGCATCAGCGCAGCTTCTTAATGCGTTCAATCTGACTGATCACATCAGTCAGACGAATACCAAACTTATCGTTCACCACAACCACTTCACCGTGCGCAATTAAAGTGCCGTTGACCAGCACATCCAGTGGCTCACCCGCCAGACGTTCCAGCTCAACTACAGAGCCCTGGTTTAACTGCAGTAAATTACGGATACTGATTTTGGCGCGGCCTACTTCCATAGAAATGGTGACCGGGATATCTAAAATAGTGTCCAGTTTGCGTTTTTCATCGACAGTAAGCTGAGCAGGTTCTTCTTTGAGCTCATCCAGTTCAACTGCTGAAGCTCCAGTGTCACCTTCGGCCTCGGCTAAAGCTGCGGCCCATTCGTCCATGGTATCTTGTTCATTCGCCATGATTATCTCTCCAAGCGTTCAGATAAGTTTAAATCCGCTTCCAGTTCACTGATATCTGCATCGCTGTCCAGGCGTCGGCCACCTTTAGTGAACACATGCATCTCTGATTTAACGGACTCAGGTCGTTTAATTTTTTCAATAATTTTTAATGCGATATTGTCGCGGGAGCGTCCCATCTTGGCTCTGTAGGTTGGTAAATCTTCTATCAGCACCGTAATGTGATCAGGCATTTCAACCGGAATAATATCGCCAGCCTGCAGATTCATCAGTTGCTCTAATGTGATATCCACATCCAGCATCTTGGTGGTCAGATCGACTTTTACATCCATGATTTCGTCACGCAGGGCTTTACTCCAGCGTAAGTCGGTGTCTTCTTTATCACTTTGCACACCGGCATCCAGCAATTCGCGAATAGGTTCCAGCATCGAATAAGGCAAGGCCACGTGGAAGTCTCCACCACCACCATCCAATTCGATATGGAAAGAGCTGATCACCACCACTTCAGTCGGGCTGACAATGTTGGCCATAGCCGGGTTCACTTCGGAATCCAGGTATTCAAAGGATACGTCCATCACAGGCGCCCAGGCTTCTTTGTAATCTTCAAAGATAAGCTTCAGCAGCATCTGAATAATACGACGTTCGGTTGGGGTAAATTCACGTCCCTCGATTTTGGCGTGATAGCGACCATCACCACCAAAGAAGTTATCCACCAGAATAAACACCAGACGGGCTTCCATAGTAATAAGGCCTGTGCCTTTTAACGGACGGAACCGCACCATGTTTAAGCTGGTTGGAACAAAGAGGGTGTGTACGTATTCGCCAAATTTAATCATCTGCACGCCGTTAATCGAAACTTCGGCAGTGCGGCGCATCATGTTAAATAAGCTGATACGCATATGACGGGCAAAACGTTCGTTGACCATTTCGAGCGTAGGCATACGACCACGCACGATACGATCCTGTGAGGAAAAGTCGTATTCGGTCGCAGATCGGCCGCGACCGTCGCCACTTTCCTCGACCTCTTCTTCTTCGACGTCATCGACGCCGTGCAGTAGCGCGTCAATTTCGTCCTGGGACAATAAATCAGTCAAGCTGTTGCTCTCTTATTGCATCACAAAACCAGTGAAAAGCACTTCTTCCACTATTTCACTGCCAGCCACGCCAGTTAAGGCTTCCTGCACTTCTTTCAGTGCTTTTTTCTTTAAGTTTTCTTTGCCTTCAACCGTAATTAACTCTTCCGCATTACTGGTGCTGAAAGTACGTAACAAGGTGCTTTCGATCAAGGGAATATGCACTTTGGCCGTTTCCTCATTGTTACTGCCGCGCACTAACAACTGCACCTTAATCTGAACCAGACGATCTTTAGAAGCACCCGGAACATTAAAAATAAATGGTCGTGGCATACTGACATACAAAGCTGAACCTTTTTCAGCTGCTGCACCTGGGTCTGCCGCTACAGCAGTTTCAGCTGCACCAGCTTCTGCCGGAGCAGGTTCTGATGAACCACCCGACATCATCATGACAACCACTACAGCGACAACGGCAAGAGCTACAGCTGCACCTATGATGATGAGCAGTTTTTTCTTCTTTGCCTGGCCTTCACCAATTTCTAAGTCTTTACCCGCCGCCATTTTTATTCCTTATCCGCAGTAATGAAGCCGTATTATTGACCTTGGCTTTCATCAAAGGCAATCACTAACTGTGCATCTGCCGCTTTTCTGCTCTTCTGAACTGAAACTAGCAGGCAACAACTGCAGTTACGCCAGTTATAACTCAGAGTTCCGAATGTATTTAGGCGTAATAATCCACCACCCGGTCAGAATTTTTTGTTGGCAAAATAGCTGGATCAATAAGTTCATCTGAAGAATCCAATGCTGACCCCATGCCTGAACCACCCGCAGTGCGACGCCCCCCTTCCTGACCTGAAGAAGATTGGTTTTGTTGTTGCACTGAGCCCTGGCTCAGTTCAATGCCTTGCTGCTGCAATAATTCTTTGAGCTTTGGCATTTGTTGTTCCATCAGTTCTTTGGCATTGCCTTGCTGAACCATAAACTGCACTGACATTTGATCCTGCTGTAGGCTGATTTTGATCTGCATCGAGCCTAATTCGGATGGATCCAGACGAATTTCAGCGGTATGCACTTTATCTTTTACCATCATCAACATTTTTTCTTTTAACTGATTCGATGCTTCAGGCTGGATCAGATTCAGCTTTTGCCCCAGTTGGTCTACCTGCTTTTGGCTTGACTCGGAAACCGCATCACGGCCTGTCACTGAGATACCTGAGTTGATTTTTTCCAGACTGGATTTTAGCTGACTACTAAATGAGTTCGTCTCTGTAGCCACCGTATTTGTGCTTTTTTGCTGCTCAATCACACTTAAGATAGTTTCGGCAGTGCCCTGATGTGACGATTCACCAGAAGAAGAAGCGCCCTGCTCTCCCTGTGCAGCAATGGCAGCCGTCTGAATTTGCTTTAACGCTTCTTCAGTCGTCACTTTGGCTTCGGTGGCCGGAGCTTTTGCGTGCTGTGCTGCAGGAGCAATTAATGCAGCAGCACTTTGTGCCTGTACTGAGACTTTAGCATCTGTTACACCCTGTTGTGTTGGCAGAGCTTCAGTATCAACTTCGGCTTCAATTTGGTTATCCGTTGTTGTTGCTGTAGCAGCTTTAAGCAGTGTGCTTGCCTGTTCTGCCTGAAGTGGCGTTTTGCTGGCTGTTGCTGTAGCGACCAGCACCTGAGTGTCAACTTCAGGCTGCTTTTCTGTATGAGCAGGCTGTGCTGTTTGCGCAGTCTGGCTGTTAGCTTTCAGCGGTTTTTCGATATGAGCCATGGTCTTACTTTGATCAGACCCTGTGTCTTTTTGAATCGCCAGCAGTGATTTATCAACCACTTTTTCTGTTGCAGTCTCAGACACAATCAGCTCAGCCTCTGCGGCTGTTTTTTGTGAAGCTGTTGTTTGTTTTAACGCTGAAGTATCCACTGGCTGATTTTTTGTTGCTGCAGTTTTATCCGACTGAGTGATCAGCTTTAGTGCTTTTAATTCTTCCGCCGTCAGATGCTGTTCTGAACTTTGCTCAGCAGTCAGTTTTTCGTCAAGAACTATAGCGCCATCTTTCTGTTCAGCACTTTTGGCTTTGGCTGACGCTATATCCGATGCGGCAGGCAACTCTGTGGCTTTTGTTTTGTCTTTTTGTTGTGTCGCTTCCGTAGCCACTTGCGCTACTAATTCCATCGCTGTAGAACCAGCTTTCTCTTTTACCTCTGCGTTGTCGGCAGCGGTTTCAGCTTTGCTTAAACGCTCCTGCAGACTTTTTGCTTTTTCCAGCAGGTTTAACCAATGAGATTGTTCAGCTTCAGCTTTGTCATTCTGCGTCAGCACTGTATCCGGGTCCGTAGATAGCGACTTCTCTTCATCGCCGGATTCAGACTCTTTGGTGGTAACAGGCTTAGGATGATCATTTTTCACATCTGATGCAGTTGAGCCCGGATTAGCAGCGGCGTCTTTGCTATCAGCAAGGTCAGAGGCATTATTCTGCCGCGTTTTAGCTAAAGCTTTTTCAGACTTATCTGGCGCTTTCCCATTCACTTCAGCGGCGAGGGTGGCGGCAAAACTTTGATCCGGTTCTGTTGCACCGTCGTTCGACTGTGCAGCTTGTGGCTTTGCTGCTGAGACAGGCTCAGCGCTAAGCAGTGTCATTGATAAGATTTCAGTCATCGATCACTCCGGTCCAGATGCAAGAGGTTTACTTGCTGCTGTTGCTTGTTTTGTCTGCGAGCACAAAAAGCGGTACTTCACACACAACATAAAACGACATAATAGAAAAGACATACAAAATACGCGCCAAACTTAACTGACTCTGCGGAAAAACTGCTGGGTCGCTATTTCGTCCAGCATTTTTTGCTCTTGTTTATCCGCTTTGCGTTGTACTTCCGCCAATTCACGCTCAATTAATATTTCCAGTGCCTTGCGTTTTTTCTGCATCGCCAGCAGCTGCAACAAACGCTGATCGGCGCTGGCTTTGGCTTGTTGCACATACTGTTGTTGCGCCGTCAAAGCCGCATCCAGCTTGCCAATAAAGTTCAGGTACTGGTTAAACTGCCGGCTTGCCATGCCCTGCTGACCACGACTTTGGGTCTGCTGCACATATTCAATACGGTAATCTGCCAGCCCCTGATACTTTTGTTGCATCGACTGATAGTTCTGCTGTGCTGCTCTGTACATCGCCTGCAACTTGTCTTCTTTTTCCTGCTGGACTTTCACCAGCAATTGAAGTTGTGCCAAAGCCATAACTTATCGTCCTAAATGTGCAGGTAAAAGTTTATCCAGTTGCGCCAGACTTTCGTCATAAGGCACAACCTCTTTCATTTCCTGCTGTAAAAAACCACGGATTTTTGGCATCAGGGTGACAGCGGCATCCAGTTGTGGATCGGCCCCTTTCACATAAGCACCAATAGAAATTAAATCTTTGCTTTGCTGATAGGAGGCATACAGTTGCTTCACAGCACGGGCCAGCTTTTGATGTTCCATACTGGTGACTGCCGGCATCACCCGGCTAATGGATTTTTCTATATCAATGGCCGGGAAATGGCCACTATCGGCCAGTTGACGTGATAAAACGATGTGACCATCTAAAATGGCGCGTGATGCATCAGCTATAGGATCCTGCAAGTCATCGCCTTCAGATAACACAGTATAAAAAGCAGTAATGGAACCCTGACCTACAGCACCGTTACCAGCCCGTTCAACCAAAGCCGGTAATTTGGCAAATACCGAAGGTGGATAGCCTTTGGTAGCCGGCGGTTCACCTACAGCCAAAGCAATTTCCCGCTGCGCCTGCGCATAACGGGTAATGGAATCAAGCAGCAGTAATACATCAAGGCCCTGTTCACGGAAATACTCAGCCACCTGCACTGCGGTTTCACAGCCTTTTAAACGCATCAAGGGTGATACATCGGCAGGAGCAGCGACTACAACAGAGCGTTTACGGCCTTCTTCACCCAAAATTTCGTCAATAAATTCTTTAACCTCACGGCCCCGTTCACCCACCAGCCCTACTACTATCACATCAGCTGCAGTACCCCGGGTCATCATGCCCAGTAATACTGATTTACCCACACCTGAGCCTGCAAATAAGCCCATACGCTGGCCTTTGCCGACAGTAATAATGCTGTTGATCGCCCGTACGCCGACATCCAGTGGAGCATGAATGGGCTGACGCTGTAATGGATTAATAGGAGGTTTTTTCGCACCGCCAAATTCCTGACTTAAAATCGGGCCTTTGCCATCCAGTGGTTTACCTGCACCGTCAATAACCCGCCCCAGCAGCGCCATAGTCAAAGGCACGCCTTTAAAGTCATTCAGAGGGGTCACTTTAGCACCAGGCACAACACCGGACACATCATCTTTAGGCATCAGGAAAATACGGTCGTTGGCAAAACCCACCACTTCAGCAAAAAGCTGGCCTGATGCGGTTTCCACATGGCAAGTCTGTCCTATAGCCGCTGTACAGCCAGTGGCTTCCAGAGTCAAACCGACTACCCGGACTAAACGCCCAGCCAGATTGGGTCTGCTTTTCTGAATATGTTGCAACTGTTGCTTCAGGTTTGCGGCTAATTGTGACGACGACATAAAACTCCTTAAACAAAGTCTGCGACAAGGCAGGACTTGATATTAATCAGGAGAATGCAAGAAATGCTCCAGACTGCTTTGCAATCTGTGTTTGATGGTTCTGTCCATCGAAGATAGTGGGGTTTCCAGTAAACAACCACCACGTTCAATAGCCGGATCGGAGCGCAACTGCCAGTGACGTTCGGCTAATTGCTCTGCACTAAAATGCTGTTCAACGAGCGCTATATCTTCAGGATGAAGTTTGATCAGAATATGTTCGGTTTGCAGTGGCAATACAGCTGTTGCATCAGACAAGGTTTTTAATATCACTTGTGGATTGGTTTTCACTTCAACTGCAATTACAGCTTCAGCCATCGACAGACACAGTTGCAACAGCTGTTGTTCTACCTGCTGATCAACTTGCAATAAAGGCTGTTGCAGCTGATCTAACAAAGTAGCCAACTCCAGCTTTTTCTGCTCAATCTGTTCAGCGGCTTGCTCTAAACCCAGCTTTTTACCTTCGGCCTGGCCATGAGTTAAACCATCAGCTGTACCTTGTTCGCGGCCTTCTTCATAACCTTTGGAAAAACCTTCTTCTTTGCCCTGAGCAAAACCTTCATCAAAAGCCGCCTGACGAATTTGTTCAATATCATCAGCCGTCAGAGGTTTGATTTCCAGTTCAGCTTCTTCTTCCACCGCAGCCGCAGCTGTATTTTGTGATGGCAGCGTTTTATTCAACGCATTGGTTTTACCAACCGGCGCTTTTTTATCAGAATTAAGCACAGGGCTGGGCCAACGTTTGAGTAACTCCAGTAACTCATCCGTTGGCGCAAAAGGTTGTTTGGTTCGAAATGGATCCATGGTCATACTGCTTTACTCCAGCATCCTGTTACAGGAAGTCTTCACCACCACCACCACCCAACATAATTTCACCGGCATCGGCTAAACGACGAGCCACTGACAGTATATCTTTTTGTGCAGCTTCTACTTCACTGACACGAACTGGTCCCATGGCTTCCAAATCGTCATTCAGCAATTCAGCTGCACGTTTGGACATGTTTTTCAGTATCTTCTCTTTTAAGTCGCCATCTGCGCCCTTCAGTGCTTTCATCAAGGCATCCTGCTGCACTTCACGCAGAATAGTCTGAATAGCCCTGTCGTCCACATCCAGTAAGTTTTCAAAGACAAACATCAGATCCTGAATTTGTTGTGCCATTTCTTCGTCATGTTCACGAATCGCATCCATCAACTGACCTTCAACATTAGTATCGAGGTAGTTCATGATATCGGCAGCTGCTTTTAAGCCGCCCATTTTCGCGGCCTGAGCACCAGCCTGACCAGCAAACTGTTTCTCCATAATTTCGTTTAATTCCTGCAATGCCGCAGGTTGTACTTCTTCCAGGTTGGCAATACGCATAGTTAAGTCTAAACGCACTTTTTCCGGGAACTGCGACAGAATTTCGGCCGACTGCTCCGGCTCTAAATAAGACAATACAATAGTCTGGATCTGCGGGTGTTCGTTGCGGATGATATTCGCCACCTGCTTCGAGTCCATCCATTTCAGTGAATCCAGACCTTTGGCACCACCACCCAGAATAATCTGGTCGATCAGGTTCGAGGCTTTTTCTTCGCCCAGAGCAGCAGTTAAGGCCCGGCGGATAAAGTCTTCGCTCTGGAAGCCTATGGTACTGAAGTTCTGAATTTGTTCGATAAAGAGCTTATGCACAGCAGAAATTTTAGCCTGGTTCAGATCGTCGATCTGAGCCATTGCCATACCCACCTTTTGCACTTGTTTTGGCTCTAGGTGTTTTAAAATCTGTGCAGCGTCCTCTTCTGACAAACTCAGCAACAGGATGGCGGCTTTCTCCACGCCATCTAATTTGCCTACGTCAAAGCTCGGCTTAGTGGTGGTTTCAACATTACTCATCTTCGGCTAACCAATTTTTAACGACCAGTGAGGACAATTCAGGCTCATTTGCCACCAGGGCCCGAACCGCTTTTAACAGATCTTCATCACCATGCAAGTCTGGCAACATCAGCGTACCATCTGCAGCAAAGCCAACAGATTTCGAATCAAACTCGCGGGTTAACATATCCATGGTTTCATCACCCAGATCCAGGCCACTGCTTAATGAAGATTCATCATAAGCTTCCTGCGTATCTTCTGGGTAAATCAGTTTCTTCAGCATTGGGCGAACCACAGCCACTATCAGCACTATGATAATCAGGGTACCCATCACCAGTTTTAACATACGGGCAAACCATTCCTGCTCGTAAATCGGTGGTTCTACAGCTTCAGCCATAATACTGCGGGCAAAAGGTACGGACACTACTTCTATAGTATCGCCCCGTTGCACATCAAAACCAATGCCGCCTTGCAATAAACGACGGATATTTGCAATTTCGGCCTGAGTACGAATTTGTGGTTCTGTCACAGTGCCATCAGCAGCCGTAGCGCCTGGTAGATAATCTACGGCAACAGAAACACTGATCCTGCGTATTTGGCCGGATTGTTGAGTCGAATGGCTGATGGTGGTATCCAGCTCATAATTACGGGTCATTTCTTTGGTATTACGACCTGGCACCACAGCTTTACTGGCATCAGCGCCAACAGCTTGTTCAGGAATTGCGCTATTTAATGGTGGCTGATTGGTTAACGCACCAGGTATACCGCCTAAACCACCGCCCACGCTGTTTTCTTCAATACTCATTTCACTACGCACTGCTGGCAAATCCGGGTTAAAGCGTTTTTGCGTTTGCTCAACAGCAGTGAAATCCATCAGTAAATCGACCTGAGCTGTGTAGTTATCGACTCCCAGCACAGGAATTAAAATGGAGTCAATTTTCTGACGATATTCTTCTTCACGGGCACGTTCCATTTCGTATTCTTTACGACTACGGGCAGAGGAAGCATCCTGTGAACCGCTATTCAGTAAACGGCCATTTTGATCCGTCACTGTGACACGGCTTGGTTCAAGACCTTGCACTGCAGAAGCCACTAAATCGACGATGGAGTCCACTTCGCCTTCTTTTAAACTTTTACCGCCTTTGACGGACACCATCACTGTGGCTGAAGGCTGCTTTTCACGACGAGCAAAAATATTCTCTTTAGGAATAGCCAGCAACACGCGGGCTGAAGCGATACTTTGGAATTGTTCAATAGTGCGAGCCAATTGTTGTTCACGGCTGTGTTTTAATCTTTCCATCTCCAGACGCTGACTGACACCAAAACCGCTGTCCTGCATCAGTATTTCATCGCCTGTGGTTTGTTCTTGTTGCAAACCAGCGCGGGCCAATTGCAATTTGATATTCTGGTACTCTTTACCAGATACCATCACCACCTGACCGTCAAGTTTGTAATCAACTTTCTGGCTGTCCAGGTAATCCAGAGTTTCAATCAACTCTTTGGTTTCAAAGGTGCCTAAAGGCCGCATATCTGGTTCACGCGCCCATAAAATAATTAGTACAGCTAATGCAATACAAATGGTTAAAGCGACAATCAGACTGATCTGCCGCACCATGTCCATGCCACCACCCATAGACCCCAGGAAGCCAGATTTCTGCTCCTGTTGCACCGGGGTGTTGCTGCCAAAATCATCTGACGATATTGTCAGTTCAGTTGAGGTACTTTCTGCCACGTTTTATTCCCCCGCCTTAGACTGGCATCGACATAATTTCTTTATAAGCTTCCACCAGCTTGGTTCGCACCTGCACTGTGGCTTCAAAAGCTAAAGAGGCTTTTTGCCCAGCCAGCATGGCCTGAGCCAGCGACACTCTTGGGTCGCCCATTTCAACGGCAGTGCTGAGTTGACGGCTCTCGCCCTGTAACCCATTCACCTTGTCCAAAGCACCTTTGAGCATGGCGGAAAAATCAGATTGACTGGAATTTTGCTCAGGGATAGCCGGAATGGCCAATTCAGAAGGCACACTCCGGGCTTGTGAAGCGAGGGATTGAAGTTCCTGATAAAGACTGTGACCTTGACCTTGAATGTTCATCTGCTGTGACCTGTCAAAATATTGCTATTACTACGATTAATAGAGGTAAAGCAGATATCGTGCCAGAATTAAAACATTTAAAATCAGATAGTTAAGCACATAAAAATGGGGTCAGATCACATAAGTTACACATAACCTATGTGATCTGACCCCATTTTGACTTAAGCGGGTAACTGAATACCGGATTCACGCATTCTTGCCAGTTTGTACCTTAAGGTTCTGGCACTGATGCCAAGCCGTTCAGCCACTTCTTTGCGGCTGTTGGCACAGGCACGCATAGTTTCCAGAATAATACGGTGCTCCTGCTCATAGATCTCAGACTTAAAGACACTGACATCCAGCTCGCCTGCCTGAGCTAAAGGCGCATCAGGCATGCCATCCATCATATTGGGTGCGGATTCGAGCAGAATATCAGCCGCATTAATTTGCTCGCCATCACATATGATCAAAGCACGCTGCACTATGTTATCTAATTCTCGCACATTACCTGGCCAGTAATGCTGCATCAGTTTATGCTGAGCTGCATAACTTAACATTGGTTGCGGCATACCTGTG
>Ga0180008_1001382_pt1 | contig 15470 bp, 12 predicted proteins | sample MM_PW_MetaG_FD_121121 | JGI IMG/M metagenome (GOLD analysis project Ga0180008, IMG submission 121121) | Groundwater microbial communities from the Aspo Hard Rock Laboratory (HRL) deep subsurface site, Sweden - MM_PW_MetaG | ecosystem: Environmental > Aquatic > Deep subsurface > Groundwater...
AAGACCTTATAGGTCTTAGGGTGATGGCTTTTCAAAACGCCCGCCAGTTTTTATCACCAGACTATGCAGAGGCTGTAGCCAAAGCCAGCAGTTATATGGAAGTAGTGGAACAGCATCAACTGCCCGCACTCTTGTTAAAAAACCGGGTGGATGTACTGGTGATGGACAGGAATATCTTCTGGCACTACTACCGCCAAACCGCACCTGATGATAGCAACCTGAAAATACTGAGCTTTTTCCAATCGAATCATTACCACATGCTGGCCCGCACCCCAGAAGTCGCAGAGCGTTTTAATAAAGCGCTGGCCGAAGTGAAACAGTCAGAGTTATTTAGCCAGCTGCAGCTGAAGTATTTTTCGGAATTGAATCAGTAGGGGAATCTTATATTGATAACATTAGGAAGCATCCATGTACCGCCAAACACTCACCTTACTTTTCTCCCTAAGTTTGCTCGCAGCCTGCGATAAATCTGCTCAGACGCCATCAGCAGCTCTGACCGAAAGTACCACAGCGCCGAACTCTAAGGTGATCGAGAACAGGGCCGCAGACGCTTGGCTTGGCAAGTGGACAGGCCCTGAAGGCACCCATCTTGAGATTTTAGAAGATGGTGATAAATACAAAGTTGCGATCCGTGATCTCGATACTGTACGTACCTTTGATGCTATCAGTACCCAAAGCGGACTCAGTTTCGAACGTAACGGCATCACGGAAAGCATAACGCCGGGATCTGGACTAGATACAGGTATGAAGTGGTTGATGGACAAGTCAAACTGCCTGATCGTCAAAGTTGGGGAAGGCTATTGCCGCGGTTGAGTAAAATCTGTGGTCAGGTGCTACCCAGCGCTTTAATTAAGTCGATGAGTTTTTATAGTATTGATGGCCAGCTATTCTGATTAGGGTTACAGCCCTGATCATTCACCATCACGGATTATTTGTATGACTGAAAATAAAACCAAAGCTACAGACGCCAGTATCAGTGATTACATAGCTTCAAGATCCCAAGCGCAGCAAGGCGACGATTGTCATGCTTTGATGGCTTTGCTTGAAAAACTGACAGGGCAGTCCGCAAAAATGTGGGGGCCTAGTATAGTGGGTCATGGCTTCTACAGTTATGCCTACGACAGTGGGCGCACCGGAGAAGCTCCTTTGACTGGGTTCGCTATTCGTGGTCGTGATCTGGTGCTCTATCTGTCGGTGAATAGCGAAGAACAGCAAGCTTTATTGACCAGATTGGGCAAACACAAGATGGGCAAGTCTTGCCTTTATTTCAAACAGCTTGCTGATCTGGATAAGGCTGTACTGGAACAGCTGATTGCCGGTTCAATCACTGAGTTAAGGCAGCGCTACGGGTAAAAAGATCACTGAACCCAAAGGTGCTTTTTCTGTTATGGAGTAAGGATGAACTACCTCTCCAAAGTTTTTTTGCTTTGCTTCAGTCTCTGCGCCCACAGCAATGAGCCTGCAAAAGCTTTCTGTCCTTCGTCTTTTGCAGCGGGACAAACGGATTATTCTGGTGAATAACCTTTACAACCAACACGCCGTGTTAGCTCTTTTTGACAACAACAAAAGTGAAATTAAATAGCGGGATATTATCTGGTTTGTGTTGACAGGGGATGAAGCCCACACAAATTATCAGGGGAGGTTGTCAGAAAATTTCATCGCTAAAATCAAAGAGAGTTACCAGCTTGAGCCCGGAAAAATTGTGCTGATTATTAAATATGGGGGCGTGAAGTTTTTACTCGACCGTATGGATTTAGAGGTGATATTTGCAGAAATTGACGCTATGCCGATGCGGCAAAACGAGATGGTGCATTGAGACATACCTATAGCGCGCAAACAAATAAGTATTCATGATTAGGGCCTTAATAAAGATGTGGGCCAACAATTCCAAGGTGTCTTCGATAATGAAAGCTTTTGTACTTAGAATATCTCCAAGCGGTTTAGATAAAGTGAGAGAAGCTCTCGACTCTGACCAGTTAATTATTGGCTGGTCTAAATCAGCTGGGTTATTAGATCCTGAACTTAAATGGTCAGATTTCCGAAATATTATGAGTGAGACCTACTATGAAAATAGTCAAAATCTCCGAAAGGCAGGTGCTGCATCTGGTCACATGTGGAGATTTATCCGAACAATGGAAGTTGGTGATTTTGTAGTTGTTCCGCATGGTTCAAGATTTTATGTTGCCAGAATTTCTGGGCCAGCCATCTATCGTGAGGACAAAGTAACAGAAGATTCAGCTTATCGTCGAGATGTACAATGGCTGAATGGCAAGAAGCCAATTGAGAGGAAATATGCAAAGGCTGCGCTAATATCCCGTATGAAAATTCAAGGAACCAGCGCATCGGCAACTGACTTAATAGATCAAATTAATGACTGCCTTGAACTTGCACAGTTTGAAGAAAAACCGACATTTGACAGTGATCTTAGGCAGCGCCTGATAGCACAAACATTGGATGAGTTAAGAAATGGGAGAATTGATAGTTTTGCATTTGAACATCTTATTAAAGATGTGCTTATAGGCCTTGGTGCTACTGAAGCTTTGGTTATTGCCCGAAACAAAGATAAGGGCGCTGATGTAATTGCTACCTTTATGGTTGCTGGCATGTTTCCACAAAAAGTCGCAGTTCAAGCAAAACATTGGCAAGCTACCCCTCCAGTAGGCTCGAGCGTCGTAATGGATCTCATAAATGGATTAGAATCAGAGTCAGCTCAGTACGGTATGATCATTACCACCGGCACTATTTCTGAGGCGGCTTCTCAAAAAGCACTAGAGTACTATGAATCAACAGGCACAAGCATCGAGCTTATAGATGGAGAACAGTTTGCTGCGTTAGTGGTCGAACATTATGTCGCAAAAAGCTGACAAATGAATTCCAGCGTTATAAAGGGACCTTGCGGTCCCTATCTCAACAACTTCACATTAATACTTAGCTGGTTGATCCGGCTTAGGCAAAGTGGCTTTGATAAAGTCACGTAAGTCCTGGTTCGACTGACGTAAGTCGTCGTAACGTAAGTACATCATATGACCGCTGCGGTAGCCTTTGAAGCTTAATCTGTCTTTCATTTTGCCACTTGGGTCCAGCTGCCACATATTGTATTTGGCATCAAAATAGTTGGTGGCGCCGTCGTAATAACCTGACTGAGTCATTACATGCAGGTAAGGGTTTTGCGCCATGGCCTGACGCAGGTTTTCACCTGTATTGTCATTGCTTCTGTCCCACGGGTGCACGTTGCCGAACATATTGTATTTCACGTCGGTTTTGTAATTCAGCTCGTTTTTCAGGTAGTTATTAATAGCCGGGGTAAAAGAGTGCAGCCATGAAGTTAGCTCAGCGTTGTAATCCGGCTCTGAACCTGCCTCTTTTTTGTCGATACCCAAATAACGGGAGTCTAAACGGCCGACGGTCTGGCCACGTTCACGCAGCAATTCTTTCCAGAAAAAGTCGGTATTAATATCCAGGTTATTCTGCAGCACAGCCTTGACCGATAAACCTGAATACTTCGCCACTTGTTCGGCAATATGTTGTTTTTCAGCTTGAGGTAAAGAGTTGCCTTTGGCTAAAGCCGGCAGGTAAGTATTGAGCGTAAACTCTTCTACTTCCGGCAGGTAGTCGGTTAAGTCTTTTTGCTGTAAATCGCTACTCAGCGCCTTGTGATACCAGGCTGTGGCGGCAAAATACGGCAGGCGGTTGGCCGCATCTACAGGGCCGTCACGTTTAATACCTATTTCAGTTGGGGATACCAACACCACGCCGTTTAAGTACATCCACTGCTGCTCTTGCAGCGCTAAAGCTAAACCCGACACCCGTGTTGTGCCGTAGCTTTCGCCGATCAGGTACTTAGGCGATTGCCATCTGTTGTAGCGGCTGACAAAGGTGTTCACCCACTCTGCCAGATATTTGATATCAGAATTTACACCAAAAAACATTTTGCCTTGCTCGTCGCGGCTTGGCATTTTGCCATCTTTGCCAGGTAATACGCGGGAATAAGCTGTGTTCACCGGGTTAACAAATACGATGTCTGCTGTATCCAGCACTGAATAAGGGTTTTGTTTTACGCCATAAGGTTGCAATGGGTAGCCTTCGCTATCCACGTTCAGCGCCTTAGGGCCAGTGTAGGCAATTTGCATCCAAACTGAAGCAGAACCAGGGCCGCCGTTAAAGGAAATCAGCAGAGGACGGCTTTTTCTGTCTTTTACATCCTGACGTTCGTAATAGGTATAAAAAATAGCGGCCGTAGGCTCGCCTTGTTCATTCCATACAGGTTGAGTACCGGTATAGGCCTTGTAGCTGAAGTCCTGATCCAACACTGTGGTTTCATGTTCGGTCACAACCACTGAGTCGGCGTCTATTTGTACTGTGGTATTTTTTGCGGCTTTGGCTTCTTCGGCCTGAACCGCAAGGCTTAAACTGGTTGCACTCAGGCACAGGCTGAGTAACAGAAGTGGACTGATTTTCATAGGTTTCCTGATCGTAGTCTTGTTATTTTAGTTCAGCATACTGTTTAACTCACAAGAGACAAAATAACCACAAGGCTTGAGATTAATAACAAAGATTCAGGTTAAAAGGGGCAGATCTTTAGCTCTGACCCTGTGGTTGAATTCAGCTCCTGTTTTCCCGCTTCGGTTTTGAATCTTGGGTTTGTCACTATCTGTAGCTTACTTTGTCTGTTACTCCGCACTTCTTGCCTAAAAGTCCATTTGAGTAGTACGGTTCATGCAGGTGCTGTAATCTGCTTTTATACTGCGTTTAAAGATCTACAGAGGAGTGAAGTATGAGCAATGTAATAGAGCAACAACTTGAACAGCTAAAAGCCCAGCTTATACCTCATATGCCTGCTTCTGGTGGGATAGAAAGCATTATTCCTGATCTGTGTTTGTACCGTACTGAAGTAACCACCGAGATCACCCCTGTTATTTATGAGCCTTCTTTGTGCATTATGCTGCAGGGTGAGAAAGAGGTTTATCTTAGCAATGACCGCATTGTGTATGACCCCTTAAGTTATTTGCTTGTGCCTGTGACAGTTCCGGCCAGCGGTAAAGTCACTAAAGCCAGTCCAAAAACGCCTTATCTTGCACTTCGTATGACCATCGACTTAAAAGAACTGGCTGATTTAGTCATTGATTTAGGTGGCAGAGTGGAGCGCAGCAAGGAGCAGGTGAAGGCCATATCTGTTGGACGGGTGGATGAAGGATTGTTGTCCGCTATCGCTCGTCTGTTGCAGTTGCTGGATAAACCTGCCGATATTCCGGTGCTTTATCCGCTTCTTAAACGTGAAATTTTATACCGTTTATTGTTAGGTGATTTAGGTAGCCAGTTACGTGACTTTATGCTGTTGGACAGTCAGGGCCATCGCATCAGTAAAGTGATTGAACTACTGCGGAAAAAGTACAACGAACCGCTGCGGATTAAAGAGCTGGCCGACGAAGTGCATTTAAGTGAATCGGCTTTATTTCAGGCCTTTAAAGCCGTGACTGGTATGTCACCTTTGCAGTATCAGAAGAAACTACGCTTGAACGAGGCTCGCCGTATTATGTTGCATGAAAGCATAGAAGCGGCCACAGCCAGTTATAAAGTAGGTTACGAAAGCCCATCGCAGTTTAGCCGTGAATACAGCCGTTTATTTGGTGCGCCGCCTAAAGCTGATATAGAAAGAGTGCGTTTGCAGGGCAATTGAGAAGAAACTGGGAGGCTCGTTTTCAGCTGAGTATCAGATTTTCCATTAATTTGTTAATCTTTGTCGCAACATCGAAGAAAGTTCATCTGAGTGTGCCATAATCGCGCGCAATTTCTGCATCAAAATGCCGCAGAATCCCCCTATCCAGACAGGTGATTTTTATCCATGTTTAAATCTAAAACTATTAGTGTCAGATTGATTATGGCTTTTTCTGTACCCCTGCTGCTTTTAGTAGCATTAGGCAGCCAAAGTTACTTTTCTGTTCGCGCTATGCATCAGCATATTGATACCTTGTATGACGACCGTATTGTGCCTTTAACCGAACTAAAATTGATTGCCGATGCTTATGCGGTGAACGTGATAGATGCAGTGAACAAAGCCAATGCCGGTGTATTTACTGCAGAACAAGCGGTTCAGGAATTGGAAAAAGCCCAGCAGATCATTAAAGAGCAGTGGGCTATTTATCAGTCCCATTCGATGCAGGCCGACGAGCAGCAATTGATCAGCCAAACCCAGCAATTGTTCAGCGCTGCCGACCAGCAGATTATTGCCGCCATTGCACTGATTTCATCGAAACAAGGTTTGGTGGTGCGACAACTGGATAGTATGGATGGGCCTTTGTATCAGACCATAGACCCTATCAGTAACCAGATTTCAGCCTTAATTCAGTACCAGTTGGATCAGTCTGCTGTGATCGATAAAGAAGCTTCTGCTTTGTATGACGCAGAAGTGTGGGGCATCTGGATCATTACCCTGTTGGCGTTTGCTGGCAGTGCTGTCGCTGCTTATATAGTGTTGCAGAGTATTTTACGTCAGTTAGGCGCAGAGCCTTTACGTGTAGTGCAACTGGTAAAAGAAATTGCGGCAGGGCGTTTGGATCTGAACATTCATTTACAAAAAGCCGATGAGCAGAGTTTGTTGTTTTCGTTAAAACAAATGGTTGAACAGCTGATTAGTGTATTAAAACAAGTGCGGCAGGCTGGCGATTTAGTCAATCAGAACTCAGTGGCGCTGGAACAAAACAGTCATCAGGCGTCAGCTCAACTGACCCAGCAAAAAAATGAAGTGATGTCGGTCAGTGCTGCTATGAACGAAATGACCACTACTGTGGCTTCGGTTGCACAAAATGCCCGGCAGGCTTCATTAAAAGCCGAATTTGCCAGCCAGGAAAGTGTCAGTAGTGGCAAGGTGATGAGTCAGGCGCTGAGTGCTATGCATCAGTTGCAGCAAAACATTCAGCACTCGACTCAGACAGTACAAAGTTTATCGGCCGAAAGTGAGCAGATCAGTCAGGTGATTGAAGTGATCCGTGGTATTGCGGACCAAACGAACTTGCTGGCACTAAACGCTGCTATTGAAGCGGCCAGAGCGGGTGAACAAGGCCGTGGTTTTGCTGTAGTGGCAGATGAAGTTCGTACTTTGGCTAGCCGCACTCAACAATCAACGCAGGCTATTCAGCAGATCATCGGTACTTTGTTAAGTGGTGTGGATCTGTCGTTGCAGTCGATGGAAAAAAGCCGCGATGAAGTGCAGCAGGTGGTGGAGTTGGTCAATCAGTCCAGCGACAGGTTGCAGCAAATTAATCAAAGCGCTCATTTGGTCTGGGATATGAGTTCGGAAATAGCCAGCGCCGCAGAGCAGCAAAGTGTGGTGGCTGAAGATATTAATAAAAATGTCAGCTTTATTCACTCTGGCGCAGAGCAAAGCTCAGCGGCTGCTGTGACTGTATTGGCGTCGGCAGAGCAGCTGCAACAGCTGTCTGTGCAGCTGAAACAGCAAATTGCGTATTTCCGTTTACCTGCCTGACCGCTTGACGGAATGACGTATTAATCAGACGGTACTAAACGCCATTGATCTAACCAGCTCCAGACTTGTTGTTGCTGTTGCTGGTTGAATTCGTGGCGTGCTTCACTCCAGATTTCAGTCCGTAGTGCTGATTCTGTGCCAAAGGCCTGCCAGACTTTTTTCAGTTGTTGTTGCCCCTGCATAACACCTTGCACTGGCATTAATGGGTCTTGCCCACCATTGATTAAATACAAAGCTTTAGGCGCCATTAAACTGACCTGATCCGGAATATCCAACTGCCGGGCCAAGCCTGGATGCAACATATAAAAAGACGACTGGCCTTTGGTTAAATTGGCCCCGGGTTGCAACAGCTGTTGGTAGGTATTAAACCAGCAAATAGCTGCTGCGGCTTGAATATGCTCAGACAGCGCTGCCACTTGCCAGGCGCGGTAAGCGCCCATCGAAAAACCGATGGCTGCAATTTTGCCTTTGGGTACTTCTGGTCGTTCTGCTAAAAACTTCGCTAATTGCATATCTTCATAGGCCGATAAACCGGAAAGCGAATGGCCTGTTGCCAGTAAATTGGCGGCCAACTGTTGTTGCTGTTCGTACTGAATGGGCCCGCGTTCACCAAAACCTGAAGTATCAGCGGCCAGCACCAAGTAACCCCGAGCCGCCAGTTCATCACCAATAAACTGGCCACCGTAGTATTTGTCCACCCAGTCTTTGGCTTCTTTTTTGAAGGCTGAATCTGCAAAAGGCCGGATCATTTTTTCTTTACCAATGACAAAATAAGAGCCGTGATCATGTAGTAATAACACTGCGGCTTTGATCGGCTGATTTTTGGGTATAAGCACTATGGCTTTGCTATGGCTGATTTTGCTTAACGGAATTTGCCACAGCTCTGCTTTGTAACTGCCTCTGTCCTCTTGTTGCAGCAATGCTGCCGACGCTAGCGTCGCTGTTGCAGGGGCGAGTAGGGCGTCCAGATAAAACTGTCGTTGCTGTTGTTGCCACTGTGCTGCTGGCTCTTGTTCCTGCCAGCTACCTGAATAAGCAGAAGCTGGTGTCACAGGTAAGGTGATTGAGGCTTCAGCCAAAAGACAGCTTAAACCCAGCCACAGCCCCCCACATAATCTGATCATAATCGTCATCTCAATCGCATTTTCTTTAGCATATAACACGGCCAAATTTCAGGTTGAACTTAGGGCGGAAAATTCCATAAAACGAACAGGCTCAACTATTAAGCGCATCTATTTGACCGTTAATCGTAAAGGATGCTTTGAGTGAACAGTTTTGTTATGCTCGGCATCGAATTCTATTAACGCATACTCATTCTCAACTGAAGTAATAGTTTCAGTTGCGAAGGGTACAAAATCCGGGGAACAGGATAGATGAAATACGCATTAAGCGCAGTGGCTTTGGCTTTATTAACAGCCTGTGGTCAACCAAGTGACACTACAAAAACACAAGAAACCCTTATGACAGAAACTCAGGCCGCTCATCCTTTTACTTACCCTGTCACCGCTAAAGGTGAGGTGGTGGATACTTACTTTGAAAGCAAAGTCGCAGACCCATACCGCTGGCTGGAAGATGACCGCAGCGTTGAAACGGGTAACTGGGTGAAAGAGCAAAATAAGGTTACTTTTGCTTATCTGGATCAGATTGCTTATCGTGACCAAATCAAACAACGTTTAGAAGCGCTGTGGAACTATGAAAAAGTAGGCGCGCCTTTTATAGAAGGTGAATACACCTATTTCTTTAAAAACGACGGCTTACAAAACCAGTCAGTTTTATACCGTAAAAAAGGTGAAGGAGAAGCAGAAGTCTTTTTAGACCCTAATACCTTCAGTACTGATGCCACAACTTCTTTAGCTGATGTATCTTTTTCTGATGACGGCAAAACTCTGGCCTACTCCATTTCTGAAGGTGGTAGCGACTGGCGCAAAATTATTATCATCGATGTTGAGACGAAAAAACCAATTGAAGAAACCTTGGTAGACGTTAAGTTCAGCGGTGTATCGTGGAAAGGCAACGAAGGTTTCTACTACTCCAGCTACGACAAACCAGAAGGCAGTGAGCTTTCTGCAAAAACGGATCAGCACAAGCTGTATTACCATCAATTAGGCACTGCACAAAAAGACGATCCAGTGGTGTTTGGTGGTGTTGATGCGGAGAAACACCGTTATGTCGGTGGTGGTGTCACAGATGACGGTAAATACCTGATTGTCTCTGCCGCTAATGCAACGTCTGGCAATAAAGTCTTCCTGAAAGATTTAACCAAAGCCGATAGTGCTTTTGTGACTTTATACGCCGAAGGCGATGCCGACTTTGAGTTTATCGATAGTCGTGGTGATGCCTTGTATTTTGTCACTAACTTAAATGCGCCAAATAAAAAGTTAATCAAAATTGATGCAACAGCGCCTGCTGCAGACCAATGGACAGACGTGATCCCGGAAACGGCGAACGTGTTGGATGTCAGCAAAGGTGCTGGTTTCTTATTCGCCAATTATATGGTGGATGCGATTTCTCAGATCAAACAATACGACTACGAAGGCAAGCTGGTACGTGATGTGGCGCTGCCTGGTTTAGGTACTGTGTCTGGCTTTGGTGGCAAAACCAAAGACACCACCATGTACTACAGCTTCACTAACTACAACACTGCACCTAGTACTTTTGCTTTTGAACCAAAATCCGGCGAAACCAGCACGTATTACAAAGCTGCAGTTAAGTTTAACAGCGACGATTATCAGTCTGAGCAGGTGTTTTATACCTCTAAAGACGGTACTAAAGTGCCGATGATCATCACCCACAAAAAAGGCATTAAGCTTGACGGCACCAACCCAACCATGCTGTACGGTTATGGTGGTTTTAACGTCAGCCTGACACCAGCTTTTAGTGTGGCTAACCTGGTGTGGATGGAAATGGGCGGCGTTTACGCTGTGCCTAACCTGCGTGGTGGTGGCGAATACGGTAAAGCCTGGCATGACGCTGGTATTCAGCTGAAAAAACAAAATGTGTTTGATGATTTTATTGCTGCTGGTGAATACCTGATCGCCCAGAAATACACTTCAAGTGACAAACTGGCTATTCGTGGTGGTTCTAACGGCGGTTTGTTAGTCGGCGCTGTGATGACCCAAAGACCTGATCTGATGAAAGTGGCTATCCCTCAGGTAGGTGTACTGGATATGCTGCGTTACCACACCTTCACCGCTGGTGCGGGTTGGGCGTACGACTACGGCACTTCTGAGCAAAGCAAAGAGATGTACGACTACATCAAAGGTTATTCACCAGTGCATAACGTCAAAGAAGGTGTGGCTTACCCAGCAACTCTTGTGACCACTGGCGATCACGATGACCGCGTAGTACCAGCACATTCCTTTAAGTTTGCAGCTGAACTACAGGCCAAAGCAACAGGACCTAACCCACAAATGATCCGTATTGAAACCAATGCAGGTCATGGTGCCGGTGTGCCGGTATCCAAGCAAATCGAGTTAGCTGCGGATATCTTTGGCTTCACCTTGTTTAATATGGGTGTGAAAGAGTTACCTAAGCAGTAATAACCAAAAGCCAGCTCAGTGTTGTCTTTAAGACTGAGCTGGTTTTTATCTTTCCGTTGTAATTTTGTTCTCTGCTTTCGTGTCAGCCGATGCTTTTTTCTGCATGATCTTTTCTAATTCCACCTTCACTAAAGGCGCGAGCTCTGCATTGGAGTTATGGAGCACATGGTACAGCGCCAACTGCGGTGTTTTAATAAGCAGTCTGCTGGTTTGAGGAAGCTGGCCGGATTTTAGCCTTTGGCCTTCCAGCCAGAAAAATCGGTCTATCTTTCCTTCGTTATATAAATCAATTAGTTGCGACCAGTCGCGTACTGTATAAACCTGAGCTTTGTAGTTCAACTGCAACATCCTGAAGACCTGACTTTGTGCAGGGATAAAGAGCAGTTTCTTTGGATCTGCTAAATCTGCTTCGTCACAACTTAGGCCAGGCCTGCACTGCAAGGTCAGGTTGATTTGATCAAATTGATAAACCAACAGCATTGAAGGCAAAACAGAGGTCAGTTGTCCTAATCTGGCGACATCGCCGTCCACTGCCTCAGACTCAAACTGCTGGATAAATCTGTCACTTTGCATATTTACAAAGCGTACCTTGTAGCCCAGCTTAAGATAAGCTTCTGAGATGATAGGTTTGAGCTGAAGTTCAATTATTGGATGGCTGACATAGCTGAACACCAGAGGCTTTAGTCTGGTAGTCTCCTTTGCATCACAGAAAAAACACAACAACAGCAAGCAGTGAACGAAATAAAAGACCAGTTTCATATGTCATCAGCTCTGTGAGCACAGCACAAGTGCAGAGGGAATTTTTATCGCTCTAGTAAAGACTAGTGTGGCAACCCATTCAACCGCATTGCGCTTTATGCGGACAAAAATTTTATGGCTGTGTTTTGGCTCAGCGCAAAAAAATCAATCAGTTGCCTGATACAAGCCCCTTTGGGCTACCTGCAATACATTCTGTCGTAACTGATACATCAGCGGGCTTTCGCTTTGCCAATAGTGCCAATACAACTGGGTATCTAGTGTATAACCAGGGCTTAAATCCACCAGTTCACCGCTTTCCAGCTGCGACTGCATTTGTAGTTCTGGTAATAAACCAAAACCTAATCCTGCCAAAGTGGCTTTTAAAAAACCTTCAGACGAAGGGCACAAATGAAAACGTTGAGGTACAGCTTGCGCTACATGCTGCAGATATTGGTGTTGCAACTGATCATCCTGATTAAATACCAGACAAGGCGCCTGACTGATCCTTTGTTTAAACTGCTGATTTAATTGATAACGCTGAATAAAAGCCGGACTTGCGACAGCCCGGTATCGCAGCGCACCTAATGCCATCACTGCGCCGCCATTGACCGGCTGAGGACTGGCACAAATACACGCCATCACATCGCCTTGTTTCATCCGTTTTAAACCAACGGACTGATCTTCTACCACCAGGTCAAAACGCACAGCCTGCTGCTCCGGCAAGACTAGAGCTTCAGGTAACCAGGTGGCTAAGGAGTCCGCATTGGTCGCCAGACGCACCACTAAATCTTGTGGGTCATCCGTTAAACCTAAAGCTGTTTCCATTTGCTTTACTTGCTGCAAATGGTTTAACAAACGTTGTCCTGCTGTTGTAGGTGTTGGCGGGCTACTGCGTAATAACACCGGCTGGCCCAACACAGATTCCAGCTGTTTAATACGACGGCTGATGGCTGACTGAGTCAAATGCAATACCAGAGCAGCCCGCTCAAAACCACCTTGTTCAACCACGGCAGACAGCGCCTGTAATAAGCGGTAATCAATCATCAGTTTTTCTCATGATACAGAAAATTTATTTGTTGGATTCATGATAAGCCGGTTCGTTAAACTTGCACCACTGTTTCTTTTAGGGCGAATCTGATGCTGTCGTTTTTTACTGGTTTCACCGTGGGGTTAAGTTTAATCGTGGCAATAGGTGCGCAAAATATCTGGGTATTAAGCCAAAGTATGGCGGGCGCAAACAGGCTTGTGATAGCTCTGGTCTGTATTTTATGTGATGCGGCTTTAATTGTGACGGGAGTCTACAGTGTGCAGCTTATTCAACTTTGGCTACCGCCGCTGGTGCCGCTGCTGACCTGGGCCGGAGTGGCGATGTTGTTGTGGTTGGCCTTTGGTGCAGCACAACGTGCATGGCGGGGGCAAGGCGCTTTGTTGGCAAAAACAGCAGTACAGGTACAAAGCTGGCAAAAAACAGCGCTGACCGCTTTGGCTATTACCTTATTAAACCCTCATGTTTATCTGGATACAGTGGTACTGATTGGTAGTGTTGGTTCTGTGCAGGCGCAACCTTTCTGGTTTACTGTTGGCGCTTGTCTTGCCTCTTTCTGCTGGTTCAGCGCTTTAACTGGTTTAGCCCCGAAGCTTAAAGTCTGGCTGAGCTCGCCACTGCGTTGGCGTTTGTTTGATGGCTTGGTGGCCTTTGTATTAGCGGGCATAGCATTGAAGTTGGCTGTTTAACGCGATATCTGGCTGGTAAAAGCCGTTGTGTTGCTCTTGCAGAGGTGCCTGTGATCAGGTCTGATAGAGGTTCTTTTTCAACAGAGCACAGATGTCAGGTGGCAACAGATGACAGATTTTCGCAGTGATACAGTCACCCAACCTACAGCAGCAATGAAAGCCGCTATGCTGGCTGCGCCTTTGGGCGACGATGTATTCCAGGACGACCCGACGGTGAATGAGTTACAACGTTATGCCGCTGAACTTTTAGGTTTTGAAGCGGCGTTATTTGCACCCAGCGGCACCCAAACCAACTTAATAGCACTGATGGCGCATTGCCAGCGTGGGGATGAAGCCATAGTAGGGCAGCAGTGGCATACCTATCGCTGGGAAGGCGGTGGTATGGCGGTGTTAGGTTCTATTCAGCCACAACCTATTGAACACCAGGCTGATGGCACTTTAGCGCTTGAGCATATTCGTGCCGCAGTAAAACCGGACGACCCACATTTTGCCCGCACTAAATTGATTGTGATAGAAAACACCACGGGCGGTAAGGTATTGCCGCTGACCTATATGAATTCAGTGGCGGCTTTGGCGAAAGAGTTGGGGCTAAATTGCCATATAGACGGCGCCCGCCTGATGAATGCGGCTGTGGCTTTAGCGACAGCGGATGGCTTAAATCCAATTCAAAAAGCCAGACAACTTTGTGCTGGTTTTGATTCAGTGTCTTTATGTTTATCCAAAGGTTTAGGCGCTCCTGTAGGCTCTTTACTGCTGGGTAGCCATGCTTTTATTCTGCAGGCAAGACGACTGCGTAAAATGTTGGGCGGCGGTATGCGTCAGGCCGGAGTGCTGGCTGCGGCTGGTTTGTATGCGCTGCAACATAATATAGAGCGCCTGGCAGAGGATCATCAACATGCACAGCAACTGGCAGAAGGCTTACAGCGTATAGCAGCCGAACATCCGCTGCTTAACGGCAAGCTGGAGCTGGTGTCCGTTCATACCAATATTTTATTTACTGATATAGCTGTAGAAGTAGCAGAGCCTTTATTGGCTTATTTGGCGCAGCAGGGCATTAAATTAACCAGCAGCAATTACAATAAAGCCGATCAGTACTACAAAAGAGTGCGTTGGGTGACCCATTTGGATATCAGTGCCTCAGATATCCAGCGCACGCTCGGTGCAGTGCAAAAATTTAGTGGTTGAGTGGGACTAACCGCCTGATTTCTGAGGCGGTACCCTCTGTTTTTCTTTGGTGAAGCTGTTAATGTAAAAACAGATAACACAAAAGTAAAAACAGAAACTCCGGGGCTACCATGAAACTCACTTTAGTCGCTTGTCTGACTGCAGCTCTTTTTGCCAGCAGTTATGCTGATGCAGCTTATTACCGCTCACCTTCGATACAGCAAAACCAACTGGTCTTTACGGCTGAAGGTGATTTATGGTTAAGCTCAGTTAATGGCAGTGAAGCCAAACGTTTAACCACTCATGCGGCTGAAGAAACTCAGGCCTTGTTTACGCCTGACGGCAAAGCCGTGGTTTATGTGGCGGCTTATGACGATACCCCGGATATATATTATTTAGCTTTAGCTGGTGGTGCGCCAAAACGTCTGACTGCGCTTAATGCTAAAGTGAAACTGCAAGGCTGGAGTCTGGACGGCAAATTGCTGTACAGCACAGATGCAATGACAGGCCCTGTGAACAGCTGGGTGCTGAAATTGCTGGATCTAGAGACTCAGCACACTGAAACTTTACCGCTTTTGGATGCCGTAGAAGCTGTGCTGGATGAACAAAACGGCTATGTCTACTTTATCCGTTATGGTTTGCAGTTAACGGGTGATAATGCCCGCCAGTATCAGGGTGGTGCTAAAGGCCAGTTATGGCGCTGGAAACTGGGTTCACAACTTGAAGCTGAACGTTTATTGGCAGACCATCAGGGATCGTTACGTAACCCTATGATCTGGCAAGGCCAACTGGTATTAGTAAGCGATGCAGGT
>Ga0180008_1001383_pt1 | contig 15460 bp, 13 predicted proteins | sample MM_PW_MetaG_FD_121121 | JGI IMG/M metagenome (GOLD analysis project Ga0180008, IMG submission 121121) | Groundwater microbial communities from the Aspo Hard Rock Laboratory (HRL) deep subsurface site, Sweden - MM_PW_MetaG | ecosystem: Environmental > Aquatic > Deep subsurface > Groundwater...
AAAAGATGTATATCAAAAACTTCTAGAAAATTAATTTCTAGAAGTTTCTTTCCAAAATATCCAACTGTTTTTGAATATTTTCAATAGCAGATATACTATAAATTAATCTATCAAAGTTCTCTTTTTTATTTGCAATAAAACTATTACTCTCTTTTGATTTTGTATATATTTGTTCTATTGAAGTATTTATATCGCCCATATCAGTAGAAATTATACTTAGTTTTTTACTACTGTTTGTAATATTCTCACTTATTTCTCTTATATTATTTATTGTAATTTTTACAGAGGCATTACTTTCACCTAAACTCGTTTGAGTTTTTCCAGCTAATTTTTTTACTTCATCAGCAACAACTTTAAAACCATTTCCAAACTCCCCTGCCCTTGATGCTTCAATTGCTGCATTTAGTGCTAAAAGATTTGTTTGAATTGCAATACCTGAAATTGATGATAGGACTTTTTTAATATCAGATGCACTTTTTGTTAAAACTTCCATATCATTTACTAATTGTGCATTTGTATTAACATTATCCATTATTTCTTGAGTAAAAGTAGTAAATTTATTTGTCACATCATTTATTACAATATTTCCCTCTTTTGTATTCTCATAAACAAAGTTTAAAATATTAACCATATCTTGAATTAATGGAAATGCACTTTTAAGATTTGATAATAATGTTGTTCTAACCCTTGATAGCAGCTGATACTTATGTATTTCACGCTGTTTAAAATAACCATGAAATGATGAGTATTTATCTACAAAATTATCCACATAATCATCATAATATTCATTGTCATCTTCTACTTTATAGAAAAACAGTGCTGTTAAAGTCTGATTGATATTAAGTCCCAATAACTCTCCAAAAGTAGAATATCCAGCAAGTGGAATATCATTAAATGTTTTTAAAGAGTTTAAATTTCCACTATTAAATAATCTTCTTAAAATACAATCATTTAATATTGCACCTATTGGCTCTTGTTTTTTCATTGATGAATAATTTCTATAATCAATTTGTGTTTGAGAAACAAACTCTTTGTTTTTTACTAAATATAAAATATCACCAAAAGAGATATCACAAAAAAATGAGATACTTCTATTTTCAATATCAACCTTTGATACAGACCGTATATAAAGTTCATTATTTACTTCAATTGCAAAATTATAATCCACAAGTTTTGAGGGTAAATCATCTAACTTACAATTTAGATATTCACATAATACATCTACAATATTAATAATTTTATTTCCATTTACATCAAGTACACTTTGAACACTTCTATTTAATAAATTTGATTGAGCAACAATAAAGTTTAAATCAGTTTTTTCACAACTTTGAGATTTGAAAACTCCATACTTCATATTTTTTTTCATTTTTATCAACATAATCACAGCTTTGTGTCTTGTCGTTTCTTCATTATTAAAAATATAACTCTCTTGAAAATCTAGCTTTCCACCTGATGAACCACCTATTAATAAACAAGGTAATTTACCACTTTCATAAACAGCTTCTGTTAAAAAACTCTCACTATTTGATAATCCATCAACAATAGTTAAAGCAAAACAATCTTTATGATTTATTTTAAAAGGAATATTTAATCGTAATATTTCATTTTTTATTTTATTTATTCTTTCTTGGTGAGAAATTGTTTGACTTGTAATATTTTCACTAAATAAAGGTATTGTTAGTACTTCTACTTTATCAATTATATCTTCACTAAAACTTTGTAAAACAATATTTTGCCAAGATCCATTTGCTTCATGATAAAGTAAGTCTTTTTTCCTATCTAAATCAAATGTACAAAGTTCTCCTGCTGTTGTTGTAAGAACTACTTTTGTTTCATCAGGAAATACTGATTTGATTTTTTTAGAAATTGTTTCAAAATTCAAATGAGGAGATATAAATCCTAATACCAACTTAGGTGCATTTTCACCAAAAAATAAACTATTTATCCTATCTTGCAAATTAGTATCATCAGTGTCTAATACACGAATAAAATCATTTTCTATATTTTGCATTAATTTCCTCCATCCAATTATTATTAAAATTAATTATAGCCTAAAAATGTAGCTTAATTAAAGCTATAAAATTTATAAAAGAACAAAGAACTTTATCAACATTATTTAGATATAATCCGCCTATGATAATATATGGAAAACAAATCGTACTTTATGTACTAGAAAAACACCCTCATTTAATAGAAGAAGTTTTTCTTTCAAAAGAAATTGATAAAAAACTTTTTACAAGATTTGCAAAACTTGACAAAAAAATCCACAAAGTGGATAATCAAAAAGCTCAAGCATTAGCAAAAGGCGGAAATCATCAAGGAATGATTTTAAAACTTATACACCCTGAATATACTGATATAAAAGAATTCAAAAAAATGAATTTTATTTTAGTTTTAGATGGTGTAACTGATGTTGGTAATATTGGAGCAATTGCAAGAACTGCTTATTCTATGGGAATAGAAGGTTTAATCGTATCAAATATTAAAACTGTAAATAACTCAGGAGTTATTAGAACAAGTTCTGGAGCATTACTTGACTTACCATTTTTAGTACATCCTAGATCTGCTGATTTAGCAAGTGAATTAATCGATGCTGGTTTTGCACTAATTGGAGCAACAACAGATGGTATTGATTTAAAAAAATATGGGAAAATTGAAAAGTCTGATAAAGTAGCTCTATTTTTAGGAAGCGAAGGTGAAGGTATTTCTCCTAAAGTTGCTAAAAAACTAGATTTAAAAGTTTCAATTGCAATGGAACATGAATTTGATTCATTAAACGTTTCAGTTGCTGCTGGTATTTTAATATATAACCTAAAAAGATAAAAAAAGAAGATAATCCGTGATAAGAAAAATTATTTTAATTACTGCTTTTTGTGTGTTAGCAAATGCTAATTTAAATCAAAGCATCCAAAATTTACTTGGAAATTCAGATTATAATACACATAAAAATTTGATTAATCATCTATTTAACAATGAAAACAATTTTTATTCAAATGGCAAATTAGATTATGCACGGATATCTTCTGAACTTGAAAACAACGGTTTATTAAAACTAAATCTAGGTTCAACTCAAAACATTGATGTAACATTCAATATAAATGGTAATACAAAAAAATCAATAAAAAATTTAACTGATATTCTAAAAGCATTAGGGCATCAATATTTCATTACAAAAGAAGAAATTGTTGTAGACAATACTTTTAGATGGACTATCAAGATGAAAACTGCGGCCGCCATAAGCCCTCTCAGGTTATCAAAAGAGTTACAAGCAATAAATTGTAATATTCTAGATATTAAAAGAGAGGGAACTTATAAATGGAGTTATTCAATAGATATGAGTAGCGCTACAATTTATAAAGCGGAAGATTTAATTGGAAACAGTCGATTAACTTTGAAAAAACCACTTAAACCATATATGGTTAAAGTGCAAAATAGTTCAAAAATTTATATCGATTCAAATGCAGGAAATACATGGTATCCAAGTATAGTTTTCTATGATAATGATTTCAATGTGATTGAAATTATTGAAAAAGATAGTTTGCATAAAAGTTTAAGACTTGATGTGCCTAATAATACAAAATATATCAAAATTGATGATTTATATTCTCTTGCTAATCTTAAGCGAGGGATTAATATTACTAAGGAGTAAATAGTGTTCCCAGAAATTGAATTTGAAAGAATGAAGAGACTTCCAAACTATGTGTTTGCAGAAGTTAATAATATTAAAATGGAAGCAAGACGAGCAGGTGAAGATGTAATTGACTTCTCTATGGGAAATCCTGACGGGCCTGCACCACAACATATTACAGATAAACTAATAGAAGCTGCTGCAAAGCCTAAAAATCATGGTTATAGTGCAAGTGCTGGTATTTTTAAATTAAGACTAGCTATTTGTAACTGGTATAAAAGAAAATATGACGTTGATTATTTAGATCCAAACTTACATGCATGTGCAACAATGGGTTCAAAAGAAGGTTATGTTCACTTAGTTCAAGCTATTGTAAATGTTGGTGACGTGGCTGTTGTTCCAGATCCAACTTATCCAATTCACTCTTATGCATTTATGTTAAATGGTGCTGCTGTTCATAAGTTTGAATTAGTATTTGATGAAACATTTAAAGTTGATGAAGAACTTTTCTTTCAAAGGTTACAAAAAACAATTGATGAATCAATTCCAAAAGTAAAATTTGTAGTTGTGAACTTCCCACATAATCCTACATGTGCTACTGTTACACCTGAGTTTTATACAACACTTGTAGCAATGGCTAAAAAAGAGAGATTTTATATTATCTCTGATATTGCTTATGCTGATATTACTTTTGATGGGTATAAAACTCCTTCAATCTTTCAAGCTGAAGGCGCTTTAGATGTGGCGGTTGAATGTTTCACATTAAGTAAATCTTACAATATGGCAGGATGGAGAGTTGGTTGTATCGTTGGGAATGAAAAACTAATTGGTGCTTTAAAAAGAATCAAATCATGGTTAGATTATGGAATGTTTACTCCAATTCAAATTGCTGCAACTGTAGCACTTGATGGACCTCAAGAATGTGTTGCTGAACATGTTGAGAAATATAGAAAAAGAAGAGATTTAATGCTTGAAACTTTTGCAGAAGCAGGTTGGAAAATGAATAAACCAAACGCTTCAATGTTTATTTGGGCAAAAATTCCAGATGTTGCGCTTCATTTAGGAAGTATGGAATTCTCAAAACAATTATTAACTCAAGCACAAGTAGCTGTTAGTCCTGGAATTGGATTTGGTAACTATGGTGATCAGTATGTAAGAATTGCATTAATTGAAAATGAAAAAAGAATTAGACAAGCTGCAAAAAATATTAAGAAATATTTAAAATCATTAGAGAAATAGGAATAGATTATGTTAAAAGTTGGAATTATTGGAGTTGGAACAGTTGGAGCAAGTGTTGCTAATATTTTAAGAGATAACAAAAATATTATTACCGCACGTGCTGGTATCGAAATTGTACCTGTACTTGGAGTAGTTTCAAACTTACATAAAAACAGAAATGTTGATATTAAATTAACTGATAATATTGATGACGTATTAAATGATGATTCTATTGATGTTGTTGTTGAATTAATGGGTGGAATTGATAAACCAAATGAAATAGTAAGAAAAGCTTTATTAAAAGGTAAAGCTGTGGTTACTGCCAATAAAGCTTTATTAGCATACCACAGATACGAGCTTCAAGAACTTGCAGGTGATATTCCATTTGAATTTGAAGCTGCAGTTGCTGGTGGAATTCCAATTATTAATGCCTTAAGAGATGGTTTGAGTGCAAATCATATTAAATCTATTCAAGGTATTATGAATGGGACTTGTAACTATATGTTAACAAGAATGATAAATGATGGTATTAAATATGATGATATTTTAAAAGAGGCTCAAGATTTAGGTTATGCTGAATCTGATCCTACTTTTGATGTTGGTGGATATGATGCTGCACATAAACTTCTAATTTTGGGTTCTATTGCTTATGGAATTGATGTTAAACCTGAAGATATCTTAATTGAAGGCATTGAAAATATTTCAAGTGCTGATATAGCTTTTGCAAAAGAGTTCGAATTTTCAATTAAACTTTTAGGAATTGCAAAAAAAGTAGGAAATGAAATCGAATTAAGAGTTCATCCTGTTATGATTCCTGAAGATAAAATGATTGCAAAAGTAGATGGTGTTATGAATGGAATCTCTGTTATTGGAGATAAAGTTGGTGAGACTATGTTCTATGGAGCAGGAGCAGGTGGAGATGCAACAGCATCGGCTGTTGTTGCAAATATCATAGATATTGCAAGACGTGGAAAAGGTTCACCTATGCTTGGGTTTGAAAATCAACCAGGCGAAAAAGTTACGTTAATGTCAAAAAATGATATAAAAACAAAATATTATCTAAGACTTGAGGTTACAGATAAACCAGGAACACTAGCTAAAATAGCAACTATTTTAGGTGATAACTCAATTTCAATTGAAGCTATGATGCAAAAACCATTAAAAAATGGAAGCGCAAATCTACTTTTAACTACTCATATCTCTGTTGAAAGAGATATTTTAAAAGCTATAGTTGAACTTGAAAACTCAGGTGTAATCATCAGCAAACCAGCGATGATAAGAATAGAAGAATAGTTTCTATTCTAATAATTTGAGAAAAAATACACAACACCTAACCACACAAGATATTCCAAGCTTGATAAAACAACTAGCAATTCCTGCTAGTGTTGGAATGTTTTTTAATACTATGTACAATGTAGTTGATACCTTTTATGCAGGTCTAATTTCAACACAAGCAATTGCAGCATTATCCTTATCTTTTATGATTTTCTTTTTAATTATTGGTTTTGGATATGGTTTTTCATCTGCAATTACTGCACTTTTGGGAAATGCTCTTGGTAAAAAAAGATATAAATTAGCTACTATTTATGCACATAAGGGTTTAATTTTTGTTCCTATTATAGGATTAAGTTTAAGTATTATTGGATATTTTGCAGCTCCTTGGCTTTTTAAACTTTTAGGTGCGCAAGATGAATATCTACAAATTTCTCTTGATTATATAAATCCTATTTTATTTGGTGCAATATTTTTTATGTTTAACTTCTCATTAAACTCTGTTTTAGTGGCAACTGGAGATACTAAAACATATAGAAATAGCTTAATATTTGGATTCTTTGCAAACTTAGTTCTAAATCCTATATTTATTTATGGGTTTTTATTTATACCTGCAATGGGAATAAAAGGTATCGCAATAGCAACGGTTCTAATTCAAATTATAAATATGTTTTATATGCTTTACAAAGTATTACAAACAAAACTTATTCACTTTGAAAATCTTAAATATTTCATACCTGATTTAAGAGTTTATAAACAGTTTTTAACTCAAGGATTACCTGCAAGTTTAAATATGCTTACAATGGCTATTGGTTCACTTATTCTTACATATTTTGTATCACACTATGGGATGGAAGCAGTTGCTGGTTATGGAATAGGATATAGAGTTGAACAATTAATGCTTCTTCCTGCTCTTGGTCTTAGTACGGCTGTTTTAACACTTGTTTCAAATAACTTTGGTGCTAAAAAATATGATAGGGTTATAGAGACTTTAAAAACTGCATTAAAATATGGATTTATTATCTCAACTGTTGGAATAATAACTCTTACAATTTTAGGTAGATTTATCATCACTCAATTTGATTCTAATCCTATTGTTGTTGGTTTTGGAGTTGATTATTTACTTGTTGAAATTTGGATTTTTTATGCTTATATTGTTTTATTTATATGTGTTTCAACTCTTCAAGGTATCAAAAAACCTAAAATGCTTTTATACATAGGACTTTATAGACAAATCTTTGCAAAACTTATAATCGCATATTTTATAGTAAAATTCTTCGAACTTGATTTTATATATTTATGGTTTGGGATTTTATTTATGATTTATAGTGCTGCTATTTTTGCATATTTTTATACAAATTCCTTATTAAAGAAAATTTGTAATAAAACTTTTTAGTTTAGTGTAAGTGCCCTATTTTGGATAAGTTCCTTTAAAGGCTCTTGCAAAATCTCTTTAGCATCTTGTAGTTCTATTTCATTTTCTTTGCATATCTCATTTAAAGTAGATTCTAAAGTAGAATATTTCAGTTTTTTGATCAATACGTAAATAAACTGATTTATTTCTCTGAATAAAACCTCATCGGTATTAAAATCATAATAGATTATTAGATAATTTTCTCTTTTTTCTTTATGATTTGCATTTATAATGTCATATTGAAATCTTTTTACTCTAGCACTTTTTGAAAGGGAATAAATATTATTCCATGAAAAATCATTTAATTTTAACTTATACTCTTTCATATAAATCTCAATCTCAATCCAATCAAAATATAAAAGTTCATATAAATATTTTCTATCATGAAAAAGTTTTTGTTTTTTTACAAACTTCATATAATCATTTGCTATTTTCCATACAAATTCAGTTTTAGGAGGATTTTTCAAAAATTCAAAAATAGAGTTTTCTAATTCATTTTTAGAAGTATTCTTTACAAATTGAATAAAAGTACTTTTTACAATATCTTCATATCTATAAAAAACTAACTTTTGATAAACTTTAAAAGCATCACTAGGATTGTTTTCTTTTTGATTTGTAATAATATCAAAGAATTTATCTTGAACTTCTCTTTCAAGTGATTTATTACTTTGCATTTTTTACTCTTTGAACTATATCTTTCATTTGATTATATTCACGTTCTAATTCTTTTAGTGGAGGAATATTATTATCACGTTCAATCATTACAGGTACATCTAGCCGTTTTAAGGTATATTCTAATAGTTTCCAAACACCTGAACAAATAGGCATACCATGTGAATCTATTTTCATATTAAACTCTTTATCATTATAGTGCCCAGCCATATGCATATATGCTACTTTTGATTTATCAATTTCATCTATAAATCTTCTTGATTTAAAAGAGTGATTGGCTGCATTTACAAATACATTATTCACATCTAAAAGCATTTTAGCTCCTGATTTATCTAAAACTTCATTTATAAAATCAACTTCAGACATTTCAGTATAAGGAACTAAATAATATGTTGCATTTTCAAGTATTAAATTTCTTTGAATAATATCCTCAACCTCTTTTACTCTATCACTTATTATGCTTACCATCCTTTTTGTCATAGGAAGTGGTAATAATTCATAACTTTGATTTCCATCAAGTGAAGAGAAGCTAAGATGCTCAGAATAGTGTTCGATATTATATCTATCTAAAAATGTTTTGATTTGTTTAACGAATTTTTTATCTAGTTTATCAGCAGACCCAATTGATAAAGATAAACCATGGGCAATTGTAGGTTTTGAGAGAACAGCTTCTTCAAAAGCTTTTTCAAATACTTTTGGCATATGCATCCAATTTTCAGGAGTTACCTCCCAAAAATCTGGATTAAAATCATTGTTTTTTAAATCTAATAAAAAATCACTTCTAAGACCTAATCCACAACCTTTTATATTTAGCATATTAAATCTTTTGTAAAAGCCTTATTATTTGCTTCCACATTTACCAGCACCACAAGAACCTGTAGCTTTTTCTTTCATATCTTTCATTTCTGATTTCATATCAGACTTAGCATCTTTCATATCAGATTTAACATCTTTCATATTAGCACCACATTTACCTGCTCCACAAGAACCAGATCCTTTTTCTTTCATCTCTTTTTTCATTTCGCCACCACATTTACCTGCTCCACAAGAACCATTTGCTGCGAATGCTGCTGATGTTGTAAGTGCTGCTCCTAAGATTAATCCTGCCAATTTCATTTTTTTATTCATTTTATATCCTTTTTTTGTTTAATTATATTCTATTTTTGGAAAAATTACTATTTTTCAACCGCTTCAACTTCAACTACAATTTTTACATCCTCACCAACTGCTACTCCACCTAGTTCTAATGCTTTATTCCATTTTAAATCGTAATCCATTCTATTGATTTTACCTTTTAAAGTAAGTCCAACTCTTAAATTTCCTTCAAAATCTTTTACAGTTGCTAAATCTTCAACTTCTAAAACAACTGGTTTTGTGATACCTCTTATTGTTAGGTCACCACTCATTTTACCTTCATCTCCATTTGCTTCATAAGATTTCATCTCAAAAGTCATTTTTGGAAATTTTTCAGATAAAAAGAAATCTTCACTTTTTAAATGATTATCTCTTTTTTCAATACCTGTATCTATAGATGCTGTATCAATATTTGCTTTGAATACTTTAAAACTTTTAGTAGCTGCATCAAAATCTATATTGGCATCATATTTTTTGAACTCACCTTTTACATTTGTAATCATTAAGTGTTTTACAGAAAATCCTACACTTGTATGAGAACTATCAAGTGTATAAACACTTGCACTTGCTAATCCTGCTGTCAATATTAATGTACTTGTTACTTTTGTAAAAAAATTCATTTCGTCTCCTTATATTTTTTAACTAAAATATACGGTAATTTTAATTAAATTTTGTGTAGTAAACGTTTAGATAATATAATCAAATCTATAATTTAATAATTTTAAATTAATGACTTAAATCACACTCTGCCATTTTACCTTTTTGTCTAATCGCTAATATATAAAATATCGAAGGAATTATAATCAAAGTTAAAAATGCTGAAGACACCATTCCACCAATCATAGGAGCTGCAATTCTTTGCATTACTTCACTTCCAACACCATGAATATACATAATTGGGATTAATCCTCCTAATATTGCAAATAGTGTCATAAGTTTTGGTCTTAGTCTTAAAACCGCACCTTTATAAATTGCGTTAAAAATATCTGCTCTATTTGGATCTTTTATTTTTTCATTTAATTCATGCATAGCTTCATGTAAATATACAAGCATCACTATAGATGTTTCAGCAGCGACTCCTAAAAGTGCCAAGAAACCTACAATTACCGCAATTGATATATTAAAATTCAAGAACTCCAAATAAAATATTCCACCTGTTAATGCAAATGGTAAGGTAAAGAAAATTATCATAGTATATGTTAAATTTCTCAAAGCCAAATATATAAGAACAAATATAATTACAAAGGTTAAAGGAATAATATAAACAAGTCTTTTAAGTGCTGATTCTAAGTATTCACTTTGTCCTGCCCACTCATAATAAAACCCACTAGGAATTTTCACATCTTTTAATAACTCTTTTGCTTCATCTTTATACTGATTTGCAGATATTCCATCTTTTGGGGTTATATAAATAAAATTTACATTTAAAGCTTTTTCAGATTTTATAACAGATGGTCCTGATTCATACTCTAAATTTGCAAACATTTTAAGTGGTTGAAAACCTAATTTTGTTTTAATTTGGAGATTTTCTAAACTTATTAAATCCTCTCTTTGAGTTGTTTCAAATCTAAGTGTAATTGGATATCTTTCTAACTTATCTATAAAAGTAGATACTTGAGCTCCTGAAACGCCCAATGAAATAGTTGATATTACATCATTTTTACTAATACCATATCTTGCTATCATTTCTTCTTTTATATCAATATTTAAATAATAACCTGAATTTATCTTATCAGTTGAAACAGATAAAGTCTTATCAAATTTCTTTAATTTTTGCTCTATTAATCCTGCTATTTTTTCTAATTCAACATGATTATTCCCATATAACTTAATTCCTAAAGGTGTTCTAATACCTGTTAGAAGCATATCAATTCTTCCTCTAATTGGATAAGTCCAAGAATTAATTAGCCCTGCTACTTCTAACTTTTTATTCATCTCTTCCATTAGTTTTTTATATGTCATTCCTTCTCGCCATTGTGATTCTGGTTTAAATGTAACTATTGTTTCTATCATTGCTAATGGCGCGGGATCTGTTGCTGTTTGTGCTCGCCCTGCTTTTCCAAAAACAGTTTCTACCTCGGGAAAAGATTTTAAAATTATATTTGTTTTATTTGTAAGTTCTCTAGCTAAATCTATGCCTATTCCATATGGAGTTACAGGCATATACATAAAAACCTGTTCATTCATCATTGGCATAAATTCCCAATTTTGTTTTTTATAAACAGGATATGCTAAAATTATTGTTCCAATAAAAATCACAACAACTAAATATCTTAATTTTAATGAAACTTTTAAAAGTGGTGAATAAAGCATAATAAAAAATTTATTTAATATATTTTTGTCTTCTGCCATTATTTTTCCTCTTATGAAAAATACCATTAAAATAGGAACAATTGTAATTGATAAAATAGCACCACTAATCATTGCAAATGATTTAGTAAAAGCTAATGGTCCAAATAATCGTCCTTCTTGTCCAGTTAGTGCAAATATTGGTAAGAAAGAAACAACTACTAAAATTAGAGCAAAAAAGATTGGTCGCCCTACTTGTTTTGCTGATTTAAGGATTATTTCAATTCGCTCTTTATTGGATATATTCTCTTTTCCTTGCAAATATTTATGAGCATTTTCAACCATTACAATAGTAGCATCAACCATTGCTCCAATGGCTATTGCAATTCCACCTAAACTCATAATGTTTGAACCCATTCCAAAAGCTTTCATCATTAAAAAAGTTATTAAAACAGTTATTGGCAAGGTTATAATTATAATTAATGCACTTCTAAAGTGAAATAAGAATAATCCACTAATTATCATTACAATAATTGATTCTTCAATTAATGTATTTTTTAAAGTATCAATAGCTTTATCAATTAATGAAGTTCTATCATAAGTTTCAATTACTTCAACATCATCAACTTTTAGAGTTTCTAGCTTTGCTTTTACAGCTTTTATAACTGCATATGGATTTTCACCAAATCTAACAACTACAATCCCTCCAACAGTATCACCCTGCCCGTTTAAATCAACCATTCCTCTTCTATTTGATGATGTAATATTTACATTTGCAATGTCTTTTATTTTTAAAGGAATTGAATTAAAAGTTTTAACTGTAATGTTTTCTATATCAAAAACATTTTTTAGGTAACCTTTGGCTTGAATCATATGTTCATAACCATTTTCTAAGATTATTCTTCCACCTTTTTCATCATTATTATTTACTAATGCTTTTTTAACATCATCTATACTTAAATCATATTGAACTAATTTATCTTGATTTAGTGTGATTTCATAATTTTTAACAAAACCACCAACTGATGCAATTTCACTTACTCCGTCAACCCCTAAAAGAGCAAATTTATAGTAATAATCTTGTAAAGTTCTAAGCTCATCTAAGCTTTTTGTTTTTGATGTTAAAGCATATTCATAAGCCCAACCAACACCTGTGGCATCAGGGCCTATTTGTACAGTTGAACCTTCAGGGAATGTTCCTTGAAGAGTTGATAATTGCTCTAAAATCCTGCTTCTTGAATCATAAATATCTGTTCCATCTTTGAAAATAATATAAATCATTGCATTTGAAAATGAACTCATGGCTCTAACTGTATCAATATTTGGCAAAGACATTAAATTTGAAATCAAAGGATATGATATTTGCTCTTCAATTGTTTTTGGACTTTGACCTTTCCACTCAACTTGAACTATCACTTGAGGTGGAGATAAATCAGGTAAGGCATCTAAACTTGTATTTTTTACAGCCCACAAAGATGCAAATGTTAAAATGATTACTGAAAATAGTACTAAAAACTTATTTCTAACACTATATGAGATTATACTTTCTACCATTTTTTCCTACCAATCTTCATTATCAGATTCATATAATGCATTTGTAATAGCATCAGAATCCAGCAAGAATAGGGCATTATTTATAACTTCGTCATTTTCTTGTAATCCACCAAGTATTTCATACTTATTTGAAGATACTCTTTTTGCATTTATTTTTATAGGTTCAAATTCTCTATCTGAAGTAGGTTTAAAAACATAAAAAGAATCGGCTTTTTTTAGAACAGCTGTTTTTGGTAGTGTTAAAACAAGAGATTTATTTACTGTTAAATCAATTTTTCCAAACATACTTGGAACTAATTCATTATTTGTATTATCAAGAATAAATCTTACATCGACTGTTTTTGTTTTTTCATCAAAAGTAGGGTAGATAAAATCAATAGTTGATTTTATACTGGAATGTAATCCATCAATAGATATTTGTGCTTCCGTTCCTTTTTTTACATAAGATAAATCACTTTGGTAAATAGAACTAATAAACCAGATTTTATCTAAAGAAGCAAGTTGAAGTAGGGTAGTTCCCTTTTTTATGGCACTTGAGTTGTTTATTTTTTTTTCAAGTAAGATACCATTTACAGGTGAGGTAACCACTATACCATTTTCATTTACTTTTGAATTTTTTATTTTTTGTTGTTCGGATTTTGAAATTGCTAAATTATCAAGTCTTTGCAGAGTTGAATTATAAATATTTTTATTAAAATCATTTGCTATTTGAAGCTCACTTTGGATACTTAAAATATCATCTGAATAAATAGAATATAAAGGTGCCCCTTTTTTTATACTCATATAGGTTTTATTTGCATTTAGATTTGTTATATATCCATCAAATCTACTTACAATATCAACCAATGAGCTTTCATCTATTTTTGTTATTCCATAAAAACTTTTTGTTTGAGCTAATTCTTCTTTTTTTACTTTTACTATTTTCTTATTAAATAGTTGTTTGGCTTCTATAATTTCAGCGTTTAATGCAGATCCTAAAAATAGGGTGCTTAGTAATATTATCTTTATACTTTTAATCATTTTATGCCTTTATTTGTAAAATATAATAAAGCAGAATAGGCTTCATAATATTTTTGTAGTTCATCTATCGCTTTTGTTTCATAAGATATTAACTCATTTAAGTTTTTAATACTTTCTTGGGGTTTAATCTTATCAAAGCTATTGTATGTTTCTATATTTTTTTGTATTTTTTCTTTAATTGGTATTATTTTTTCTTCTATTAAATTGTAATTTGTATATGAACTATTTAAACTATTTTTTAATATTTCACTTTGCATCAAGAAGTTATGCTTTAACTGTTCTAACCTATCGTTTGTCTCATTCATATTCATTTTAGCTTGAAGTCTAGCTGTATTTTCTGTATCATAAATAGGAAGTGGGAAACTAACGCTCACATTTACATAATCATTAAATTTAGAATCTCTTTGAAAATAAGCTACATTTAACATCATATCAGGAATCTTTTTTTCAGCCTCTAAATCTGCCATATTTTTTGATTTATTTGCCATCTCTTCAAGGGTTTTAAACTTTGGGTGCTCTTGATTTATAGTTAATAAGTTTATCTTTTTTATATCAATATTTTCATCAATTTTATCAATCTTAGTATATGTGATTTGCTCTAATTTTAAGTATGAATTATCAATCATATTTTTAAGATTTTGTTTTTGTAAACTTATATCTAAAGCTGATATTTGAGAGTTTAATATCTCATTTTGAGTAACTTTTTGATATTTATATAAAGAAGTAAATAGAGTTTCTAGCTTTTTAATATTTTGTTCATAAGACTCTAAAAGCTTATATTTTCTTTCTAAAAGTAAAATAGTATATACATACTCATAAACCTTTGATTCTAACTCTAACTTTTTATCTTCAAGATTTAGAATTTGTATATTTCTATCTTTTTGGGCAATCTTTTCTTTTATTTCTAATTTTGAACCTGTAGGAATTACTTGAGATAAGCCTATAAAAGAGGCTTGCATAGCCTCTTTATCTCTTGAACTTAAATCGTTAAGCCATAGGTCATTTAATCCAAGTGACAATACAGGATTTTGCCACTTTTTAGATAGTGAGATTTGATGATTTGCCACTTCAATTGACTTATCTATACTTTTTAAATCATAATTATTCTCATTTGTATTCTTTACTAGCTCATCTATCGTCACAGCTGATAATAGATAAACAGTAAGACTAAAGCATAGTAATATCTTTTTCATTATAAATTTATACTACCTTTAACTGTATGAACTGCATCATCTTTTGTTTTAAATTTTAAATGA
>Ga0180008_1001384_pt1 | contig 15460 bp, 16 predicted proteins | sample MM_PW_MetaG_FD_121121 | JGI IMG/M metagenome (GOLD analysis project Ga0180008, IMG submission 121121) | Groundwater microbial communities from the Aspo Hard Rock Laboratory (HRL) deep subsurface site, Sweden - MM_PW_MetaG | ecosystem: Environmental > Aquatic > Deep subsurface > Groundwater...
CCGTTATCATTTGCTGCCACCGAGACAACAACAGAACGCTATTGAATTAACTTAAGTTTATATATCATTATATCTTTTAGCGTTCTTAACCATAAATCTTCTATATACAAATAGAATGATGGAAATTAATATCGCAAGAAGTGACACCACTTGAGCAGTACGAAATTCACCGACTAGATATAGGCTATCCGTTCGCATTCCTTCAATGAAGAAACGACCTGTTGAATACCAAATGACATAAAACAAGAACACTTCTCCCCGAAGTAAATTTACGCGACGGAGCATAATCATGAGGATAACACCAATAAAATTCCACAGTGATTCGTATAAGAACGTTGGATGATAATAGGTACCTTCGATTTTCATTTGATCAATAATCCAATCCGGCAATAGCATATTCTCAAGAAAGTCACGTGTAACCGGTCCACCATGAGCCTCTTGATTCATAAAATTGCCCCACCGGCCAATAGTTTGACCAATTAAGATACTAGGTGCTGCAATATCCGCAACTTTCAAAAACGATACCTTTCGTTTCTTTGTAAACAAGTATGCCACTATCAATGAAGCAATTAATGCTCCATGTATTGCTATACCACCCTCCCAGATTCGAAAAATTCGATTAGGGTTCTCAGAATATTGCTGCCATTCAAAAAGTACATAATAAAAACGTGCTCCTAAAATGGCTGTTGGTACCGCCCACATTAATAAATCCGTTAAGAAATCCGGATGGAACCCATGCTTCACCATCTCTCTTTGTGCAACGATAAAGGCCACAACGATTCCTGCAGTAATAATTATCCCGTACCACCGTACATCGATGGGACCGAGGGAAAAAGCAATTGGATCGATAATTCCAAGTGATAAATTCATTTAGCATCTCCTTCTTAATTATAGGTAGCATCTATTCCTACACCATACCTGCAAGGGTTAAGTCAGCTCCTGTTTTTAAATAGCCCAATACGTGATTGTATCAACCACTCCAATTATAACCAGTAAGACACCTGCAGTTTTTTGCACAACGAATCCAAATCTTTTACTGTTCTTAAATGTACGGTTGTCCAGTTCAAGGAACCACATCATCACAAGAACAAGCAATAAAGGCAAGGAAGTTGCTATTCCAAATAATGCTGGCAATACCAGTCCATAAGTAGAAGTTAGTGTAAGAGGCATCAAAGAAACAAAGAAAAGAACAAACATGGTTGGACAAAATGCTATGGAGAAGCTCACCCCCATCAAGAAAGAACCAAGTTTTCCTTTTCTAAGTTTAAGAGGGATTCTGCTTGTAATCCGGTTGATTAAATTAAGTTTGAAGACGCCAAGTAAAACCAGTCCCACGAAAATAATCAAAGGACCTACTAGATTTCTTAAAAAGGGAAAATAAGTGACCATGCTTTGTTCAAATGTGTGACCAAACAGCCAAACAAGAAGGCCCAGTGAACTGAATACAACAATTTTCCCGAGTATAAATGAAAGAACATCCAGCCAATCGGTTCGGTTTTGTATAGTACGATTCCCGTAATAGGTGATGGCACTAATATTCCCAGTCAATTGACAGGGAGCTAATGCGCCAACAAGTCCAAGGAATATGGCCACCAAAAACGGGTATTCCGAAAAAGAATGTGCAAAGATACTAAAAGGTTCACTCAATGTCGTGCTTATTTTCGACAATAAACTGTACATATTCAATATCCTTTCTAGTCATGCAATGTTCCTTTTTCCGCAATCATTTTCCACGTTTTCCCCGAGTCCTGAGTTTGATAAATATCATTTTCATAGGATGCAATGGTAATTTCCTTTTCGTCGATTGGATTTACAGCTATCTGGAGAATCGGATTATTCTGGCTTAATTCAGGTATCTTAAGACTTTCTAAATCACCATTATCCAAGTTGAACCTAACCAATTTCACTTTTTCGTTTTCGATGCTTGCGTATATTCCGTCTTTTTCCGTCAATGTAACGTACGTAATTACAGTTGGCGCCCCCAAAAGCTTAAACGAATTCCCAAAGTCTTTGGATTGAAACAGCCCATCTTGGCTCCCTATTACAAGTTTCGAACTAATGGATGGATGTGCTGCAACATTCGAAATATATTGAGAATTGAATCCCTCCATTTTGGAATGTGTCCAGCTATCTCCATCATCATCTGAATAATTAAGGCCAAAATCAAGTTTATCCATAGGTCCTTCATTGATTAAATAAATTGTATTGGTTTCATAACCTGCCGACATGTAATGAAAGTCTGCTTCCCCATAAAAAGCCAATTGTTCAAAACTGGCTCCTTCATCCACACTCTTTATAATTCCAAAGGGATTTTTAAAATCCGAGTTTGGTTCCGGGTGACCACTTGAGTAAAACCCCACTTTAACAGGAGAAAAACCCATATAATCGTGTTTTTCACTTGTTGCTACTTTCCAATTGTTATCGTATTCGTATAACCCTTCATGAGTAGCAATCATGACCGTTTCTTTTCCATTTGGATAGCCAAGTCCATGCATATGATCGATTTTTTCATTTTTCACCTTCTGGAATTTATAAACATCATCATCAGAGTTACAGGCACTTAAAAAAATCAGTGACATCGCAACTACAATCAATTTAATTTTCTTAGTCATGATCTAACCTCCGTTATTTCCATTTATAACCGATTCCCCACACGGTACTCAAAAATTGATCAGTTGGAAAACCTGCTGTCTTTAGTTTGTCTCTTAAGTTCCTTATATGCGAATCTACTGTTCGAATATCGGTGGAAGAATGATAATCCCAGGCGACCAATAGCAGTTGTTCCCTTGTATAAGTGCGCATCGGGTGCTTAATCAAAGCTTCAATTATTTTATATTCCTTCATCGTCAGTAAGGCATGCTTATCCTGGTAAAATAACGTATACGATTTTGGATCCAATTCATAATCATCATATTTAATGATTCTTTGCTCCATTTTCTCATTTGGTATACGTCTCAATAAAGCATGAACTCTAGCAAGGAGCTCCTGATCATCAAACGGTTTCGTTAAATAATCATCTGCTCCAACTGTTAACCCTTTCACAATATCCGTTTTATCCGTCCTTGCTGTCAACATCAAAATGGGAACTGATGAACGTTCCCGTATTTTTTCACACGTTTGCCATCCATCCATTTCGGGCATCATGACATCCAGGATGACCAGGTGAATCTCTTTTTCGGAAAGAACTGCCAATGCTTTTTCTCCACTCTTTACCTTAATGCATCTATAACTTTTAGGGATTAAAAAAAGTTCCAGTAAATCCAACATCCTTTGTTCATCATCCACTAACAAAATTGTTTGCATCGTCAAACCTCCCTTAAATCATAATTGTGAACTGACTTCCTTTCCCCAATTCGCTTTTCACCTCAATACTACCCCCATGAGCTTCAACCAGTTCTTTTACAATAGAAAGGCCCAATCCAGAACCCCCATATTCTCTGGACCGCGACTTTTCAACCCTAAATAGTCTTTCGAAGATATTTTCCATATCAGTTTTTGGGATGCCAATACCTTGGTCAGTCACTCGAATCACTGTTTTGTCATTTTTCTGTTCGATTTCCAAACTCGTAGTGGTTCCCGTAGGTGAATATTTAAGTGCATTATCCAATAAGTTCATCACGATTTGCTCCAAACGCAAGGGATCAGCACATACTTCAAAGTTTTCCAGAGATTTCATTTCCAACTGGATGCCCTTTATATTAAATGAAGGAAGCATTCTTTTATAAAGGTGGGAAAAGAATGGCATGGATTGAAACGCTTGTTTTGAAACTGTAAAACTGGTTTCATTCATTTTTGCCAAATCAAACAGATTTTTCACTAATTCAGTCAAGCGTATTGATTCCTCGTCAATAATAGCAAGGTATTTTTGTCGATCTTCCTCAGTCAGTTCTGGTCGCATTGCAACTTTGGAATAACCCGATAGATATGTTAACGGCGTCCGTAATTCATGCGAAATTGATGCCAAAAATTCAATACGTTCTTTCTTCACCCGTTCTAAATCAGAAGCTAATTTCTGTATAGCAACCGATAAATCCCCTAACTCATCTTTTCCTTGGGAAGGCAATTTAACATTAAAGTCCCCTCTACTAAGTTTCTCTGTCGCTTCTTTCATTCGGATTAAAGGGGCAGTCAAAAATCTCGAAAGTATGATATAGACTAAGCACAAGATGATTAAACTGGCCAATCCGGCCAACATGAAATGAAAATTAAGTTTCTTGACAAGAGATTGAATGGTGTCAGTGCTTTGGAAGAGAATGACGTAGCCAGCATGTTCTCCATTCAGTTTGTACGGATGCAAACTGGCGATAAAGTCTTCTCCCTTCCAGTTTTTTTCAATGACTTGGTCTTCAGTGAATTCTTGACTCGAAATACGATTCAGTAGCGTATCAACAGTCTTAGTTTCACCCTCCGAACGTATAATCACATTGAACTGTTCGTCAGCGATGACTACCCTACGTTCACTGCCATACTCCATCAACACTATGTGACGCATGGTATCATCCGAAAAATTATCTTCAAGCACTTCTCTATGATTTGAACCCTTTGACATCAATTGTGAATATTCCTCATCAATTCTGGAATGCACAATCGTTTGATGAAGGTAAACCATCAACAATGATTCCATGATCAGTACCGTGACTATAAAGTAAGTAGCTAGTTTAATCGAAATTCTATTCATTATAGAAAACACTTCCCTTTGTTCATTACTTAATAATACTTGAAAAATATGAAGAAATTATGCAGACACAATACTGTCATTTACTTGGAAAAGATAACAATTTAATTTTACAGCTTAAATGTGAAAACGACCCCCAAAGGAGTCGTATTTTTACTTAATTCAAAGTTTTGCGCGTTGCAGTCGCAAAGCGTTTAAAACAACCGATACCGAACTAAATGCCATTGCAGCACCAGCAAGCCAAGGCGCTAAGAAGCCTGCTGCTGCAATAGGAATTCCTACTGCATTGTAGGCTAACGCCCAGAACAGGTTTTGTTTGATATTACGTACAGTCAAACGACTCATTTGAATCGCGTCAACTGTTCGCATCAAATCTCCCTGCATCAAGGTGATATCCGCAGCTTCCATGGCGACGGCAGTTCCAGTGCCCATGGCCATCCCAACATCAGCCGTTGCTAGTGCTGGTGCATCATTCAACCCATCACCAGCCATCGCCACCCTTCGTCCATCAGCCTTCAGCTTAGCTACAACATGTGCTTTTTCTGTAGGCAGTACACCAGCAAAAACTTCTTCAATTCCCACTTGTGCGGCAATAGCACGCGCAGTACCTTCTTGATCGCCTGTCAGCATGACTACATGCAATCCCATTTTTTTCATTTCGGAAATCGCCTTTGCTGAAGAGTCTTTGACAGTGTCCGCAACTGCTATTAATCCTGCGTATTTCCCTTCTACAGCCATAAACATAACGGTTTTGCCTTGAGATTCTAATTGACTCGCTCCTGTTTCATCGAAAGCTACCTTCGACTCGTTCAGAAGTTTTCGAGTACCAATCAATAAATTCGAACCGTCTACGACTGCGCGAATTCCATACCCAGGAATGGCTTCAAATGATTCAACCGCAAGTTTCCCATTATCGCCATACGCGCTTATCGCTGTTGCGACAGGATGCTCCGACTGACTTTCTGCCGCAGCAGCAAGCGAAATGATACGATCCCGGTCAAATCCTTCTGCCACCACAAATTCAGTCACTTCTGGACGGCCATTCGTGATGGTTCCCGTTTTGTCCAACACGATCGTGTCGATGTGTTTTGTATTTTCCATGGCTTCTGCCGTTTTAAATAGAACACCTAGTTCTGCTGATCGACCGGATCCAGCCATAATGGAAGTGGGTGTCGCCAATCCAAGGGCACACGGACAAGCAATGACAAGTACCGCAATCGTGCTTTCCAAAGCATTCGCAAAATCACCCGGGGAAACAATGAAATACCAAGCGATAAATGTAAGAATAGCAATACCAACAACGATTGGCACAAATATACCTGAAATTTGATCGGCTAATCGTTGAATCGGAGCTTTTGAGCCCTGTGCTTCTTCAACTACACGGATGATATTGGACAGTATCGTATCTTTACCAATATTCTGAGCTTTTACACGCAACGTTCCATTGGCATTGACGGTAGCCGCATAAACAACGTCACCTGTAGCTTTATCGACCGGCAAGCTTTCTCCAGTCAGCATCGATTCATCCACGGCTGAGTTACCAGAAATGACTTCTGCATCCACAGGGATGGATGAACCTGGTTTAATCATCAGGATGTCTCCGATTCGGACATCATCTATTGGAATTTCCTGCGTTGTGCCTTCTCGCTCCACAAATGCCGTTTTGGGTTGAAGTTTCATTAGCTTTTGAATGGCATCGGATGAACGGCCCTTTGCTCGAGCTTCAAACACTTTACCCAAAATAATCAAGGTAATTAACACTGCACTTGTTTCAAAATACAAGCCAATACTGTGAGCGCCTAAATGAGCTAAATTCGTTAAAACTAAATAAACGCTGTAAAAATAGGCTGCAGACGTCCCTAAAGCAACTAATACATCCATATTGGCACTTTTATTACGAAGCGCAAAATAAGCTCCTTTATAAAAGGTCCAGCCTATCCAAAACTGTACAGGTGTTGCAAGTGCCCATTGCACAAAAGGATTCATCAAAAATTCTGGAACGTAGATCCATGACGTGAATGCAAAGTGAGCCACCATGGTCCATAGAAGTGGAAGTGATAATAGCGCAGAGATAAGAAATAGACGTGTTTTCTTTTTAATCTCCACTTTGCGGTGATCTAACTTAACACCCATTTGTTCATTCTTAAATTCAGCGTCATATCCAAGGGATTGAATTTTTTTTATTAAATCATTCGACGACAAAATGCTAGGATCGTATGAAACCCGACCAGTCTCCAAAGCCAAATTAATCGATGCGTTCTGTACGCCTTCCATACGATTTAGTCCTTTTTCAATACGTGTCGAACATGCAGCACAAGTCATCCCAATTATATTTAAATCAACTTCTTCCTTCAGTACGTCATAACCTAGGGTCCGGATTTTGTCCTGTAAAGAAGTTACGTTTGTTTTCTCCTGGTTATAGGAAACACTCGCTTTTTCGGTCGCAAAATTAACTGTCGCATCCGATACCCCTTCCATTCGCTGCAATCCTTTTTCTATTCGATTCGCACAAGCAGCACAGGTCATGCCGGTTATCGCAATGTCCGTCTTTTTTTCAGTCATAGTCTTTCACTCCTCTCATACCGCAAGGGGGTATATTATTGATAAAAAAATTACTGCGATTTACGCAGCATTCTTCTCATTAAGCCCCTACAGTGTATCCTTGATCTTCAATCGTATCTGTAATTTTTTGAACATCCACTTCATTGTTAAACTCCACATCAACTGTCCCAGCATCTAATTGTACATTGACTTTCTCCACGCCGTTAAGTGCACCCACGCTATTTTCAATTGCTTTCACGCAGTGACCACAAGACATTCCTTGAACCTGTAAAGTAACTTGATTTGACATATGAAATTCCTCCTTTTATTTTCTCATTAATTTTTGAATCGTCACTAATAATTCATCGAGCACTTCTTCGTCACCTTCAGCTAAACGGTCAACTACACAGCCCTTTAAATGACCTTGTAAAAGAACTTTCGCTACACTGTTTAAGGCTGACTGAGTGGCAGAAAGTTGGGTGATGATATCATCACAATAAGTATCCTTATTAACCATACTTTTAATCCCTCGAATTTGACCTTCAATCCGGTTCAATCGATGAACTAAATCAATCTTTACAGATTCGGGATGATGACTTTTTCTACAACATTCCTCAGAGACTACAGGACTCAGTGATGTTGACTCCAATATATTACCCATCAAATCAGCCTCCATTCTTGATTAAATCTATTATAACATACCCATACAGGGTATGCAAAGGATAGTATATATGGGTAAAATGCCCGGCATTTACTAATTGCTGTAAAGTTGCTGTTAGGCCTGTGAAGTTGACGTGTTTATCAGGAAGTCTTCCAGTCCGACACGGGAAATGAATTTATGGAATGGCTCTCTCTTCTTCCCATTTTCCGAATAATAATAGACCATTTTTTCAATACGGGCATACAACTCTTCGGGAGTCAGTTTTTCGCCAACCAGTTTTCCTACCTCTGCATCATGGCCTTTTGATTTTCCTCCTATATATAAATTGTACGTGTCTTTCATTTTCATGATTCCAATGTCTGATACCATTGGTTCACCACATCCAATAGGACAGCCTGTATATGCAGGTTTTAAGGTGAATGGTACAGGTATTCCAGCTATTCTCCGATTGATTTCTTTCGCCACCGGCATTCCTTCTTCTTCAGATCCTTTACAGAAGTTACATGTACGTAAACTTTTGACGAAGTTTCCTACAGGATAACAATGAAGGCCTACTAGTTCGAACTCTTTTTTGATTTCCTCCCACTTATCTTCCTCAACCTCCAAATACACTTGTTGGAACGTTGTCAGTTCCAGTTCGGCATCTTGCGGTAAATACGAGGCCAAAGTTATCAGCTGTTTAGCATTTAATTTGGAGCCAAATGAAATCCCTCCATTAACTGCAACTTTAATCGTCTTAGGTATACTCATGTACAAATGCTCCATTTCAGCTAGTCATTATGAATCGTATCTTCATTACACTCATTATATGTACCCGGTGGGGGTATGTAAAGTACAAAAGACTATTTTTTAAAGATGATTTCCTACCTATTTAACAACTAACTGTCCAACCATTCCGTTCTCTTTATGACCAGGAATTGTACAATAAAATTCATATGTTCCCCTTTCATTGATGGAGAAAGTCATTTCACTCGTTTTCTGTGGCTCTGCATGCAAATGCAACACATTCTTCTCTCCCCCATGCTGGTGCTTTGATTCACTGACCATTTTAAAAGATACATCTTTAATTTCTAGATCATGTTCAATTTGATCCGTATTTTTCAACTCAACTGTTATGGGTTTGTTTTTCTCAATAACCATTTCCTTGGGTGAATATTTCAAATCAGACATTTCAATCACAATTTTATTGATTTCTGTTTTTGTATCAGGATCATTATGGGATTCTGACTGAGTTTCCTGTGGTAGAGCTTTAGATTCTGCTTTTTCCATTTCGAATGAATTTCCTAATAATAAAACACCGCCAACCAACAAGGACGTTAAAATTGGTTTAAATAACCAATCCATATTCTCAATTGTAGCATTGTTCGAGGTCGACAGTGTGACCATCAAAAAAATGGTACAAAACGAAAGAAGTAAAAAAACTTTATCAACACATTTGCTTGGTCTGCCGGAATCATTTCACCAAGCATCGCCCCCATCATCCCGCCCATCAAACCAGACATGGTTCCTTCTAGAGATGAAAGGAAACCAAAACACGCTCCGCATAGACAACCTGCCACTATCCCGTAACCCATACCCAAAATTGTCGAAAGAAATAAATCCCCTTGATACACTGTTCCAAAAGTAATCCCAGCAGTTAAACCAATATTCATGCCCAAGAACATTGAAACAATCATTCCTGACATAGACGAGAAATGTTTCTTCCTTCTTAAAGCTAACAGTATGGTAAACAGTGAAATGCCACTTATTAAGGCCAACACATATAAATGAAAGTCACTCACTATCAGTACCCCCTTTGGGTACATGCTATGAGTAAAAAATTTAAAAAATACCAACTATATTCGATGGAAATTTACCCCTACGCACAAATTGAACATGAAGGTGTTTTAGTTGACTGAGTTGGGAACGCATCTAAAAAAGAGGTTAAAATTGCAGAAGGATATAGATTGGATGACGTACAAAACACCATAAAAGTTCAAAAACATTATCTTATTGGTTTTGAAGAAAGAAACTATAACATGATATCTGGAACGTTTTATGTTCGAGCGTTTATTAATCTATACGCTGATGCAGAGGGTCTGATTTTTGAAGAATTGCTGTTAACCATAAAAATGAAATCCTTTCTTCTACCTGTAAAGAAATGCGACTACCTATTACGTCTTCACCCTTTAAACGTAGTCCTTTAATAATTACATCTAACAAATCGAAAGAAATCTTCCCGATGATTATTGTGGCATTATTTATGGGAATCCTGATTTTTGGTTTTATTATCAGAATCTATAAAGCAACGATGATTAGGCTGAATTAGGTACTTTTCAGGTATACTTATTTAAAGAGCAACTCCAATAGTAATTAAAGGGCTATTGTAACTGGTGATTTAATCCTTTTTAGTCCTAGGAATGTTTAACACTGTTCTTGAAATAAGTGAAATATTCACATTTCGCTTTCGAAGTTTTACACAAATACTTTAAGACGGAAAAAAACCCATTTGATCAAATGGGTTCTTTTTTTGAAATCATTAGTAATTTTCAGAAAAAATAATAGTTATCGGCATCCATCTTGCCATCTGTTTAGTCGAATGGACTTGTACTATAACTATCAGTCAAAAAATAATTGCCGTCGCTACTATTATCCATCGTTGCCTTCATTGCATCTAGGTCATTGAAATGCCACCATTCAGAAGCTAAGGGCGATAGTCCTGCATTTGTTGAATACGATTGGAGCATAATTGCCGGTTCGTTCATTGTTTCTGCTATAACGGAGTTTTTCCAAGCCAATGGTATCGTTGATTTCACTGGTGCGGTAAATGTAACTGCCGTAACACTAAGTTCGTGTATTTTTGTAGGCATCTTATATTCCGTATAATCGGTAATTTCAATACCAGCATATTCACCGATTACAATTTCTGTTGTAGCGTGGATTTTATCTAAACTCGCATCAATCGCATACCCCATCTGATGATTCGAAACGTTTGTCGCAATAAACCAATTCACTCCCCATGGTTCTGCACTAATACCAGCCTTAACCTCTCTATCCTTATTCGCTAATTTAGTCAATTCACTCACAACTGACTGTTGTACTGGATATGGTCGATACCCTTCAAGAATAATCAAGGAATTGCCATCTGCCAAAGCTTCTTGCTGGGCAAGAAATATCTTTCTTGACATCGAATATAAAACAGGTACAATAAACTCTTCTTTACCAAGCCTCTTATTATATGTTTTACCAGAATACAATGATTTACCGGTTATGTTCGGGATGGATTTTCCTGATGACATATATCGGGAGGAATAGGTATTGGTATTGTCGTAAATAATGGATGGAATGACATCAGGAAGATTTACTAAACAAAATGTGTGTTCTACCCACCCTGTAGAAGTATCATTTTTAATTAACCACCAATCCCCTTGCTCCTCCAAAACCTCGAAGGCAGTGCCTGCTTTTAATGTTTCTATAGTTTGAGCATCTGAATTTCCAGATGTTTTTAAATCCAAGGCTACAGAAGTATAACCCGTCGCTCCAGTTACGGGAAATTCCAAATCCACATTGTATCGCTGTGAAGGTGAGGGAGGTGTCGGCTCTAAGTTTGGTGTTGTTTCTTCAGTCCCTGGTGGTACATTTACGGAATCCTCATTCTCGTCAAAACGGTTTAAAAAAGCTGTTAACATAAAGATTAAAACTAACACAAGTATGACAAATACAAAGAATTTTCTCCTCATTAATCTAGCCATAGGTCATTGAGTAACCAATCTATATAATAGATATAACAGTATTAGATGTAACGGATAAAAAACATAAAAGGCCCATTTCATAAAGTTTGATTTTCTGCCACGTCTGCCTTTATACATAGCCAATATTGGGATGGCAAGCAGAATGGCTACTTGATTCAATTGGTCCCACCCCAAACTGATTACTTTTGGAATGACATGCAGGAAAACCCCTATAATTGCAAAGCTAATCATTTGTGCTTTGAAGTTTCCTCTGAATATTCCAAAGAACAATATCCACAATACACCGATGTAGTACCAATCTCCAGGAATTGCTAGCAAACAGAGTAAAACGATAATAGGTATCTTTAAAAATATGGATAGCTTATCGTTTTTAAAAGTCGCTAAAGCGATTAACCCCAGTGATAATCCCCAAATCACACTAGTTGCATCTGGTAGGTTGAAATAGATGATGTATGGAAAATGCGAAACAGCTGCAAAAGCCAGCATCCTCGTTCCATATTTTTTTACATCTGATGTGTAAAAGAAACCTTCTGCAATCAAATAACACATAATTGGCATAACAACCCGCCCGGGGATACGCGAGAGTATTCCTTGCATACTTTCCTGATTTAAAAATACTGCAAAAAAGTGATCAAAAAACATGGCAATAATGGCTATGTATTTTAAGGTGTTGGATGTCAAATCCTTCTGAAAACCATTAATGTTTTGCATAATATATCTCCTTTTCAATCACTTGTCGAAGACCAGTGCCATTCGCACCTTATTCCCCTTAATTGAAAACATAGTGCTCAGTAAATGAACACTATGTTGTAAAAGAGGTAAAGTAGATAACCCCTCTACTTAATTGAAATACTTTTTATGCCATATTAAGAACATAAAGATTGTCCATACTTTTCGCGCATTGTTTGTTTTACCTTGATAATGGTCGTTTAACAATGCCATGATATCTTTCTGATTAAAGAATTGTGCTGCCTGCGCGCTTTCAAAATAAGACTTGATTTTCTCGTAATACTTTTCTTCTTTAATCCAGTGACGAATAGGTACTGGGAATCCGATTTTTTTCCGGTTTGCTGACTCTTTTGGAAGTGCTTTTCCTGCCGCCAAACGAAAGGCATATTTTGTATCAATCCCATTGATTCGATATTTCACTGGTAATTTAGCAGCTGTCTTCATTACTTCACGGTCCAGGAACGGTACGCGCAATTCTATGGAATGCGCCATACTCATCTTATCTGCTTTTAATAGGATGTCATCCACTAACCATAGATGAAGATCTAGATATTGCATTTTTGTCACATCATCTTCTTGCTTAACCCGGTCGTACACTGGTTTTACAATTTCTCTTACCGTAGGAGAGCTTTTATACACATTTGTTAACAAGTTGCTTGCTTCTTTTTCTTCAAATATCTTTGCCTGTCCAATAAACCAGTTTTCTGGAGAAAGCCCACCTTTTATTAAGAAGTTCTTCCCTCTGACTTCCGGTAAACGTTTCGCAATCACACCCAATGGTTGACGAATCAATTTAGGGAGTTTTTTATATTTTTTCATGGCAGCCGTCGTATCGTATTCAGCGTAGCCACCAAATAATTCGTCGGCCCCTTCACCAGAAAGGACCACTGTCACATCACGTCTAGCTAATTCAGCCAAGAAATATAATGGAACAATGGAAGGATTTGAATGCGGTTCATCCATCATGTACTGAATATCCTCTAATTTATCGAAACAGCGATCAGGATCTAGAATTTGATTCACATTTTCGATGCCAAGCTCCTCAGATAATGTCCTAGCATTATCAATTTCAGAGAAGTTTTTGTCACTGAAACCAACCGTAAAGGTTTTGTTAGGTTTTAGAACGGATGCAACATAACTGGAATCTACCCCACTGGATAAAAAAGATCCAACTTTAACATCGCTGATTTGATGAGCACGTATAGATTCTCTAACCACTTGATCGATTTCTGTAACAATTTCATCCAAAGGCTGTTCTGTTGGTTGAAACTCAGGTGTCCAATATTGATGTAAGTCAATATTGCCATTTTGATAGGTCATATAATGAGCCGCAGGTAATTTAAACACTCCTTTGAAGAATGTCTCGTTCAAAACTGGAAATTGGAACGTTAAATAAGGCTTCAATGCTTTTTCATTTAATTCTTTAATAAAATGGGGGTGTGGAAGGAAACTTTTTATTTCGGAGCCGAATAGAAGTGTCCCATTCATGTGTGTATAGTAGAAAGGTTTAATGCCAAACATATCCCGGGCAGCAAACAACTTTTCATTTTTTCGGTCCCATATTACGAAAGCGAACATTCCACGCAATCGTTCTACCAACTTCTCCCCATATTCCTCATATCCATGGATAAGTACTTCACTGTCTGTATGTGTCGCGAAGACATGACCCTTTAAAATCAATTCTTCACGCAGTTGCATGAAATTGTAGATTTCACCGTTAAAAATTAATACGCATGATTCATCTTCGTTATAGAGGGGCTGACTGCCTGCCTCTAAGTCAATAATACTCAAACGGCGAAAGCCTAGTGCAGCTTTGTTATCTGTAAAAATGCCCGCCGAGTCAGGGCCACGGTGTATAATTTGGTTCATCATTTCTTCCAAAACGGTTGACGAATTTTTTGTTTCACCTATAAATCCAGTAAATCCACACATACATACTAACTCCATTCAATCTTAATTTTTTCTACCTACATACTATAAACATTAAATGTGCAGAAACTATGCAGATACATAGGTTTTCATGGGTTAATATGTAGTTTATTGTTGTTTCTTGAGGGAAATGCAAGGTGGGTACAACACCAAAAGTAATACAGCCTATCTGAGTCCAATAGGCTGTTTTATTTTCTCTCTATATACCATCAATCTTATTGGTTTAGCCCTTGTTTAAGTGACTCGATATTTCTTCTCATAATCGTTAGGTAATCTTCGTTTGAAGCCGTATCTTCTTTTGAGATTGATTCCAGATTATTCAATGTCAGAGCCTTTAAACCAGTTCAATTACAGCATCGATAATGGACTGGAACGGAATACTATCATGGACTTTCCCCGGAGTGACTAAGTTGGCAAGAACAAAACCCTTCTCATCAGTGGCAGCATGAAACGAATACGCAAACTGTTTGGTCCTCTCGTCCTTCACATAGTATCCACTCTCTGGATCAGTCGTTGACTCTTTTATTTCCTTGAACTCCTCTTTCTCAAAGGATTCTGAAGGGAACGGTTTCTTTCCGTGCTCTTCACGGTCAAGGTTGAGCTCCACCTGGAGCTTCTCTTCATAGGCACGTGTCTCTTTACGCACCGTTTTCTTATTGAATTTGCGTTTGTTTGCGCTTGCTTTTACATGTGTCGATTCAACAAAGACGTGTTCAGGACTAAGAAGACCCTTGTCCATGATCTCTTTCAAGATACGAAAGAAGATTTGTTCAAACAGGTCAGTATCAGCGAAACGTCGGATATAGTTCTTACCGAATGTCGAAAAGTGAGGGACCTCGGAGTGGAATCCAAATCCGAGGAACCAACGATAAGCCATGTTCGTCTCGATTTCCTTTATCGTTTGGCGCATCGATCGAATACCGAAGGTATATTGAAGAAACGTCATCTTGATTAATACAACAGGATCTATACTTGGGCGGCCAAGAGTAGAATAGAGATCTTCGACCATAGGATAGATGAATGAGAAATCAATTGTCTCATCCAACTTTCGGACAAGATGGTCCTGTGGAACCAATTGGTCAATCGTCAACATCTCAAGCTGGTCGCGTTGGTTTCCTAAATTCTTCGTCATCATGGTCGATTCCCCCTAAACTACTTATATTTCTATTATAAAAAGAAAAAAGACTGTAAACA
>Ga0180008_1001385_pt1 | contig 15427 bp, 18 predicted proteins | sample MM_PW_MetaG_FD_121121 | JGI IMG/M metagenome (GOLD analysis project Ga0180008, IMG submission 121121) | Groundwater microbial communities from the Aspo Hard Rock Laboratory (HRL) deep subsurface site, Sweden - MM_PW_MetaG | ecosystem: Environmental > Aquatic > Deep subsurface > Groundwater...
CTCAACCATTGTGGTTTCAGTCTCACACAATGTGCGCCGAGTAGGCACAGACGTCTCAGCTAATATGCGTCGAAACACGCCTTGTATCTCGCGTCGAGCCGTTCACTATTGCGCGCCGCTACAGCTAGGGCTGCCGCCAGCAAGATCGCCAGCATACGCTACTCCTTCAAGTGGACCGACCCGCCGATGCAGGCTGTCTATGGCGAAGGTCTATCGCCTTAGTTGGTTAGAGGGGGCCTAATGGTCGTAAGACCAGAACTCCCCCTGGCCATCCCAATGTGCGATGTCGACGAACTGGTCCTCGCGCTCTTCGCGGGTGTAGTCCGCGTCCCGCGCGTCGAGCGCTTCTTTTTGGGTGGCGTAGAGAGCGCCCGTGTGGCGCTCGCGCTCCATGCCGGACTGTTCGATGATGCCCCAGGCGTCGCCGTGCTTGGCGTAGAAGGCGGCGATGCGCGGGATGCGCTCGTCGACTTTCGCGACGCCCTGCACGTCGATCTCGGCGATATCACGCTCATCGAGCGTGAAGGCGATAGGGTGCTCGGCGCCCTCGCCATGGCGCCACTGGATCGAAGTGAGCTGTTCGTCGCCGTCGCGTGCCATGGCCTCGACCATGGCCTGGGCGTCGGTGTGGCTGTCAGCCTCGACGACGACGTCGGCGAAGATCGGAACGCGCGTGACGAGTTGGACCGTGAACTTGGCCAAGGTGAGGATCCTATGACTGTGGGGAGGACCGCGCCCCCGGCTGAGCCGGAACCCGGTGAGGCTTCACCGAGGGCGCGATCTGGGGTATGAACCCGGTGCGAAGGTCGCCGCTGTGGCGCAGCGACGACCCCGTAGGCTAGAGCATCAGCTTGAGGATCAGGTGGAGCCACCACCTGGTCCTTTTGCTTTTCCAGCCTGCGCCAAACGAGAGTTTTACTCGCATGTTCGCACGGGTTCCTTGGGTCGCCCACCGGGCGACAGCCGGGCAGGCGCGAGATGCGGCCGCGGCGGAGCCCGGGCCGCGCGAGAGCGCGCCGCCGGGGCAATTCGAACAGGGTGTTGGTCTAGCCGGCGACGTCCGCGCGATCGGCGCAGCACGGGCAACGCCCGTCGTAGCCGTCGCCGGCGACGGCCAGCCGGTCGCCGCAATCGCGGCAGACTTCGTCGTCGTCTGCCGACGTGTGGGCCCGCGAGGCTTCGGCGGGCGAGGTTTCGGCGGACGCGGTAGCGCCGCCGGGATGCGTCCCGGTGTGGTCGGTCAGGCCGTCGCAGACGGTCTCCTCGGCGTCGAACCGGATGTAGTCGCAGCCCTGCTTGCGCGCGTAAACGCAGCACGCCCAGAGGTCGTCAGGGATGTCCTCCTGCAGGTCGTCGTGGGCGTAGACGAGGAAACCCGTAGGGGATCGGCGCGCCCAGGACGGGATAGCGCTCGCTCAAGACGGGGGTGACCTCGAGGAGCTGCACCGTAGACCACTGAAGGTGGCCGGTGCTGAGCACGATCATCTGCATGATGTTGTGCGTCATGCGCTGGCCTCAGCGGCCTGGACGGCGCCGGCCGCGAGGGCGGCGGTGATGCTCTCGCCGATGAGGTAGGTCGTGCGGTCGCGGAAGCGGACCGGCTTCGTGAAGAAGCGGTCGCCCATCTGGGCGTACTGCTGGGTCACGGCGCCGTCGGTGAACTCGGACATGCAGAACCGCGAGACGCCGTCCTGGCGCTGGTAGTCCAGTGGCGGAAGGCAGTCGAGCGCATCTCCGAAGCGGGCCTCGTCGATTTCGACGATCGGCTGAGCGAGGTAGGACTGCTCGCGCCGGTCCACGAAGGCGTCGAGGGTCATCACCGAAGCCTCCGCGAACTTCTCCGGATCCTCGAGCTTCAGTTCGGCGACCTTGGCCGCCGCCGCTGCGGCGGAGGGGCAGACGGACCACGCGAACTTCGATGACGGGATCAGGATGACGTGGTCGACGGGCTCATCAGAGCCGGCGTGGTGGAGTGAGGGGGTGGCGGTGTCGGTCAAGGGGCTCTCCCATGGAATGGTTCGCCTCTTCCGCCTCCCTCTCCCCTTTCAGGCGAAGGCGGCTACTTCGCGTTCGCGCGGTAGATCGCCAACGCCTCGTCGAACGGCAGGGCGTTGAGCGAGACGAAGCCCGGCTTGTCGACGCGGACGGCGTCCGCAACGACCTGGTGGGCGAAGGTCTTGCCCTTCTGCTTGAGGGGGACCTGGAACAGGCCGGGCTTGTCCGTGCGTGTGAACAGCAGATAGCTGCCGATCGCGCGTTTGAAGTCCTTGGTGATCAGGAAGGTGGTCACGATCTCTGAGCAGACCAGCTCCAGGTCCGCATCGACTTCGCCAAGGCCTTCGCCAAGGTCCACCTTGGGGAAGGTGGCGGCGATCCGTTCGTTGAGGATCGCCAAGTGGCCGTAGTTGCGACCATCCACACCATGGAAGTGATCGGCGCCGCCGTGGCCGTCGTTGCCGACGGTCCCCCAGCGCTGACCATCCACGAAGAGGGACGCGGAGTAGCAGTTGGTCTCTTGCGATGCGAACTGCGAGACTTGGATCGCTTTGAGTTCGATGACGGGCTTTTCGGCCATTTTGGGCTCCGGGGCTTGCGCTCGCGCGCGACGCCCCTCCCGCCCTCACTCCCCTCTTTGAAGCCCCGCTTCTGCGTCGGGTGAGCGACACATGTAGGGTCGGCTAACCGACGATAAAGGGCGAGGGATCGTCACGGCCAGCCGGATGAGACCCGTAGGGGCTCAGGAGGCGGCTCGGGCCGCGAAGACGCCTTGGCGGCTTCGTAAGGCGAAGCCGAGTAGAGCCCGACCCGAAGGGGCGCCCCCCTCCACCGACCATCACCCCCACGCGCCGTACAAACCCGCGAAGGTTGAAGCTCCAGGCCCACGCTCGCCATTGCCGAAAACCTGATCTTTGGTGGCGTCCAAAGGAAAAGCCCCGCCGGCGATCCGACGGGGCTACGCGAATGAGCACGTCAGAACGGAAACGCCATCAGTCCGGCGGGTGCGGAATGGACGGGCGCATGTATGAGGTGGCCGTACTCCAGCGGCCTGGTTCGGACGAACGAGTCAGGCGGCATGATGGCCAGCTTTCGCTCGCCTCGGATAACGGCTCGCATCCAGACGGCAGCGGCCTCCTGCAGCGTTGCGCCCCAGATGACAGGCGGCCCGAGGTAGGACAGATAGCCCGTCGAACTGAAGAACGGCTTGTCGAGCTCCAGGGCGTGCCAGCTGTACTGACCGCCGAGGTCGAACCCGCCCTTGCAGGCTAGGGCGGCGACCACGCCGTCAGCCTCGACGCGAAGCGCGCCCTTCTGGTTCCATCGCGGGGTCTCACCCGGCAGGGCGGCGGTGTGACGCGCCACAGCGTAGCCCGGCGCGTCGTCACTGCCGAACGATGCGAACCAAGTGTCGCCGTTCATCCGGAAGATCGTGGCGTCATAAAGCCGACGGGCATCTTCGGCGGCCGACTCCTGGTCGCGCACGATCGCCGCGTCGTAGTCGACAAGTGCGCCGGTCGCGATGCGTAGCAGCTCGTCGCGGTCGGTTGGCAGCGTGAGCGCCAGGTCAGCCGCGAGGTCGCGCGCCGAGGGCGCGGCCTTGACCGGATCGCGCTTTCCGCCGCGCTTTGGGGGAGCCTCGAAGTCCAGGTCCTCGTCGATCTCGAAGTCGCCGAAATTGCCGTCAGCCATGGGCTCCCCTCGTGAGGTTGTGGCGGTTCAGAAACCTCCGGCGTCAGCCGGTCACCTCCTCCCGACCCCCCTTTCCCTCGAACAGAGAAAAGCCCCGCCCGGCGAACCGGGCGGGGCTGGGGGAAGGCTAGGCCTTGAGGAGGATCCTGACGTGCTTGCGACCCGACTGTTCGGCCTTTTGACCGAAGTTCAGCGCCGGACCGAAGGGCTGGCCGTTCTTGGCCGCGCGCTCGGGGTTCAGAGAGTCAGGCAGGGTGAGGCAGCAGACCGGATCGAGCTGCAGCATCTCGTCGTTGGCCTTGAAGGGCGCGGCCCGACCGTTGGTGTCGAAGTCGGCCGCGGCGAGGATGATCGTCACACCCTTCTGGCGGGCCCACTTGGCCGCCAGCTTCTCGGCGCCGCTCGCGCCCGTGGTGGCCAGGACCATGTCGGGGTAGGTGGTCTTGGCCCAGTTCAGCGCATCGAAGATGCGTGCGGCGTCGACGGCGGTATCGGCCTTGGGCGAACCCCGGAAGGCGACGACAGGTGCGCCGGGGGTCACTGCCGCGTACTTGGCGGCCTTGCTGGCGCGGATCATATCGCGGGCTTGGATTTGAGCGGCGGTCGTGCGGGAGGCCTTCACGTTGCCCGTCCAGGCGGTCCAGACCTCACCGGTCGCAGCGGTGTAGCTGGCGTGGGCGGCGTCGCGGATGAACTCCACCGAGGCGATGGCGACGTCGAGCTTGCGGCCCTTCATCATCGCTTCCTGCAGTTCGGAGTCGGCGATTTCCGAACCGTCGAAATCGCGGTTGAGGACGTTGATCTGGTCACGGGCCCGGTCGGCGTCGCGTTCCAGACGCTTCAGGCAGGAGTGGAAAGCCCCGATGAGGGATTCGGCGATGATCGCGTTGTGATCTTCCAGGCCGGTGTCGAGCACCACGTCCAGAAGCTCGTTCATGACCACGGTGCCGAGCTGGGTCAGGGCGTCCTCGGTGGGGTAGGCGCGGACATCTTCCAGCAACAGGACTTGTTGGTCGAAGTCGGAGAGGTTGCCGGTCAGGAAAGTGGGAGAGGTAACTTGCATGGTGTGATCCCTTCTTTGAGAGGTTGGCGAGCCGAAGCTCGTGGCCGTCTCGCGCCTTCGGGCAGGCGCCCCAGCAAGGGCTTTGAGCGCAGCGTCCCTTGCGGGGGCGAATGAACGGAGGCGAGGTCCATCGAGCAAGGTCTTGCCAACCCCCAGAAGGGCTTTTCACGCCGCCTTACCGCCCCCTCCTGCCCGGCGTCCCCAAGTCCGCCCAACAGCCGCTGGGAGACCCGCCCACCCGAGCCCTGCCGCTCCGCAACGTGACCAATGAACGACGGACGTGGTGCTCGTCCCGCCCATCACCGCCATCGCCGCTTCCCCTAGGGGCTCCCGACGCGCCGCGTCTGGAACGCGACGCTGTCCGGCGTCCAGGTCATCCTCCTCCGCGTCGTCGGAGTCGCCCCGAAGCAGGAGCGTTGAAGGGCTGACCGTCGTCGCCTCCGAGGCGGATCCGCGACACCGCCTGCCTACACTGCCGCCGGTGAGGTCGCTGCCGTGGCAACACCTCCCGTCGTCCGCCCTTCCAACCCGGCTATCCGCGCGCCGGCCGCCTCGCGGCTCCCCGCGCTCCGGTCATCGCGTTCCGCTTCGTCCATCCGAATGCCACGACGCCTGCATCCACGCGCTGCCGGGTCGAGACCCTCCCCGCACTGGCCACCACGGGGGCGATCGGCGTCTTGGCGGCCATGCCCGTCAGGTGACGTGCAACCTCGCCGCGGTCGACGCCCCACAGGCGCGCCCTGTCCAACGTGATGCGGATTCGATCCACTCTGCTGACGCTGTATGACCGCCCGAGCGCGCGCTACGGCCCTGCCCGCCTTCCGGCGCAGATCAAAAGCCGTCGGGGGCGCAACACGATCCTCGTCCCGCAGCAAGACAACAGCCCCGCCCGGTTCGCCGGGCGGGGCTGCTGGGAGAGGATCAGCAAACAATCAAATCTTCCATTCCCGGGTCGGGAGTGGCCGAAGGCCATAAGGCCCCGCTAGTCTTCTAGCGGGGCCGTTGATCCAAACATCCGATGCCTATCACATGCCTCCCAGGCCACCCGCTCAGAAGCCCAATAGAAACCCTCCACCAGCTCCTCACCGTCCGGACCGCACGCATCAAAATGCTCAACCTCGGTCCCCCCGCCAGGCAGCGGCGCGATGTACTCCGTCACGGTGTACCCCGCCTCCGCGCACCGCCAGAACTCACCCGGCTCGATGTCCGGCCGCCCGCGCTCGACGAGCTCATAGCGCTCGCCGGACTGCGTCAGCAGGGCGATTGCGTGCGCGCGGGCCGCCTCGCGACCGTGGCGCTCGACGGAGAACCAGCCGATGTTCGCCCGCGTCTCCTTAGAGCGGACCTCGAAGCGATGGGTGGTGTCGTTCCGCGTGGCGGGAGCCGGCGCCCTGACGCGCCAGACGGCCAGCACGGCCTCGTTGACGGCGTTCTGCAGGTTGTCGTGAAGAGCGCCCTCGGCGACGCCCGCTAGGGCGGCTTCGGCGGCGACGATCAGGCGCTTGGCCCACTCGACATCACCGATGAAGACGGGGTGGACGCGTTCCACCTTCAGGGGAATGAGCGTGCCATCCGGCGTCAGGACCGCCACCTGGTCCTGCGAATAGGTGTTCGCCGACGCGTCTTCGTACAAGAGGACCCCATCATGGGTGAGCGTGATGCCGTCCTCGGGGAAGTTCTTGAACGCCCCGCCCCACTCCAGGTCGATGCCGGATCCGTCGGCCGCGCAGCTGGCCGCCGTGATCTCGGTCATCGCCCCGATGTAGTCCTTCGTCGAGCGGAAGCGGATGTTCGGGTCGGCGGCGACAACGAGCTCGCCGGTCAGGATGGTCGGGGTGTTGGTCATCGGAATCTCCGAGAGAAGCGAGGCGCGGCAAAGAGATGGAGGCTGCTAAGCGGCCCGCTGCCGGCGTTCGTGGGGGTTCGTGGGCGCCGGAATTTCGGCGTGTCGGGCACGGTCGATGACGAACCCGTGGCTCCCGAGCCGGTATTCGGACGCAGGTACGAGGAAGTATCGCTCTTCACGCGGGGAGCCGCAGACCGGGCGTCTCCCGATGCCGGCGATCACCCCCACGAAGCCTTCGGGGACCCAGGCCATGTGATCGCCCCACGCGGAACGGACGACGAAGTCCTCGATGTGGCGCTCCCAGAATTCGCGCTCAGCTACAGCATGGCTGTTGGCCGCGGTGAGGGTGACGCCATGGGTGGCCTCGTAGCCGTCAGGATGCCAGTTGCGCAGCGTGACGTCGGCTTGCAGGCGCCAGACCTCGGTGAAGAACTCGGGCCAGGTGGCGCACACGATGGCCCATTCGCAGTCTTCTTCGTACCAGCCCGTGTCCGAGCGCCAGCAATCCGCGACCTTCGCGTTGCGCTCGGGCGACAGGGAAAAGCCGCCGTGGCTGGGCGTGCAGACGGACCAGATGCCGGGGGCGTATTCCTTGGCGCTCTGGACGCCGCCCCACGGGCTGTGGGTGGGACGCGGCGTGGGTTCGAAGTCTTGAGACATGTGAGCCTCTCCGGGCAGTGGTTCACATGACGAAGGCCCGCGCTGGGAAGCTGCGGGCCTTCGGGTTAGTGGCGACGGCGGGGGGTGGGGTTGGCGACGTAGCGGACGTTCGAGCCGAAAGAGGTTCGGTCGTTGAGGTCAGAGGCGGCCTTCCTCGCCGCCTCCAGATCGTCCCAGAAAACGACCTCCCCTCCCTCTTTGACGTCGGCGGTCGCTTCGCCGAGCTGGCCGCTGCGATGCGCGGTGACGGTGAAACCGACGCTCGGCATGGTCTCGCCGGCCAGGATCGCGGCCAGCCGACCGACCAGGGCCTGGTCGTAGCGCATGTCGCCGATGAGGTCGGCCATGCGCCCCAACCGGGGCGCCATGTGCTCTCGGTCGGGGTCGCCGATCGCCGCGTCGCGCTCCGACTGGTACTGCAACTTCAGCACGTCGAGCGAACGCAGCAGCCGTTCGGTGTCGGCCACAGCTACGCGGCCCTCGCGGAGGCGTGTGCGACGCTAAGGGCGCCGCTGGCGCCCACGCGAAGCAACTCGCCGAAGGTGTTGTTCCGGAGCCATGCGGCCCCGCCAGCATCGTCCGTGATCTTGTCGATCTTCCATCGTCCGCCGTACACGTTCGCGCACAGGATCGAACCCTCGACGGCTTGCCGCTCGAGGGTGAAGGCCAGGCTGCTGGACCGGTCGTAGGTGCGATAGACCCGCATCACGATGACGCCACCCCCGCCCAGGTCGCCCATGTGAAGCGTGAACGTGCCATGGTCAGGGTTCACCTCGGCCAGTGTTCCCACCCCGTTGGCGTTCTCCCACGCCGACAGCTTGCGCTTGAACCGAGCGGGCGGCTGCGTCGTCCGGTCACTGAATCGAATGAGCGCCCCCAGCGGCGCGTCGGAGATGATCTTTTCGGGGGTGATGTCGGTCATGGTTAAGCGCTCCAGAGGGCGGTGAAGGACGACCGAAAAAGGCCCCCCGCTTGCGCGAGGGGCCTCGGTCAGCCTCGGGAGTTTGCGAAGGTCGGTCAGGCTGCCGCGTCGCGCGCGATCGGCAAGTCGAACTTGCCGGGGTTGGCGCGGCGGACGGCATCGAAGATGACCGCTTCGGCTTCGGCCCAGCCGTCGTTCTGCGGCATGCCCAGGTCGTGCGCACCGAGTGCGGCACGCCCCGCAGAGAACATCGCGTCGAGGACATCGCCGATGACGCTGCTCGGCGAGGCCTCCTCGAGGGCCGTGAGTTCACGCCTCAGGTTTGAGGCGTTGATCGAAGAGCGAACCGTCATAGGTCCTCCGGTGTGGTTGTGGTCACAACGAAGAAGGCCCGCCGCTCGTACGACGGGCCTTCCGTTGGGCGGCTGGAGTTCCGCCCGCTCCTGCGGCCACTATCAGGGGGGGCTCTGAGTGGACCGCGAGGGAGGTTGGTGTCGCCCGGGCGCGACGCTCCAAGGAGCGAAGCCGCGAGGGCAAGAGGTCGAGGTCGATGAGTTCGCCGGGCACGGGGATCGTCTCCACGTAGAACGTCAACGGTGAAGCCACATCGAAGGTCCGGTAGTAATCGTCACCGCCCGCCGCGTTCCATGACTCCATCCGCAGCCTGATCGAGCCGGACGACTTACGGACAGAGACTAGAACGCCGGTGTTGTTGCTGGCTAGCCATGCAGGCATCCCGCGCTCAGCCGGCGGTCGTGGGCGCAGCTTGCCGTCCGTGAAGCGTATGACAGCGCCGCGCGGCGGGGGATTTTTCAGGATCCGTTCGAGGGTTTCGTTACGCCGCGAAATTACTGCCTTGCGCGCCGGAAGGCGCTGCAGGGCTGCGGCGTCAGGCTGGGGGATGTTCACCCTCCCGGCCGCGAACGTCGTGGCGACAAGCTCCCCGGCAGCCCGAGCGCTGAGGCCGAGTTCGGCGTTGAGCGCATCAGCGTGCTTTTGCATCTCAAGCATGCTGTCGGAATGCGCCCAATGCTGGGAATGGGATAATAGCCCGGTTCATCAGCCACCGCCGCGCCAAGGCGAGCGACGTAGCGGTCGCCGACGATGGCTAGGAAGGCGTACCGCTTTCCGGCGACCAGGGCGTCGATGCCGGATTCGAAACGGACTTCCGCTGTGAGTTCGCGGATCATTGGTTTCGTCTCCATCACGCCGCCTCGGCGGGCTGGGGGTGAAGGTCGAGGCTCTCTGCGACGCCGCGTGTGATCGCGGCGGCTTGAAAGGCCTCGCGCGACAGGTCGATGGCGCGCTGGGTCGACCTATCCGTGCCTTCTCCGAAAATAATCTCAACAGCGACCGCGGCGAATACGCGCGCCTTGGCGCGCACCCGGTCCGCCGCACGGATCGGGAAGGCGTCGCACCCGCACTTGGGGCAGTCGCCGGCCGGCACGGGCTCCCCGGGCCGCAGGACGCCCTCGGTGATGGGGCGAAGCTCGCTAGCGACGCAGCCCCATCCGCAGGCGTCGTCGCTGGAGCGGACCGGGGTGTCGGGGGTGCAAGGCTCGATGATCAGAATTCGATCGCTCATGCGGGGCCCTTCGGTTGAGGGAAGTTGGGAAAGTGACGCTTGCCGTCTTCGACAAAGGCCACGACGTCGTCCCAGCTGTTGCTTTCGAGCATCGTCACGTCCTCGCAGACCATGACGAACTGCGGACCGCTGGGCCGCTGGGCCGCTCGCGCTTCTGGGGATCGGTGAAGTCGATCCACAGGCGGAACACGTCGCAGACGAATGAGGGGCAGACGTCCTGGCGCCAGGAGGTGTCTTCGAAGTCCCAAGCGCCGGTGACGACGGACGGCACGTCGAAGTCGAAATCGGGAAACTCTTCGCGGTAGGTCAGCGCGTCTCCGGGCTGGTGGGGCTCGAAGAAAGAAGGCTCGCGCTCGGGGGCGAGCACGGGCCTCAAGGTGGGGAGAGATCACAACCGAGCTCAGCCAAGCAGCCAAACTCACCTAACCCTCGCCCTCCCTTCCCCTTTCGAGGACGCAGCGTCTCAGCGGCCGGGGAACTTCCGCAGCATTTCGTAGACCTCATCGTCGTAGGCGCGGGTGCGCTGGAGGTCGGCGTCCCAGAAGGACACCCCGGAACGAAGGCGATCGGCGACGTGCCCGATCCTGTGATCGCTGATCGGCCCGGCAGGTGTCGGACCTTGACCAGGAATTCCCCCATACAATGCTCCCCCTCGGCCGAGCCCAGGGCTCGACCGACCCCTTCGAGCGAGCAGGCCCCGCAACGCCCACGGCACGGAGAAAGGATGGAGCCGGGAGGCCCCGAAGCGTGGGATCGGCTGAACCCTGGGGCACCATGCGCGCCAGCCCCCTCTTGCCTGCCGTCGACTGGAAGAGCCCCACGACCGGCTCGATCTGGCCGGCGCATGCTCGAGCGGTACGGCAAGTGGAATACGGCAAGCTCTTCAGTCGGTGGGCGGCGGCCGGGTGTGGGAGCGTCTGATCGACGAACTGACGAAGGATTGAGACACTCAGTACCTGATGCTAAGCTCGACCGTGGTGCGAGCTCACAAGCAGGCGACGACAGGCCGGGGTTCCAGCACAGAAAAGAGTGGCCTCAATCCGGCTGTGGGGCGTCCCCGAGGCGGACCTTCACTAAGGCGGTGTGGGGTGCCAGTTGGGGACGAAACCTGGGCCCGGCCCGTATCTGTCGGCCGGACCCCATCTCCCGCAAGCATCAGGCCGCTGGGATCTTCCGCGACGGGTTCAGCAATTGGGGCCGCCGAGCGACCCATGGCAGCGCCCCTTCCAACTGCGCGGCCACCTGAAGGAGGAGGTCCTCGCGTCCATAGGCCGCGACGATCTGCACCCCAATCGGCATCCCATCGCTAGACATGCCGATGGGGAGGGAGATAGCCGGCTGCCCCGAAACGTTGAAGGGAACGGTGAAGGCCAGCATCCGCAGACTGCCCGAGATAAAGGCGGACTGACGCCGTTCCAAGTCGGTTCCCTTGGCGAGCATGAGTTCCCCAATTTCCGGCGTCTGACGCGTTACAGTCGGCAAGATCAGGAGGTCCCAACCCGCCTCCCACCAACGCTCCACCTTCCCAGCGTAGTATCGAAGCTCGTCCACGCACGCGGCGAAGGCGCGCCCCGTGACTTGGTCTGCGCGTTTGACCATTTCCCAACTGGTCCACTCAACGTCATCCTCCGTCAGCGGCCGGCCGATCAGTTCTCCGTTGCGTTCGATCTCTCGCGCGATCGCGACGTCGCCAATCGTCGAGAAGTCCTTGAGGAAGGACCGATCGCCGAGCGCCTCTGGGTAGGCGTCGTTCACGTCATGGCCGAGCGCGGCAAGCGCCGCAGCGGCGCCCCGTGCCGCCGCGGCGCATTCCGGATCCAGAGCGAAGTCGCCAACGGGGTTGTGGGTCAGGACCCCCACGCGGAGACTGCCCGGATTCTCGCTTATGCCCTGGGCGTAGGGCCGTGACGCTGTCGGTGCGCAGAACGTGTCGCCCGGCCGATGGCCGCTGACGACGTCCAGTAACGCCGCGATGTCCCGCACGCTTCGCGCAAAGAGGCCTTCATGGGCGGCTCCTGCGACGTTGTCTGAATCAGTGACCAAGGGGCCTGGGGATATCCGCCCACGCGTCGGCTTGAGGCCGACGACGCCGCAGACGCTGGCAGGTATGCGCACGGAACCTGCCGCGTCATTGCCGTGCGCAACCGGTGACAGAGCCGCGGCTACCGCAGCCCCTGAGCCGCCGCTGGATCCGCCAACCGACCGTCCGAGGTTCCAAGGGTTCCGAGTGGCGCCCCACGCTTCGGGCTCCGTCGTTACCTGCGTGCCCATCTCCGGTGTATTAACTTTGCCGAGCAAAACGAACCCCGCCGCGCGCATCCGCTGCACGAAATAGGCATCGTGGTCGGCTCTGTAGCCGGACTCTTTCATGCCTTTGATGCTGGACGTGTTGATATCGCCTTGGCTCACGACGGTGAGGTCCTTCAGAAGATAGGGCACGCCAGCGAAGGGCCCGGAGGCCAACTCGCTCTCACGCCGCGCCTTCTCAAAGAGCGGGATGATGACGGCATTGATCTCTGGGTTCACAGCTTGGACATGAGCGATCGTCGCCTCCAGCAGTTCGGTCCGGCTTATCTCTCCCGAGCGCACGAGTTCGGCCTGGGCCGTCGCATCCTGCCAAAGGTCCACCTTGCTCACTGTCGCGCTCCTTCTGCTGGTCTAAGCCGCGTGGACAATAACCTACCGCGACAGCTCCGGCGCATGCCCTGACGACACCGCCGACAGCCGAAATATTATGCATATGTCCTAGATTGTCTAGTGACCGTGTGGAGCCTCAGCCGCGCATCTCGTGGACGAAAACATGCGATTATCCACATCATTCGCGGTATCCGGGTGCATTTTTGCGCACGCAGGCGGCGGCCGAGGTGCACCTTTCTGCACCCAAGCAACGCGCCAAAGTCGGACGTTCTACCTAAAATGCTTGACGAATGGGAGGACGAGTCGGAGTCTGCCCTCAGACTTGGAAGCGCCTTCGCCGCCGGTTGTGGGGCGAACCTTCGCTTCACCTGAGCGAGCGAAACTTGAAGGGGAACCATGAAACACGCCGTCCGCATTTCTCTGTGTGCGTCCGCCATGATGGCGCCTTGGCTTCTCACGACGGATGCATGGGGCGCGCAGGCAGAGACGGGTCCTGCTTCAATGGTCGACGAATTGGTGGTCACCGCGCAGAAGCGTTCCGAGACCGTCCAGGACATCCCCGCCGCCATTACCGCTGTCAGTGGCGCGGTGCTTCAGCAGCGGGGGGTCTCCCAACCTGAAGGCCTACAATTCATCGTGCCGAGCATGCAGGCTGGCCGCTTGTTGGGGCAGACAGCAATCACCATTCGCGGTGTCGGACTTAACCAGGGCTCGCCAGGCGTCGCTATCCACGTGGACGGGGTCTATCAACCTCGCCCCTCGATGGGTGACCTTGCGCAAACCGACATTGCCCGTGTCGAGGTGCTGCGCGGACCGCAGGGCACATTGTACGGACGCAACGCCAACGGTGGGGTTGTGAATTTCGTCACGCAGGACCCGACCGACAGGTTCGAAGGCTACGTGCTTGGAAGCTATGCCAGCTATGACGAAGGTCGACTTCAGGGCGTGCTCAACGTCCCGGTCAATGAGCGCATCCGCGCTCGACTAGTGCTAGACAGCTGGCGCCGCGACGAGGGCTTTGTGAAAAATGTCCTGCCGGGCGGCCAGGATGTCGATCGAGGTCGCGCGACTTCGGGCCGGTTCAAACTGGCGGTGGATGTCACGGACGACTTGGCGCTCGATCTCAGTGCGACGGGTCTGCATTCCTCCGGACCGACCTCTTACTTCACATTGTCCAACAAACCCTCGGCCGACGCCGTCGCCAAGAATCCCTACCTGGCCACCGCTATCGTACCTTTGCAGCCGCGTCGCATCTCAGCCGACGATCCGATCGGCGCCGATCGCTCTTACGCTGCAGCAGGCGCGATCATCACGTGGAAGGTGGCAGGCCTCCAGGTCAAGTCGATCACGGGCTATCAGCGGCTCGCCGACCAAGAACAGCGGGATGATGACGCCATCAACGTCAACGGGCTCCCCGTGGAACGCTGGGCGCGCTCAAACACCTTTACCCAGGAGGTCAATGTCGCGGGCAGTCTGGGGGCAGTCGAGGTGCTCGTCGGCGCTTTCTATATGCGTGACACCGCCTACGATAAGCTGCACTATAATTTCCCATTGGGGCTCTCTCCCCTGCCGGCGGGCAGCACCCTCGACTTCGAGTCATTCGACTACGTCACCAAATCCTATGCCGCGTTTGTGGACCTCACCTGGCACCTCACCGAGCGGGCGAAACTCATCGGCGGGTTGCGATATTCCGAGGATCGGCAGAGCGATGTCCAGCGCAATTTCCTGACGTTTGGACCCGCGGCGCCGATCGACACCTGTCCGCTGCAGCGGAACGAGATCCAATTCCACTCCACGACTCCAAGGGTCGGCGCGCAGTATGACGTCAGCGATAACAGCAACCTATACGCGACATTTTCAAAGGGCTTGAAGATCGGCGGCTTCAACCCTGGCGATTGCAACCAGGTATTCAAGCCAGAAAAGGTCACTTCCTACGAGGCGGGCTGGAAGAACAAGCTCCTAGACGGAGCGTTACTGTTGAACGTTGGCGCTTTCTACTATGACTACACCGACCTACAGCTGAACCAAGTCGTCGGCCTAGTCTCGAAGATCACCAACGCCGCCGCGGCGCGCGTGGTGGGCGCCGAACTTGAAAGCACATGGCGCCCAGACCCGCATTGGACTCTGACCGGCAACCTTTCGCTTCTCAAGGCGACGTACAAGGATTTCGTCAATCTGGACACGCTCACGCCCGCGCTCGGCGCCCAGGACGTGTCGGGCAACTATCTGTCCAATGCGCCGCGGGTTTCAGCAAATGTCGGGCTGACCTATGACAGCGAGCCGATCGCGTTTGGTGGACATGTGCGTACGCTGTTAGATGTCAGCTATCGGTCGAAGATCTACTTCCGGGAATTCAACACCGCGCTGGATGCGCAGCGCGCATACGTGCTCCTGAATGCTTCCGTGATCTGGTTCAGCGCTGATGACAAGTATCAGGTTCGCCTGTTCGCTCAAAACTTGACAAACAAGAACTACATCGTTCGCATGAGTTCTTCGGACAACTTCGGCTCGCGGTTTGTGAGTTGGGGCGCTCCCCGACAGGTTGGGGTAGAGTTGAAGGCTAACTTTTGAGGTTCGGTCGGCGCTGCAGCCCACACCGGCGGCGCCGATCAGCCATCAGCGCTCGCGGGTTGCCGCTTTAGGTCTTGCCGCGCCCTAGCTGTCTGATCCCGGAGTGGGAGTATCTGTCAGGCTGATCCCACATTCCGGGAGGAGCTATGGGCCAGGTACTCGACGGCAGCGCCACGACGACCCACGCCATCCGAGCGGCGATACAGCGATCGAAGGCTCCGCGGGAAGAGCTAGCCTCTAGGATTCACGCGGTGCTGACGGACACCGGCTTCGAGCCTAGCCCCGCCGCCACAGCGGTTGCCGCACGCCGGCTCGGATCGTTTTAGTGTCTATAGGGCTCACCTCAAGGTTTGTGCGCTAAAATACGCTAAGAAGTACGAAGCAAGAACATTGGACTAAGCTGCTCGATATAGCCGATCGGCGGTATCGTTGAGCGGCCTGAACCCACCTGCGGTC
>Ga0180008_1001387_pt1 | contig 15409 bp, 11 predicted proteins | sample MM_PW_MetaG_FD_121121 | JGI IMG/M metagenome (GOLD analysis project Ga0180008, IMG submission 121121) | Groundwater microbial communities from the Aspo Hard Rock Laboratory (HRL) deep subsurface site, Sweden - MM_PW_MetaG | ecosystem: Environmental > Aquatic > Deep subsurface > Groundwater...
CGTCGATGATGCCGCCGGCGTATTTGTGTTTGCTGAAGAAGATACCCCGCCTACCCTTCAAATGTTCCAGTTCCTTGCTGTGGTTGCCCACCACCAGTCCGCAGGACCTGCTGCGCAGCATATCCTCGTCATTGCCTGAGTCCCCTGCCACCATGACATTTGCCGGGAAGATATCCCATTTGTATTTGATATAGCTGATGGCCTTGCCCTTGGCGGCCCGGTGGGGAAGGATGTCAAGGAACTGGCCGTGGGAGTAAATAACCTTGCAGCGCAGCCTGGCATCCCGCAGGGTGCGGATAACCTTGTTCAGCAGCTCCTTGTCGTCCTGCATGAAGTAGCTGATCTTGAAGCGGCGCTGGCCTTCGGCGCCCTGGGATGAGAGAAAGTCAAGGCCGGCAAGCTCCCTTTTGATCTCTTCGGGCCGCCAGCGGTGGTTGAGATGCTGCTGCCAGCCTTTGTCGATGCGCAGGTCGGGGCCGTAATAGATTTCCGTGCCCACTGAACAGATGAGGATGTCGGGGATGGGAATATTCTGTTCGGTCATGATATCCAGGGTCATATCCAGGCTGCGGCCGGTGGCCACCCCCCAGCCGATCTTATCCCGGTTGTTGTGCAGCAGGTCAAGCAGGTCGGCCAGCCGATCCCGGTCGCCCACCAGGGTGTTGTCGATATCGGTGATCAGCATTTTTTTCAAAGGGGTCAGCCGGGCGCCGAAGGATGAACGGTCAGCGACGGTAGGGGCTGAATTTTTATGATGAAACTTCTGGGGCAGCAGCTTTTTCATGCAGTCCACCGTGCGTTGGCAGTGGGATTCCCAGGCGTAATGGCTGCGGACCCCGTTGATGCCGTTGCGGGAATAGGATTCCCATTTCTCATGATCAACCAGCATCTCCCTGATGGCTGCGCCGATTGTCTTGGAACTGTCCACATCCACCAGGATGCCGTTGTGGCAGTTGGCCACGATGTCAACAGGCCCCCCGTCATTGGTGGCGATGATGGGCAGGCCGCAGGCGGAAGCCTCGATGATGGTGATGCCGAAAGGCTCCACCATGGCGGGATTGACAAAAACCCCGCCACTGTCGGCGCACAGGCGGTAAAGTTCCGGTACTTCAGTGGCGAAATCATGTTTTTTGGGGATGGCCAGTTTGCCGTACAGGTCATAATAGTCCATTTTGAGCAGCATATCGGTGAGCACATTGCGCTCATTGTCTTCCATGTCGCTGATATCCTTACGGATACCTGCAAAAATAGCCAGGTTGGCCATGGCGCGCAGATCGTTATCCGTGCCGTATGCCTCGATCAGGCCGGCGATATTTTTGCGCTGGTCCGGTCGGCAGAGGGCAAGAATAAAGGGCTTTTCCGGCTTGCTCCAGAAGCGCTGCAGTTCCCGCTGCAGGGTCATCCTGATCTGCTTGGCCGACTCATTGTTGTCGTGCGGGGCCATGTGGCTGTGGTAATAGGGGTAAAAGGTTTCCAGGTCAATACCGGGAGGTATGACGGTGTATTGCTGCAATGGGGCATTGTCATAGAGACCGTACTGTTTTTCAATCTCCTGGCTGGTGCTGGTAATAATCAGATTCGCCTTTTTAATGATGTCCTCTTCCACGCTGATGCGGTGGTCGATCTTGTAGCGTTTATTGATCTCAGCGAGGGACTGACCGCTTTCCAGCAGTTTGTCCTTCTTGTTACGTCCCAGGGAGTGGCCGGTGAAGAGGAAAGGGGCGTCAAAGGCTGCGGCCAGTTCCATGGCCACATAGCCCGCGTCCGCGTAATGGCCGTGGAAGATGTCCGGGATGCGGCCCTGGGCCTTGATCAGTTTTAATGTCTTGTCAATAAATTCATCAAGATGGGGCCAGAGGAGTTCCTTGCGGATATATTTTTTGCCGCCGCACTGGATGCGAATGATACGTGCCTTGGCACTGATCTGTTCCACGGGGGCGGAATAGGCGGGGGAAAGATTCTTATCTTCGATCAGCCGAGTGACCAGATCAACCTGATCGACATCAGGCTGGGCAGCCAGGGCGCGGGCCAGCTCCAGCACATATTTCACTTGACCGCCGGTGTCAGCGTCATAGCCCAGTTGGGGTGATTCGCCCCGGATAAGACCATGGATGCTGAAGAGCTGTATGTAAAGTCCTGGTTTTTTCATGGGGTTCCTGCAAACTGAAGTTGATAAATGACCGGGGAAAGAGAGGAAAGCACCTGTTCACACCTCTCCTGGTGTTATGTCACATGTCTGTTAAAAAACAAAATCCAGCATGGGCGGTGTGGCCCCCGGTTGGCCCGCCACATAGGAGCCTCTTTTGTTGGCCCTTGCCAGGCATTCCGGCCAGGGCCTTTTGTGGATAATTCCTTCAATCAGGGTGGCAAAAAAGGCATCGCCGGCCCCCACGGTATCGGCCACCTTTACCGGAAAGCCGGCATGCTCAAATACACCCTCTTTTGTGACAAGCAATGCACCGCCCGGTCCGCGGGTTACGGCAAGGCAGAGGAGTTGCCACCGTTGGCAGAGATCGCGAGCTCTTTGGATCATTGGGCCGGCTGCAATACCTGACCAGTCGGCAACCTGCTGGAGTTCGTCATCATTGAGTTTGACCACGTCTGTTGCGGCAAGGGAGTCAAGCACCACCTCCGGCGGGGTAAAGGGCGGGCGCAGGTTAACATCGTAAAACAGCAGCTCGGCTTTGTCCCACAGGGCGCGTATAGCCTTGCGGCTCGGCTCGAATCGTTGGGCCAGGGTGCCGAAAACCAGATGAAAAGGCTGGGGAGCGTTGCGTCAAAAGGGATCCGCCTCGATGGCGTCCCACGCTGCCGGAGCGAGAATATCAAAGGACGGTTCGTTATTTTTGCCGAAGGTAACCATAACTCGGCCGGTGGGCAGTTCGTTGTCCCGCTGGATGTCATCAACTGACAGACCGATGTCGGCAATGTGCTGCAGGGTGAGATCCGACAGGTCATCGGTGCCGATCCGGCCGATCAGGCGAACCTCAAGGCCGAATGAGGAGAGGTGGTAGGCGACATTTAACGGAGCGCCACCCAGAAGTTTTTTGTCAGTTATGATATCCCAAACAATTTCGCCAATGGATACAATCATTTTCTCATAACAGGTTTAGGGACAACTCAGGGGACGTTGCGCAATAACCTTTATATCTCTAACGATTTGGTTATGACCCCTTATGCCGTTCACAGTATTGATATGGTACAGTTGTTTTTTGCAACGGCTGTGTCGTCAGGGAATGGTGAGTACGATTGCCAATACCATATACCAGTGGCACCGGTATGTCAACTTGAGGGAGTGAGTGGGAGAGGCGGAAACAGAGAAAGTTGGCAGGGAAATCAGTTTCTTTCCGGTGCGTAGCTGTCCATTTTCAGGGCCTGGATCAGTTCCGCCCGATTGCGGATCGGATGGTGAAAACGGGTGGTCACCAGGCCGAGTTCCTCCAGCGTGTGGGCGTCGGAACCACCGACCTGCTTGACGCCGTAACGGTCTCGCCAGCTTACGACACAGTCGTTCTCGTGTTGGTGATTGCGGCCGTTGATTCCTTCAACGATGCTGCATAAACCATGGTCAACCAGATATTCCCGGGTGGGGCGGTTGGAGCGGAAGGGGTGGGCGGCCACGGCAACACCACCGGTAAGTTCCACATGGCGTAGCAGATCGGGGGCGGTAAGGCCGGATTGCAGCTGTTCATAGGGGCCGAAGAGGAGAAAGTCGCCCTCGCTGGTGGCATACTCCATGCCGAAAATGACACAAAGGCCATTGTCCTGCACTCCTTCCCGCAGGAAGTGACGCACATCCATGGTGTCGTGGTCAGTGATGCAGACCCCTGACAGACCCCGCTCTTTTGCCTGGGCGATGATATCCTCTAAAGGCAATTGACTGCAGGGAGAGATGCTGGTATGTACATGGAGATCAAATTTCATGAAGCCAATAATGCCGGTAAATGAGTCAGGTGTCCAATTGTTTGTTTTGATATTTTTTAATGCTGCGATCGGCATTTGCTATATTGATAATTAATTGCAAACAAGCGGCAGGTTAAAGAGAGGAGGGCGGTTCGCGAACAGCCCCTCCATCACCTGATTCCCAACTCAATACCAATATGTAACTCAACACCCCAGGAGAAAGAAACAATGCCGCGCTGTTGTATATTGGTCCTTCTTGACGGCCTGGGTGACCGGGCCTACGCGAGCCTGCAGGGAAAAACCCCCTTGCAGGCAGCCGCAACCCCCCATCTGGATCGCCTTGCCTCCATGGGGTCAAACGGGCTCTTCCAGGCGATTCGTCCGGGACTTGCCCTGCCCAGTGAAAATGCCCATTTTGCCATGTTCGGCTTTGAGCAGGCGGAGTTTCCGGGCCGCGGCTATCTGGAGGCGGCGGGAGCAGGTCTTGCTCCGGGCCGGGAAGATGTGGCCCTGCTTGCCCATTTTGTCAGTCTCAAAAGACAGGGGAACACGCTGCAGCTCATCAGGCACCGGCCCAAGGCCGAAGTGGATGAGCAAGAGGCTCTCGCCCGGCTGGTTGCATCATATATTAAAGGAGAGATTGCCGTAAGGTATGATCGCACCCATGGTCTTGATGGCATCGTCACCATGAAGGGGGCGGTTTCCCCTGCCATCACCGATTCCGATCCCCTGGAGACGGCAACGCCACTGGTTGAAGTCGAACCGTGGCAGGATGCCGGTGGCGATGCGAGTGCCCGGGAGACGGCCGCAGCCCTGAAAGCCTACCTGGTCTGGTGTCATGAACAGCTCGCCGCGCATCCGATCAATACAAAGAGAAGGAAAAGGGGAGAGCCAGAGATCAACGGGGTCGTCACCCAGCGGGCCGGCCGGTGGCGGCAGGTGGATTCATTTAGTAAGCGTTGGGGCATGCAGGGGCTTTCCATTTCCTCCGGCCTCATGTACTGGGGGCTGGCTTCTTTTATCGGTATGGACTCGGAAAAGGTTCCGGATACCGCAGACCCCGGCCATGACTTGGCTGAGAGGCTGCGGCTGGCCCGCCGCAAGGCAGCGGATTACGAATTTATCCACGTCCATTCCAAGGCCCCTGATGTGGCCGGCCACAGCAAGGACCCCTTCAATAAGGTGGCGGCCATTGAATCCCTGGATCGCGGTCTGGGCAAAGTCATTGAAGAACTGCTGGCTGATGAGATCGTTCTGGTTGTCACCGCCGACCACTCCACCCCCAGTTCCGGGCCTCTGGTGCATTCAGGAGAGGCTGTTCCCTTTACCGTGGTGGGGGAGGGCATTCGCCGTGATAATGTCTTTCTCTTTGACGAGGTCAGCTGTGCCGGTGGTGCGCTGGGCATGCTGCAGGGGTCTGATCTGATGTATCTTGTGCTCAACTGGCTTGACCGGGCAAAGCTGCAGGGGCTGATGGATACGCCCCGCAATCAGCCGTTCTGGCCCGGCAGCCGCAGGCCTCTGTTGCTCGACTAGCCGCGGCCGTGAAAATTTGAAAATGACGGGCTGCTGTATTTTTGGACAACATCCTTAGGACCGCGAACATCCGCATCAAACAGAGAGCGCAACATGCATAAAATCGGTGTGATTCATGGCCGCTTTCAGCTCCTGCACAATGACCATTTGAAGTATCTGCTGGCCGGCAAAGAACGCTGCGAGCATCTGGTGGTGGGAATTACCAATCCGGACCCGACCCTGACCAAGAGGGATTCCGCTGATCCGGCGCGCAGCAGCAGGGAAGCCAACCCCTTCACCTATTTTGAACGATACTGCATGGTGCGGGACGCCCTGGCCGATGAGGGACTGCGCGACGAGATCTCCATCGTGCCCTTTCCCATCAATTTCCCCGAATTGTATCATTATTATCTGCCCATGCAGGCCACATTTTTTTTGACCATATACGACGACTGGGGAGAAAAGAAACTGCGGCTGTTTAACGCCATGGGGCTTGCCACGGAGATCCTGTGGCGCAGGCCCCGTTCAGGGAAAGGTCTTTCGTCAACGGAAATCAGGCAAAAGATGATGCATGGGGAGCAGTGGGAGGGTCTGGTACCCCCCGCCGTGGCGCGTCTGGTGAAAAAAATTGATTTGCAGAAGCGGCTGGAGGGGAAACCCGTGCCGGATGGGGAGCAGGCGAATCCTTGATGTGTTAACCAAAAAAAAGGCCACGGAGCCTGACTCCGTGGCCTAGAATTATCGTGTTGCCAGGCGAATCAGTTTTATTTTCTCGCCTGCTTTTCGGCCAGCATGCGGTCACGCTCCGCCTTGAGCTCTTCATAGGTTCTGATCGCCTCTTCCTCTTTGCTGCTGCGTTTAGTATCCAATTCAGCGGCCTTGGCTTTGATCTTTTCCTCTTTGATCTTGAGGTCCGGGGTGCCGAAGAGCGAAGATGCCAGGTATTTATAGGAGAAGCGCAGCAGGGCAATATCGTCTTCCTTGATTTTATCCAGGGTCTCCTGATCAATGTCATAGATGTCGAGGAAGGAACTGGTGAAAATAAAATCCTTGAATTTATCCAGGTCGGTGCTGACCATGAAGAACATTTTTTTTGCCTGCTCGCTGAGCGATGCCTGGAAACCGAACGACTTGCGGCGCATGACAAGTTCAAGCCACTCCCTGTTCATTTCATCGCACAGGTCAACCCCCTGATCGGCCCGCCATTCCCTGATGGTCCACGTTTTGTCCTCCTCGTGTCCCTTGCAGTGCGGTTCCTTGACGAGAAAGAAGAACTGTTCCGAATCAACCCCTTCCTGGCCGCCTTCATGAAAATTTGCCATGCCCACTGGATAATAGCGGCAGGCGGAAGGGCGTTCCGGATAAATGGTGCATCCTTCATCTGTGACAAAGGGACAGCGGCCGTTTTCGTCAAGATGAATTTTAACGCCGGGCATATCTGTTTTTTCGATGAATATCGGCGTGGTAAATCTGAGCAGGAATTCAGCTGCCGGCAGGTTGAGATATTTTCTCAAACGCAGAATGTCAAAGGGGGTAAGTATAATATTGATATTGCCGCAGCAGGCGGTGAAGCAGGAAACACCCGGGTGACAGCGGAATTTTATTTTACTGTCCAAGGTGTATTTCTGCGGAAGGACGTTGCTGGGATTTTTATCGTATCCGAAAAGAGTTTTTTCTTTCTCTGCCATCGATTTCCTCATTATTATTTTATGCCATGTAGCAGTTAAATATGGTATTTGCGTGGCTGCAACTTAATCATCGCGGGGATGCTTGTCAAACCCAAAAAAAAATGGGAGTAAAGTTATGATAAAAAGTGACTTTCTCGGGAAACTTTTTTTCTTGACATTTACAAGCTGAAAATTTATAGAACATATGGTCAGAAAATGAGTGACCCCTCATTTTTTTGTCAATTGCTCGATACGATTTAAGTCAAGCGAATAAACAAGGAAAAACGATTTCGCATTTAGTGGAATCAAACTATTCAACCCAATTGAGGAGGTAATTTAATGCCAAGCTATGTAGATCCTTCCAAATGTGATGGTTGCAAGGGTGGCGACAAAACAGCATGTATGTACATCTGCCCCAACGACCTGATGGTTCTCAACAAAGAGGAAATGCGGGCCTACAATCAGGAGCCTGATGCATGCTGGGAATGCTATTCATGTGTAAAGATCTGTCCTCAGGGCGCTATCTTCGTACGCGGTTATGATGACTTCGTACCGATGGGCGGCCAGGTTCATCCGATGAGAAGCTCCGACTCCATCATGTGGACCGTTAAATTCCGGAATGGCAACTTGAAACGCTTCAAATTCCCCATCCGGACAACAGCTGAGGGTGCTGCTAATGCATACCTTGGACAGACAGGTGCAAATCTGGACGATGAGTGTCTGCTCCTCGAATCCAATCTGCCCGCACCGACCAAGCTTGCTAAGTAATTAGTGTCTTTAACGGTTCATTCTTAACTTAAGAGAATATTTAAGGAGATATAATATGGCATTACCTAATAAACCACTTGGCGAACTGGATGCCGTTGCTAATCCGGAAATCAAGGAGCATGAGTGTGATTGCTTAATCGTTGGTGGCGGTATGGCCGCCTGCGGTACCGGTTTCGAGATCAAAAAATGGGCGCCTGCCGACATGAAGATCATCCTGGTTGACAAGGCTTCCATGGAGCGTTCCGGTGCTGTTGCTCAGGGTCTGTCCGCGATCAACACTTACATTGGCAGCAACCCCATTGAGAATTATGTAAAGATGGTACGTAACGACCTGATGGGTGTTGTTCGTGAAGACCTGATTTATGACCTCGGCCGTCACGTTGATGAGTCTGTTAAGCTGTTTGAGGAATGGGGCCTGCCCATCTGGAAGAAAGATGCAAACGGTGAAACCCTTGACGGTGCACAGCCTGCTGCTACCCTGCGCGATGGCGGTGAGCCTGTTCGAACAGGAAAATGGCAGATCATGATCAACGGTGAGTCCTACAAGTGTATCGTCGCTGAGCCTGCCAAGAGCGCACTCGGTGAGGCAAACTGCCTTGAGCGTATTTTCATCGTTAAGATGCTGCTCGACAAAAACAAACCGAATCAGATCGCCGGTGCGGTTGGTTTCTCAACCCGTGAAAACAAAGTTCACGTCTTCAAATGCAAAACCGCTCTCGTAGCTTGCGGCGGTGCTGTAAATATCTTCCGTCCCCGGTCAACCGGTGAGGGTAAAGGCCGCGCCTGGTACCCAGTATGGAACGCAGGTTCAACCTACACCATGTGTGCTCAGGTTGGTGCTACCCTGACCATGATGGAAAACCGCTTCACCCCTGCTCGTTTCAAAGACGGTTATGGTCCGGTTGGTGCATGGTTCCTGCTCTTCAAAGCCAAAGTACAGAACGGCCTTGGTGAGTTCTATGCAAACAGCCCGGCAGTTAAAGATGAGCTTGAAAAATTCATGCCTTACGGCGCATCTGCTGTAACCCCCACCTGTCTGCGTAACCACCTCATGCTGAACGAGCTGAAAGCCGGCCGTGGCCCGATTTACATGGCTACCGACGTTGCTCTGAACGCATTCCTGGATGCAAAACGCGCAGCCGGTATGGATGAGAAAGCAGTTAAAAAATACTGGAAACACCTCGAGTCCGAGGCTTGGGAAGACTTCCTTGACATGTCAGTAGGTCAGGCAGGTCTGTGGGCCGGTGCCAACATCGAGCCGGAAAAAACTGGTTCCGAGATTATGCCGACCGAACCCTACATGCTGGGTTCACACTCCGGCTGCTGCGGTATCTGGACCTCCGGTCCGAACGAAGCCTGGGTACCCACCGTTGAAGGTACTCGCGCACATCAGTACAAATGGGGCTACAACAGGATGACCACAGTTGACGGTCTCTTCACAGCCGGTGACGGCGTTGGCGCTTCCGGACATAAATTCTCCTCAGGTTCCCATGCTGAGGGTCGTATCGTTGCCAAGCAGATGGTTAAATTCTGCCGTGACAACGCCAGCTTCAAACCTGAACTGAAACAGACCCCGCAGGAACTGGCTGACGAGATCTACGCCCCGGTTAAACTGTATATGCAGCATGTTGGTGCAACCACCGCTGCTAACGTTAACCCCAACTACTGCAAGCCTGCCGGTATGATGATGAGACTCATGAAAGCTACCGACGAGTACGGCGGTGGTGTTGCTACCTATTACATGACCTCAGGCAAGCTGTTGGGTATCTGCCTCGATCTTCTCAAAATGATGCGTGAAGATTCAGAACTGATGGCAGCCGGTGACCTCCATGAGCTGATGCGCGCCTGGGAAAACTACCACCGCATTTGGTGTGTAGAGGCTCATATCCGCCACATCGAGTTCCGTAAAGAAAGCCGTTACCCGGGCTTCTACTACAGATCTGACTTCCCGACCTGTGATGACGAGAACTGGAAATGTTTCGTAAACTCCACCTTTAATCCTGAAACCAAAGAGTGGCTTTGCGAGAAGGTTAAATGCATCAACATCATTGAGACTGAGCCCTGGATTTAATATTAGTTAATAGCTTTCAGTCTTAACACTATAAATCTCCAGGTACCTGCACAGGTGCCTGGAGATTTTAGTATGGAGGGCGGGAAAGAGAAGAAAAAATCAATTGCCCGCCATGTTAGGTTGATTTGACTAAAACTTTCTGGTAAATGATGAAACCACAATTTGTTTAAGTGCTAAGTTTTCAGTTTTAAGGCCCTTTTGGGCTTCTTGCAAAGATTTTTCACGATGTCATTAAAGCGGAAAACTTAACATTTAAAAAACTTTCTAACATAACCCCTAAAAATGGAGGAGTGGCATGACAGAACAGAGTGCATCTGGAGCAGGAGCAGTGCTGGTCGTTGGTGGTGGCATCAGCGGTTTAACTGCTGCCCTGGAAGCCGCAGAGGTTGGGAAAGATGTCTTTCTGATTGAAAAAAACCCATATCTGGGAGGCCGGGTTGCCCAGCTCAATCAGTATTTTCCCAAATTGTGTCCGCCGTCTTGCGGTCTTGAAATCAATTTCAAGAGAGTTCAAAACAACCGTAAAATTCGCATGTACACAATGACCCAGGTGAAAAGTGTTTCCGGGTCCAAAGGCAGCTACGAAGTTACCTGTGAGACTTTACCTCGCTATGTCAACAATAACTGTACGGGATGCGGTGCCTGTGTGGAAGCTTGCAGTGATGAGCGGGTTGATGACTTTAACTTCGGACTGGGCAAAACAAAGGCGGTTTATCGTCCCCATGAAATGTCTTTCCCCATGAAATACGTTCTGGACAAAAACGCCTGCAGCAGGGATACCCTGCAGAAGATCAAGGATTCCTGTAAGTATGATGCCATCGATACGGAAATGGAAGCGAAAACATTTACCTTAAATGTTGCCTCCGTTATCTGGGCCACAGGCTGGAATCCTTATGATCCGACTAAGATGACCAATCTCAAATATGGTCAGAGCAATGCCATTATCACCAATATGCAGATGGAAAGACTGGCGGCTCCCAACGGACCGACCAACGGTCAGATTCTCCGCCCCGGTGACAACGTGGAACCGAAGTCCTTCGGCTTTGTTCAGTGCGCCGGCAGCCGTGATGAAAATCATCTTGAATTCTGCTCATACATCTGCTGCATGGCCACCATGAAGCAGATAACCTATATACGCGAAAGGTATCCGGAAGCACCGATTTATGTTTTTTACATTGATCTGCGCACCCCGGGTAAGTACGAAAAGTTCCGTGAAAAATTAATGGCGGATAAGAACACTCATTTTATCAAGGGTAAAGTGGCGGACATCATTCCCGAAGCTGATGGCGTGACACTCGTTGCAGAGAATGCCGTTACCGGAGATAAAGTGCAACAGAAAGTTGATCTTTGCATACTGGCAACCGGTATGGAACCGGCTATCAAGGCTCAGGCTTCCGGCCTCGGCCTCGAAGTTGACAGCAATGGTTTTGTTGTAAGTAATGCTGACAAAGGTATGATTTCAGCCGGATGTGCCAAAAAAGCTGCTGATGTTGTAACCAGCGCACAAAGCGCCACCGCTGCAGCCTTAAAAGCTATTCAAGCAGCTAAGTAGGAGGAAGATCAATGGATAAAAAATATGGTGCATATATCTGCACAGGTTGTGGAATAGGTGAGGCTCTTGATGTTGAAGCCTTAATCAGTGCGGCCAGCGGCAGCGGCATGAAACCAAAGACCCATGAGGCCCTTTGTGGTGCAGCCGGCCGTAAGCTGATCGAAGATGATATCGCTAATGATGGTGTGAATGTCGTCGTTGTCTGTGCCTGCTCACCCCGTGTGATGCAGGATGCTTTTAATTTCGGTGATGACAAGATCACCATCCGCGGCAATATTCGCGAGCAGGCTGCCTGGTGTAAAGAACAGCCGTCAGATAAAAAGGATGAAGACACAATTAAGGAATACTACACAGAGCTGGCGCAGGATTATGTGCGCATGGCTTGCGTGCAGGCAAAGAAGACCGATATGCCGGAGCCCTTCAAGCTTGAAACCATGACCAAAAAGATTCTGGTTATGGGTGGTGGTATTGCCGGTCTTACCGCTGCAAAAGAGGCAGCCAAAGCCGGTTATGAGGTTACGATTGTCGAGAAAAGCGGTGTGCTTGGCGGCAAGGCACTGGGCTGGACCAAACAGTTCCCGAGCAAAGCACCCTATGCAAACCTTGAAGAACCGACCATTGGTGCTCTGGTTGCTGAAGTCGAATCTGATGCCAAGATCAGCGTGAAAAAATCCACTGAAGTTGCCCGTATCGGCGGCGCTCCTGGAAATTTTTCCGTGACATTCAAGACCCCCGGCACCAAAACCGAATGGGATGCCCCTGCCAAGGTTGGCGTGGACGATCAGGATCGTATTGCTAAAGGCCAGATGGAAGACCCTAACGCCGGTATGCAGAACTACATGGCTCAAAATCCGGATGCCGAGAAATACGGTGCGGTTATTCTGGCCACCGGCTGGGTTCCTGCGGATGTGAGCGGTTATGAGCATCTTGGCTACGGCACCAGCGACAAGGTTGTGACCAACGCCGAATTTGAGAAGATGGTGAAGGATGGCAAGATCGGCGGCATCAAGTCAGTAGCCTTTGTCCAGAGCCCTGGCGGTGAAGAGCATGATATGGACTTCCCCTACTGCAACTCGGTCACCAGCATGGTCGCCTTGAAGCAGGCTAAATATGTGCGTGATGCCAACAGCGACGCCAAGGCCTACATTCTCTATCAGCACATGAGAACTCCGGGCAACGCGGAGATGTTTTACAAGGGCATCCAGCAGGATGACGGCATCTTCCTGACCAAGGCCTCGGTCACCAAGGTTGAGGCTTCAGACAGCGGTTGCGTTGTTCATGCCAAAGATACCTTACTCGGTGAGGATCTTGATCTCGATGTTGATCTGGTTGTCCTTGCCGCCGGTATGGAGCCGACCACCAAATATGAGAACTCCATCAATCTGGCCTATCGTCAGGGTCCGGCATTCCTTGATCTTGACCTGTTTGACGGTTATTCCGACTCCCACTTCATCTGTTTCCCGTATGAAACCCGTCGTACAGGTATTTACACCTGTGGTGGCGTGCGCAAGGCCATGACCATGGAGGAGACGGTGGATGATGCAACCGGTGCTGCATTGAAGGCCATTCAGGCGATGGAATGTGCAGATCGCGGTGTTGCCGTGCATCCCCGTTCAGGTGATCAGACCTATCCGGAGTTTTTCTTCCAGAGATGTACACAGTGCAAACGCTGTACGGAGGAATGTCCCTTTGGCGCCCTTGATGACGATGAGAAGGGTACACCGCAACCCAACCCCACCCGTTGCCGTCGCTGCGGTACCTGTATGGGTGCATGTCCTGAGCGTATCATCGGTTTCAAGAACTACAATATCGATATGATCGGTTCCATGATCAAGGCAATCGAGGTGCCTGATGACGATGAGGATAAGCTGCGCATTCTTGCCCTTGTCTGCGAGAATGATGCCTATCCCGCCCTTGATATGGCCGCCATGAGGAAGCATCCTCTTAATTCTCTTATTCGTTTTATCCCCGTTCGCTGCCTTGGATCGGTCAATATGGCCTGGGTTAAAGATGCGCTTTCAGCCGGTATGGACGGAGCGATTCTCCTTGGCTGTAAATATGGCGACGATTACCAGTGCCATTTTGTCAAGGGTAGTGAAATCGCCGATAAACGTATGGCGAATATCGGTGAGACCCTTTCCTCCCTTGGTCTTGAGAAGGAGCGTTGCGCAATGGAGCAGATTGCCATTACCGACTACGACAAGGTCCCGCAGATCCTCGAAGACTTTGTTCAGTCAATCATCGATCTCGGACCGAGTCCCTTTAAAGGTTTCTAATTTCTTGCTTTATCAGTCGTTTGGCAGTAAGGATTTACTGCCAAACGACTTTTATATTAATAAATTTTCCGGTGTGAGCAGTTTCTATGCCGGTTTTTCGGTGTCGGTTATTTCTCAATAACCAAGAAAGGAGAAAGAGAAATGAAGGTGAATCCTGATTTAGACTTCATAAAGTATATGAAAAGTGCTGGTGGCGATACATTGAAGAAATGCTATCAATGCGCTACATGCTCTGTGGTTTGCCCGCTTTCCTCAGATAAAAAGCCTTTTCCTCGTAAAGAGATGATTTGGGCGCAATGGGGCCTTAAGGACAAGCTGGTTGCTGACCCTGACGTCATGCTCTGTCATCAGTGCGGTGATTGTAGCGCTTTCTGCCCCCGCGGTGCGAAACCTGGTGACGTGCTTGGCGCAATTCGCGCATACGCCTATACCCATTACGGCTTTCCCTCGGGACTGGCCAAAATGGTGAGCAGTTCAAAAAATCTGCCGCTGACCATAGGTATGCCAGCCGTGATTGTGCTCGTTATGTGGTTCATCTCAGGAGGAATGCATATTCCGTCATCTGAGGACCTGGCCAGATATGGTTTCGGCCATTTCTTCGGTCACTGGGACTGGCGGTGGTTGACCAAAAATGTTGCCTTTATCGATATTATTATGGTTCCTGCTTTTTTCCTGGCCTGCTATTCCGCCTATCGCGGCGTGTCGACCATGTGGAAAGATATGGAAAAAAACTATAAAGTCAATGCGGATTTTCGTCCCTCGATACCGCAGTTTATTCAGCAATTCCTCGTTCCGGCGGTAAAGGAGATCCTTGTCCACAAGCGTTTTAACGAGTGCGGTACAAACAAGAATCGGGTTATCGGACATCTTCCGCTGCTGCTGTCATTTATTGCTCTTTTCATTGTCACGGCATACAGTGCCTTTACCCAGGACGTATTGGGAATATTCTTCCCCCAGCTGCATGGTCCGATAAGCATGCTGAACCCGGTGAAGATGCTTGCCAACGTTGCAGCCCTTGCCCTGATATTTGGTGTGGGCGTTCTGTGGTCCAACCGTTCTGCTTCGGAATCGGAATCAGGTGCAACGGCAACGTATTATGACTGGTTCCTTATTTATGAGATCATGGCAGTTGGTGTAACCGGCCTCAGTGCTGAACTTGCACGTCTTGTCGGCGTGCCGGTTCTTGCATATTTCTTTTACTACCTGCATCTGGTATCAGTGTTCATGCTTTTCCTCTATATGCCATATACCAAGTTCGCCCATATGGTTTACAGAACCTTTGCCATGGCCTTTCAGATTTACCGTGAAAGTGAGTATGTCAAAAAGTAAGAAGGAGTGGAGTTTTTGAACTGATTGTTGTTCGGCAGTCGGATATTTGAGTAAATCACTGCACCGTAATTGCTTCGCTTCAGAGATAAAATTTTTATGATTTCTGAAAAGGGAATTATAAAAAAAATATCGTAAAATGGATAAGTTCGGTAGCCGTTTTTCAGATATGGTTTTATTTCTGATTAAAAAAAAGGTTGATTTTTACCTTTGAAGCGATTACGGTGCTTCGGTTTAATACCGCTGGCGTAGCTCAATTGGTAGAGCAGCTGATTTGTAATCAGCAGGTTGCGGGTTCGAGTCCCATCGCCAGCTCCAGGATAGAGAATAG
>Ga0180008_1001389_pt1 | contig 15396 bp, 11 predicted proteins | sample MM_PW_MetaG_FD_121121 | JGI IMG/M metagenome (GOLD analysis project Ga0180008, IMG submission 121121) | Groundwater microbial communities from the Aspo Hard Rock Laboratory (HRL) deep subsurface site, Sweden - MM_PW_MetaG | ecosystem: Environmental > Aquatic > Deep subsurface > Groundwater...
ACATTAATGCCCCCGGAGTTTTTGCCGGCATACAGCCATTCGGAATCCCGGTAGCGGCGGGCGATAACGGCCCCTGTAGGATCGGCGTGCAGTAGGTGCAGTTCCTGGCGGTGGTAGACCAAGGCCGGAGTCGGTGCTCCAACCGCAGTCGGGAAGCCTGCCGTTGGGGTAAGTTCGGTCCAGAGGCCCTGATCGTAATAGCCAAGGTGGATGGAGTTGTCAGCCTTGCGCAGGGCGGTGTAGATTGCAGCACCCTGAGGGAGCAGGCTGACCTTGGCGGAGGGAGCGTCGATGCCGGCAAGCAGACCGGCGTCCTGCCAGGCTGGGGCGGTGAAGCGGTAGCTGGATTGTTTCTGGCCTGCATCTGTGTATTCAATGACAGCGAAAGGTGTGCCAGAGTTGAGGGTGAAGGCTTTCAGTACGGGGGTTTGGACCGCCAGAGGCAGGCCGCTGCTGTCGCCGGTATCAAGCTGCCCCCAGCCGCCTACACTGCCGTAGCGCCATAGCTTTGGCCCACCGTTGTCAAACGCCAGATAAGTATAGGTGTTGTCAGCCGCAAGCATCAGATCCACTGCTCCCGCCGCTGCAAAACCGGCCGCACCGCGCGTTTCCCAAACTTTGTCGGTACTGTCGTATGCTATTACTTGAAGCCCATTAGTCGAACTGAAAGCCATGACCGGCCGGCCCTGATAAATCAGGGCTATTTGGCTGCTGCCGCTCCAGCTGCCCGGGCTGGTAAAATCCAGCCAGGCTTTCTGGTCGCTGTCCCAGCGCTTAACCACAACGGTGCCGCCGGCCAGAGTCCAGGCTGCGTACACCGAGCCTCCGCCGGAAACCACGGCGTAATCCAGTACTCCGGCAGCCAGCGCGGCCGGCGGCTGCCAGGTATAGCCGTAGGTGGCTCCGGTAGCAGGTTCGCTGGGTTCAGATTCCAGCTCGCCATAAATATCCAGGGCTGAGACGCGGTACACATAGTCGCGTTCGGCTTCCACATCAGTATCAATAAACGCTGTCATGCTGGTGGAGGCTAGAGCTTCTTCGTCGTTGTCGCGGTAAACCAGATACACGCCAGCACCGGAAGCGGCCGTCCAGTTCAGTTCTATCTTGTCGCCCTGATCAGTTGTTGCACTGAGCCCGGTCGGAACAGCCGGTGTTGCTGTAAAGGTTCCATAACAGGCTGTAAGTATCAACGTAACCAGAATGACAAGACTTGCCAGGCTGGCTTTAATCAGGCTCGGCCCGGGATATTGTTGTGTTCGCATTTAAAAACTGCCTCCACCCAGTGAAACATCGATGGTCAGGTCCAAAAGCGGTCCCTTGTACACGTCCGGATCATTGGCCCCGCCGAAGACCGCGGCCGGATTGGTATATTCGCCGCCATCCGGTCCGAAGCTGAGCCGGCCGCCGATACTGGCCGAAACCCGGCTGAAGAAGCGGTAACTGAAGCTCAGGTTGGCAATGCCGGACAGGTCGGACAGATTCATCAGCAGGAAAGCACTGGCCGATAGATCGCTGTCGGCGATTCCGTTCCAGCCCAGACTGAGGGCGGCATAATGCTGCCCCCACTGGTTCAGGTCGCTGTTGCGCAGCGCCGGCGGTTCTTCATAGTCATCCGGCTGGGCGGCTGTATCGCTGATGGCCAGGCCGTTGGTATCCGGATTATTTAACAGGTATACAGCGTCTTCGCGCAGGCTGGAGTCCGGGTAGCCCGGGCCGTTAAAGAAATATTGCACACCGGCCGTAAGGTCCGGATCGCTGCGCTGCCATAGAAAGCCGCCGGTGGCCTGTACGAAGGGCTGGTTCTCCAGCTTAAAGGTATCCAGCGCGGTGTAGCGTATTGGTGCGTCTTCGCCTTCTTCCGGTTCGGCGAATTCTGGCTGGATGCGCGACGGGCGCACGTATACACGGTCAGAGCCCCAGGCTGCCACCGCTTCGGCGAAGATGCTGAATTTTTTCCAGGAAGTAGACAGCGTGGATACCAGCCTCGGGCTTAAGTCCCGCTGCCAATATGCCCCGACGCCGATTTCACTGCCGCCGAGCACGAAACTGAAACGGGGCGCAACGGCAATGTCTTCGATATACGTAACCTTGTCGGTTACCAGAAACAGATCCAGATTGTTAATACCAATCGGGTAATTAAGTTTCAGATTTAACGGACCGCTGCGGTCGGCTGTCGGATCTTCGGCGTCAATAGCCGTCAGGTTCAGCACATCGGCCGGACTGAAAAAGTAGCCGACACCCCAGGCAATCTGGGCCTTGCCAAAACGTAAAAAGAGCTTGTCTTTCCAGGAAAAATCGGCAAACAACTCGTATACTGAAAAGGAAAGGCTGAGGTTGGAAGCTGTGTTTTCGTTATCCTCTTCTTCCTCCTCTGCATCGTCTTCTTCAGCGTCATCGGGTGCAGCTGTGCTGCCGATAGTAAAAGAACCGTCGTCGTTGGTAGCAAAATTCAGGTTGGAAAGATCGATGCCGCCAAGGCCAAAGGCATTGCCGGCATTGGTGTTCATTTTGAATTTCCCGTATACGCGGTAGTCGGTAGCCGGACGGGCAGAAAAATACAAATCTACACCGGCGCTTGGCGAAAGACTCCGGCTGTCCGGATCAAGAATCGAAGCCATGCTGGTGGTAAAAGGATTTTCCCAACCAAAGCCGGAAGAAACCGTACCTCGGAAAGTTCCACCCCATTTCAGGGTTTCCTGTACCAAGGCGCTGTCGGTATCTGCCGATGTAGCGCTAGGATCGGCAACAATTGTAATGAAATCTTCGTCAGCAAACAGGCTGTCCCAGTCCAGGCCGGTTTCGTCTGCAGCCGAAGCAAAGGGATCCGCCGCTGTCTCGCTGCCGTCCTTGCCAGCAGCGTCCGCAAACGGGTCAGTGGCAGAAGTGCTATCGTCTAGCGCAGCGGAGAAAGGATCGGTTGCCGCGGCAAACGGGTCAATTGTTGCCGTGCTATCCTCAAGTGCCGCCGCAAAAGGGTCAATACTAGACTCCGTTTCAGCAGGTTCTGTGGTATTCAGTGCCTGCTCAAAAGGATCCGTGGACGGTGCTGCCTCCTCCTCCTGCACTTCTGCATCCTGTGCTGCCAGTGCAAGCAGAAAAAACGCCAGCAAACAGGTAGTGGCTAGTAATTTTTTCATGTTAGTTGGAGGCCCGTTCCAAGAAGCTCTTGGTAAAGCGGTCGTTAGGTATGACCGCTACCGAAGGATTGGCCATCTGCACGATAGTTCGCTCGCCGATAGCCACATTGTCAACCTGGGTAATAACACCAGGCAGGAATTTATCACCAACCTTCATGTAGCTGGAATAAGCAACAGTACGCAGTAATCGGTTGGATACTGAGTAATCTTCTTCCTTCAGAATAAGGCTGCTTGCTTTATGCACCCATATTATTATTTTTGCATACGAAACTTCGTTATTTCTTGCGGTCAGTTCCAATATCCAGACCGGGAAAGCGCCCAGCGTACCTTCGGCACTGCGCGTTACCGTGTAGTCTTCAGCCAGGCTCGAACTGGTAAGGTCGCTGTTTTTGGTATCGGTGTTCTGTATCTCTTCTTTTAGCGAAGAATGGTTGAAGGCCCGGCTTTGCGGATCGTAGATCCAAACGTTATCATCAACCTTCAGGTAGCCTTTGCCGCTGTCTTCCTGGGGTTCCAGGATAATAAAAACAAATTGCTCGTTGCGATCGCGGCGGAACATCTGGGCTTTGGTTACCGCAACAGGTTCACCGGGTTTCTGGCTGGTTAGCGTGTACTCAGCGTAGAAGTCGCTGTCTGCAAAATTGCCCATATCGTCAATCTTCCGCAGCATTTCCTGGAAATCCGGTTCTGCGGCCGTCAGCGCTACTGACATGACCATAAGTAAAATAAGAACTGTAGCTATCTTGCGCATAATAATACTCCTGTTTCTAATTCTGTACCCGCAAGGCATGGGCGGGTTCCAGATTGGCTGCCTTCCGTGCCGGAGACCAGGCGGCCAGCAGTGTAAGTGCTGTAACAACCAGCAGGTTCATGATTACCTGCCATGGCAGTAACTTAAAAGTCATGTGTCCATTTTTCAGCAAGATAAAAATTGGCGTGTCCATGCCCCAATTTATCTGATGCAGTACAGCCATAATTATACCGGCACTTGCCAAACCTGCTGTAAATCCGAGCAATCCGACAAAGAGCGCCTCGAATAAAAACAGGCGCAGCACACCTTTTTTCTGTACACCAAGCGCCCGTATCGTGCCGATTTCACGTACCCGTTCCAGCATTACCATGCGGAAGGTGTTGGTGATGCCTACCATGATAATAACAAACAAGACCAGCAGTATTACCAGCGACGCTGTGTCCAGAACATTTACCAGATCCTGCACTTCGGAGAGGATGTCATTTAGGGTGTACAAACGGTAGCGCAGGCCTTCCCATTCTTCTTCCTTGCCCTGCTGCATCATCGCTTCCACGAAGTTTGTTTCTTCATCGTCCGAATCGCGTGTAAACAGCTGAACCTTTCCTTCAAGTGCCTTATACAGCGTGTCTGCTGCAGTATCAATCGGCTTCATTGAGCTAAGGTAAAGTCCCATTATTTTATATTCACCCGTCTGCAGATTTAGTAGCTGGTTGACGTAGTCCAGATTGGCATAGGCACTCATGGAGCCGATGAGTCCTGGGTCTGCTATAATGGCAGCCAGGACAAACTCGCCCAAATTCTGCTGCCCGGTATAGGTTTTCATGCGCACCAGCATGCGGTCGCCTATGCCCAGACTCAGCCTGTCGGCTACTTCCTTGGATAAGATTATAGCTTGAGGCTCGCTCATGTTGTCGAAGCTGCCGTCCAGTATCATCATCCGTTCGCTGAAGTAGTTTTCCTTGCTCCAGTCTGCGCCGACGATGTTCTGCTGCAGGGTTTTGCCGTTGTACACCAGGTTGCCGCTGAACTCCGAGCGTTTGGTTATGAATTGCAGCGGCAGATCCAGGCTTTCTATGGTGTCGATCAGGATTTTATCATCGGATATGAAATAGTAATTGCGGCCGGTTGTGGTTTTTTCTACTCCCTCGATAAAAATATGGCCGGCCATCAAGTGTGAGAAATTTTCATTAACATTTTCTACAAACGACCCGGAAAAACCGTTTATCAGGGTTACTATCATGATGCCGAACGCAATGGCTCCCGCCAGCAGAAAACTGCGTTTCTTCTGGCGGTTCAGGTTGCGCAGGGCTATATTGATCTCTTGAATCATGGTGGGCTCCTAATCGCTCTGCATGGCTTTAATCGGCTGAATCTTGAGGGCCAATGAAAGCGGGTACATATTGGCCAGTATTGCAAAAATAATGATGGCCACCTGTGTTCCCAACAGGTTAAGCGGGCTGATTACCGGCTTTAAGACTTTTCCTGCAAAAATGACTTCCAGAAACGGATTCACCGCTTCAAAGCCTATCAGACGCACAATAAACAATATCAATATTCCTAAGGCCAAACCAATCAGACCAAACACAAAGGCAATAACCAGTATTTCCAGGGTAAACATGCGCCTGATAAAGCCGCGTTCGGCCCCCAGTGCCCGCATGGTGCCCACTTCCGAGGTGCGTTCAATAACACTGATTACCAATGTGTTCATAATGATTATGATGGCGACAATAACCACCATCAGGATGGCAACGGTTAAAACAATGCGCACAACATCGGCAGTAGTTGAAAACGGCCCGGCTGCTACTTTCCAGCCGCTGGCTTGCGCGGCAATCCCTTGGCTTTCGAACCAGCGGTTGGCCGCCCGTATGAAAGTTCCGCTGGCCAGCGGGCTTTTCAGCCGCACCAGAATATACTCCCAGGCGCCTTCGTCAATTTGTGGAGTCTCAGCCGTCAACTCCGGTTGTTCCGTAGCAAAAAGTGCAGTGTCCGCAGTAGCACTATCTGCTGCGAAAATGTCATCCGAGGCAAAAATGCTGTCTGATGCAAAAAGGCTGTCCAGGTCTGTGGTATCCAGCAGCTGCTGCACTTCCGGCTGTACTACTACCGTGCCAGTGTTCAGCGTTAAGCCTTTTAGCGAACGTACGGTCTGCGGGTCAACATATGAAATAAAACTGCTGGTTTCCGAATAATTTTTATACACAAACACGCCGCGAATAACAGCGCGCCGGATGCTGAAACTGCCTGCGCCGATACCGGTAAGCAGAATCTCGTCGCCCACACCCAGCTCGGTTTTCAGGCGTTCGTTAATATCCGCCAAGTTGTTTTTTTCCAGCAGGATGCCGTTCTGCCCGGGTTCCAGTCCGCTGCCTTCAACCATTAGCATGTTATGAAAGGTTTGTTCGTAGCTGGGATAGTCCACGCCGAAAAGCAGCGAGAAGTATTGCTTGTCCGGTTCAACCTGATTTTCCGCCTTTATAACCGCAAATCCGGTAATTTGGCTGGTGGCGGCACTGGTCCAGGTGTAATTGTTTACCCACTCCAGTACTTTTGCGTAATCCTGGATGAGCGGGGTTTCCTCCATGCCGCCCGGGCTCTGTACGCCGAAAAGGCTGATATCGGCATCGGTTTTACCGGATATCATGATGTGACCGGTAAAATTATCTATAAACGCCCGTTCGATACCCAGGCTGGCGGTGCTGATCAGGCTGTTGCCCACCACAAAAATGGCAACCCCCACAGCGATGATTACGCCTATTATCAGACTCTTGGTTCGATGCTGAACCAGGTTCTGCGCGGCGATTTTTATGAGCATCGACATATCAATTCCCTGTCGGGCAGGCTGCCCCTACCGGTGTTCCGCGCCGGACATTCTCGGTAATCAGCCCGTCGCGCAGCCGTATAATATGATCTGCAATATCGACAATCTTGGCATCGTGTGTACTGAAAATAAAGGTGGTCTCCAGCTCGCGGTTGATGCGCTTCATCAACTCAATAATTTGCTCGCCGGTGGCACTGTCCAGATTGGCCGTAGGTTCATCGGCCAGTACAATCTGCGGTTTGGTAACCAGAGCCCGGGCAATGGCCACCCGCTGGCGCTGGCCGCCGGACAGTTCGTTCGGTTTGTGCTTGCGCCATTCAGTCAGCCCGACTTCTTCGATAAGATGGTCGATCCAGCCGGCTTTTTCGGCCTTGCTCACCCGGGTTTTGCCCAAAAGTAGCGGAAACTCGATGTTTTCCCATACGTTCAGCACCGGGATAAGGTTGAATGACTGAAAAATAAAACCCAGCGTTTCATGGCGCATGCGGGTAAGCTCGGCATCCTTGAGCTTGGAGGTGGGGCGGCCGTCTATCAGAACTTCACCGCTGGTAGCCTGGTCAATCAGGCCTATCATGTTCAGAATGGTGGTTTTACCCGAGCCTGAAGGGCCGGCGATAGAAATAAAATCGCCTTTTTCTATGCAGAAGCTGACCCCTTTTACGGCCGGAACTTCTACTTTTCCTAATTGATACACTTTTTGAACGTCCTGCAGCTCTATAATACCCATCAGTGCTCCTTCCGCCTGCGGACGGTCCGCGTTTGCCTGACCGTATGTTTCGTGTGTTGTCCGCAGCTCGTATGTTCCATTATTCTTGTTGCCTGAATATATCAGCGTCAAGTTAAAATACGCAAAATTCCAAGCCAAGGGCAAGCCGCTTACCAGTTTTTTACATAAGTAAAGTTAGCTATTGACCAGTTGCCGGCCTGATACTGCCGGTCCCATTATCTGGGGCCTGTAAGCGAGCCGAGCCGGCCGAAAGCAAGCGGATTCCGGCCGGCAGCTGGTGGCATCTGGTGTATGTCTAGGGCTCTACCAGCAAGGGTGAGAGTATCAGCGTGGAATTGCCGCTGTCGATATTTTGGGCTTGTGTTCTATCTGATGACATCCAGTCGCCTAAATCCAGTATTGCATTTGCGTTGGCATCCCACCAGGCCAGAACATGGGGTGAAGCCGGCTGGTTAATTCTTACCACTAATTGTCTGACAAAATCAGCTGAATTATAGACGAAGTTTGCCGAGCTACTAGCTACTGTTGTATCGGGTCCGTCATAGCAGCTGATATAGATCGGATTTAAACTGCTCACTTGCTCCGGATTGCTTATAAAGATACTGAGGCCAAACGTGTGTTCGTCCGCAAACAGTAAGGGTACTGTATTGGATCCCGAGTTAAAGCGCAGTCCGCTGATTACTATTTCGTCCAGCTCCCGGGGCAACTGGATGCGCATGGCCGGTATAAGCTGGTCACCCTCATTTAGCGAACCATTGCCGTCTGTATCCTCGGCTACCAGCAGCCAGGCCGTATCCTCGCCCGTATCGGCGCTACGTTCCACTTGAATATCATCGATACGGGCTGTTCCCTGGCCCGGTTCAATGGTTACACCGTAGGATAAAAAGTTTCCGAAAATCTCGGGTTGGTTGTTCAGGGCGATGAACAGGTTTGGGCTGCCGCTATAATCAATGTCTTCCAGTACCAGGCTAAAAGTTCGGTAACGGTTTTCGCAGCCCGCCAGCAGTAACAGGCATGCTAGAATCAGTAGTGCCAGGCCGCACGGGATGCAGTGTTTTTTCTCTTGGTGCTTTGTGCTGTATTTCATGTGCTATTCTCCGGCAGCCAGGACTTCCAGCGGCAGGGCATATACTGAGAAATAGTATGCGCTCTTCCTGCTGAAATTTTCTTCATATAGTTGGGATATTGACACAAATAACAGGCGTATGCCGCTGCTGGTTTCCTGTTCACCCAGGTAGGCGGCGCTCTGGCCGTATACTTCGAATTCTTTTATAACCCCAGCAGCCGAAACTGCGGCAAAGTAATGTGTGTTGTAGGCGGTGGTCTCGCCGTAGGGTTTCCCTTGTATCAGTACAAAGGGCCCAGCCCGTCCGGCGACACGTTCGGTATCGATACCGAACGAAATGCCCCCCCCAGCCGGGCTGAAAATATAAGCCCAGGTTTCGTTCTCGCCGGTAGAGGGAGAGAAGCGTGATGCCTGCAGCCAGTACAGCTCGCTGCTCGGTGCATAGCCGAAATTGTCCAGTGAGGTGGTGCTGGTATTCCAGAAGCTGGTGTTTGGCCAGTTTGTGCTGTTCAGGCGGGTAAAGAGTGTGTCTATATTTGAGATAGCATCGGGGAAATTGCCGACTGGATTAACCGAAGGAAAAGTACCGGTACTGGAGTATTCGATGGCAATAGTTTCTCCTGCTGCCCAAAGAGCCTGATATCCGCCTGAAGGTACTGCCGGACCGTCTGGATGCCAGGTAAGACCAATAAATTTACCGCCAATCGAGGAGGAAGCATAGAGTGCTGCTTCGCTTACTAATAAGTTGGCTGGTTCCGTTCCCGTTTCCAAAAAACGGTAGATACCATTTTCGGAGGGGAGAGGTCCTTCTGCGTCGCTGTCGTACCAGCCTGATGCCAGAAAGCCGCTGCCGTTGTCGCTAAAAACGCTCTGTGTGTTAAAGTTCCAGAAGGCGTTTGGCTGAATTACCTGCACCGAGTCCGGATGCATGCTCAGAAACTGACCTTCCGAAACATTGTCGGGGAATAGATACACAAGCGGCTGGTCTACAGGGCTGGAATGGTCGAATATGGCTTGTCTGAGTTGCAGGTCTTTGTTTAAGTCCCATTCGGTCTCTGCCGGAAACCTGCTGGTGTACAGGTGTACGAAATTTGTGTCTTGCCTGGGTGCCACATAACTGCCAGTTGGCATGAGCAAGGAGCAAGCCGAAACCGAGCATGATAAAATCAGCACAGCCAGTCCGATGTTTATGGTTGTTTTCTTCATAGTTCTATCCTCAAACCGACCAGGACTTCGGGCAGCTGCAGGAACCACTTTTCACCCACCTTCCATCCGGGGGGCAGGTCGGTCATAAGCGGCAGTGCGTTTTCTACCTGGTCAAAAAGCTGATACTGATAATCGTCCATTAGCCCGTAGGGGTCGTTATACAGCAGCAAACGCAATTGGCTGCCTGTGTACAGGCTGATGCTGCGAGTAAGCCGGTAGGAAGCTTCAATGCCGGCAAAGGATGAAAAAGCCGCCCAGTCGGCTGGTCGGACTAGCTGCTCAGCAATTTCCAGTCTGCCGGCTATGCCGGCATTAAGCGCGAAGCGAAGTTTTGCGTCGACGGCGCCAAGCCGAAGGCCGGTATGCAGCTGCAGTTCGGCGTAGCGCAGCCGCTTGCTGGGGTCTTCATTTTTTCCTTCAAAATAATCCCAGGACAGTAGTGATGTTTCCAGCATGCCGCCCAACCAGGCATACCCCGGTACCCAGTACCAGTTTGCGCCGATAGCCGGCACTATATTTAGGTGGCGTAATGTGCCTACAATCTCCAGCCGGGGCAGGGTTTCCAGCTCAATGGTTTCCTCGAAATCTTCACTGCCGACAAACAGGGTTTTCTGCAGAGGATGATAGCCGCTGCGGCTGGCGCTAAAGCTGAAGGTAGTATTGGCTGAAAGCTCAAACTCCAGCCGACCGCTTTCGGGTACTTCCTGGCGGGCTTGGCCGTCCGGCTGTATGCGCATACCGGGAGCGGCCAGCAAGACCAGCCTGGTGCCGCGTACGATGGTTACCGTTTCGGTTTCCTGCACGATGCGCTCGGTAACCACTTCGATGATTTTGGGTGGTTGCGGCGGAAATGCGCTGTCGATGCGCCTGGCTGTTTCACGCAGAAAGTCCAAAACTGCGCCTGGCTCCAGCGAAGCGCTCTGATGGCTCCACTGTTTTCCGTCATGGGTCTCTGTGGGCGAGGCCGCCCGTATGGTCAGCATAAATCCTTCGGTGGATCCGCTTGCTGCCAGGCTTACCAGAACATCCGCTGCGCTAGCTACAGCTGCCGGGGTGGTGCGGGTTAGGTGGATCAGTTCCAGTCGCAGGAATGCGGCCAATTGCTCCATGTCGGCAAGATATTGTGTGTCCGAGTTGGCGTCCAGTTGCACGGCTACAGTCTGGGGTACCAGTTCCGCCGCGTCTTGGGCCGGCAACAGTGTTCCGCAGAGTATAAGAAGGGTGGCCAGCAGTAAAGGTATTGTTTTCATTACCGCCACCTCATAATTGATACCGAGTTTTCGCTGCTGCGAACGAGTTGCGCAAAAGTGCTGTGCACCAGACCGCTGCGTCCGTCGATGGCATACAAAAGATTGCCGTCTTTGTCATAGATGGCCACAAGCGATGACTGTTTTTCCACCTGAAAGCTCGAAGGATAATGCAGTAGTATGCCGTTTTCATGTACTTCCATCAGGTTCGCTGGCAGAAGACTACCCCACAGTTCTTCCCATCCGGGGGCTTCTTCCGGATGCAGTTCGATAGGTGTTCCGGTTGGTGTAGCTATCTGCAGGGTAATAATATCTGCCAAACTCCAGGAGCGGATTCTGAAATCAATAGATGGAAACACATCGCGTGGCGGAGACGCAAAAAGGATATATACATTCGCCTCGTCGGTGCTGGCCACTAAGGGGGTGTAGCCATCGGGGTCGCTTAGCTCCACCATCATGGCTATGTTTTCGACATCGTAAACACTGGCCGACGCGGGTGTTATCTCTACCTTCCAGAGGGGTATGTCGGCTGTGTCGGGCGGGTAATTCGGGTCGTAAAAGACATAGCCTTCATTTGGATTTAAAACTTCGGGAATATTCAGCGCTCTTTTCAGTACCGCGCTTGTGCCTTCGCCGAAAAGAAACAGACGGTCACCGGTCTGTGTATTGTACAACATACGCACGTCGGCTGTAGGATGCACCCCTGGAAACACCTGCCAGAACTGCCTGGTTCCATACAGCCGGTCGTGTTCTATTTCCAAGCCAAGAGGTAGCGCATACGGAGGACGGCTGTCGTCGAATTCCAGCTTGCCTGTAGCGGGATCTTCGTGTAGAACCAGCTCGAGCACAGCGGAGTGCTGAATCAGGAAAACTGTTTCGCCCCTGGCTGCCATGACAACGATCTCATCATCAACTTCGGCCGAAGCATCCTGCCGGAAGTCGACCTGACCTACTAAATATGCAGCATAATTCTGCGGCCCGATGTCCTTAAGGTCGCAAGCCCAGAGCATCGTCAGTATCGCCAACGGTAAAACTGCTGTAACTATGTGCCGTCGTATTTTTTTGTGGTCAATATTTACCATCTGTAACCTGCCCCTATCGTCAGCACGATCAGCGGCGAGTCGTCATCCGCACTCATGCCGTACACCCACAGCGGAATATTCCAGCCGATCTCGGTATTGATGAACACGTGCCCGAATGCCAGCGTCTGCCCGAGTGTCAGCTCGCTGGAAAGCTGATAGGCCGGCAAACCGGCTTGGCCCAGATAATTGACCAAAAACACCTCGCCCTGAAATCCCAGTTTGACGAAAGGCATCCACCAGCCGCCACTGCTGAAAATATTCAGCGGATAGAAGCGCAGATTCAGCACCAGTGGAATGTTGCCGAACCAGCTGTCTTCGCCGTACCCATCAGCCGCTTGTAGATATGGGGTTTCCTGCCCTTCATAGGCGAAAGGAATATAATGGAAGCCGGTACCGAGGCCGGGTACCAATACATTACGCAATAAGGGCCTTTGGTACTCCAGCATTGCCCCATAGGGCTTGTGGGCTGAAAGTTGTACCTGTAGCTGATTCCGCGGATCGACTTTCAGGCGGGGCAGTGCCACCGTCGCCTTCTCAGCCCTGGCCACAAAAGAATATTCCCGGTTAAAAAAACCGGCTTTGCTCAGGCTCAGATCCAGGCGGGTGTCCTGGATGGTGTCCAGACTCAGCTGCCCCTCACTGATTATGCCCAGCACACGCTCGCCAGCCCGAACCTCGGCTCCTTCGTCTTTCGAGCTAAGCATAATGGTAATCGGGGTGCCAAGACCCACAATTTCCTCAACTACAGTAGTTTCCACGATTATTTCTTCGCGCTCTACAACTACCTCGGAGGCCGGTAGCGGTTTCAGCGCTTCGCGGATGCGGCTGGCTACCAGTGCCGAGACCGAGTCGATGGTGTCGAATACCTCAAAACCAGCATTGCCCGATTCACTGAGGGCTACTGCCGGTAAACCGGTAAGAATGTCGCTTGCCTTTACGCCAATGTGAATGCCGGTGCTGTCGATAACATAGAATCCGCTTACCATTACATCGGCTCCCAGTTGCCTGGCGGACTCCAGCATGGCGGCTTCGTTGGTTAGCGGGCCGGAATAGCTGCTGCGTATCCGGCTGGAATCTACCATTATATAGCCTAGAGTTTCCAGCTGAATGCTGATGGTGTCGCCGCAGATACGCGAGTAGGTGGGGTCGGTTTCGCCCAGTGGGGCAAAATCGAAGACGCAGACGGTGCGTTCTACCAGGTTCTGCCCGGAAATGACAGCAAGTGTGATGAATGCAAACAAGAAGCAGAAAGCGGAGCGCAGGAGCGGCCGCTTGAGTATTGGTCTGGTCAACATATACTAATTGTAGTCTGCGGTATCCGAAAAAACAATGATTGCAGCCTGAATTTGCCGTCGTGTGCCAAGCGAATAAAAAAGGGCCGCCCGGCATGAGCAGCCCTTTCCCTCCTTGCGGAGGGCCTCCTTTTGTGCAGCCTGGTTTGATGGACGGCTGCTCTCCGGTATTGTTGCCGTGCTGACGCGGGCTCCGCCTACAGTCCCTCGGGGCTGGTTTGTGCGCGGTGTCCCTTTTCGTAATTTTCGATCTCGCGGGTAATAATCCGGGCCAGACGCTTGATGCCCTCTTCGATAAGCTCCGGTGAAGAATAGGAGAAATTCAAGCGCATGGCATTTTTTTCCGGGTCGTCGAAGTAGAAGGCCGAGCTGATCACATAGGCCACTTTTTCTTCCTCGACTGCACGGTAAATAAGATCGTCAGTATTGATGAATTTGGGCAGGGACAGCCACAAGAAGAGGCCGCCCTCCGGCTTGGTCCACTGGATTTCCCAGCGCTTGGGCATGTATTTTTCCAGAGCCTGAACCATCAGGTTGCGCTTTTCGCAGTAATTTGCACAAGTGGATTTAATCACGTCATAGAGCTTGCCGGTCTTCATGTATTCGGCCAGCCATTTCTGGGTAAAGACATTGGTGCACAGATCCATGGCCTGCTTGGCTATGACGAATTTGTTGATCAGTTCTTCGTGGGCCATAATCCAGCCTACACGGGCGCCCGGCACCAGAATCTTGGAGAAGGTTTTCAGGTTAACCACGATGCCGCGATTGGCACCCTGCTGGTCAAGCTGATATATAGAAGGAATATGCTCGCCGATAAAGCGGATTTCACGATATGGAGAGTCTTCTATTATTATCAAACTGTTAGTGTAGGCAAATTGCAGTAAGGCCTGGCGCTTGGCCAGACTCCAGCAGAAGCCGGCCGGATTCTGAAAGTCCGGAATTACATAGATATATTTTAGCTTTTTGCCCGCGCCAACTGCCAGCTGGTATGAGCGCTCCAGAATAGCCATGTCAAAACCATCCTGCTCGGCAGTAAAGGGTATACCCAGCACTTTTGCGGAATATGATTGTATCGCCTGGATTGCGCCAACATAGGTCGGCCGACCGGCAATGACATAGTCGCCCGGATCCAGGAACACCTTGGCCACCATGTCCAGCGCCTGTTGGCTGGCCGAAACCACCAGCAGATTTTTAGCATCCAGCTGAACACCCTGGCGCGATTCGAATTTTATTATTTCTTCTTTAAGATCAGGATCACCCTCGGTGGTGCCGTATTGCAGGGCTTTTGCCGCGTGTTTGTCAAAAACCAGAGCCGCAGCTTCCTTAAGGTCGGCAACCGGAAAGGTTTCGGGGGCAGGCAGGCCGCCGGCAAAGGATATTATTTCCGGTCGTGCTGTCAGTTTCAGCAGCTCGCGGATAACGCTTTTCTTCATGTTTATGGCATTTGCCGAATAACAGGCTTCAAATTCTTTCATAGTAAAACTGATCTCCTTCGCAGAGATAGTAGCCGGTCCATGAACGGGCGGCCAGGAGCAGGGGCCACTCCCCTTGCTGTTTGTATCATACACTGAAATACTCGGCAGGTAAAGTAGCAATAGTTAAAATTGTGTTTTGAATAATAAAATATTGACAGATTGACCAGCTTGACTGCAGCCGCTTTATTCCGGCTATTGGCAGCTTTGGCCAGTTAGGACACCTTATCTACTCCGGACACCGCGGCGGTCTCATCCACCACAGTGGCCATATGCCCTGCTTGCCGCTCACCCGGTCTCCCTGTTATCCTGCCGGCATGATACAACCCGATTCCCGAATTCCGCGCTCCGAGGTAGAACTACTGGCGCCGGTGGGCTCGCTGGAGTGCCTGGAGGCCGCCATCCAGGGCGGCGCCGATGCTATTTACTTCGGTGTAGGCGAACTGAATATGCGCGCCAAATCCAGTCGCAATTTTACTCCCGCCGATATCGCCGGCATAACCGCGCGCTGCCACGAAGCCGGCCTGCGCGCCTACCTTACCCTGAACACTGTAATGTACGACGGCGATCTGCCGGCCTTGCACGCTGCAGCCGACGC
>Ga0180008_1001390_pt1 | contig 15389 bp, 11 predicted proteins | sample MM_PW_MetaG_FD_121121 | JGI IMG/M metagenome (GOLD analysis project Ga0180008, IMG submission 121121) | Groundwater microbial communities from the Aspo Hard Rock Laboratory (HRL) deep subsurface site, Sweden - MM_PW_MetaG | ecosystem: Environmental > Aquatic > Deep subsurface > Groundwater...
CGGGCCCGGGGCGCACGAGGTCGTCAAGCGCGTCGGCTTCCGCGAGCTGCGCGTCGACGCCCTCGAGGACCCGCACGGCAAGTCCATGACCATCGTCGTCAACGGCAAGCCGATTTTCGCCAAGGGCGCCAACTGGATACCGGCGGACGCCCTGCCCTCCCGCTGGACTCGGGAAAGGCTGTCCGACCTCCTAGGCTCGGCGGCGGCGGCCAACATGAACTGCCTCAGGGTCTGGGGCGGCGGCCGCTACGAGTGCGACGCGTTCTACGATCTATGCGACGAGCTCGGCCTCCTCGTGTGGCAGGACTGCATGTTCTCCTGCGCGCTCTATCCCGCCTCGGCCGAGTTCCTGTCCGACGTGGAGGCCGAGATACGGCACCAGGTCGGGCGCCTCGCCGACCACCCCTCCATCGCGCTATGGTGCGGCAACAACGAGGCGCTCGGGGCCATCACCTGGTACGAGGAGTCGAAGCGGAACCCGTCCCGCTACGTCGTCGACTACGACAGGCTAACCGAGGGCACCGTCGGCCGCGTCGTCCGCGAGCTCGACCCGGACCGCGCCTGGTGGCCCTCCTCGCCCTCGGCGGGCCCTAACGACTACGCCGACAACTGGCACGCCGACGGCCGGGGCGACATGCATTTCTGGTCGGTATGGCACGAGGGCAAGCCGTTCTCCGAGTACCTGGGCGTGCGGCCGCGCTTCTGCTCGGAGTTCGGCTTCCAGGCCCTGCCCTCGTATAGCACCGTCCGGTCGTTCGCCCCGGAAGGGCAGCGCAACGTCAGCTCGCCGGTCATGGAGCACCATCAGCGCAACCCCCGCGGCAACTCGATAATAGTGGAGACGATGCTCCGCTATTTCCGCATGCCCAGGGGCTTCAGGGAGACGCTCTACCTGTCCCAGGTCCAGCAGGCCATGGCCATCAAGACGGCGGTGGAATACTGGCGCTGCAATAGGCCCCGCTGCATGGGCGCCCTGTACTGGCAGCTCAACGACGTCTGGCCCGGCGCCAGCTGGTCGAGCCTCGAGTACGACGGCTCTTGGCGGCTCCTTCACCACGAGGCGAGGCGCTTCTTCGATCCGCTCCTCCTCGCGCTGTTCGTCAAGGACGGCGTCGCCTTCGCGTACGCGGTCAACGACGGGCCCCAGGCTATCCGCGCCGGATTAAGCCTCTCCCTGCGGCGGTTCGACGGCTCGCTGGTCGCCGACCTGAGAGAGGGGATATCGGGCCGCGGCCCGGTGTCGGCCTTGCCCGAGGCGGCGACGCTCCTCTGGAGCCGCCCTCTCCCCGAGCTGCCGGCCGGGCCCGACGAGTGCTACGTCGACGCGGCCCTCTCTCCCGAGGGCCTGGGCGGCGACGGGCGGGCCCGCCGCGCCTGCCTGTTCCTGACGGAGCCGAAGGCCTGCCCGCTGGCCGACGCGGGCATCGAGGCCGAGGTGATCACGGCCGACGATACCGCGGCGTTCCCGGCCGCCGGGCGGACGCTGCCGGTACGGCTCCGGGCCAAGGCGCCGGCCTTCTACGTGGCCCCGTCCGCGGACGGACTGGCCGGCCGCTTCGAAGACTCGGGCTTCCACCTGGCCGCCGGCGAGGAGCGCGTCGTGCGCTTCGTTCCGGCGCCCGGTTCGCCCGGCGGGAGCGGCGGGGCGCCGACCGCCCGGGAACTGCGGTCCGCGCTCCGCGTCGACGACCTGCGCTCTAGCTACGAGTAGCCGTCCCGCGGGCGGCCTCGGAGGCGTGCGCCTCGCATGCGAGGAGCCAGGTTACGAACGCGGCGCCGAAGATGCCCGGCTGATCGATCTGGAGATTATGGCCCGCCGCGTCGACGATATGATAGCTCGCGCGCGGATAGCGGTCGCAGAGCCTCAGGGCGTCCTTCCAGCCGACCGAGCCGTCCTGCCTCCCGAGCACGAAGCAGGCGGGGGCGTCCAGGACGGCGTCGAAGAACCCTTCGCCCCTGGCCAGGCCGTCGAAGGAGAACTCGTAGGAGCCGGCCTGAAGCCGTTCCAGGGCCGGATGCCTGGCCAGCCGGATGCCGGCTATCACCTCGGCCCGGGTCCTTTCCAGGGAGTAGCGGCTCTTCACGACGGCGCAATCCTCGAATTCGGCCACGTCGGCGGCGGAGGCGCCGTCCGCCCATCCGTCCTCTTCCCTGACCACGAAAGACGCGGGCAGGTCGCGGTCGGCTCGCCTCGCGACTATAGACGGGCACAGGAAGAAAGCGCCCGCGACGCGTCCCGGGAACGCGCGGGCCAGGCCGCGGACCAGGTACCCGCCGTACGATTCGCCCGCGAGCATGAACGGTCCCTCGGGCACGACTTCCCGTATGAAATTCCCGAGGGCCTCGAGCATCGCGTCCGAGCTGGCCGTCCCGAGATCGGCCGACTCGCCCATGAACGGCGAGTCGGGATAGACGCGCCGGTACGTCCGCGCGCTCAGGCCGCCCTCGGGCCGGCCGTATCCCGCCGACGGCATGACAGCCGCGCGGTCGCCCTCGTCGAAGAGCGGCTCGAAGGCCCCGAGGCACATCCTCCTGTCGAGCGTGAAGCCGTGGAGCGCGATGAAGGGAATCCCCCGGCCCCGTTCCTCGTACGCGACGCCGCCGGCGCTTCTATAGACCATCGTTTCCTCCTGTAATCCGCGGGCCGCGACGATATCGTTGCGGCCGCCCATAATATGTCTATATGATACTTCTCCCATGCGTCATTCTATGTCATACTTTTTTTTCGATGAGCAGGCTCGACCGTATAATGGATATGCTCCTCCTTCTCCGCGACGGCCGCGTCGTATCGGCTACTGAGCTCGCCGCGCGGTTCGGGATATCGAAGAGGACCGTCTATCGGGACCTCGAGATGCTCTCGGGCCTGGGCGCCCCCGTCGCCACGGAGATGGGGCGCTCCGGCGGAGCCCGGCTCGCGGGCGGATACTTCCTGCCGCCCGTGGCCCTCGACCCCGAGGAAGCGACGTCGCTGCTGCTCGGGCTGCATTTCATGCGGAGGCTCCGGGTCATGCCCTTCCCCGAGCAGGCGGCGTCCGCCGAGCGGAAGCTCCTCGCCGTCTTGCCCGAGCGGACCCGGGACGCCGTGGCGCGCGCCCGCGCGGCCATCGGCTTCGAGAGAGTCCCCTCGGACCTCCTGCACCCGGAGCGGGGGGATCCGCTCTCCGGCGACGCCCCCCCGGACGAGGCCGAGAACGTCGCGCGGTTCCTCAGGGCGGCGCTCGCCAGGGCGCGCGTCCGCCTGGCCTACCGCTCGCCTTACCGCGACGAGGAGCCCCCGACGGAGGTAGAGCCCCTAGGGCTCATGTGGGACAGGGATCGCTGGTACCTCGTCGGCCGGCCGCGCGAGGGAGGCAAGACGCGCATGTACCGGTCGGACAGGGTCTCGTCAGTCGCTCCAGGCCGCGCCATGCCGCCTACGCGATCGGACTTCGACGCTTCCAGCCTGCTCGGCCGGGCCTGGCTGCGAGACGCCATGGACGGCTGGCGCGAGGAGTCCCCGGTAAGGATCGCGATGCCGAAGGAGCGAGCCGCGGAGCTGCGCCGCGACTGGTACTACGGCAACGCCGCCTTCGAGGACCGGGAGGACGGCAGGGTCGAAATGGTCTACGGCGAGTGGGACCTCGAGACGGCCGTGGCCCTGCTCAGGTGGCTCGGCCCGGGGGCCGAACTCCTTGAGCCGGCAGCGTGGAGGCCTGCCGTAGCGGCGGGGCTCAGGTCCATGGCCGACGCCCATGGGCCGGCCGGAGCCTAAGCCGCCCCGCCGCGCAGCGCGCGCGCGTTCGTCAGCCAGACTCCGGCGACGATCGCGGCCGCGCCTAGGGCCTGCGCCGCGCCGAAGGCCTCTCCGCGCAGGGTAACGCCCGCCACGAGCGCCACGAGCGTGGTCAGCGTCCCGAATATGGCCGACTGGGCCGCCTTGAGCCGGGAGAGGCTCAGGTTGACGAGGAAGAAGGCGACGACGGACGATAGTATCCCCAGGTAGGCTACGGCGCCCCACGCCGCCGGCGTGGCGGGACCGAGCGGCCGCGCGCCGGCCAATGACTCGACGAGGGCGAGCGCGCCGAAGAACGCGGCCCCGGAAGCCATCATCGCGAACGTCGTCTCGGCGGGCGCGTAGTGGGCGCTCGCCTTACGGGAATAGACGTTATAGAAGGCCGCGCTCGCGAGCGCCCCTACGAGGAGGAGCACCCCTATCGTCCTTCCGACGGCCGTGCCGCTCTCCGGCCCGCCCGGAACGCTCCCGCCCTGCATCACGATGAGGACGACTCCGGCGATGGACAGCGCGAGCCCGAGGACCTGCCGCGCCGACAGGCGTTCCTTGAGCATGGGCACCGACAGGGCCGCGACGGCCGCCGGCATGGCGCCCAATATCAGCCCCGCCGTGCTCGAGGCGGTCTCGCGGAGGCCGAAGGTCTCAAGCGTGAAGTACAGCACGGGCTGGAGCAGGCAGGTCAGGAGCAGCGGCCGGCGAGGCTTGCCCGCGTATCGGAGTCTCACGACGCCCGCGAGCTCCAAGCCTACCATAACCGCCGTCGCGAGAGCGAACCTGAAGAAGAGCAGCGAAACCGGGGAAAACACCTCGAGCGCGTCCTTGGTAACGAGGAACGAAAGACCGAATATCGTAGCCCAGGCGATTCCCGCGGCGTACGCTTTCCATGATGCCATAGACCGAGCCTCCATCATCTGCATGCTTATCGACCCGCTATGTCTATCACATGCCGATGTCATTATTTGTCATATATTATGTTTAACCGCGTCTCTAGTATCTCATGGATGCGCATTTTTTTCCTCGCTATCGCGAATTCATTTCTCACTATTGAAATCCCAATTTTCTAGTCTCCGAGATCGCTCAGGCTAATTCTTCATATAATATATATTTATTTATTTTTAAAACACCGGCTGCGTTGGCACAATATATGCATTAGTACTATATATAAAGCTACTTATGGAGGCGCTGAATGTACAGAGGACTATACGGGGGCTGGGCGATGCAGGGATATCCGCTCTGGGCGCATTGGGGAGGCATAGGCATGGGCGTTCTCATCCTAGCGGCGATAATCGTCGCTATCGTATTTTTCGCGAGGGCTAGGAAGCAGAGCGCGCCGGAAGGCGACGCGCCGGAGGCCAAGGCCCGAGGGCTTCTCGCCGAGCGCTTCGCCCGAGGCGAGATAGACGCCGAGGCGTATCGCTTCATGAGAGCGGAACTCGCGTCCGACACGATAAAGAATTAGCGTAAGCCAATAAACATTAATCATCGAGGAGATCCTGATGGCAACTAGGCTAAGCCCTATCCAGGTCGCTAGGCGCGTGACGCTCGGCGTCGCGCTCGCTGGCATGACGATACTCGCGGCCCTTCATCAGCGGATGCAGGGCGTTCCGTCGATCGACGCGCTCGACCCGTTCGGGGGCTTGGAGACGCTCCTGAAATTCCTGGCGGGCGGGGATTACATCAAGAAGATAGAGCCGGGCAACATCGTCATGCTAGGCGGCATAGCCGTCCTGGGAGTCGTCCTATCGCGCTTCTTCTGCGGCTGGTTCTGCGCGTTCGGAGCCCTGCAGGGAGTCTTCGGCTGGCTGGGGAAGAAGCTGTTCAGGCGACGCTTCGTCGTCCCTAAGCGCCTGGACGCCGTCCTCCGCTGGCTTAAGTACCCGATCCTAGCGGCCGTCGTATACTTCACCTGGAGAACCGGGGAGCTCGTGATACGGCCCTACGACCCGCTAGCCGCGTACGGGCACCTCCCCGCCGGCCTTACGGCGGTCTGGGCCGAGTTCGCCGTCGGGCTCGGCATGCTCGTCGCCATACTCGTCCTCTCGACGCTATACGAGCGGGCCTTCTGCAAGTACGTCTGCCCCCTGGGCGCGGTCAACGCGATACTAGGTCGAATCCCTATTTTCAGGATCAAGCGGACGGTTCCTACCTGCATATCGTGCTCGAAATGCGACAAGGCCTGCCCGATGAACGTCGACGTATCGGGCCCCGAGGCCGTCGGCTCTGCGGAGTGCATCTCGTGCATGGAGTGCGTCACGGTATGCCCCACGAAGAAGAGCAGCCTCGTTCCGACCCTCGGAGGCAAGCCCGTGAAGCTCCGGGTCGTCGTAGCCTTCGGATTCGGCATCTTCATAGCGGCGGCCGCGATAGGCCAGGCTACGGGCATGCTTCGATTCTCCGCCCGGTCGCTCGCTGAGCGCGCCGCCTTAGGCGACCTGCGCGTAGAGGATATCAAGGGCTCGTCGACCTACGCCATGGTAGCGGACTCCTTCGGGATCGAGCTCGAGCGGCTCTATCGCGAGGTCGGCGTCGACCCTAAGGCCGTGCCCGCGGACGCCATGATCAAGGATACGGGCAAGCTCGCCGGCATCGAAGGATTCGAGGCCGACGAGGCGAGGATCGCCGTAGCGAGGATACTAGGCATACCGTACGCCGGGGAAGGAGGCGCCGCGCCGACCGTAGCGCCGACCGCGTCGTCGCCCGCGTCGTCGTCCCACGCCGCGACGGGAACCCCCGGGCCCGGATCGGTACCGGAGGGCTTCGCGCTGGAAGGGACGATGAGCGTCACGGACCTGGCCGCGGCCCTCGGGTGGTCGACCGCGGCCGTCGCGGAGAAGCTCGGCCTTCCGGCCGACATCCCGGTCGACCGGCCGCTCCGCGACATGAAGGATAGCTACGGCTACTCGATGCCCGACCTTAAGGAGCGCATCAAGAGATAGGCTCCCCCGCCGCGCCCGAGGGTAGCAGGAGGGCTCCTACGCCGGCGACGGCGTAGGCGACGGCGAACACGGCTAGGGGCGCGGCGATTCCCCGGCCGGCGAGCGAAGGGGCGGCGAGCGCGGCGCCGATAGCCGGGGCTACGGCTCCGGCTATCCTCGTCATGCCGCTGGCCGCGCCTATGCCGGTCGTCCGGATCGACGTGGGGTAGGCCTCGGGCGTGTACGCGTATAGAGCGCCCCACGCGCCGAGGGCGAAGAACGATAGGAATACGGCGCTAGCCGTCACGGCTACGGGCGAGACGGCCAGCGCGAAAAGCCAGGCGCAGGCGCCGCTGGCGAGGAGATAGGCGCCGAGCGTCCGCCTCCTTCCCCAGCGCTCCACGAGCCACGCCGCTGAGAAATAACCGGGTAGCTGGGCGAGCGCCATGATGAAGGCGTTAGGATAGACCGACGGCAGGGAGAACCCCTTGGTCCTGAACCAGCTCGGAAGCCAGGTGAAGGCTCCGTAGTAGCCGATGGAGATCATGAACCAGACGAGCCACAGGAGCAGGGTCGTCCGCCTGTACCGAGGGGCGAGGAGGTCGGAGGTCCGCCCCGGCTCGACGTCGGCGAGAGGCGCGATCTCCCCCTCGGGCAGGCTCGTCCCGTTGACGGCCGCCACCCGCTCAAGCACGGCGCGCGCCTCGGCGGCCCTCCCCTTGGCGAAGAGGAAGCGAGGCGACTCGGGCACGCCCTTCCTGACCGCGAACAGCAAGAGCCCGGGCAAGGCGGAGAACGCGAACAGCCAGCGCCACCCGAGCCTCGGGACGACGAGCCAGGCCAGGCCGGCCGCGGCCACGGTCCCGAGCGCCCAGAACGACTCCAACAGCACCAGCCTGCGTCCGCGGTTCTTCGCGGGCAGGTACTCGGAGAACATGCCGTAGTCCACGGGCAGGGTCCCCCCGACGCCGAACCCGGTCAGGGCCCGGAGGACCAGGAACCAGGCGAAGCCCGGGGCGAACGCCGAGGCCAGGCCGAAGGCGGAGTCTATCGCCACGGTCAGGATGAATCCGGCCTTCCGGCCGATGAGATCCGAGAGGCGCCCCCAGAACACGGCCCCGGCGAGCATGCCGAGGAATATCGCGGTGGCGAGCAGCCCTTTCTGGGCGGCCGAGAGCGACCACTCCGCGGCCATGGCCGGGAGGGCGAACGAGACCAGTAAGACCTCCATCGCGTCCGCGGCCCAGCCGAGGCCGCAGATGACGAGGAGCCTGCGCTGGAAGCGGCCGTAACCGGCCCGTTCCAGCGCCTCATCGAACGAGACGCTACGCATGCGAATACCCCTACGAGAGAACGTATTGCCCCGTGCAATCGCCTCGAGAGACCGTGGCCTCTAAGCGGTCGCGCCGGGCGGGGCGTGCGCGGCGTCGCGGGCACAGGATAGCGCCGATCCCGATACGGCGCAAGCTCCGGACCGGCGAGGAGTAGAATTGCTGATGATCGCTTTCTTTACCCTATTCCATGGCCTATACTTAGTCTATGAGCGGATCGAGCCAATCGGCGAAGCGGGCCCCGAGTACGAAGGAATCAGTCTCCTCGTTCCGAGCCGCGTCCTTTTTAGCGGCCGTGCTCCTCGCCGGGGTAGCGACGGCCTGCTCGGATAGCCTCGCGATCGGCTTCTCGTGCGAGCTGACGGGTATCCATTCGGAGACGGGAGTGTCGGGACGCAACGGCGCGGAGATAGCCGTGGCGATGCTCTCCGAGCGGGGGCGGCGAGTCGCCCTCACGGTGAAGGATGACGAGGGCCGGCCCGAGCGCGCGGCCGAGATAGACGCCGAGCTCGCCGCCGCCGGCGTCAGGCTCATCGTCGGGCATACCAGGAGCGTCTTAACCGCGGCCTCGATCCCCGGAACCGAGTCGGACGGCTACCTGCTCCTCTCCCCGTACTCGAACGGGGACCTGGTCGTCGGCCGCGACGACGGGTTCTTCTCCCTGCTCCCGCCCGCGGAGGACCAGGCCGCGGCGCTGGCCGGGCACGCCGTCGCGAGCGGCTTCTCCAGCGCCGTCTGCGTATTCGACCCGACGAACCTAGCCTTCAGCCAGGGGCTCTCCGAGTCGTTCGGGGCGGTGTTCGAGTCAGCCGGCGGCGGGATACTGTTCTCCGTCTCCGCGGATAGCTCGGATCCCGTCGGGATCGACGCCGCGTGCGGCCGCATTGCGAGCGCCGCGCCAGACTGCGTCCTATTGACGGGCAACGTCGTCTATACGGCCGTCATAGCTCAGCGGCTCAGGGCGAAGGGCTACGGGGGCCAGCTATACGGGTCGGACGCGGCCATCGAGCCCAGCCTGGCCGCGAACGGCGGGCAGGCGGTCCTGGGAATGGTGTTCGCCCACATCTTCGACGCCGAGAACCTCGGCCCGGAGGCGAGCGGGTTCGCCGAGGCGTACGAGAGGCGATTCAGGGCCGCTCCGAGCATATCGGCCTATCTAGGCGCCGAGGCGGTGCTCGTCCTCGCGGAGGCCGCCCGAAGAGACCGGTCGCCCGCGGGCGTGAAGAGAGCCCTCCTGGCGGGGGACTTCAAGGGCCTCGTCGGGCCGGTGCGCTTCGACGCCGAGGGCGACGCCGTCAGGCCGTACCTGCTCATGGAGCTCGTGGAGTCCGGATTCATGGTCCTCAGATGACGCGCCCGCTCAGGCTGTACATCGTCGCGTTCTTCTCGGCGGCGGTCATCCTGCCGTTCATAGCGCTCGGCATCGGCGGGCTGTACGCCGTCGAGAACGTCGCGCGCCGTCAGAGCGAGGAGAAGCTTGGAATCATAGTCCGAGCGCTCGCCGGAAGGGCTGGGGCGTTCCTGGACGAGACGAAGACGGCCATCCAGGCGGCGGGCACCTTAATCGATAGGAGCATCGTCCAAGGGTACGAGATACAGCCCCTGCTCGACGCCGTACGCGAATCGTACCCCGTGCTCGATACGCTGATGATACTCGGCGACACGGGCGAGGTACGCGCGATAAGCCCCTTCGACGTCAATTTCATAGGCATAGACTTCTCCCGCCAGCCGTTCTATACGGCTAGCCCCGCGAGCGGGTGGTCGGATACCTTCCTTTCCCTTCGCACGGGCCACTCGGTCGTAAGCCTCGGCATAGTCGCCGGGCGAAGCAGGCTCGTAGGCATCATCGACCTGGAGAGGCTGTCCGACTTCGTGGAGGGCATAGTGATCGGCAAGGAGGGGAGCGCCGCGATCGTCGACAAGCGGGGGACGCTCATAGCGGACAAGGACAGGAACCGGGTCAGGCAGCGCGCCGCGTTCCCCTTCCCCGAGCTCGTCGATCGAGTCGCGGGCAGGCCCCTGGTTTCCGGCGTCTTCTCCGACCGGGGGGAGCCGTTCCGCGCTACGGCCATGGAGCTGCCTGAAGTAGGATGGATAGTAGTCTTCTACCAGCCATTACGCGAGGCTAACGCCCTGTTCCTCGCGTCAGGCCTCGGCTTCGCCGTAGCCATCGTCATGGCGGCAGCCTCGGTCGCGGCATTCGGCCTCGGGGTAAGGAAAAGGCTGCTCGCCCCCATCGAGCGCCTATCGGAGGCGGTCGCGCGGTATTCGTCGGAAGGCGCGCCGCTCGCGGCTCCTGAGCGCTCGCGGGTCGCGGAGATCGACGCGCTATCCGACGCCTTCGCCCGGATGAGCGCCGCGGTAGCGGCCCGCGAATCGGCTATGAGAGGCGTCGAGGCGCGGCTCCGCGTTTCCCTCGCGCAGAAGGACGGCCTGCTCCGCGAGATACACCACCGCGTGAAGAACAACCTGCAGATAATATCGAGCATCCTCTCGCTCCAAGCCGACGCGTGGCGCGACGATCCCGCCGAGGCGGCCTTCCTAGAATGCCAAGGACGCGTTCAGGCCATGGCGGCGGTACACGAGGGGCTCTATCTCTCCGACGATATTGAGCGCGTTCCCGCCCGGGCGTACTTCGACGCGCTAGCCCTCATGGCGCTCCAGTCGTCGCCGTCCGCGTCGGGCAGGGTCAGGATCGAGCTCGACGTCGACGGTTCCGAGCTAGGCATGGACACCGCCGTTCCCTGCGGGCTCATCGTGGGCGAGGCCCTCTCCAATTCCCTCGCGTTCGGATACCCCGGGGGAAGGGCTGGCGTCATCACGATTGCCTTCTCCCGGTCCGAGGGACGGTGCTCGCTGGAGGTGCGCGACGACGGGGTCGGCCCGGGCGAGGGCTTCCGCGCCCGGGAGCCGAAGGCCCTCGGCCTCTCGATCATCGAGGCGCTCGCGCTCCAGCTCAAGGCCGAGGCCGAGATCGGCGCGTCGAGCGGCGGAGGCTTCGTCGTTCGCCTCGGGTTCCCAGATTAACACGGCGCCGATAAAGGACGGAATCATTACAGACATCGAAGCCGATAAACTTGATTCGAGGTGCGCTTCGAGACGATACCGCCTCGAACCCGGCGTCGCTTAACGGCTGGATGAGATAGCCGATGGCGGGGGCGACCCGCTCAAGCAGGAGGCATTCTCGGACTGAGGCGCGTATACGAAGATCGCGATCGAGCGATAAGCCGGAGCCTCCGACAGTGATGCCCGTAGGCGGCTCAGCTCGACCCTAGGATTAGCGATAGCGCCCAGGCCGCCGCCGCTATCCAGACGATCCCGAAAAGCGCGGCCGCCGCCATCCCGGCCGGCGTCCTGACCCTATCGCCCGCCTTCAGGTGCGCCCAGGCCGCCCGCCTTGAGCGAGCCGTCACCTCGGGCGGGATGAGCCTTATCGCGAGCGCGATGAGCAGGGGCAGGATGACGAGGTCGTCCACCTGGCCGAGTACCGGTATGAAATCGGGTATCAGGTCTATGGGGCTAACGGCGTAGGCGACGGCGCACGCTATTACTATCCTCGCGAGCATGGGCGTCCCGGGATCCTTCATCGCGATGAAGAGGGCCCATACCTGGCGCTTAAGGCGCTTCGAGCGCCTCTTAAGCCGCGCAAGCCATGGGACGACGCGAGCCTTGGTGGTTTCAGCCATGGTAGTATCGAATCTCCTCGGGCGGCTACGCGCCCGAAGGCTATTTCCTATCGCCGACGCGAGCGGCGCTACCCTCGGTTTCGGCGAGTAGCTCCGCGATAGCCTTCTTGATATTTGCCTCGAGCCGTTCCCTCACCTCGTAGACCATCTGGATCCTATCGATGGCGGGCGAGTCATCGGAGAACAGCTCCGACGGGTGTATATGAAGCGCCCCGGCTATCTTATTGATATTTCCAGGAGATGGGAAGCGCTTATGTATCTCGATATTGCCTATCATGGTCGGCGAGCATCCTACGCGATGCGCCAGCTCCATCTGGGAGAGCCTGAGGATATCCCTGTATCGTTTCATGTTCCTGGCCAGTAGCACGCGAACGTCGTCGTAAGGCACGGGAACTTCCTTTCTTCCGTAGCGCCTACGAGTGTCGTCCCAGTAGTACGATGAGACAATAGCCGATTAGGCGATTCCTACCACGGCTCGCCTACGGTAGCCATAGAGCCAGGACGGAAGCATAGGCTATGGCCGTAGCGAGGAACGCCGCCAGGGGCGCGGCGAAGCGCCGGATAATCGATACGAGGCCCACGTTGAAATGCTCCGCGCTCACGACCATGCAGACATGAAGAGGCGATAGCATCATTCCGGCGTAGCCGAAGGCTCCGGCCAGCACTATGGCCGATTCCCGGGGGAGCGGCCCCCCGACGGGAGCGAGCCCGAGCACGATGGGGAACGCGAGCCCGACGTACCCGAAGCCTATCCCGGTTACCAGTCCCGCGACGAAGGGCAGGGCCGCCACCGCCGCTATCGACGGTATGCCCGCGGCCGCCAACTCGCTCGCGGCGGCCGCGGCGACGCCGGCCGTCGACAGGAGGACGGAGAAGACGCGGATGCCGACGATCACGGCTATGAGCCTGAGCGTGGCGGGCCCGACGCTGCCCTTGAACGCGCCCCTTCCGGTCGGGCCCGATAGCAGGTAGACGCTTCCGGCCAGGAGGCCCAGGAATATGGGCGCGAAGCGGGCGACGAGGGCCTCGAGCGACGGGCCCAGGCCTAGCGCGGGCGATATAGCGCCCCAAAGCGCGCCTAAGGCCATGTACGTTCCGAGGACCAAGGCGAGCGGCGCGATCCCCGCGGCGAAGGCCGCGAATCTCGTCCGGAGCGGCTCCGTGGCTGGAGCCGCTCCGTGAGCCTCGCCGTGAGCCTCGCCGGGCGCCGCGCCGGGCGCCACCGCCTTTGCCAAGGCCCTGCCGGGCGCGGGCAGGATGAAGACGAGCCCGAGACAGAAGAGGACGGGAACCGCGTACAAGTTGAGCGCGATGAGCCGTCCCGCATCGAGGCCCGTGATGGACGCCGTCAGGATAAAGGCGGGATACAGCGGCCAGGCGAGCTCGAGGCCGTGCCTGAACCAGTAGTTGGCGGCGGAGAGCGAGGCGGCCGACCGCTCGCGGCTCGGGTCCATCGCGTCGACGAGCGGCGCCGACAGGATCGCGCCGCCGGGCATGGGCAGGGTCCCTATGAGGAGAGGCGCCGCGGCCATGGCGAAGCGCGGCGACGGCGATACCGCGGCGAGCGTCTTTGAGAACGATTCCATCGCGCCCGATTTCTTCATCGCGCCCGAGAAGGCCATGATGCAGGCCATCAAGGCCACGAGCAGCAGCGTATCCGGGCTGAGCGCCTCGGCCAGGGCGACGCGGACTACCTCTAGCGGGCCGAGGCCGCGCCACAGCGCCAGGACGACGCCGCCTACGGCGGCCGATAGCCCTAGATGAACCTTACGGGCGGCCGCTAAGACCACCAAGGCGAACACTATGAGCACTTGCGCTAGCGCGGGTACTGTCGGCATCGATCGCTCCCTATGTACGAGCCCCTAGTATCCACGATTTTTCTATCCGTGGGAACAGGCCTCGCGCATCGGAGGCCTGGGCGCTACCTTCGGCCGTCTATCGACTCGACGTACCTTGTCGAGGCCCCGTCGCCGGGCAGGACGGCCAGGACCTGGGCGAAGAGAGCCCGAGCGTCGCCGAGCCGGCGCTCGTAGTAGGCCTCGACGCCGCGCTCGAAGGAGGCGCGTACGAGGTCCTTCTTATCGCGGAGACCGACGGGATCTCCCTCGTAGATCTCGAACACCGAGACGGGATCGGCCTTGCCCTTGACCTTGACCTTGCCTATGAAGCGCATCCGGAACGCCGTGGGATCGGGCAGGTCGGCGAGCACGCGCTCGCTCGCGGCTATGCCGAGGTCGTACTCCTTGGACACGCCCTCGAGGCGGCTCGCGAGGTTGACGGCGTCGGAGACGACGGTGCCGTCCATCCTGAGCTCCTCGCCTATGGTGCCGAGCATGAGGCTGCCCGAGTGCGCGCCTATGCCCACCTTGATCGCAGGCCGCCCGGAGGCCTCCCGCTCGAGGTTATACGCGGCGACCCTGGCCTGCACGTCCAGGGCGCATAGGATCGCCGATTCCGAGCCGCCCGGGAAGAGCGCCATGAAGCCGTCGCCGAGGTACTTGTCTATGAAGCCCCCGTGGGCCCTGACGGCCGGGCCGACGCGCGCCAGGTACTCGTTGATGAAGGCGAACGTCTCCTCGGGCGTCGACGACTCGGCTAGCCTGGAGAACGAGCGCACGTCCACGAACAGGATCGCCATCTCCTCGGCGCTCGAGTCGCCCAGCTGTATCTCCTCTATGGTGCTCCGGTTGAGGAAGCCCAGGAATTGCCTTGGCACGAATCGCTCCAGCGAGCGGTTCATCCTGGCGAGGTTGCCGGACATCGCCTCGGCCAGGTAGAAGGCGGCGGCGAAGCGCCGCGTCAGGATGAGCGACAGGGCGAACAGGAAGCCGACCATGCCCATCTGCGTCACGAAGGCTCCGCGGAGGACGCCTGCCGAGACCAGCATATCGTAGACGGCGGCCCCGAACATCGCCAGGAAGCCGAGTCCGAACAGCCCGGCTCCCTGGCGGCCCCGCCTCGCGGCCAGGAGGATAGCGACGGCGGCGCCGAGGCCGACGGCTACCGCGGCGACCTGGAACCATGCGAGCCCGAGCGACGACACCCTCGTGGGGGCCACGGCGACGAGGGCGCTGTACGCGCCCGCGACGGCCGCGGAGGCGAGGACCGCGGGGCGGGGGAATTCCTCGGGGAAGGTCGCGCCGACGAAGGCGGCGAACAGGGCGACGGCCGCCGTGAAGGTCAGGTAGCCGAGGTCGAAGAGGGCGCGCCACGGCAGGCCCGGCGCGAGGGAGAGCACGTAGTACTCGTCGTAGCACAGCACCCGCAGGGCCAGCGCGAGGCACAGGAGGCCGAACCATAGGGCGGCGCTCTCCTTGCGCCTGAACGCGTAGAGGCCTAGGTAATAGGCGCCCATCGCGACGATGGCGCCCGCGACGAAGAGCTCGTAGGCCACGGCCCGCTCCCGCGTCGCGGCGACGGCGCCGAAGTCGCCGAACAGGAGGCTGGAGCGGGTACCGCCCTGGCGGTCCGCGAAGTTGGACGCGTGGATGACTATATCCAGGCGCCCGTCCGGCCCGGCCTCCGCGGGCGAAACGAGCGAGTACCAGCCCGGCTCCTCCTCGGCGGCCGACCTGCCGGGGCGGCCGTGGGACTGCGACGGCCGCCCGTTTACGAAGACGGTCGCCGCGGAGAGGAACGAGCTGGCCTTGAGCCCGTAGCGCCGCCCCGGCTCGAGCCCCGTAAG
>Ga0180008_1001392_pt1 | contig 15380 bp, 9 predicted proteins | sample MM_PW_MetaG_FD_121121 | JGI IMG/M metagenome (GOLD analysis project Ga0180008, IMG submission 121121) | Groundwater microbial communities from the Aspo Hard Rock Laboratory (HRL) deep subsurface site, Sweden - MM_PW_MetaG | ecosystem: Environmental > Aquatic > Deep subsurface > Groundwater...
ACTGCGATTTCCGTCGAGGTACTGGTTTCCGGTTCCAGATCAGGATTACCAAACTGTGGCGACGTACCCTGGCCACCAAAGCCTACGACACCATCATATAGCTGAGTCGTTTTTGGTGTTTTATAGCCGGTACTGACACCACCTTTAATTGTCCATTGTTCTGTCAGAGTGTAAACACCATACAAACGTGGACTGATCTCGCTGCCAAACACTTCGTGGTCATCACGACGAACGCCAGCTGTGATAGCAAAGGCTTGTGTTGCATCCCAGGTATCTTCAGCAAATACAGACCACATATTGTGTTCCTGCACGCCGCCTGGAGTGCCGCTTTCCATACCAAAGACACCGTCTTCCAGCTCACCACGGATCACTTGCGTGCCAAACACTGCTTTGTGCTGACCGGCCATTTCAAACGGCATATCCATTTTTGCATCAAAGGTATATTGGTTACTGGCCATTTTACGTTTGGCTCGTGGTAAGAAAGTGTCTTGAGCCAGTTCTTTACGATCTTCCAGCGTCATACCGGCATAAGCGCCAGTACCATCGATCATGGTTAATAACTGCGCACGTTCAGCTAAAGTGAAAGGTAAAGTACGGCCATGGTTTTGGGTATCGACATAAGATAAAGACACAAAACTATTGCCTAAATCCCACTTGCCTTCGTGACTTAATGACCAGGTATCGCGGCTGAACTCCTGAGTAGGGCTATAACCTACTTGCGGGTTTGCACGACGGGTCCAGGTACCGCCATTGGTAGTACAGGCATTGGCATTATTACCTGTAGCCCCTCTGCAGAAACTGCCAGCGGCCCAGATACTATCGATGTTATCTACTGTGCCTACAGGGTATTCACGGCTGCCATCGTCATTAATAACAGGGCTGTTATCGTATTCCTGAGTCGAGGTATCAACATCAAACCAGATACTTTGATTGTCAGTTGGAGTCCAGCTCAAACGTGCGCCTAATACAGAGCTGTCGTTATCTACAGTTTTACCACCGGCACCAAAACCCAACGAACGATTACGCACTTCACCGTTTGGATACACCACATCGGCATAAGAAGGTGTGGATGCCATACGGTTGTATTCACTGCCACGGATGGACATGCCAAGCACGCCTGGGATCAAAGGGCCCATCACGTTGAAGTCAGTGGTAATTTCTTCACCAAAGCTGTCATCGGTTTGCGCTGTGCGGCTATGGCTGACTGAACCCACCCATTCGTTAGACACTTTTTTGGTAATGATGTTGATTACACCACCTAAAGCATCAGCACCATACAAAGTAGAAGCAGGGCCACGGATCACTTCAATCCGCTCAACTGTATTCAGAGGCGGCATATGACCAAACTGGTTGCCACCAAAGTTATTCGGATAAATATCGCCATGGTTGTTCTGACGTTTACCGTCAACCAGGATCAGCGTGTAATCCGAGCCCATACCCCGCATACTGATAGTACCCTGACCTGTTTTATCACGGGTTTCACCAATATCCACACCCTCCAGATCACGTACCGCATCGAGCAAGGTAGTGTATGGGCGGCTGCTTAATTCTTCTGAGGTCACAATAGAAATACTGGCAGGAGCGTCCACTAATTTCTGTTCAAAACCTGAAGCTGTAACGACTATGCGTTCTATTGGCTCAGCTTTGTCGGCAGCAGCATCTTCTGCCTGAACTGTAGCGATCAGACCTAAAGCAAGCTGGGTGGCTAACACCAGTTTGGCTGGACGGGATTTGAACATAAACACTCCTGCTGTCCGGGTTTGTCATCCGTGCCTGGATAAATTCAAACCCGCTCTGTAAAGTTAAGTAAAGTTAATATTTCTAATGGACGACAATGATAGTGATTATCATTAAAAGATCAATAGCAACTGCGAACTATTTGCAATTGCAACTGTCAGGGCGAATAAGACAAATAACTCTGACTACTACATCAGCTAAATCAGCCAGTTGTGAAAACCTTGCAAATAAGAACAATTCTCAGTAGCATGGCAGCTGATTTTTAGGGGGTACTGTGAAGAGTTCAGCTTTAGCTCGTTGGATGCGTTGGTTACATACCTACAGCGCTATGTTGGTGTTGTTGCTGTTGTTATTTTTTGCCATCACGGGCATCACCTTAAACCACCCTGAACTCAGCAGTAGTCTGGGGAAAACCAGCCAGCAACTGCAACTGGAACTGCCGGAGCAATTGCCGGATTTATTGAACCTGCCTGACGATCAGCAACAAGCCGCTCTGGTTTTGTATGTCGACTGGTTAAAGCAGGACCATCAGTTACAGGGTGGTTATAACCTGAATTTTTCGCCTGAAGACGAACTGCTGGAAATCGATTTTAAACGCCCCGCTGGTTACGCCGCTGTGGTGATTGATTTAGCAGAGCGCACCGTAGAATTAGATGCTGAATTTGGTGGTTATCTGGCCTTAGCCAACGACTTACATAAAGGCCGTTACGCTGGCAGCAGCTGGAAATGGCTGATCGATATTACCGCCGTATTTTGTGTGTTATTTGCCTTGTCGGGCTTTTATTTATTGTGGCGCCAGCCGAACAGAAGAGATTTTGGTAATGCCACTGCAGTCGCTGGAGTGGTGCTGGCTTTATTAGCTTATATAGCGTCGTTTCACTAATTTAGAGTCGTTTCACTTATTTATAGTCGTTTCACTAAGAGGGAATTGTATGTACAAGTATTTAGTCGCTGCATTGCTGTTTTGTTGCGGCTCTGCCATGGCGCAACAGCAACTGGAAATTCAGGTCGAACTGCCAAAAATTGATACCGGCACTTATCACAGACCTTATGTGGCGGTATGGATTGAAAACGAGCAACAACAACCAGTTCGTTTAGTCGAAGCCTGGTTGGAAAAACCTGACTGGATTAAAGACTTACGCCGCTTCTGGCGCAAACTCGGCCGCAGTGAACCGCAATTAGTGGATGCAAAAACAGGCGCCACCAAAGGACCTGGCAGCTACAAAGTGCGCTGGGATGGCAAAGACAATCAAGGTAAAGCAGTAGCTGCAGGTAATTATGTGCTTTTTGTTGAAGCAGCACGTGAACAAGGCGGCCGTAATCTGGCGAAACAAGCATTCACATGGGACGGCAGTGCCGTTCAGATAGAAATAAAGGCCAGCAAAGAGCTGGGCAAAATTCAACTTACTTCTGTACAGGGAAAATAGTCCAATGAAAAAATCTATTCTGGCTTCATTATTGGTTGCAACAGCGATCAGCGCTCCGGCTTTGGCTCATACCTTATGGGTAGTACCAAGTCACTTTGTATTGTCTAAAACAGGCAGCTGGGTATCGGCTGATGTCAGCGCCGCCAACATGACCTTTGTTGCTGACAAAGGTATTCCGGTAGATAACGTGTCTTTGTATACACCAGACGGTAAAAAGCAGGCCATTGAACATAAATACCAGGGCAAACGTAAATCTCAGGTCGACGCACAGTTAAATGCTGAAGGCACGTACAAACTGGAATTAGGCGGTCCTGTGCGTTTTGGCACTATGTACAAAGTAGGTGATGAGCGGAAGCGTCTGATGGCGGATAAAAAGACCCGCGCTAAAGAATTACCAGCCAATGCAACAGATGTAGTGACCAGCCAAAGCCGCAGTCGTTCAGTCGCTTTTATCACAGTCAACAAACCAACTTCAGAAGTGCTGGCACTGAAAAACGAAGGTTTAGAGTTCAAAAGCTCAGTGCATCCAGCTGACATAGTAGCGGGCGAACCTGTTACTTTTACCTTTTTAGTCAATGGCAAGGCGCAAGCTGGCGTTGAACTGGAAGTGTCGTACGAAGGTGAACGTTACCGCGATGAAGCTGGCCGTATTCAGCATAAAACTGATGCGACTGGCCAGTTTACTTATACGCCTGTTGAAGCTGGTGTATTCCTGATTGAAGCCTCGTATTCAGCCAAAGCTGAATCTGAGTTAGCCGACCAAATCCGTGAAGGCTTAACTTTAACTTTAGAAGCTGCTTTACCTTAATCCCGAAAAGATACTGATAGCAACACAGCCTGACTTCAGGACTGTGTTGCTATCGAATCTCTGAGCACCAAATAAGGCTCAAACACCAGTTTTAAGCTTCTGATTTTTAACTGATACACCTTACTTAACACCCAATGAGCCGCCATTTCTCCCATATCCTTTACAGGATAATGCACCGTACTCAGCTTCGGATATAAATAGTATGCAAAAGTCGCATCGTCGTAGCCAATAATGGACACTTGCTCAGGAATAGATCGGCCTTGTTGTCTTAGCTGATCTATTGCACCTGAGGCCATCTGATCGTTACTACAAAACACCGCTGTTAAATCAGGATGTTGCTGCAGTAGTTTTCCCATGCCGACGTTACCACTGAGCTCATTAAAATCGCCTTCAACGACCAAATCCTGCTGCACAGGAATACCTGCTTCATTTAAAGCCTGCTGGTACCCGACAAAGCGGTCTTTGGCGTCGATTTTCCACATGGGTCCGGTAATACAGGCAATTTTGCGATGCCCTTGCAGGATCAATTCATAAGTAGCCAGATAACCACCTATTTTATTATTCAGACTAATACAATGATCAGCAATTTCTTCAATGTGACGGTTGAGTAAAATAACAGGCAAAGAACCACGGCATAAATTAATCAGGTACTCATCAGAGACCGCTTCGACATGCAAAATTAATGCATCACAGCGGCGGCTGATTAAAAACTCTATGCTTTCGAGTTCATCTGCTTCGCTGGAGTGACCGGCAGCAATAATAACGTGTTTATGGGCCTGACGAAGCTCGTGTTCTATACCTGCCATCATTGGGCCATAAAAAGGACCAATTAACTCAGAGACCAATACACCTACGCTGTTAGAACGATTCGATGCCAGAGATTGAGCTATAGAATTAGGTCTGTAGCCCAGTTGCTGCATAGCATGTTCCACTGCAGCCCGGGTTTTATCCGTCACTTTGTCACTGTTGTTCATCACTCTGGACACAGTAGCCTGTGACACTCCAGCCAGTTCTGATACTTCTTTGATGGTGACCATAAAGTCTGAGTTTTATCCTTTTACCGGTTCCGGTTTCTGTTCAATTTCAGCAGCTAAAGTTTGCTGAATTTTTTTCATTGCTGCATCATCCAGGCGATAAAATTTCATCAGGTAAGCCACAACAAGTGAAGCTACCGCAGGAATGACAGTAAAAGAAAACAGTATGCCAAACTGACTTTCGGCATCCTGAACCTGCCCAGCCTGATATCCATAAAATGCCAATAACCAACCCGCCATAGCCCCGCCAAAAGCCATACCTAATTTAAGGAAAAACAAATTGGCAGAATAGACTAAACCTGTGATCCTGATGCCGGTTTTACTTTGACCATAATCAACGGTATCAGCCATTTTAGCCCACAGCAAGGGGGTGGCCGTTTGTAGTGCCACACTCCAGAGAAAATAAGCAATAAAAGCCAGTTCCACTTGTGAAGGGCTGATAAAAAAGCTGCCTGCAGCGATGAAAGCACCAATCCATTGCAGGGTGATATAAGCTTTAACTCTGTGGAAACGGCTGGCAACCCATTGTGCCGACGCACAGCCTACTATGTTACCCAACATCCCTGTGGTGACAAAAGCCGTGGTTAAATCTTCACGTTGCAGGTAATAAGTGACGTAATAAATACTCAAGGTACCACGCATGACCAGTAGCATCAGCAGAAAAAACACAACGGCACAAAGAACCCGCCACTGGTCGTTTTTCCACAAGGATTTCAGCTCGGGTTTTAATGCACTAATTTGAGATGGCGGTGGGCTGACACGCTCTTTTGTGCCAAGAAAACACAATAAAAACATTAGCATCCCAAACAAACTCATAACGGCAATAGTCAGCTGATAACCCTTAGCTTTATCGCCCTCTCCGAGCCAATCCACCATAGGGAGAGTCAGAGTCGTGACCAGCAAGCCGCCCAACATAGCCAAAACAAAACGATAAGACTGAATAGAAACTCTCTGGGTTGGATCATCTGTCATAACTCCACCCAAAGCACAGTACGGAATATTGATCGCAGTGTAAGCAATCATCAGTAAAGCGTAAGTAACAAAGGCGTACACCAACTTACCGTCCGCTGACAGGTCTGGGGTGGTAAAAGCCAATACGCTAAAGCCCGCAAAGGGAATCGCCATCCAAATCAGATAAGGTCTGAACTTGCCATATTTGGTTCTGGTACGATCTGCAATAGCGCCCATAATAGGGTCGGTTACTGCATCAATAATACGCACCAGCAAAAACATGGTTCCCACCACAGCAGGTGATAAACCAAAAATATCGGTATAAAAAAATGCGAGAAATAACATCACGGTTTGAAATACTATATTGCTTGCAGTGTCCCCTAATCCGTAAGCAATTTTCTCTTTGACAGAGATCTGCATAAGTATGAATCCTTGTCTTACTATTTTTATAGTTCTGTTGATTGATGTTCAGGCGATCCTGAATTGTATTTATAGTTACCAGCCTAACTTAGTTTTAAAATGAACGCTGTTCAATTCCGTTGTTCAGTGCGATAAAGCGGCCAACGCCGGAAAATATCTTTTTATCCGGCATTCGCACTGACAAAAAATCAAATCTCTCCAATCTGGTTTTGCGCCAATGCCTTACGTCCAGCCAACATCTGCTGCAGCGCTATTGCACTTTGCTTTTTGATCCGCTGCTGGGTCTGATAATCGACATAAACCAGGCCAAATCGTTTTAAATAACCTTCAGCCCATTCAAAGTTGTCCATCAGGCTCCAGGCGAAATAACCTTTCAGTGGCACGCCTTGCAACGCTGCTTCATGTACGGCTTCCAGATGAGTTTGTAAATAACGCACCCTTTGTTCGTCATTTACCTGTCCATCCACTAAATGATCATCAGTCGCTGCACCATTTTCAGTGATGTATATATCCGGCAATTTATAACGCTGGTGCAACTGAACCAGTAAATCCGTCAGTCCTTGCGGATACACTTCCCATCCCATAGCCGTTAATTCGACCTGACTGGGTAGCCATTGCTGGTAGCCAGTTTCCTGATGGTCTTTGTATACAGCACGGGAATAATAATTTACACCGAGAAAATCCAGGGGTGCGCTGATCAGTTCCATATCACCAGGCAGAATGTCTGGCCTGTGTTCTATCGGCAATTGTGCCAGTAAGTCTGGATAACAGCCTTCAATAACGGGTTGAATAAACCACTGATTGTTATGATCATCAGCCAGACGAGCCGCTGCTTCATCCTCCGGACTAGGGCTAGCTGGATAACAAGGAGCGAAATTCAGCACTAAACCGTTTAAGCTATTTGGGCAGTTTTTTCGTAACACCTGCATGCCTAAGCCGTGAGCAAGCAACAGATGATGGGCCGCCTTTTTACCATAAGCTTCACCCACCAAACCCGGCGCATGAATACCATATTGATAGCCCAGATAAGCACTACAAAAAGGTTCATTTAATGTGGCCCATGAATACACTGGCCCTTTTAATGCTTGAGTTATTTTGTCTGCATAATCAGCAAAGGCATAAGCCGTATTCCGGTTTAACCAGCCGCCTTCGTCTTCAAGATACTGAGGCAAATCCCAATGGTATAAGGTGACAAAAGCTTTAATATTCAAACGTTCCAGTTCAGAAAGTATCGACTGATAAAAAGCAACTCCGACTGGATTCAGCTCACCGTTTTTCAGCATGACTCGCGGCCATGCAATAGAAAACCTATAGCTGTCGACACCGAGCTCAGCTATTAATGCAAGATCCTGGCGCCATAAATGATAATGATCACAAGCAATATCGCCGTTGCTACCATCTTTAATGGCTCCTGGCTTTTGGCAAAACTGATCCCATATTGATGCAAGGCGGCCATCGGTTGTACTGGCGCCTTCGATCTGAAAGGATGAAGTTGCAATACCAAAGATAAAATTGTGATCCCCTAAAGGGGACTCATGAGGTAAAGAAATCAAGCTGCTACCTTCTATCCTAATGAAAAACTCTGGCCAAGGCACTTCGGTGTTTTGTTGAATCAAGCTGTATCAGCCATCCAGTTATTACACCAATTGAAAGCGCTTACATTGATAATTGAAATATCAGTTGGCAATGATTATTTTATGCGCTATAAATGAAAGCGCTTACATAAGTTAGTTGCAGATGGATTTTTGGTCAACCCTTAAATCAACAAAAACTGAATAATACATCCGGCAGGAACACTTTAAGAAAGTTCAGCAGTGTGTTCAGGCTGGCTAACTTTAGATGAGTAAAATCAATCCGAGGGCTACATCAGACGCATTTTTATCAGCGACTCTGACCTTCGCTATTTGTATGCTGCTGTGGCCATTTGGCTGCGGTGTAAATCAGGACTCGGGACTGTTTTAGCTCCGGCAGTGATCAACAGGACAAGCTTTATGTATCAACAAACCAAACTGGCGCTGTGTTTAGCAGCTATCCTCGCATCCGGCTTAACCGCCTGTACGCCGGAACCAAAGTCCACAACAGGAGCTGTGATAGCACCTTCAACCGATGAAACTGCAGCAAGCCACTCTGTTGATCTCTGGCCTGAATTAAAAAGCCCTTTAGCCAATGCAGACACTGAAAAAAGAGTACAGCAACTGCTGGCCGCTATGACCATCGAGCAAAAAGTGGCTCAGCTGATCCAGCCAGATATCCGCTGGATGACAGTAGAAGATATGCGCCAGTATGGTTTTGGTTCTTATTTAAATGGCGGTGGCGCTTATCCAAATGATAATAAAAATTCCACGGCAGCAGACTGGGTGGCTTTAGCTCAGGCTTATTACGACGCTGGTGTGGATGCGAGCAAAGATGGCAGCAGTATTCCACCGCTTTGGGGCACAGATGCAGTACATGGTCACAACAATGTGATTGGCGCTACTGTGTTTCCACACAATATTGGTTTAGGTGCAGCCAACAATGCACAGTTAGTGGAAGCCATAGGCAAAGCCACAGCAATGGAAGTGGCAGCTACGGGTATCAACTGGATATTTGCGCCAACAGTAGCGGTAGCCCGTGATGATCGCTGGGGCCGCAGCTACGAAAGTTATTCAGAAAATCCGGCTGTGGTGAAAGAACTAGGCGCAGCATTAGTCAAAGGTATTCAGGGCAATGTTGGCTCTGACTTTATGCAAAGCGGCCGCTTAATTGCCACAGCCAAACATTATCTGGGTGATGGCGGCACCGAAAACGGTAAAGATCAGGGCAATACGCTAACCAACGAAGCAGATTTAGTGCGGCTGCATGCACAAGGTTATATCAGTAGCCTGGATACCGGTGTGCAAACTGTGATGGCGTCTTTTAACAGCTGGCACGGTGAAAAAATGCATGGCAGTCATTATCTGCTCACCACTGTTTTGAAAGAGCGTATGGGTTTTGATGGTTTAGTAGTGGGTGACTGGAACGGTCATGGCCAGCTTCCGGGTTGCACCAATAATAGCTGCGCCGCTGCTATCAACGCCGGTGTAGATATTTTAATGGCACCGGAAGATGGTAAAGCGCTGTATAAAAACACTCTGGCGCAGGCCAAAGCAGGTGAAATATCAGCAGCACGTTTAGATGATGCCGTCAGCCGTGTTTTAAGAGTCAAAATACGTGCAGGTTTATTTGAAAAAGGTAACCCTGCTCAGTCTGAACTGGCGGGTAAAGCAGAGCTGATTGGTCATGCTGATCACCAGGCTATTGCCGCTCAAGCCGTGCGTGAGTCTTTAGTGTTGCTGAAAAACAATGCTCAATTATTGCCATTAGCGCCGAAGCAAAAAATACTGGTGACAGGTGATGGTGCTGACAACATAGGTAAACAAAGTGGTGGCTGGACTTTAACCTGGCAAGGTACGGGCAATGTCAATTCGGACTTTCCGCATGGCCGCTCTATTTATTCAGGTATACAACAACAAGTCGAAGCGGCACAAGGTACAGTCGAGCTGAGTCTTGATGGGTCTTATCAGCAAAAACCCGATATCGCCGTTGTAGTGATAGGTGAAAACCCGTACGCCGAATTTGATGGCGACATTCGCACTCTGGATTATCAGGCGGGTAAAAACACCGATCTGGAACTACTGAAAAAACTCAAAGCCGATGGTATTCCTGTTGTGACTGTATTTTTAACAGGCCGGCCTTTATGGGTGAACCCTGAGCTGAATCAGTCTGATGCTTTTGTGGCGGCCTGGTTACCAGGTACTTCAGGTCAGGCCGTTGCAGAGGTGTTATTTAAGACAGCGGCCGGTGAAATACAACATGACTTTAAAGGTAAACTGCCTTTCTCCTGGCCAAAAACTGCAGATCAAACCCCATTAAATCAAGGTGATAGTAACTATGATCCACTTTTTGCTTTAGGTTATGGCCTGACTTATCAGGACAACATCACTATGGCCAATGACTTATCCGAACAAATCAACACTGCGAAGAGCACCAGCAACGACAGCTTAAGTTTATTTGAGCGCCGTCCGGCTTCAGGTTACAGTCTGATTTTGCAGGATGAACAGGGCTTAGTAACTGTTACCGGCAATAAAGCCAAGAGTGCCGATCAAAGCCTGAATTTAGCCGCAGTGAACTGGCAAAAACAGGAAGATGCCTTACTGTTGGATTGGTCTGCTAACTCCAAAGCCAAACTGGTACTGCAAGCTGCTGTGCCACTGGATGCCAGTGGTTATGGTCAGTTGGTGGTCGATATGAAATGGAATGCGGAACCTGCAGCTGCGGTAACTCTGGCCCAGTCTTGTGGTTCGGGTTGCGGTGGGACTTTGGATTTAGCTGAACTTATCAGCAGCAAAGCAGCAGGCCAGTGGCACAAAGTGGTGATTGATTTAAGTTGTTTTGCCGCCAAAGGCGCAGCCTTGAATCATCTGCAGCAACCATTTGTTTTACATAGTGAAGCGGCTTATCAACTGAGTATCTCCAATATCAGGTTGACACCAGCTACAGCAACAGCTGATCTGAGTTGTACGGCAAATTAAATATCATCCATAACAATACAGGCTGCCAAAGGGCAGCCTGACGGGGAATCGAATGCAAAGTGTTCAAAATACAGAGGTGCACAGCACCCATACACCAATCAGCAGTTGGGCATTACCTGCTCTTACTTTTTTATTTTTTATCTGGGGTTTTATCACTTGTCTGAACGACATTTTAATTCCGCATTTAAAAGCCGTGTTCGACCTGACTTACACTCAGGCTATGTTGATCCAGTTCTGCTTTTTTGGTGCTTATTTTGTCGTGTCTTTACCCGCAGGTGCGCTGATTAATAAGCTGGGTTATCAGAAAGGTATAGTGATAGGTTTAGCTATTGCAGGTTTGGGCACACTAAACTTTATTCCGGCCGCCAGCTTTCATAGTTATGCCTGGTTTTTAGCCGCTTTGTTTGTATTGGCATCCGGCATTACCATTTTACAGGTAGCGGCCAACCCTTATGTCACAGTGCTTGGCAATCCAAAAACTGCCTCCAGCCGCCTGACCATGACCCAGGCTTTTAACTCTTTAGGTACCACTGTAGCGCCTCTGATTGGTGCAGCTTTGATCCTGAGTCAACTCGACAGCACCGAAGGCGCAGATGCAGTTCAACTGCCTTATCTGATCCTGACAGTAGCCTTATTTGCTGTGGCTTTTGTGTTTTCACGCCTGAAGTTGCCGGAAGTTCAGAACACCACAGCAGCAGAAAAAATCTCCATCAAATCGCTGCTGCCTTACACCCATTTGTGGCTGGGTGCTTTAGGCATTTTTATGTACGTTGGCGCTGAAGTGGCTATAGGCTCAGTAATGGTTAACTTTATTGCCTTGCCTGAAATCACAGGGCTGGCAGAAGCTGACGCTGCGCACTATGTCGCCTGGTATTGGGGTGGCGCTATGGTAGGGCGTTTTGTTGGGGCTTTACTGATGCAGCGTATGAATGCTGGTTTATTACTGGCCATTCACGCCGCAGCCGCTATGTTATTGCTGGTGCTGGTGATTACAGGTCAGGGCCAACTGGCCTTATTGGCACTTCTGGCTATAGGTATCGCCAACTCTATTATGTTCCCGACTATTTTCAGTCTGGCTTTACATGGTTTAGGCAAATACACCAGTCAGGGCGCGGGTTTATTGTGTCTGGCCATAGTAGGTGGCGCTTTAGTGCCTGTAGCTCAGGGCATGCTGGCCGACTCTTTTGGCCTGGCTTTGTCTTTTGTGTTACCGGTATTTTGTTACATCTACATCTGCTACTTCGGCTTACGTAGCCGCAAAGTGACAAGTTAAGGCGCAAGCCGGGGCAAGGCGCGTATTCCCGGTTGGCCTTGCCTGTTTTAACACTTAAGGCTGAGCTAAAACCTCAGCCTTTTTTACCTTTTACTTCGCTGTATTCAACACCACTTCTACCGACTTAGCCCGACGGAATTTGCTTAACGCCAGATACACAGCTGGTGTGCTGTACAACGTCAGCAACTGACTGACCAGCAAACCACCTACTATAGTAATGCCTAAAGGCTGACGTAACTCTGAACCTTCGCCCATACCAAACAGCAATGGCACAGCACCTAATAAAGCGGCAAAGTTGGTCATTAAAATAGGACGCAAACGTTGTGCTGCCGCCAAAGCGACAGCTTCTTTCGGTGATAAACCCAGATCACGTTCAGCATGCAAGGCAAAGTCGACCAGCAAGATGGCGTTTTTCATCACTATGCCTATCAGCAAAAACAGCCCCAACAAAGCGATCAGGTTAAAGTCGGTATTGCTGACATAAAGCGCCAGCAAAGCCCCTAAGCCAGCACAAGGCAAAGTCGATAAGATAGTGATAGGCTGGATAGTGCTTTCATACAACACACCCAACAATAGATACACAGTTAAAATCACGCCAATAATCAGCCAGAGTTGATCACCGCTTTTAAACATAGCGTTGCGCTGATCTTCACCATTGATGGTATGAATACCTGTCGGCACCATCAAACGCGCCAGCACGTTTTCTATGGCTGCAGAGGCTTGCTGCAAAGTCACACCGGGCGCCAGGCCATAACCTATACCTACAGAAGCAAACTGATCATCGTGGCGGATACGGTCATTGGCCAGACTGTATTGATAACTGGCAATACTGGATAAAGGCACTCTATTGCCATCCGCTGTCACCAGTTGCAGCTGTTTTAATACTTCAGGCTGAGCTGTATAACCAGGTGTCAGCTCCATCACCACCCGGTATTGGTTCATCTCATCATACAAAGTCGCCACCTGACGCTGCGAAAACGAGTTGTTCAGCAAAGTAGAGATGGTGCGCATATCGACACCTAAACGCTGTGCCGCTTCCCTGTCTATGGTCAGTGAAATTTGCTGCGCATCTTCGCCGCTGGGCGTATCCACATCCACCAGCTCCGGCAATTCCTGCATTTTTTCCGCTACTTGTTTGCTCCATTTACGCAGCAGCTGCAAATCACCGGATAACATCAGCAACTCGTAGTCACTTCGGCCAAAAGGGGATGATAAACGGATGTCCTGATCCACATTCATAAACACCATGCCACCCGGCACTTTAGGCGCTGTAGCACGAATACGGTCTACCACCTGCTGGGCAGAAATTTTGCGCTCAGCCAAAGGTTTTAACCTCACCCGCATCCAACTGTTGCTCAACCCTGTATCACCACCACTGGAGCCTGTTACATCCGCTATGGCCGGATCTTTTAAAATATGCTGACGAAAGGCTTCAATTTTCGGCTGCATAATCTGAAAAGAAAAACCATCATCACCACGGACAAAACCATTGAGCTGGCCTGTGTCTTGATCGGGCAATAAACCTGTTGGCACCTGGGTATACAACCAGGCGTTGGCGGCAAACAACAACACTAACCCGGCCAAAAACCAGCGGTAATGACTTAAACTCCAGTTCACCGTCTGGTGATACTTGTGCTGAAACTTATGAAAAGCTCCGCTTTCTGCTTCACCCGGCTTTTTCGCCTTCAGCAGTAGTGCCGACAAGCTTGGTGTTAAGGTCAGCGAAATCACCAGACTGATCATCATGGCCGCAGCCAGGGTGATAGAAAACTCGCGGAATAAACGTTCGACCAAACCGCCCATAAATAAAATCGACAGGAAAATAACCACTAAAGCCAAATTCATCGCCAGCAAGGTAAAGCCAACTTCGGAGGCGCCTTGCCGAGCAGCTTGCAAAGGAGTTAAACCCCGTTCTATATGGCGTTTAATATTTTCGACTACAACAATGGCATCATCCACCACTAAACCTGTTGCAACAATAAGCGCCATCACCGATAAATTATTTAGTGAAAAATCACAAAGATACATCACGGTAAAAGAGCCAATCAAAGACACTGGAATAGCCAGACTGGGGATCAGCGCACTGCGCAGGCTGCCTAAAAAGGCCCAGACCACCAGCACCACCAATACCACAGCAATCAATAAACTGATTTGCGCTTCCGTTAAGGTAGCGCGGATCACAGGGCTGCGATCCATCACCACTGCCAAATCAGCATCTGCCGGTATCAGTGCCTGCAACAGCGGCATTTGTTGATAAATAGCGTCTATGGTTTCAACAATATTGGCGCCGGTACGACGGCTGATCAATAAAATCACCGCATTTTTATCGTTATGAAAACCTGAGCTGTAGCGGTTTTCAGTTGAGTCTGTCACTAAAGCCACATCGGATAGTCGGATAGGTGCGCCATTGAGGTATTTCACCACTAAATTCTGATAGTCCGATGCCTGACGCAAGGTCTGACTGGTCGCCAGTTGCCAGCGTTGATCGCTGCTTTCCAGCACCCCCAAAGGCACTGAGGCATTAGCACCACTGATCGCGCTGCGCACTTCATCCAAAGCCACACCATATTGCGTCAGCATGCCAGGATTCAGTTGCACCCGAACTGCAGGCAATGAAGCGCCTGTCACTTCAACCTGACCCACCCCTGTAATAGCAGCCAGTTTTTGTGCCAATACAGTAGAGGCGGCATCATATAAAGCACTGGAGGCTAAATGTTCAGAGCTTAATGCCAGCGCCATTACAGGAGCCTGAGACGGGTTAAATTTGCGGTAACTTGGATTGCCCGGCATACCGGATGGCAACTGACTACGAGCCGCATTAATAGCGGCCTGCACTTCACGCGCCGCTTCGTCCACATTACGGTCTAAATCAAACTCCAGCCGAATTTGCGCTGAACCCTGATTACTGCTGGAACTGATGCGGTTAATACCAGCAATGCTACCTAAAGCCCGTTCCAGTGGTGTAGCCACAGTAGCGGCCATACTTTCAGGGCTGGCACCAGGCAAACTTGCGGTGACAACTATCATTGGAAAATCGACCGCAGGCAAAGGTGATACCGGCAATAAGCGCCAGCACAACATACCCAATAACAGAATGGCAGTGGCAATTAAGCCACTGGCGACAGGGCGCTGAATAAAAGGCTGGGCTAAATTCATAGCGCTTTCGCCTCAGCTAAAGGC
>Ga0180008_1001393_pt1 | contig 15375 bp, 22 predicted proteins | sample MM_PW_MetaG_FD_121121 | JGI IMG/M metagenome (GOLD analysis project Ga0180008, IMG submission 121121) | Groundwater microbial communities from the Aspo Hard Rock Laboratory (HRL) deep subsurface site, Sweden - MM_PW_MetaG | ecosystem: Environmental > Aquatic > Deep subsurface > Groundwater...
CTTATCAACCCTGTATTTTTAAATATAATAAAAAAATTGACCACTATGAATTTATAGAGGATATAACTTATAAAGAAGGTTTAATTAAAGTAGACGCTATGGGTATGGCATTCACTTTAATTAAAACTAAAGTTTTAAAAGCATTGCCAGAACCCGCCACTGCTTGTGAGTTTACAATTCACCCAAAGACAAGAGGAATTGTAGGAGAAGATATAAATTTATGTAAACATATAAAAAAAGCAGGATTTAATATTTGGGTTGATACAACATTTGAGGTAGACCATATTGGTGATCCATTAATGGTAAATAGTAAAGTTAGACTACAATTTTTAGAATATCAAAAACATTTAATAGAACAAGAAGAAAAAAATAAACAAAAAATAATAATACCAAAAAGTAAATTAATTTTACCAAAGTAATAAATTGGAACAATACAAATTTTAACAAAAAGGAGAAAAATAATGGGAATCGATAAGCATATTCCGCAAAGTTTTGGAGAAACTCTCGGACACGGACAGACAACTTGTACAACAGCAGGCACAGCAGTGATACTCTTAACTGCAACCGAAACTATTGCAGTAATTATCAAGGCTAAATCAGGAAATACGGGAAATATCTATGTAGGTGATAGTGATGTAACAAGTGCTAACGGTTATATATTGGGTGCAAGCGAAGTAGTTAGTATAGCATTAGACCACAAATCAGACCCTATTTATATAAACGCAACAACCAATGCTGATGGTGTTAGTTATTTAACTATTGTATAAGGAGGTAATTATTATGGGATTTAATGTTCCTTTAAAAACATTACCACAAAACGCTTCAATAATACACAGATGGCGAATGGAAGAGGCAAGTGGAACTCGTAGCGATAGTGTTGGCACTTGTCATTTAACAGATAATAATACAGTATTAAGTTCACTTGTTCGTATGGAAGGAAATAGAAGTGCAGATTTTGAATTAGCTAATAGTGAGTATTTATCTGCTAATTCTACCGATAGTGCTGATATGAATTTTACAAGTGAGAATTTTAGTATTTCATTTTTAGTGAATTTTGAAAGTTTATCAACACAACAACACTTTGTAAATAGAGGAGAAGGCAATGTTGATGGGTATTATTTTTACACAACTTCAGCAGACATATTAACATTAACAGTAAATCAGGCAGGTGCAAATCAAACAGTAGCTGCTAAATCAGGTCTATTGACAACAGGTACTTGGACTCATCTTGTAGCGGTTCGTGATGGAGCAACAGGATATATTTATGTAAATAGAACAGATGAAACTTCTGCATCAGATACATTAATTAACCCAGTTACTGCAACCAGAACTTTATATATAGGAAGATATGAAATTGCTGCAAATTATTTAGATGGTTTAATGGACGACATTATTGTCTGGTCTGGTGTAGCATTATCAGCATCAGAAGTAGGTTATCTATATAATTTATATAAAACAAAGGGATTTCCAACTTTAACTTCAAGAACTTCACCAATATATAAACAATTAGAATAATAACAACAACAATATTTAACAATAATACATAAATTATATTAAAAATATGTATTAGTAAAAGGAGGCGATTAAATGCAGTTTAAGGTTTGTTCCAAATGTGGAATAAAAAAAGATGTATTACAATTTAATCCCCGAAAAGATAGTATCGATGGATTTAGAAATGAATGTAAAAAATGTAGAAAAGTATATGATAAAAGATATCGTGAAAAGTTAGGAGAAGAATTACCAAAAAGAAAACATAGATATTATATAAATAATAAAATAGTTTTATGTCAAAAACAAAAAAAATACCGAGAAAAAAACAAAGATAAAATAGCAGAACGTCAGAAACAATATTGTCAAAAAAATAAAGATAAAATAAGAGAATATCATTATAATTATTATAAACAAAAAACAGAATGGTTTAATGATTACAAAAAAACTCTTCAATGTGAAATCTGTGGTGAAAAATTTTTTCCATTACTAATATTTCATCATGTAAATCCAGACGAAAAAGAAAATACTATTTCTTCATTAGTGAGTAGACATTATAGTAGAAAGAAAGTATTAAAAGAAATTAAGAAATGTCAAGTTTTATGTTCCAATTGTCATCTATTAACTCACTGGGAAGAAAGACAAATTTATAAAGAAGATTATTTAGAAAATCCTTATTTACAAGGAGGGATTTAATATGCAGTTTACTACGGGGAGCCCCAATCTCCTTTCTTTTGTTCGATATTATTTAAATGAGCCCACAGCAGAACTTTGGTCTGATGTAGAATTAAAGGAATATATTAACCGAGGATATTTGCACTTGGTTGCAAATACTGACTATATAGAAGATTCGTCAAGTATGTTTATAACTGCTTCAACGCAGTTTTATAGCCTACCCACTGCTTGTATAAAACCCTTAATAGTTCAATTTGATGATGATGCTGATGGAGAATATGATACTTTACCCTATGCTTCATTTAAGGAAGTTTATAGGATAGCAGGTGATGATTTATGGACTAAAACAGATACACCAGATTATTGGTTTTTATGGCAAAGAAAAATAGGATTTTATCCAACACCAGATACTACAATTACTGATGGTGGTAAAATATTATTTGTAAAAAGACCTACCGAATTATCTGCTACAACTGATTCTCCCGATATACCCGACCAATTTCAAGAAGGGATAATATTTTATGCAGCAGAACAAGCTTCTATTAAGGCAAGAAGATTCGACGATTCGATGTACTTTAAGAGTAGATATATAGAAGTAGTTATGGGTATGAAAGCGTTTATGAGTAGAAAAAGCAAGGATAGGACGCACCAAATTCGGCGTTACGGAGATGCTATTGATTATGGTGCAGAAGGTATTTTAAGACCAGATGATGTTATATCATAATAAGGAGAAATATGGTAGATAAGGCTAATAAAATAAAATATATTGCCTATGATAATTGGCGTCAAGGGTTAATTGATAAATTTTCTGCTTCTGAAATTCCTGATAATGCTTTAGCGGGTATTGTAAATGCTAATGTTTTGGAAAATGGTAATATTCAAAAAAGATTAGGTTATACGGTTTTAGGTGCAGAAATAACTGCAAGTGGTTTAATTCAGGGATTACATTATTTTGGTTATCAAGACCAAATGCTAACTGTTTGCACAGATAGTTTATATAAATTTGTAATAGGTTCTGATAGTGCCTGGACTTCAGCAGGTTCAGGTTTAACTGCTAATAAAAAAACAGAATTTGCTAATGCTCTAACATATTGCTGGATTACTAATTATTCCAATGTTCCAAAAAGATATAATGGAACTACTATGACCGATAGTGGAACAGGAACTTCACCAGACAATAATAGACCATTAAGAGCACAATATACTCAATTTCATCAAAATAGATTATTTTATGGAAAAGTAAGAGAAACCGATGGTTCATATTATGAATCAAGATATAGATATTCAGGATTAAGAGCAATAGAAGGAGTGGATGCTTGGGATGTAGATGCTTACTTTGATGCCGAAGCAGATGATGGTGATAAAATATCAGGTATAAGAAAATATAGAAATAGTTTAGCAATAGCAAAAGATAATTCTCTACACATATTAAAAGGAACTTCTGCTTTAGACTTTGGACAATTTACTTATGATACTATTAATGGTTGTGTAGCAAATAGAACTATGAGAGAAGTAGAAGAAAGTTTATTATTCTTAACAAGAAATGGAGTATTTGTATTTGATGGTATGATAATTAGACCATTTAGTGAAAATATTAAAACTACTTTTGATGCTCTAACTCAATCTGTACTACACAATGCTTGTGGAATTTATTTTGATAATAAATATATAGTGTCATTTCCTGGTGATAATAAAGTGTTATCTTATGATACTTTATCAAAATCTTGGACTACTTATACAAATATAAGAGCAATTGATTTTGCAGTTTATACCCCTTCTGCTAACGCACAAAGATTATATTTTGGTGCAAGTAATGTAAGATATGTTTATAGATTATTTAGTGGCAATAATGATAATGGTTCTCATATAAGTGCTAACTTTACTACAAAAAAATATGACCAAGGTTCACCACATATTAAACATCAATATCATCAACTTTGGTGTTTTGCAGATGGACACGCAAGCGATAGTTTTACAGTAAGTTTTAGATTAGATGATACTGCTGCTTGGACTTCACTTGGAACTTTTACTTTATCAAGTGAGTATGAAAAATTTAACTTTCCTGCTGGAAGCGTGGGGAGAAGGATACAATTTAAAGCAGAGAATACATCATCTTATTCAGTTTGGACATTTAAGAAATTTATTTTATCATATGAAGATGTGCGTGAAGCCGCCTAATGAAAACAAAAATATGCACTAAATGTAAAAAAGAAAAATTTTTAAGTGATTTTAATAAAGACAAGAAGAGCAAAGATAAATTATCTTGCCAGTGTAAAAAATGTCTTAATGCTTATAATAGACTTTATTATCGAAAGAATATCGACAAGAAAAGAAAATATGATAAAGGGCGGAGACAAGAAAATAAACAATGGTTTGTAAACTATAAAAAAACTCTTAAATGTGAAAATTGTCCAGAAGACAGATATTACTGTTTAGTATTTCATCACAGAAATCCAGAAGAGAAGAAACGAGGAATAGCTGATATGGTACGTACAAGATTTAGCAAAGAAACTATATTAAAAGAAACCGCGAAATGTCAAGTTCTATGTGCAAATTGCCATAGGGAATTACATTGGAAGGAGGCTCAATAATGAAATTTCAATTACCTTATGAAATAACAAAACTATATGCTAAAAGAGAAGATGATGAAAGTCAGATTAATACTAAAGTTAATTATGCTTTTGCTATACAAGAAAACTTCGACAGAATTGTTAAGTATCTTAATGATTTAATTACATTTGATAATTTTACAGCAGTATGGACAGACTGGACACCAACTTATAGTACAAGTGGCGATATGACTTATACCGATGTAATTACCTATATGGCCAAATATTGTGTAATAGATAAAATGATTTTTTTTATATTAACTTGTTCAGGAACTACTGGTGGAACTGCATCTTGGGCTATATACTTTACATTACCGAAAAAATCTGATGTAGTATTTGGAGGAGGATGTGAAATCGTAGATGGAGGGTCAAAAAGTGGAACTTTTCACTCTATTGACTCCGACAAGTTAGGAGTTGGAACATACAATGGAGCAAATTGGAGTCTTGGAGCTAGTAGAAAAATAAGAATACAAGGATTTTATAAAACAGTTTGATAATGAAAAACTTTTTAAAAATAAATATATTGTTAATTGCTATTATTATCTGTTTTTTATTATGTGGATTTAGTGAAGTGGAAAAATATTATATTTATATAAATAATGAAAGGTATGCAGAAATACCAAAAGAATATGATATTAAACACGATGTTTATATTATAAGTAATTCTGATATTGATAAACGATTACAATTTAAATCAGGAACTTCTCCTGACGGAAATACAATATATGTTAAACAATATATAACCAACGACCTTAAATCAGAATTATTTAAGACAATTTTAAGACACGAATTAAGACACGTAAAACAACTTGAAGAGGAAGGGTTTTGGGAAAAATTCAAAGAACAAAATGCACAAGTTGGTATTATGAAAAATCCTTATGAAATAGATGCAAGAAATTGGGGACGAAATAGAACAGATATAATATTTCAGTTAATTGACAGGTTTGCTATTGAACTTCAACAACAACAAGAACAGCAAGGGCAACAGCAAGAAAAATTTAATCGGGCAATTAAAAATTTAAATATGAAAAATTTACAAACAAGAATTTAATAAGAAAGGAGGAAAAATAAAATGCCTTTAAATTTAGCAGAATATATTAAAACAGCCGAAGCTCAATTAGCACCTGGACTTGAAACAAGAATAGCAAGATTAGCCAAAGAGGAAAGGGAGGGACAGTTATATGGTATGGAAAAATTACAGCAAGCAGGTCAGCTTACATCTGGCTTTAGAGCCGATATGTTGGAAAGAGTTATGGATATATTTTTAGGTAGAAAAGAAGAAGCAAGAGGAGAAATGGGAGCGAAAGCATTATCGGTTGCACAACAGTTATATGGTTTAGCACAACAGGCTGAACAGCAAGAAAAACAAATAGCCTCAACTGAAAGAATGGCAGCATTAGATAGAGAATTAACACAAAAGGGTTGGAGTTTTCAAGAAAGGCAAGCTGAATTAGATAGACAACTAACAAAAGAAGGTTGGGATTGGCAATCAAAAGAAAATATTTTAAATAGAGCATTATCAAGAGAAGAATTAGCACAAACAGGTGCATTAACACGAGAAGGATATGCTTTACAAAAATATTTAGCACAATTAGGATTAGAAGGTAGGGGAGTAAGTGGAGCAGGAGTGGGAGCACCAACATATGCACCACCAGCACCACCAGCACCTACAACAGATACAAGTAGGTCTACTTATGAAAAAGAAAGAGCAGATTTTGAAAGACGAATACAAAAAGCAGCAGAAGGATTTTATAAATATGAAGCACAAAGAGCAACACAACAGCCTGCTTACCCAATTAAGGGAATTTCACCAACTCCTGTTCCATATCGCACAGATAAAAGAAAATCTGTTTATTATTAAGAGGTATAAATATGGATAATATAATTAACAGATTATCAAGACAACCAGGACAACCAGAACAATATAAAAAATTTAATCCTAATCCTATTCCTGAAACACAACCTACTTGGGATGTTCCTCAACTTCCAGAACCACAATTTCCTGAATATGAAGAGTGGACAAGACAGATTGAAAGTGGGGAAAGACAACCTCAATTTCAACCAACGGAAATGCCAACTGAAGCAGGTATGCCAGGACTTACACTATTAGATGCTTTAGGAAAGTTTTATCAAACCGAAAACCCTATGGATATAATGGATAAATTTGCAGATTTATCACAAGGGGAACAAGGTGTTCTTGTTGAAAATATACTTCCAGAATTATTCGGTTATAAACCAGAAGAGGAAGAAGTAGAAGAACCATTACCTTTACCAGTGGGAGAGGAAACAAGAGAAGATTATATTAAACGCTTACTTACATTAGGTGCAACTCATTCAGAAGCTGGAGGAATGGCAAATTTATTATTCGTAGAAGAGGAAGAATTAAAAGTAGGAGATACGGGATATACAGTTGCTGATTTTGTAACTTGGGCTTTAGAGAATAATAAACTTTATAAAGATGTGATAGAAGCATTGGTTAAGGCTGGATTAGAACCTACAAAAGCCAAAGATTCACTTAATGCTTATTTAGATTCAACACAAATAAATCTACCATTAAAGTAAGGTGAGATATGACAAACGGTATTAGTAAATACTTTACACCAGATATATTAGATACTGATAAAAAACCCATAACTCCAAAAACAGATATTGGTAAATTTTTTACACCTACGGTAACCAAAACAGATATAGATGTATCTGGAAAAAAAGATATAGGTAAATATTTTCAACCTGATGTAGAAATAGACATAGGTGCAACATTTAAAGTTACACCCGAACAACAACAAGTGGGTAAAGAATTAGATATTTATTTTGGAAAACTTTTACCTGAACGATGGGCTGAAAGTCCAAGTCCATTTAAAAGAGGTATTGGAACTTCTGTTATGAAAATGGGTAAAATAGGCTACTTATTTGCACCATTACAAATGATGATAGATGTGCCAATAGGAATATGGGAAGAAGTTGGAAGAAAAGTAAATTATAAAAAAGCTGCAAAACTACGAACAATATATGAAGCAGGAGAAGATTTTCCCGATAGCACAAGGATGAGTCAAACTTTAACTTATGGGGAAGCCAAAAAAATAAGTCCCGAAGCAGGTAGGGATGCTAAAGATAAAATAAGAAGAGGTATATATTCACCTTTGGCTATGGAGGAACCTATGGGATTTACTCCATCAATAATGGAAGCAATAGGTAGAGCTGAATGGATAGGGGGAATGATTTTAAGGAATATTAAAGACCCTACACCAGGAGAACAATTAGCAGCTACCACAGCAGGTTTGTTTTTAGAATTAAAAACTGACCCTATAAACTATATAAGTTTTAAAAAGATTTTTGATTTATATCCATATATGGCTGATAGAATTACTAAATCAAAAAGATTACTTGGTCTTTTTCAAAATGATATAAAAGAAACATTTAAAATTAAAGCAGTAATGGATTATGTTGATGATTATAAGGCAGGGGTAAAAATAATTCAAAGTGATTTAATTCAACAATATAGTCCTATACTTAAAGAGATTAAAAGTAAGGCTGTGCGTAAGAATATGCTTGAGTTTCTTCAAGGTCAATCAGAAAATTATTTTTTACAAGCCGCATATCCCGATTTGGCACGAAGATTTGATGATGTTATGAATACATCAAAAGCTGCCTGGGATGTAAATTTAGCAAAACAATTATCAAAAACAGATAAGACATTAATTAAAGCTGCACACAAAATAGGATTTCCAGAACTTATTGATGGAATAACAAAATCAAAAGTAGGTAGAGCTTTAAAAATGTTTCCCAATCAATCTCCTGACTTGGCACAATATATGCAATACTTACCAAGATTTCGTGGTGCAAGGGAAGAAATGATATTAAATGAAATAGCTCCAACGCTTGGAAAAATTCCTGCTGAATATATGGATTATGCCGCAGCTGCTTCTTTCGGAAAATTAGATGATTATTTAAGAAATGTAGAAAAATTACCAGAACTTAAAATAAATCAAATTAAGGAAGCATTTGATAAAATACCTGAATTACAAAAAGGTGTTAATAAGTTTATGCACCTTATCTATAATATAGATGATGCCCATAAAATAAAGTATACAGAATTAAGTAATTATATGACTACTATAATTAAAGATGGAACAAAAGGTAAAAAATCATATTCTCTTTTTCAAGTAAGTAAACCAGGTGAGTTTTTTCAAGAACATAAAGCATATGAAAATCTTATAGAAGCAATAAAGGCAAAAGGTAAAGAAAATGTAGTTACAAATTTAGCAGATATTTTACGTATAAGACTTAATGCTTCATTAAAATTAATTGATAGAAATAACTTAATAACATCTATGACAGACTTATATGGTTCTAAAAAAGCCATTACAGGATATGAAAAAGTTACAACAGGATTACTTGGAACGAATTATTACCAACCTGATGTTGCAAAAATGTTAAAACACCAAGAAGAACTCATAAATAAAGGGGAAATTATGGATGAGATATTAGAACAGGGTAATAAATTAAGGCAATGGTGGAAGAAAGCAGTTACAATTTGGTCTCCGTCTTTTCATGGTGTTAACTATCCTGGTGGTAAAATGATGAATTATATGAATCACGGTAGCGAAGCATTGAGTTGGAACAATACAAAAAGATGGTTAAAGGTAGCATCAGATAAGATGTCCCCAGAAGAAATGAATCAAGTTTTAGTTAGCGATAGTGGAATAAAATATCCTTTATGGTTTGTAGAGTGGCTAACAACAAGTTTGGGTGGAGGTAAGGGGTTTGTTGGAACAGAAATAAGTAGTATAGTAGAAAGCACCCAAAGAGTTCCCTTAACAGAACCATTTAAAAAATTAGGTAGGGTTGGAGAAGATTTAGGAGCAATAATAGAAGGTGCTTTAAGAAGAGAAGACTTTTGGTTAACCCTAAAAAAGAAAGATGATGTATTTGATTCTCTAATGTCTGTATTGGGAACACATTTTGATTATTCTGCCGTAACTCCATTTGAAAGAGCATATATTAAAACAAAAATGCCTTTTGAAATTTTCTGGAAAAATATAATTCCTGCAACAATTAAAAGAGGATTAGAAGAACCTGGTAGATTAGCATCTATTACACACATGATTCAAGCGATGAATGAAAATCCTTATTATGTATCTTGGGGAGGAATGGGAACTACACCAGAATTAAAAGTTGAAAAGAAAAGTTGGGAAGAACAATATATGATGAGACCTGAATGGTATAACGAAATTGCTTTTGTTAAACTACCATTTGAATTTAAAGGTCAAATGACATATTTAGAAATTCCTTGGCTACCAACTCATTTTGTAGACCTTGTAAGTCAAACTCAAAGAGCATTAGAAAAAGGACTAACTGCCAAAGAAAGATTAGCAGAGACAGTTCAATATCCTACTGGATTACTATATCCTGACTATGTATTTATTTTAGAAAAATTGATGGGTAGAGAGATATTTTTCAATAGACCTATAAGACCAGATTGGGCTGAAGGTAAAAAAGATTATAGAGTAAAATGCACAGACCCCATAGTTGCAATTGTTTCACCCATATTACCAGATAAATTTAAAACTTTATTTGGTTTAGAATATCAGGTAATTGAAGGTCAAAAGACCTTAATGATAATACCCGAATGGTTACATTTCTTTAAAAAATTTAATCCTATGCATTATAAGATAAATGCCTTTTTTGCGATAGGTAAATATATGGGATATGAAGAAGCACAACAATATTATGACCAATTTTATACCCTAACAGGTTTAGCTAAATTCAGGTCTATGGATGAAAAATTTAATATAGAATCAAGAATAAAAGCAAGACAAAGACGTATGGATATAGAAGAAGAGCAAAAATCACAAGAATTTTTAGAAAAGTTAAAATGGAGATAACTATGAACAACAACGACATTTTAAATTTCAACGGAAGCGAAATAAAAATAGAGGATATATTAAAGAAACCTACCAAAATAATTCTACTTGGCTTATATGTTGAAACCCAAGATTTAAAAAAATCAACTAAAAGAGTTTGTGGTAAAATAGATGCCTTTGATAAAAAGATAGATAATCAATGGGCAAAGATTTCAAAAAACTCCACTATAATTGGTTACTTAAAGGGAATACTTGTTTTTTTAATTCCTGCTACTTTAGGAATAATAGGATATTTGGCATACACCAGATAACTTGACAAATGAAATAATTTTATGATATAATATATATATGTTGGTAATATGGCACTCTCATGGTCGTTGGGAGAGTTTTCCTTATTACTCTTAAATCAAATAAGGTGGTGTAGGGTAGTCAATTGTTTTATCAATTGAGCTAACTCCCCAAATTTTGCGAATATAGGTTTTTTGGATATTTCCTATATTCTTAAAAGGCAAAGGTAAGTTAGAGATTTTGTATTTGCTCTTTCTTACTGATTTAAAATACTATAAACAAAAAATATCCATAATGTTTAACCTTCTTGTCTGATAAAATAAGTAGAAGAAGTTTTAGGGAGTAGTTTCTTTAAAAAACATTCCTGAAATAGGGAGTGCAACTTATGTTGTTTCTTATTACCATACCTTTTCTGAGGGTTGTTGAGGATATCAACAGCCCTTTCTTTTATAATAAGGATAAAAAGATTTTAAATTAAATTCTATTAGAGGTTTTATAACATAGAGTATAAAACACTACTATATTTTAATACTATTTTATCAACAAGGGGGGTAAACTCGTTAAACATATCAAATTTTGCGTTTAAATATATGTTAGGCACAAAATAAAGGAGTTGGCGATTATACAAAAGTTACTATACATTTTCCCGTACACTTATTTTGTATGGTAATTTATCATAGCGTAAACTATACTTTACAAAACTTTATGCTAAGTATGATTTACATTTGGTGCTACTTTCTGCATAGTAGCTTTTACAAATTTAAATAAATTTGACAATTTTGTGCTTTTGTGTTATAATGGAATTAAATAAATGTATAATTAATAAGAAGTAGGAGATATAATAAAGACTAAAAGATGTGGTAGAAATATATGCAGAGAAACAAAACCCGTAAATGAATTTTCTAAAAATAAGAGCACAAAAGATGGATTAACTTGCTATTGTAAAGAATGTAGGAAATGGTATTATCAAAAAAATAAAGAGAAAGAAAAGGAAAGATATTTAAAATATCCTCCTGTAAAACGATGGTGTCAAAATACAATAAGAAGTCATAAAATCAATGGCTATGAGGTTTTATTTACTTGGCAAGAATTATTACCATTGGCAGAAAAAACCAAATATTGTCTTATCTGTGATGATAAACTAATTTGGAAATACGGAGTAGGTAGAAATAAAAATAATCCATCTTTAGATAGAGTTAACAATAGTAAAACTTTAACTTTAAGTAATGTTCAAATTGTATGTCATAAATGTAACGCTACAAAATATAATAGGTCTATGCAAGAGTTTATAGAATATTGCCAAAAAATAGCAAATAAATTTCGGTTCTATTTATAGTCTAAAGGTAATAAAAACTCTTACGTTCAGACCACGAAATATATACTATTTCCATAAGAATATTCGAAATAATAACAATAGAATTACTAAATTGGTAACAAAGCGTACATAAAATCTCTTTATTTTGTGTATTATAATGCACAAAATATCCTGTTTTAAGGTGCATTGATAATGCCATAATAGAAGCATAAATAGTATCTTTAATGCCATTAAGTTAGCATAAATTTGTTAAGTATTATGCTTTTGTTGTAAGAATTGACTACAAGTGTTGTATAAATTGACTACAAAGAATAGTTGCAAAGACTTCATTTGCGACTTATTTTATGTAATTTCTACGCTCCCAGCGTATATTCTACATAACTTGCGTTGCATTTATGTAACATTTCCGTTACACTTGTAACATTTGCGTATCACTTGCGTATCATTTGCGTTTCATTTACAATAGTTATCAACTTTTGTATACTTGTAGAAATAAAGAAAAGTCGCAAAGGTTAAATTTGCGACCTTTTTTATTTGGAGGGATAGTTCGGACTTGCACCGAAATCTCTCTCGTTCACAGCGAGAACGCATTGACTATATGCTCCTAACCCATAAATTAAAAGATATTTTTTTATTCCTCTACCACATAGAAATATCTAAAACTATGTGTATCAAGCCCCTCAACTTGCTGTCTCCCATCCCCTGAAATCCCCAAAACCCTCATAGTCAAGTGAAGCATATAGAGTATTTTTGTTAACTTTTACCCAACTTCTTTATTACTTCTCCGTATTCCTTCATCATCTTATCTATTGCCTTATCAATTTCTTTCTTTTCTTCGTCTGTTAAAGCCCTACTATGCTCTAAAAATATATCTGTATCATCTGTAATTATAACTCGTTTCATAAAATCGGTTTCTATTTTTTTATTTTTCATTACTATTTTACCTTCGCCAGTTCTTTTGAAATTCATATCCTAAAGTGCTCATTCCTGCTGAAAACAAACCAAAGTAAAAATATTCAACAAGAGAACTTGTATCAAATGATAACAAATTCAACCAGGCACCCAGATATGCTAATCCCACTGATGCTATTACAACACTTAAATTTACCAACCAACCTCGTTCAAGGAAATACCAACTAACTGCTTCGGGTGGAAGAGATTTTTGTATAATATAAAACAATAATCCAACCACAAATGCTAATTTAGCGGTATCTAATAACATCACACTTAATTTCTCATACATTTATTTCACCTCCTTTTTAATTTTTGTTATTTTATATTCACCTATAATTACTTTCTCTATTTCTTCTATATATATCTTAGTTTGAGAAAAACTTAATCCTAATTCATCAGATAGTTTCATTAATGACATATCACCTTTATAGTATTTAATCAATAATTTTAGAAAATCTTCAGGTTTCATTTGACACTCTCCATTTCTTTAATTAAATCTTGTAATATTACAATTAGTTTTTTGATAGTCTTTTTAGGTAAATCAATCATACTTCTACTACAATCTCCCCAATCTTCAACTGAAAAAGTAAGATAATTTTTATATACAAAAATTTGTAAAGTATTAGAAAAATCTTTATCAATAATTTCTATTACTTTTATTTCTTTTTCGTTCATTTCTCCTCCATTTCTTTAATTATATTACCCATTGCTCGCAAAGTATCTTTACAAATGTTTAATCTAAACTTTAATCTACTTAAATTATTTATTAATTCATCGTTCTCTAAATTGGGAACATTTGTTCTCTTGTCTATCTTCTCGGCTATTTTTTTACATTGTAATAAATAATCAAATTGGTTTAAATTTATAGTAACTCTAATATTTTCAGGGACATAATGCTTTCTTTTTTCTTTGGTGAATAAAACAACATCGTCTTTGTATTTTTGGTTCTCCTCATCTGAAATTGTATGAATACTAAATCGTTTAAAATGTTTACACCCTCCCTTATAGCCATCTCCTTCCACGTCCCAAACACTATCGCCGAAATGCTTTTTCTTTTTTCTTATCCAACCCTTTAAAATAGTTGGTATATATTCTTCAAGTCTAACCCAAGCTGTTGTCATTTAATACATCTCCTTCACCCAGCGGTTACGACTTAAAATCTCGTCTATTAAACGAGCATTTATTTCTGTTAAACTCTCATCACTTAAACTTCCTAAAAAGTCGTAGACTAAATGTCCTAACTCGTGCCAAAAGCATATTCTTTTTAGTGTATCTGGTAGACCTGACCTTACACATATTGTATCTGTTTCCTTATCACTATAACCGTGGCAATACCCATCCACCTTTCCCCTTTTTGACTTTTCATATTCATCTACCTTTTTATCGGAGAAATAAACCCTAATAGTTCGACTGCCTAATTTAAGTATCCTCACCTTTCTCCTCCCTAACATCATTTTCTAATACGTGAAATCCACAATTTCCACATATCAATATAGCCTTACCTGTTTTTGTTTCCCCTACATTTCGTAGTTCATCGCTATAACAGGCAGGACAATAACCATAAAACATTTCAAAGTAAGTTCTCTCTTTTGCCATCATACCTCCATTTATGCTTTTGGTAAATATCTATCATATTCCTCGTTAGCATCTTCCATATCAGTATTCTTTTTTATAAGTAAAAAAGTAGCGAAACCTTCCCTCATATAGTAATGGCACTCTTTACAAAATAATGCCCTTTCGTTTTCAATTTCCCTTTGTTCTATGTTATAACTTTCACAGTTGGGACAAAATAACCAAAGAAATTTAAACTCTTTAATTTTCATCTGTTTTTACCCAATTGATATAAACAAATCTTGTTTCTTGCCAAAAACCACAACTATTACAAGCAAGAATATGTGATTCATCTTTCTTATCATACCATTGCGTAATGATTTCGCTTTCACAGAAAGGACAACAGGCAAATGCTAATTTTAAAAATTTCTCTTTACTATAACCATCTAAATTGTAGCCATTTTTATTTTTTTTCATTATATTCCCCAATGTAATTCTCTATGACAATTTGAACAAAGTATTTGGCATTTTTTCATTTCTTTTTCCAATCGTTCTATGCTATATGTTGAACTAGTTATTGCCCCAACATCATTAATTTTATTGTCTATGTGGTGAAAATCTAAGACATACC
>Ga0180008_1001394_pt1 | contig 15372 bp, 15 predicted proteins | sample MM_PW_MetaG_FD_121121 | JGI IMG/M metagenome (GOLD analysis project Ga0180008, IMG submission 121121) | Groundwater microbial communities from the Aspo Hard Rock Laboratory (HRL) deep subsurface site, Sweden - MM_PW_MetaG | ecosystem: Environmental > Aquatic > Deep subsurface > Groundwater...
AAATGGCTGCCGCGAGGTGCTCGCGGCGGCTAAAAACACAGAAATAAGCGGGTGATCTGAGCGTTTTTGATCGATTTGCCGCTTTTAAAATCGGCAGGGGCTGAAGTCAGCCAGAAATACACAGCTACTTCAGACCATCCCTAGCAGCCATGCTAGTTACAGAGCAGTACTTTCGCGAAACAGAGACCTTCCAGAACATCCCTAAGCCCAAAAGAAAACCTGGCTTTAGCAGCCAGGGCTTCTAAGACGGACTGATGTTACCGGAATCTGCAATAGTTTTAGCCAAGTTTCGCGGGACTACGAACTATCAAATTTCGACTTCAGGCTCTTTTTCAGGCGCCAGGGCACCGGATTCAGCTTGCTTCTTTGGCATCATCTTCTCGCGGATCATTCCTTCAATCTTGTCCATGGAGGCTTTGTTTTCCAACAGCCACTTCATGGTATTGGCCTTACCTTGGCCGATCTTATTGCCTTCAAAGGCATACCAAGCACCTGATTTATCGATAAAATTATTTGCGACCGCCAGGTCTACAATTTCACCTGCCTTACTAATACCTTGACCGTAAATAATCTGGAACTCTGCTTGTTTAAAAGGTGCTGCAACTTTGTTCTTTACAACTTTTACACGCGTCTCACTGCCTGTAACTTCGTCACCTTCCTTCACTGCACCGGTGCGACGGATATCCAGACGTACCGAGGCATAGAATTTCAGGGCGTTACCGCCAGTTGTAGTTTCAGGACTCCCAAACATAACACCTATCTTCATACGAATCTGGTTAATGAAGATACACATAGTGTTCGAGTTTTTAAGGTTACCCGTAATCTTACGCATTGCCTGGCTCATCATGCGCGCGGCCAACCCGACGTGCATATCCCCAATTTCACCTTCGATTTCAGCTTTGGGTGTAAGAGCTGCCACTGAGTCGACAACAATAAGATTAATAGCGCCTGATCTAGTAAGGATATCCACGATCTCGAGCGCCTGCTCTCCGGTATCTGGCTGCGAGCACAGGAGATCATCAATATTAACGCCAAGCTTTGCTGCGTAGATTGGGTCAAGTGCGTGTTCGGCATCGATAAATGCACATGTCAGCCCTTGACGTTGCGCTTCAGCAATAACTGAGAGTGTTAGAGTCGTCTTACCCGAAGACTCAGGCCCGTAGATCTCTACAATACGACCGCGCGGCAAACCGCCTACGCCTAGAGCGATGTCCAGACCAAGAGAGCCGGTGGATATGACATCGATATCCATAGTGCGATCTGAACCCAGTCGCATAATGGAACCCTTACCAAACTGCTTCTCAATCTGTGAGAGAGCCGCCTCTAACGCTTTGCTTTTTGCCTGATCCATTCTTATCGACCACTCGAATTAATAATTAATCGAATCTTACTGATTTGCTTAGGGCGTGCCCCTACGAGAGGAAAGGATACCTCCTAAGTGAACCAAATCTATGCTGCAACACCGAATACTGCATACTGCAGGCCGACGTGCATATCGCCCATCTCGCCTTCGATTTCGGCTTTCGGCACCAGTGCCGCCACGGAGTCGATAACGATCACGTCGATGGCATTGGAACGCACCAGCATGTCGGTGATTTCCAGGGCTTGCTCACCGGTATCGGGCTGCGACACCAAGAGGTCATCAACATTCACACCCAGCTTGCCGGCGTATTCGGGGTCGAGCGCGTGCTCTGCATCGACGAACGCACAGGTGGCACCGAGCTTCTGCGCTTCGGCGATAACCGACAGGGTCAGGGTGGTTTTACCGGAAGACTCAGGGCCGTAAATTTCGACGATACGGCCTTTTGGCAGACCACCAATGCCCAGCGCGATATCCAGACCCAGCGAGCCAGTGGAGATAGCCGGAATGGCCTGGCGATCGTGATCGCCCATACGCATCACTGCGCCTTTGCCGAATTGCTTTTCAATCTGGCCTAAGGCAGCCGCCAAGGCGCGCTTCTTATTCTCGTCCATTTAAGTCCTCACGTAATCAAGAAGGGCCAGCTAGCGGCCACCAACAACTGTATAAGTAGACAGTATTATTCCACAGGGCAAGTCACCCGCCTACCCCGGGCTTGGATTTTCTTTCGCCAACAGGCGCAACAGCCCAGCCAGAGCGGCCTCAACCGTTTGTCGGCGAACTTCACCACGGTCACCCGAGAACTGGCGGCGCACACTGAAAATCTGTGCGCCATCGCCCCAGGCCAACCATACAGTGCCCACAGGTTTCTGCGGCGTGCCGCCATCGGGACCGGCCACACCGCTAACGGCCACGGCAAAACGCGCCCCGCTATTGGCCTGGGCCCCGCGCACCATGGCTTCGACAACCTCCTGACTCACCGCGCCAACGGTGGTGAACAGGCGTGCAGGCACCTCGAGCTGTCGGCTCTTTTGCTGATTGGAATAGGTCACGAAACCAGCCTCAAACCAGGCCGAACTGCCAGGAACCCGAGTAATGGCCTCAGCAATGCCGCCGCCGGTGCAGGACTCGGCCGTTGTCACCTGAGCCTTAGAAGCCAGCAGTTGCTCGCCTAACTCAGTCGCCAGGCGGGTCAGGGTTTGCTCATTCACAGTCATCTGCACTCCGGGGTTAAAGCCAGCCAGGCCGATACCGTACACTAGGCGCTTTTGCGATTCAGCCGGACAGTTAAAACGATGAGCCAAAGCGACCTCAGTTCTCACACGCCCATGATGCAACAGTACTGGAGACTGAAAAATCAGCACCCAGATCAACTGATGTTCTACCGCATGGGCGACTTCTACGAGATTTTCTACGAGGACGCAAAAAAGGCCGCCAAACTGCTGGATATTACCCTGACGGCCCGCGGCCAATCCGCGGGGCAGGCCATCCCCATGTGCGGGATTCCCTTCCACTCACTGGAGGGCTACCTGGCCAAGCTAGTCAAACTTGGCGAGTCCGTGGTGATCTGCGAGCAGGTAGGCGACCCGGCCACCAGCAAGGGGCCGGTAGAACGCCAGGTGGTGCGCATTATCACCCCCGGCACCATCAGTGATGAGGCGCTGCTTGATGAGCGGCGCGATAACCTGCTGGCCGCCGTACTGGGCGATGAGCGTCTGTTCGGTTTGGCCGTGCTGGACATCACCAGTGGCCGCTTTAGCGTGCTGGAGATCAAAGGCTGGGAGAACCTGCTGGCCGAACTTGAGCGCCTCAATCCGGTTGAGCTGCTGATCCCCGATGATTGGCCACAAAACCTGCCCGCCGAAAAGCGCCGGGGCGCAAAACGCCGTGCGCCGTGGGATTTCGAACGCGACACCGCGCACAAAAGCCTCTGCCAACAATTCGCCACCCAGGACCTCAAGGGCTTTGGTTGTGAAAACCTGACGCTGGCCATCGGCGCAGCGGGCTGTCTGCTGGCGTACGCCAAGGAAACTCAACGCACTGCCCTGCCGCACCTGCGCAGCCTGCGTCATGAGCGCCTGGACGATACAGTGATTCTCGACGGCGCCAGCCGGCGCAATCTTGAGCTAGATATCAACTTGGCCGGCGGGCGTGAAAACACCCTGCAGTCGGTCGTTGACCGCTGCCAGACCGCCATGGGCAGCCGCCTGCTGAGCCGCTGGCTAAACCGCCCGCTGCGCGACCAATCCATTCTCGAAGCGCGGCAGGAGTCGATCGCCTGCTTGCTGGAGCGCTATCGCTTCGAAACCCTGCAGCCGCAGCTCAAAGAAATCGGTGATCTAGAGCGTATTCTGGCGCGAATCGGCCTACGCAACGCCCGTCCACGTGACCTGGCGCGCCTGCGTGATGCCCTGGCCGCGTTACCGACCCTGCAAATGGCCATGGCCAATCTAGAAGCGCCTCATTTGACCAGTCTGGCGACGAGCGTCAGCACCTACCCGGAACTGGCCGAGCTGCTGGCAAAAGCGATTATCGACAATCCGCCGGCGGTGATTCGCGATGGCGGCGTGCTGAAAACCGGCTACGACGCCGAACTGGACGAATTGCAGTCGCTCAGCGAAAACGCCGGCCAGTACCTGATGGACCTGGAAACCCGCGAAAAAGCCCGCACCGGGTTGGCCAACCTCAAGGTCGGCTACAACCGTGTACACGGCTATTTTATCGAGCTACCGAGCAAACAGGCTGAATCTGCTCCGGCAGACTATATCCGCCGCCAGACCCTGAAAGGCGCTGAGCGCTTTATCACCCCCGAACTCAAAGAGTTCGAGGACAAAGCGCTATCGGCCAAGAGCCGCGCCCTGGCTCGCGAGAAATTACTCTACGACGAGTTGCTGGAGCGCCTGATCAGCCACCTCGGCCCGCTACAGGACAGTGCTGCCGCTCTGGCCGAACTGGACGTACTGAGCAACCTGGCTGAGCGCGCGCTGAATCTGGATCTGAACCGCCCGCGCTTTGTCGATGAGCCGTGCATGCGCATCGATCAAGGTCGTCACCCGGTGGTTGAGCAAGTATTGACCACGCCGTTTGTGGCCAACGACCTGAGCCTGGACGATGACACGCGCATGCTGATCATCACCGGACCGAACATGGGTGGTAAATCCACCTACATGCGCCAGACCGCACTGATCGTTTTGCTTGCGCACATCGGCAGCTTCGTCCCGGCAAAAAGCTGCGAGCTATCGCTGGTTGACCGTATCTTTACCCGTATCGGTTCGAGCGATGACCTGGCCGGTGGCCGCTCGACTTTTATGGTGGAAATGAGCGAAACCGCCAATATTCTGCATAACGCTACAGAGCGCAGCCTGGTATTGATGGACGAAGTCGGCCGCGGCACCAGCACCTTCGACGGCCTATCACTGGCCTGGGCGGCAGCTGAACAGCTGGCCAAGCTGCGCGCTTACACCCTGTTTGCCACCCATTACTTTGAACTAACCGTGCTGCCGGAAAGCCAGCCCATCGTGGCTAACGTGCACCTCAACGCCACCGAGCATAATGAGCGCATCGTATTCCTCCACCATGTACTGCCTGGCCCAGCCAGTCAGAGCTACGGCTTGGCCGTGGCACAACTGGCGGGCGTACCGAATGAGGTCATCCTGCGCGCCCGCGAGCATCTGGCACGCTTGGAAACCACTAGTCTGCCGCATGAGTTACCCGCCACACAGCCAGGTCAGACTGCGGCACCGTTGCAGAGTGATATGTTCGCCAGCCTGCCGCATCCACTGCAGGAAGAATTGCGCAAGATCAATCCCGATGATCTGACTCCGCGCAAAGCGCTGGAACTGTTATATACATGGAAGACACGCTTCTAACGCTATTGCGCGCGAACTGTTAGAATCGCGCGCATTTTTACGACTGCCCGACTTAAAGCCTGAGCCGTGGCCACCACCCCCTAGCCGCTAAAGCCCGCATAGAACGGGGCAGGCTGGCGCCCGAGGAGAGAATCAGACATGACCTTCGTCGTTACCGACAACTGCGTCAAATGCAAATACACCGACTGCGTAGAAGTCTGCCCGGTGGACTGCTTCTACGAAGGCCCGAACTTCCTGGTGATTCACCCGGATGAGTGCATCGACTGCGCACTGTGTGAGCCTGAGTGCCCCGCACAAGCGATTTTCTCTGAAGATGAAGTGCCGGAAGATCAGCAGGAGTACATCGAGCTGAACGCCGATCTGGCGGAAATCTGGCCGAATATCACCGAGAAGAAAGAGTCCCTGCCGGACGCCGAAGAGTGGGATGGCGTGAAGGACAAGCTGCAATACCTAGAGCGCTAGTACAGGCTCCTCGATTGCACAAAAACCCGCCTTGCGCGGGTTTTTACTTTTCTACAGGCAAAAAAAGGGGCGGTATTAACCGCCCACTCTTTTGTCCCTAGTCCCTGTATTTCCCAGCCCATCATCCTGATGAATCGCGCCTTGCGATGTCCTGATTGCCATCCTGACAACCTGTGCTTATCCGTCTGCGCAGGTGTAATACTAGCGATCTTTACCGAGCTAACAAGCGCCTGAAATGTAGCCGGCATCACCTGAACCTGCCAAATAAAAATATATAACTTATATAAATCATATAGTTATATTTTTAACAGGCATCTGACCGACCAAGCCACGCACCAAACGCTTACGCAACCTGTAAGCAATGGCTTACAGATTCTCTCGTATAAGTGATCAAGAACACCATCCAGTACGGCGCAAATACACCGTAACTTGATGACTGCCCAGGATAGCGGCTCATAAAAAACCCGGCAGAAGCCGGGTTGGATGTTCGTCATCACGCTCACTGGAACAATGAGTCACTCGACAGGCCGTTCTTTTCCAAGATCTCGCGCAAGCGCTTAAGGGCTTCGACCTGAATCTGCCGAACGCGCTCGCGGGTCAAGCCGATCTCCTGCCCCACCTCCTCCAGCGTACAGCTTTCATGACCACGCAGACCGAAGCGGCGAATCACCACTTCACGCTGCTTATCGGTCAGATCCGAGAGCCATTGATCGATGCTCTGTGAGAGGTCTTCAACCTGCAATAACTCGCAAGGGTCGGTCGGACGATCATCCGTTAGGGTATCGAGTAGGGTTTTGTCCGAATCCTGGCCCAGCGACACATCCACCGAGGACACACGCTCGTTCAAGCCGAGCATGCGTTTGACTTCACCCACCGGCTTCTCCAGTAGGCTGGCAATTTCTTCTGCAGAAGGCTCGTGATCGAGTTTTTGGGTCAGTTCACGCGCAGCTCGCAGGTATACGTTGAGCTCTTTAACCACATGAATGGGTAACCGAATAGTACGGGTTTGATTCATGATCGCCCGCTCGATGGTCTGGCGGATCCACCAGGTGGCATAGGTCGAAAAACGGAAACCGCGCTCTGGATCGAATTTCTCTACCGCGCGGATCAGACCGAGGTTGCCCTCTTCAATAAGGTCCAACAGGGACAGGCCACGGTTAACGTAACGGCGAGCAATCTTCACCACCAGGCGCAGGTTACTTTCGATCATGCGCTTGCGACCCGCGGGGTCGCCCTTCTGCGCCAAGCGCGCAAAGAACACTTCTTCTTCGGGCGTCAGCAGAGGCGAGAAGCCAATTTCGTTGAGGTACAGCTGAGTGGCGTCGAGCGCGCGGGTGTAATCAATATATTTGTGCTGTTTGCTGCTGGCGGTGGACGCCTTAGCGGTGCTGCGGGAAAGTGGCGCTAGCGCCTCGTTTGAGTCGTCGTCAAGGACAATAGCCGGCTCCATAAGGAGCACTTCATCATCAACATCAAACTCCGGCGCTTCTTTTTTATTGAGAGCCATTTTTGTTATTCCTTGCTGAGTTCGACAGCAAGCCCTAGCGCACCAACTCCCTGGTTGCACCGGGCCCGTCCTCCTACGAGTGGGGACAGGCTAGCGCAAGGTCAACGTTTAGGCAGATATTGCAGCGGATCTACAGGTTTACCTTGGCGGCGCACTTCAAAGTGAAGTTTGACCCGGTCGGTTCCTGTGGAACCCATTTCGGCAATTTTCTGCCCGGCCTTGACCTGTTGCCCCTCCTGCACCAACAGCCTGCGGTTATGACCGTAGGCGCTTACATAGGTATCGCTATGTTTGATGATTATCAACTCGCCGTAGCCCCGTAAACCACTCCCGGCGTAGACCACTGAACCATCAGACGCGGCCAAAACAGGCTGGCCTAATTCACCACCTATATCAATGCCTTTATTCAAACTGCCGTTTGAGGAAAAACGTCCGATAACCGCACCATTCGATGGCCACAACCAACCCGATGCAGAGCGCTGCGTAGGCGGTAACGCACTGATGCTTGGCGCAGTCTTGACCGGGGCTGGCGCCTGGATTAGCGCAGGGTTGCTGCTAATCGGCGTGCTCGGCCGGCGGGCCGGCGCCACAACCACGGGCGTACTGGCCACCACTGGCGGGCGACTGGCAGGCTGCCCGTCAAAGCGAATAATCTGGCCAACTCGAATCAAATACGGCTGCGCAATAGCATTACGCGCGGCCAGCGCCCTCCAGTCCCAGCCAAAACGGAAGGCAATGGAATACAGCGTATCGCCGCGCTTCACCTGGTATTGACCACTGCGAACCGGCTGACGCTGCGGAGCCTGACTGGCTGTACGGTCAACCACTTTGACGCCACCGGGTGGCGGACTCGCACAGGCACTCAAAAGCACGCCCAGGACAAGGCCACTCAACAGGTGACGAGCACTGCTGGCGCGAATCGGCAATTGAATGGCTGTGAAACTCACCTGCATCTCCCTCGGGTAAAACTGACTGCATTTAACAGGCGAGCATTGTGCCGCAATTATGGGTTATCGCCAGCGCTTTGCGGGCTGCGCCCGGCCAACCACTCCAGCGCCAGCACCAGCATGATGCCGGCAATAGCCAAGGTAATGGCTAGAAGAAGCTGCGGGTCCTGCCCGCTAATTTCAGCGAAGCGCTCAGGCCAGAGGTTCGTTTGCAGCAGCGGCACCTGCTCGCCATGGCTGTCGGTGCGCCACGTCAGGGTTTCCTTCCAGGGCCAGATTTTGTTCAGTGAACCGACCATCAGCCCGGTGAGAAAAGCCAGAGTCAGGTCGCGCCAGCGAGTCAGAAGCCAGCGCAGAATACCGGCAAAGCTGACAATACCGACCAGACAACCACTGGCAAAAATCAGTAATACGGTGACATCCAGCCCTTTCACCGCCGTCAGCACAAAGCTGTACAAGCCCAGCAGAACCAGAATAAAACTGCCGGAAACGCCCGGCAGAATCATTGCGCAAATAGCGATAGCGCCAGCAAAAAACAGACTCAGCGGGTCACTCCCCAACTGCAGCGGCGACGCCACGGTAATCCAGTAGGCGAATGCCGCCCCCAACGCCAGACTGACAATCCGCGTCCAGTTCCAGTGCTGAATCTCGCGTACGACCAGATGAGTGGAAACCAAAATCAAGCCAAAGAAAAACGACCACACGGGGATCGGCTGCTCGACCAACAGGTAGGTAATCAACCGCGCAAGACTCAGCACGCTGGTCATGACGCCCAGCAGCAACACCAACAGAAAGGTCGCATTGGCGGTTTTCCAGGCCTCAACAATGCGCCCGCGCAGCAACAGGCCGAGCGCCACCGGTATGCTCGAAATCGAGCGCAGCAACTCGTCATAAATACCGGTAATAAAGGCTACGGTGCCGCCTGAAACACCGGGCACTACGTCGGCCGCGCCCATGGCAATGCCTTTGGCGTAAAGCAGGAAATACTTCTTCATGGGTCCATCCGCGAACAATCTAAGTCAGGCCAGGGGCCCGTTAAGCAAAGGCACAAAACGCACAGCATCGAGTACGTGTCGCGAGAAGCCGTCTTCTTCACGGATGATGATCATGAGTTCCTGCTCATCACCTGCACCAACTGGAATGACCAAGCGTCCGCCCGGAGCCAGCTGATCGAGCAAGGCTTGCGGCACATTGGCCGCCGCCGCCGTGACGATGATGCCGTTGTAAGGCCCGAGGGCATTCCAACCTTCCCAGCCGTCCCCCCAGCGAAACACCACGTTGCGTAGGTTTAGCTGAAGCAGACGCTCCTTGGCCTTGTCCTGCAGATTCTGGATACGCTCGACACTGAACACCCGCTCGACCAGCTGAGCCAGAATCGCCGTCTGGTAGCCCGAACCCGTGCCGATTTCCAGCACCTTGTCCAAAGGGCCTGCGGCCAGCAGTAGCTCACTCATGCGTGCAACCATATACGGCTGCGAAATGGTCTGATTGCTGCCAATCGGCAGCGCCGTGTCCTCATACGCGCGATGCGCCAGGGCTTCATCTACAAACAGGTGACGCGGTGTGCGGCGAATAGCCTCCAGCACATGGGCGTTGGACAACCCCTCCTCGTAAAGACGCTGAATAAGGCGCTCGCGGGTGCGCTGCGAGGTCATGCCAATACCGCGGTGCAAGTCATCCTGTTCACGGAAGATCACAACAGCCCCTCCAACCAGGGTTGCAGGCTGCTGAACCCTTCTTGAAACGTACGATCCAGCTGTAACGGCGTGACCGAGACGTAGCCCTGCATCACCGCATGGAAATCCGTGCCAGGGCCACCGTCTTCAGCGTCACCGGCCACCGAAATCCAGTAGCCCTCTTTACCACGCGGGTTGACCACCTTAACCGGCGCAGCAGCCCGCGCACGGTGCCCCAGACGCGTCAGCTGGATACCACGGATGTGCTCCAGCGGCAGGTTGGGGATATTCACGTTAAGCACAGTGCGCGGCGGCAGGTCGAGCTGCTCGTGCGCCTCAACCAACTTGCGGGCGAAATACGCAGCCGTCGGCAGGTTATCCGGCAAACGTGAGAGCAAAGAAAAGGCAAACGCCGGACGCGCCAGGAAGCGCCCCTCCAGGGCAGCCGCTACCGTGCCGGAATACAGCACGTCATCGCCCAGATTAGCCCCTAGGTTGATACCCGACACCACCAGATCCGCCACATGCGGCAGCAAGCCATTAAGGCCCAGGTGCACGCAATCGGTGGGGGTACCGTTAAGGCTGATGTAGCCGTTGGGCAAGGTCGTCGGATGCAAAGGACGATCAAGGGTCAGCGAGCTGCTGGCACCGCTTTTGTCCTGATCGGGAGCAATCACTGCGCACTCGGCGTAGTCCGCTAACGCTGCATGCAGCGCAGACAGGCCTGGCGCAGCAACGCCATCATCATTGGAAATCAGAATACGCATGGGTTGTCCGTCTGCCCTGCAGGCAACAGATCGACAAGCTCGCGCACCAAGACGGTGGCGAAGCATCCAGCCGGCAGGACGAATTCCAGTTGCAAAATGTCAGGCTCGGGATAATGCCACGACAGGCCGCCAATGGGGAGGCGCAGGATACGCCGCTCATGAGTCATGCCCGCTTCTGCCAACCAGTCGACCAACACAGCCTCGCGCGCTGCCAAGTGCAGCTCCAGTGCCTGGGCACTTCCTTCAGCCGCCGAAACACCGGCACCCCACAAAGGCCCGGTAGGGTGAAGATCAAGTATGGCCAAGCGTGGGTCGGCGCACTCAGCCTCACCGGCAGGGAAAAAACTGCGACTGTCGGTGAAGGCCAGTAAATCACCCAGCAATGCCTGATTCCAAGTACCGGCTTTGACCCGCTCAGCCAACACTTGATTGAACAGATAACCGCGCGCCGCCGAGAGTACCCGCGAGCGCACATTGCGCTTCTCCGGCAGGCTTTTACCCTGCGCAAAATGCCGGGCATGGGCAACATTACCGCCCTCATGACCGAAGCGCTGCAGACCGTAATAGTTGGGCACGCCTTGAGCGGCGATCTGAGTCAGGCGCTGATCCAGCGCTTCGCGGTCCGCAGCCAGCTGCGTCAAGCGCAGGGTAAAACCATTGGCCGCATGGGCACCGCGTTGCAGTTTGCGAGTATGGCGTATCTGCTTGAGGATGCTCAGGCTGGCATCTTCGGCAGCGCTCAGGTCGGGATTGGCCTTGCCCGGCAGGTGCAGGCTGAACCACTGTCGGGTCAGGGCCTGACGATCCTTGAGACCGGCATAGCTGATCAGTTTCAGCGGCACACCAGCGGCGCGGGCGATGCGTTTGGCGGCTTCCTCGGTGTTCAGCTCGCGCTTTTCGACCCACAGCCACAGGTGCTCACCCTCGCCGGCCAGCGGGATATCCAGCACCTCATCGACCTGAAAGTCTTCCGCCACGGCCTTGAGTACTGCCATGCCGCAGGGCTCACCATGGGCGCGCGGGCCCAGCAATTGAAGTTCGTTCATCGGGTGACCAACAGCGCGACCGCATGCACCGCAATGCCTTCTTCACGCCCGGTAAAACCCAGCTTCTCGGTCGTGGTGGCTTTGACGTTGACCTGATCCAGGCTCACCTGCAGGTCTTCGGCAATGCGTGCGCGCATGGTTTCGATATGTGGAGCCATCTTCGGCGCTTGAGCGACGATGGTGGCGTCGACATTGCCGACCTGCCAGCCCTTGGCGTGAATCAGCCCGAGCACATGGCGCAGCAAGGCGCGACTATCTGCCCCCTTGAAGGTCGGGTCAGTGTCGGGGAAGTGTTTGCCGATATCGCCCAGCGCCGCCGCGCCAAGCAAGGCATCACTCAACGCGTGCAGCAGCACGTCGCCGTCGGAATGGGCCAACAGGCCAAACTGATGGGGGATTTGCACGCCACCCAGGGTAATAAAAGAACCCTCGGTAAAGCGGTGCACGTCGTAGCCGTGGCCAATACGCATAAAGAACAACGCCCTGAAAAAGTCAGGGCGTGATTCTAACTGAAAGCAGCAGGCAGAAGCCGGCTTGCTGGCGAAGCACCTTACTCGCCAGCGGGATCTCAGCCCAACAGCGCCTTGGCGTGATGACGCAGATGGTCATCAATAAAGCTGGCGATAAAGTAGTAGCTGTGGTCGTAACCGGGCTGCAAACGCAGGGTTAACGGATGCCCTGCCGCTTGCGCCGCGGCCTTGAGGGCATCCGGCTTGAGCTGGTTTTCCAGAAAATCATCGCGATCACCCTGATCAACCAGAATCGGTAGCTTTTCCGTGGCCTCGGCCAGCAAAGCGCAGGCATCCCATTCACGCCAACGCGAACGCTCATCACCCAGGTAGCGCGAGAATGCCTTCTCACCCCAAGGACAGTTGCTCGGGTTGCTGATCGGCGCAAAGGCCGACAGCGACTGATAACGTCCCGGGTTACGCAGAGCGCACACCAATGCGCCATGCCCGCCCATGGAGTGACCGCTAATGCCGCGTTTATCGGATACCGGGAAGTTGGCTTCGATCAGCGCTGGCAGCTCCTGCACCACATAGTCGTACATGCGGTAATGCCGCGCCCAAGGCTCTTGGGTGGCGTTCAGGTAGAACCCCGCACCCGAACCAAAGTCCCAAGCCTTATCCGGATCATCCGGCACATCCGCGCCGCGCGGGCTGGTGTCCGGCGCTACGATGATCATCCCCAGCTCGGCCGCCAGCTTGTGCGCACCGGCCTTCTGCATAAAGTTCTCATCGGTGCAGGTCAACCCGCTCAGCCAATACAGCACCGGCAGCTTGCAGCCCTGCTCGGCCTGCGGCGGCAGGTACACGGCAAACACCATGTCGCAGCCCAGCACCGCCGAACGATGGCGATAGCGTTTATGCCAGCCGCCGGCACTCTTCTGGCAGGAAATATTTTCCAAGGTCATAGGGCCTCCATTGGGCGGCAGTGAAAGCCGCCCAGCGCAATCAGAAGTGGATAACGGTGCGGATGCTCTTGCCTTCATGCATCAGGTCAAAGGCCTTGTTGATGTCTTCCAGCGGCATGTTGTGGGTAATAAAGGTATCCAGCGGGATTTCGCCCTTCTGCGCCTTTTCCACATAGCTCGGCAGCTCGGTACGGCCTTTGACGCCGCCGAACGCCGAACCGCGCCAGACGCGCCCGGTCACCAACTGGAACGGTCGGGTGCTGATTTCCTGGCCGGCACCGGCCACGCCGATAATCACCGACTCGCCCCAGCCCTTGTGCGCGCATTCCAGCGCCGCGCGCATCAGCTGCACATTGCCCACGCACTCAAAGGAGTAATCCACGCCGCCGTCGGTCATCTCGACGATGACTTCCTGAATCGGCTTGGCGAAATCCTTGGGGTTAACGAAATCGGTCGCACCCAGTTCACGGGCCACCTCGAACTTGGCCGGGTTGATATCGATGGCGATGATCCGCGAGGCCTTGGCCATCTTCGCGCCGATAATTGCTGCTAGGCCGATACCACCCAGGCCGAAGATCGCCACGGTAGCCCCCTCTTCCACCTTGGCGGTGTTGAGTACGGCGCCGATGCCGGTGGTCACGCCGCAGCCGAGCAGGCAGACCTTCTCCAGCGGTGCGTCCTTGGGGATCACCGCCAGGGAGACTTCCGGCAGCACGGTGTATTCGGAGAAGGTCGAGCAGCCCATGTAGTGGTAGATCGGCTCGCCGTTGTAGCTGAAACGGCTGGTGCCATCCGGCATCAGGCCCTTGCCCTGGGTGGCGCGTACCGAGCTGCACAGGTTGGTTTTGCCGGATTTACAAAATTTGCAGGCGCGGCATTCGGCGGTGTACAGCGGAATCACATGGTCGCCGACCTGCACCGAGGTCACGCCCTCGCCGATCGCCTCGACAATGCCGCCGCCTTCATGGCCGAGAATCGCCGGGAACACCCCTTCGGAATCTTCACCCGACAGGGTGTAAGCATCGGTGTGGCACACGCCGGTGGCGACAATGCGCACCAGCACTTCCCCGGCCTTGGGCGGTGCGACGTCGACTTCGACGATTTGCAGCGGCTGATTGGGGGCAAAGGCTACGGCAGCACGGGACTTGATCATGATCGCTCTCCAGCGGATTCAACGGTGGCGAGAGTGTAGATCAGTGCTGCAAAGAGAATAATCCGCCAAAAAACAAAATATTCTTGCTATACAGGGACAATCAAACCGCACCAAGGACACTCGCCATGAATCGCTGGGAAGGCCTCGATGAATTTGTCGCCGTAGCCGAGTGCGGTCAGTTCACCGCCGCCGCCGAACGCCTGAGCCTGTCGTCATCCCAGGTCAGCCGACAGATCGCCCGCCTGGAAGAGCGCCTACAAACCCGCCTGTTCTACCGCAGCACCCGCCGTGTGGCGCTGACCGAGGCCGGGCAGACGTTCTTGCAGCATTGCCAGCGCCTGCAGGATGCCCGCGAAGAAGCCCTGCGCGCCGTCGGCGATTTAGGCAGCGAACCCAAAGGCCTGCTGCGCATGACCTGCGCAGTAGCCTATGGCGAACGCTTTATCGTGCCGCTGGTCACCGAATTTATGATCCAGCATCCGCAGTTGCGGGTGGATATCGAGCTGACGAACCGCACCCTCGACCTGCTGCACGACGGCCTGGACCTGGCTATCCGTCTGGGGCGCTTACAGGATTCGCGCCTGGTGGCTACGAGGCTGGCGTCGCGACAACTGTACCTGTGCGCGGCGCCCGACTATCTGCAGCGCTATGGCCGGCCACACTCGCTGTCCGAGCTGAGCCAACATAATTGCCTAATCGGCAGTTCGGATATGTGGAGCTTTCAGACCAACGACCGGGATATCAGCATGCGGGTACAGGGCAACTGGCGCTGCAACAGCGGCCAGGCGGTGCTGGAAGCGGCGTTGCGCGGGGTGGGCTTGTGCCAACTGCCGGATTACTACGTGCTGGAGCATCTGCGCAACGGCGCACTGGTTTCACTGCTGGATAACCAGCAACCGCCGGACACCGCCGTATGGGCGATCTACCCCCAGCAACGGCACCTGTCGCCCAAAGTGCGGCGATTGGTGGACGTTCTTAAGCAGGGGCTCGGCGAGCGCCGCGAATACCGCAAGGACTGAGCTAGCAGCGCCCTTGCCAGAGCAGACTGAGGCCCTGCAGGTCTTCCGGGCGGGTGACTTTGAGGTTATCTGCACGGCCTTCAATCAGCCGCGGCGCCTGCCCCGCCCACTCCATAGCAGAGGCTTCATCGGTAATTGCCACACCGGCAATC
>Ga0180008_1001395_pt1 | contig 15371 bp, 14 predicted proteins | sample MM_PW_MetaG_FD_121121 | JGI IMG/M metagenome (GOLD analysis project Ga0180008, IMG submission 121121) | Groundwater microbial communities from the Aspo Hard Rock Laboratory (HRL) deep subsurface site, Sweden - MM_PW_MetaG | ecosystem: Environmental > Aquatic > Deep subsurface > Groundwater...
GGATAAACGTAACTTCTATTATTTCCAGATGCTGAAATCCTTAGCCGACCATTATGGTTTTGAGCTGGAAGTGCCTTTTGCCAGCCTGACCAAACAGCATCAACAAGTGATTTTAAACGGCACTGGCAAAACCGACATTGAGTTTAAATACCTGAACGACCGTGGCGATATCATCAAACGTAAACATCCGTTTGAAGGTATTTTGCCGAATATGGAGCGGCGTTATCACGAAACCGAGTCCAATGCGGTACGGGAAGAACTGGCCAAGTATTTAGCTTCGCAGTCTTGCCCAACTTGTAACGGCTCACGTTTACGTGAAGAAGCCCGTCATGTCTTTATTGGCAAAACTACGTTGCCGGAAGTGGTCGAACTGTCGATAGGTGACTGTTTAGAGTTTTTCCGTCAGTTGACCTTAATGGGTCAGAAAGCTCAGATCGCCGAAAAAATTCTGAAGGAAATTCAGGACCGTCTGATGTTTTTAGTTAACGTTGGCCTGAATTACCTGAACCTGTCCCGCAGCGCCGAAACCTTATCAGGTGGCGAAGCACAACGTATTCGTTTAGCCAGCCAGATTGGCGCAGGTTTAGTAGGTGTGATGTATGTGCTGGACGAACCCTCTATTGGTTTGCACCAACGCGACAACGACAGATTATTAGGCACTCTAACGCATTTACGCGACCTGGGTAACACCGTCATAGTCGTAGAACACGACGAAGACGCAGTGCGCGCCGCCGACCATATTATCGACATTGGCCCAGGTGCCGGTGTGCATGGTGGTTATATTGTGGCGCAAGGCAGCCTTGAAGATATTAAAAATACACCAGAGTCGTTAACAGGCCAGTATTTATCCGGCGTGCGTAAAATTGCAGTGCCTTCTATCCGCCATGAAGGCAAAAAAGGCAAAGAATTGCGGGTGTTAGGCGCAACAGGCAACAACCTGAAAAACGTCGATCTGGAAATTCCTTTTGGCGTCATGACCTGTATCACAGGGGTATCGGGTTCTGGTAAATCTACCTTAATTAACGACACTTTATTCCGTGTCGCTCACCGTGTATTGAACAAAGGCGAAGGCGACGAACCTGCGGCGCACAAAGCTATTGAAGGCATGGAACATTTTGATAAATGTGTCGATATAGACCAAAGCCCTATAGGCCGCACACCACGTTCTAACCCAGCAACCTACACAGGAATTTTCACTGCAGTACGGGATTTATTCGCCGGTACTCAGGAATCCCGTTCTCGTGGTTATCAGGTGGGTCGTTTTAGCTTTAACGTCAAAGGCGGCCGCTGTGAAGCCTGTCAGGGCGATGGCATGATCAAGGTTGAAATGCACTTCCTGCCGGATGTGTACGTGCCATGTGACGTCTGTAAAGGCAAACGCTACAACCGCGAAACGCTGGAAGTAAAATACAAAGGCAAAAACATTCACGAAGTGCTGGAAATGACAGTGGAAGACGCTCACGAGTTTTTCGAAAGCATCCCAGCCATAGCCCGCAAATTACGCACCCTGATGGACGTAGGTTTAACCTATATCCGCCTCGGTCAGTCGGCGACTACCTTGTCGGGTGGAGAAGCTCAGCGGGTGAAACTGGCGCGTGAACTGAGTAAACGCGACACAGGCAAAACCCTGTATATCCTCGACGAGCCGACCACAGGCCTGCACTTCTTTGATATTCAGCAACTGCTGAACGTACTGCATAAACTGCGTGACGCCGGCAACACAATAGTGGTGATTGAACACAACCTCGATGTGATCAAAACCGCAGACTGGGTGGTCGATTTAGGCCCTGAAGGCGGCAGCGGCGGTGGTGAAATCTTGATCGCAGGCACACCAGAACAAGTGGCCGCTTATGAAAAATCCTACACAGGGCATTATTTGAAGCCGTTATTGGGGATGTAAGCTCCAACTACTGCCCAGCATCTGAAACGCCCGCCTTCACAATGCGGGCGTTTTTTATTCCTCTGCCACCATAAAAACAACGAAAATGGTGTTATTGCATTTAACAACACAATCGTTGTACTATGCTTTTACAATGTTTTCGTTGTGAGTTGAATCCTGTGGACTACCAAGTACAAACCATTCAGCAATTAAGGCAGTACATCATAGGCCTGCGTAAAAGTGCAGGTTTAACGCAAAAAGCCGCAGGGGAACTGCTGGGTTTAACTCAGCAAGGTTATCAACGACTGGAAGCTTCCCCCGAAATCGTCAGCGTTGAGAGAATGATGAAAATTCTTCAGACCTTTAATGCGTCTCTGGTTGTCCGGGAAAATAAAAAGCCAGAATCAAAATCACAAATCAGAGAACAATCAGGTTCTGGAAACCTATACAAGCCAAATCCTTGGACAAGTAAAACTGCAGATACAGATCTTCAATCACCCAACCCGCCCTCAAAGGAAAAAACTCCCATCCTGATCAAAACGCCTACCGGCAAAAAGGGAGAGTGGTAAATGGCCAAAAAACAGATTTCAGACTTAGGCGTGTGGATGAATGGTGAACTGGTCGGGCACTGGCATCCCGCTAAGAACTCTTTTCAATACGACGAAAGCTGGTATGAAAATGAATTTGCCAGAGCACTGTCATTATCCCTGCCAATGTCACCTGGAAATCCTGTATTAAAAGGAGATAAGGTTCTTAATTATTTCGATAATTTGCTCCCTGATGCAGACATCATCCGCAGGCGGTTAGCTACAAAATTTCAAGCAACCGGAACCACAGCACCTGAACTTCTGGCTGCCGTTGGGCGTGATTGCGTGGGTGCTATCCAGTTGCTTTCTGAAGATGAAACATCTGCTGGGTTACCAGCCATTGAAGGTCTACCGCTCGATGACGAAGATATAGCTCAAATATTAAGAAATACCACGTCTTCAACAGCAATGAACATACATCAGACCGGTGGCGAACTTCGTTTGTCGATAGCTGGTGCACAGGAAAAAAACGCACTCCTGCACTTTGATAATCAGTGGTGGTTACCAACAGGCTCAACACCAACAACCCGGATCCTTAAGCTGCCTCTTGGTCTGGTCGGAAATATGCGAGCGGACATGTCATCTTCTGTAGAAAATGAGTGGCTGTGCTCTCGTATTGTTAACGCCTATGGCATTCCGGTGGCACAGTGTTTCCCGATGGTTTTCGGCAAGAAAAATGGCGGAGTAAAAGCCTTGGTTGTTGAGCGCTTTGATCGCATCTATTCAAAACAAGCGGGAACTCTTATTCGCCTGCCGCAAGAAGATATGTGCCAAGCCTTGGGAGTGAACTCATTGTTAAAGTATCAAGCGGATGGCGGACCTTCTGCTCTGCAAATCATGAATCTTTTAAGGGCTGGAGCAAACTCAGCAGAGGATTGTCGGATTTTTTTCAAAACACTGGTTATTTTTTGGATCATGGCAGCAACAGATGGCCATGCAAAAAACTTTTCAATACAACATCTGAAAGGCGGAAATTATTCGTTAGCTCCCCTTTACGACATCTTGTCAGCTCATCCCATTATTGGCAGAAAAGCAGACCAAATGGCTAAACAGGAAGCTAAATTAGCCATGGCTGTGGTGTCACAGAACAACCATTACCACATATTTCAAATTGTGCTGCGCCATTGGATCACCTTTGGTAAGTATCTTGGATTAACACAGGATCAAAGCTGCGAGATACTACAGGAAGTTTACCATCAGACACCTCGGGCAATTGAACAGGCAAAAGACGATATTCATAACCAACTGAATGGCCTGTTTCCAGCCCCAGTAGCCTCAAGTATTTTTGCAGGTATGGAACTACTGAACAAAAAGCTGGCTCCGCTAGCCTAGCTATTATTGAGTATGCAGTATTCCTAAACACTGAATGGACTGGGTTGAATCAGTTTAAATAAATGAAAAAAATTACACCCAAGGTATGGACTTTAAAGAGCTTACAAACTGAGCCGCGCATTATTCTGCCCTAGCACTTCCTCTCAAAAATTGTTTCTCTGTGCATCGCCAAAAACGCGGCCTGTGGACTGGACTTGTCTGGTAAAAAAATACTTTTGCCATGAAAGCTTTTTATAGACGAATCAAAGAAATGGTCATTGTTATGATTGATTTTACTCGACACCACAACATGATAACTTTCATCAATAGTTAGCAGCCCCAAATCAAAAGCTTTATCATGCAAAGCCGACAAAGCTAAACCATTGGTTGGATTTAAACGATTCTGAGGATCTTCGCTCCAAGGCACTATATGACTAGCTATCAGTAATTTAGGCACAGCTAAACCACTGATACAGCAACGGTTATTGTAGGCACTTAATACCGCAGATCTAAAATACGACTGACCGATACGAACCTTAGTTATTACCTCTTTCGTCATACCTTGATAACTAACAAGTGGCTCTTCACGCACATCTGGCATGGCCTCTTGCAATGGCTCTCCTAAGGTGGAGATTGCAGCATTCATCTGCTCAGAAAAAGCTAACCAGTCAGTTTTCATTTCTAGCCACATAGCCCGATCTGCGGCGGAAACACTTGTTAAACCTGAACGGCCAGACGAAGTAATTACAGGGTCTAGACTGGCGAGATTAGACAACTTCATCGCTAGCGCAGAAGGCGTTCGCCTAATCAAATTAGCAAAGTAAATCACTGTAGAATTGCGATGGTCAAACTGACCAAAACGCAACCTAAAATACAGATCAAAAGCAACCAACAGCTGTTGCCGATCCCAGAGTTTTGACTTTACCAAGCTACAGGTCCTTTGTTTGGATGTTCCAATGAAAGTTACTTTGCCAGGTTCAGTTCGCTTTTCATAACAAATCTTAGAGCGACCTTTCACACAACCCGAATGATTTTGTAGTTAATCCACTCCAATCTGGGTTAAATGCTGTTCTATATGCAGTTGGTGGGCGGCCATAAAGTCATTGTGGTTTAGGGTGCCATAGGCGAAATGGGGTTGCAGTGTGGTGCTGGTATGGAATAACTGCAGCGCATTGATCAGTTGTTCGAGGGCGGTATCCACTGGCAAGTTGGCATCCAACTCCAGCATGCCCGGAATAGCCTGATCCAACGGATGGTGCATGGCGCCTGCGGTTTTAAATACCTTCAGCGCCAATGGCCCTACTGTGTGAGTAAACCAGGCCGCTTTATGTTCAGGATAACCTGTAACCGATCCCATCACACTTTGCGCCAGATGCTGAAATACCATAGTCGGGCTCCAACTGCCGCTGCTGTGTAGCTGTAGGCCTTTAAAGGAGTTCAGCTTTGCCAGTAACAGATCGGGTTCTGGCGTAAAGCGGCGGCTGGCCAGCTCAATACCTGTCACTGCAACTAGCGGTACTGCGGCAAGGCTGACTAAAAAATGTCGTCTGTTCATGGTTTCCCCTGCATTCGTTGCGTTACCAAGCCACTGATCAACTGCGCGGTAAATTTAATTTTCTCATTACTCAGCTGACGGTAATCAAAATAAGGCGTGACCAGTACTTTATTAGTTGGGTCTATCGCAAACTCTTCATTCAACCAATGCAGCTGACACCCTAAACCATGTTGGATCAGTTGCTTAGCATGCATGCGGCCAGCAATTAAATGAATAGTGTTATCGGCAGGGTTTAGCAACGGCGCATCAAATAACAGCGCTGTATCTGAAGATTTTTGCAGTAAAAATTGGTCACGATACTGCTGCCAGCTAGTGGCCTTAGTCGGGAAGGTAAATAGCTTTAGATCCAGAGCACATAGCAACTTGGCGTAGACATTAAACAGCTTGCGCCAGCCATTACCGCAGTACTGATAAATCAGGTCTATATCACCTGCTTGCATCGCTTCGCAGTCAAATAGCTGCTGGTACTGTGGCATTTTAGGTCGGTTTTCCACATAGACCCTAAAGCTGGCGTTTTGCTCCCCTAATCCAATCACTGTGTTGCCTCATTCGGTAAAAACTGCCGTTATGGTAACGGATTTTATCTGCTTTGCCTGCAGCTTCAGGGATGTAACTTATAGGCGGTTGGAGTCATGCCCAAAAACTCTTTAAAGTCGCGAATTAAATGCGACTGATCGGTATGACCCAAAGCATCTACCAGATCAGCAATCTCTACGGATTGCTGCTCCAACAGCAGCAAGGCCTGATGCAACCGATACTTGCGAATCAACCATTTCGGATTTACGCCTAAATACTGGCGGAAACAACGCTGAATGGCCTGCACCGAAACAGTGCTGCGTTCAGACAGCAACTCAACCTTAGTTATGTCTGATTGCTGTTTGATAAGACTAACCAGTTGCCGCACTCTGGCACCTTGCACAGATGGCGCAATAGCAAAGGGTTTAAAGCAGGATTGCAGTATGGTCACCTGTTGTTGATCTGAGTTTGCCGCTGACAACTCAGACAGCAGCCGACTGGTATCCATATTAAAAACCTGCTCTACCTCAAGCTGCTTATCGATAAAGTCAGCAGGTTTGAAATTCAATCGTTCAGCCAATGCGCCCAACGCAAACTTAACCCCAATAATCTGGCCTTTGCCTTGCATTTCATAGCTATAACTTTTGCTGACAGGCCCAAGCAGAGTGGCTTTACCATTGCTGATCACTAAGTGAAAATTAGGGTCTGGTAAATTTTGTTGGATATGAGCGGCTTTACCGCGCAAGTCCCAATCGACCAGCCAAAATTGTTCAATCAATTCAGTAAGGGCTGAATCAGGAAAATAGCGGCGCAGCTGATACAGCTCAGCGTTTTGGCGTTGGTGCAGCACCCCAGTGATTGGATTGTGATTGCTTTGCAAAACCCTACCCCACAGCAAACCGTCAGAATGACGTGTTTTTACAATACCTTAGATCAGCCGCATGATACTGTTAAATCAACACAATTAATCAGGCAAGGCAGAACAATTCATGCAATTGAAAGGCATATTTCAAATTACTAACTGGCAAGAATCGGTCACCCAATCTTTTGATCATGGAGCCAAACTCAGCAAAGCTCTGGTAAGCCAAAGCTACAGCGGCGATATCACCGGCAGCAGTGAACTGCACTACCAACTGAGCTACGAAAGCAGCGGAGATGCCCGTTTTAACGGCTTTGAATTTATTACCGGCAGTCTTGGTGATACGCCTTGTCAACTCACGCTGAAACACGATGGCACATTTGAAAAGGGCGTCGCCAAAAGCCAGTTTGTCATTATCAGTAGCATTACCCATGCTGAACTGCTGGGCCTGAGCGGCAGTTTTGTTTCAGGTGAAGCTGGGCAAGCGAGTTACCTTATTGAATAAGTCGGCCGTTAAAATAGCTAGCCAGCACACTCATCAGTATACCCAACAATAAATGCAGGGGCAGCCTGACGCTGCTGGCCTGCAATTTCGCAAAAACCTGCGCAAATATTACGAATTCTTTACCCAGACCCCTGCTTCTTTACAGCCTTTTTGCGCAGAGTTTTTTTATCATAAGGCTGTGTTGATAACCCGGATTTCTGTCATGTTTAGTCAGTTAAAACCTATCGCCATTTGCCAGCACGACGCCACTCAGGGCCCTGCTTATTTGCAGTCTTATCTGGATTTATGCCAGTTGCCTTATCAGATTTTTGCCATCAACAATGGTGAAGATCCGCCTTTAAGCAGCAAAGATTACAGCGCTGTAGTGCTGCTGGGTTCCAACGCCAGCGTCAACGACCCTTACCTCTGGATTAAGCAGGAAGAAGTGTTAGTGCAGGACGCTTTGGCGCGTCACCGCCCAATGTTAGGTCATTGTTTTGGTGGCCAATTGCTGGCTAAAGTATTAGGCGCTCAGGTTAGACCTAACGCTGTGCCACAAATAGGTTGGGATCCGGTGCGGGTAACGGCTTTTCCTGAAGCCAAAGCATGGCTGGGCGATCAACCCGAGCTGAACCTGTTTCACTGGCATTTTGAAACCTTCCAAATTCCACGAGGTGCAAAACGTTTGTTATATGGTCGTTATTGCCTGAACAAGGCCTTTGCATACGGCCCTCATCTTGGCTTGCAGTCGCATTTGGAAGTCACAGCCGAAAGCGTGAAAGCTTGGTGCAAACAGGACAAACAATCACTGCTGAATTTTCAGCATCTGAATTCAGTGCAAAGCGAAGAGGATATTTTGCAGAATCTACCTGCCAAAGTAGAGGCGCTACATAAAGCTGCCAACTTCACTTATCACAAATGGTTGCAGCAACTACCTGGTTACAAGCCTTGCCTGAATAGCGCTGAACATCTGGCCTGTTAAAGCTGATGCTGTGCTGGCAAAACACTGTCAGGCCAACTTAGCGTGGCCTGCAGTGCTCCGTTCTCGCGCTCTAACTGAAGCTCCAGCCCGGTTTGCTGGCAGAGCCGCTGCACTATACCAAGCCCCAGACCATACCCACTGCTTTGGCGGCCTTTGGCGAATAAAGCAGTCAGCTCTGTAGGGTGATCGTCCTCTTGCAGCGGGTTACGGATCAACAATTGCTGTGCGTTAGCGCTGATATAAATAGTACCGGCAGCGCTATGTAAAAAAGCATTTTGCAGCAAATTGGTCAGTACCATTTGCAGCAATACAGGGTTGAGTTGCAGCTGTAAATCCGGTGCTACCTGCAGCTCCAATTCAATATTTTTACCATCTAACAAGGGTGATAAGTTCAGGATTAATTGCTCTAACAAGCCCGCCAGTTTGATGTTTTCAATCTGGCCCAAATGCTGCTCACGCGACATCGCCAGCAAAGTGCTGATCAGCTGATTCATTTGCCTGCTGCTGTGCTGAATTTGCTCCAAGCGTTGTTGCTGTTCTGCTGGCCATGCTTGTATGGACATCTGAGCAAGCAACAACTCGCAGCTGCTTTGGATCACCGCCAGTGGTGTACGCAGCTCGTGACTGGCATCACGGCTAAAAGCTTGTTCCCGTTCAATAAAAGCCTGCACTCTTAACCAGTTTTGTTCTAAAGCTTCGGCCAATACACCAATTTCATTGGCCGGAAATGTTTTAGCAAAACCCGGACTAAATTGATCCTTCTGCACCAGCTCTGCCAATTGAGTTAAAGGCCTTGTGGCACGGCGGGCTAAGGCAAAGCCCAAAGCTGCTGCCAGTAACAACATCAATAAGGTAGTGATGCCATACAGCAAAAACATTTCATCCCGAATCGGTCGTACTACAAGTTGCTGGCTAACTTCAGCGACTAACCAGACTGGTTCTTTGATTGATGGGTGAATAAAGGACCGAATATGGTAATGCCGCCCTTCCAGGCCACTGTATTCAGTACGTCTGGTGTTGGGTTCAAACTCTTGCTGCAAATCAGCAGGGAAACCTTTGACGCTGCGAAAAATCTGCATGCCAGCAGATAAAGGTGTGACTAACTGCGGCTGTTGTAACTGGCGTTTTTCTTCATCCATTAACTGATGACGAAAAAATTGGTCTTCCACCGTGTAGACAAAAATCACGTTAAAAAAGCTGAATAACGCAGCACAAAGCAGCGCCAGAAAAACAAAAGCCCAGATAATTCGTTGGCCTAAACTGCGGGCAGGTTTATGCATCAGCTTGCTCCTGTGGCAATACCAGCTTAAAACCTATGCCGTAGACTGTTTGTAACATGGCGTCAGCAAAAGGTTTATCCAGTTGCTGGCGCAGCAGGTAAATATGAGCCCGCAATGCATCTGAATCCGGTGGCTCATCTCCCCACAGCTGATAACTTAAGTCGGAGCGGCTGACCAAAGCCGGATAAGCTTCGGCCAGCACCACTAAAATACGATAACCCAAAGGATGTAAATCCAGTTGCAGTCCTGCGCGGCAGGCTTGTTGCTGCGAGCGGTCGATCAGCAAAGGCCCAAGTTGTAACTGCGGATCCACCGCCAATAAATGACGACGACTTAACGCCATACAACGCACCGCTAATTCAGCCAGTTCAAAAGGCTTCGTCAGATAATCATCAGCACCAGCGGTAAAACCCTGCAACTTATCATCCAGACTATCCAAAGCCGTTAACATCAGTACAGGTACAGCTTTTAACCACAACTGGCGTAGCTGTTTACAAAGCTCCCTGCCATCCGTATCAGGCAACATCAAATCCAGCAGCACTACATCGTAGCTATGCTGTTTTGCCAGTTGCAAAGCCAAAGCGCCAGTGGCGGCATAATCCAGCTGATGCCCTGCTGTGGTCAGATAGTCGATGATATTGCAGGCCAGCGCCTGCTGGTCTTCCACCAGTAAAATACGCAGGCCGGGTTGGCTAGGGTGGTTCACATTATCCCTTCACTTTGCTCAGCAGTTGTTCTGCTGATTTGGAGTCTGGTTGTTGTTTTAGCACAGCTTTTGCCAGTTCAACAGCGCGGGTTGTATTACCCAGCTGCAATTGGCCTTGTGCCAGAGCCATTAAAAACTGTGGATCGGTAAAGCTGTCACTGACTAACTCCATCACCTGCACTGCTTGCTGACGTTCTGGATCGGCTTTGGCAAATTGCAGGTAGTAATAACCCCAAATCGCCATCAGCGGAATATCCACCAGCTTTTCATCCAGCTGTGGCGGGATAGGCTGACCTGCTAAAAACTGCTGAATTAAAGTCACGGCCTGCTCATCCGGATAAGGCTGTCGATTGGCTGTTTTCAGTCCCAACTGAGCTAATATCGCATCCACCAAAGCCGGAGTAGAAAACGGGTTTTGGCCTGTAATCAACTTACCATCCTGCACCACCAACGGCAGCATAGGGCCGGTGTGCTGATACAAAGCACCTGCGTTGGTTAAGCCATCCTGCAATAAAAACGGATACAACTGCAGCATCTCTTTAGCAAACATGCTTTCTTCCTGATTACTAAAACCCGCGACTTTTTTGCCTTGCAATAATAAAAAACCGTCGGCGTTTTTCACATGCAGTAAAGCTGCTGGACCATGGCAAACCGCAGCTATGATTTTCTGCTGTGCCGCCATATCTGCCAGCAGTTGCTGTAAAGGCTGGTGTTCAGGCAAATCAAACATAGCGCCTTTACCACCCAGCACCAGCACAGCCTGATAGTCCTTGGCCTGAATGTCGCTTAGCTTTTTGCTGTTGGCAAGTAAACCCATAGCTTGTGGGCTGGCTAAGACGGCAGCGTTATACGGCTTAGTTTTGTTGTACTCACCCACTTCCACTTTGCCGCCTTTGGGGCTAGCCAATTCAAGCTGAAGGTGTGGGCTAAGCAACTGATACGCCATGGAGTACTCATCAAACTCCATGCCTGGCTTTGTTGGGTCATCAGCCACGCCATAACTGCTGGCGACTAATAACACTTTGGGTTTAGCAGCGGGTTCTTCGGCTTGGGCTATGCCGAAAAGTGACAAAGCGGCCAGCAGCCATAGCCCGGTCTTTTGACACCATATTGATTTCATCTTTTGTTACTCCGTTGTCAGGGTTCGCCAACAGAATGCCAACGCAAAAGTGAAAAGGACGTAAAAGCCAGGTAAGCAATAAATGAACAGTGAGTGGATTCACTAAAAAAGGTAATAATCCTCTGATTCGGGGTTGCAATAACCATAAACGGAACTAGCCTTTGTTCTGTCTGAAATGCTCATCACTGAATCAGCAGTCACATTTAAGCAGTCGCGTATCCCTTCAGTTCTCTGCAAAGACAATGCAGTTTTTATCCTCAAGCCACTATTCGGGTCATTGCGCCGTAAAAGGAACTCATATGACCTTGTTATTGCCAAATTGGAGGCAACACTATGGGACAAAAAAAACGTATCGTGGTGTGTTGTGACGGAACCTGGAATGAACCTGATAAACACCCGACCAATGTTGTGAAAATAGCCCATCACCTGAAACCCGAAACAACTGATGGAGTGCAGCAGGTGGTATTTTACGATCAGGGAGTAGGAACACAGGGCTCTCTGGACAGATATATCGGAGGAGCTACAGGACGAGGTATTGAGAAAAACGTGCTGGATGCTTACCGTTTTATTGTGCATAACTATGACGGACAGAGCGACAATGGTCATGACTATGACGACGAAATTTATCTGTTTGGTTTTAGTCGAGGGGCTTATACCGCTCGCGCTGTAGCTGGGATGATCCATACAGTAGGTTTGCTGAAAAAAGATTTATGGCAGCAATTACCCGCAGCCTACCAATACTATCGAACACCACCACAACAAAGGCCCGCCGACAGCCCGTTCAAGCGACCGCTCACCAAACAGCCACGTATTAAAATGGTGGGGGTGTGGGATACGGTAGGAGCTCTTGGTGTGCCTACTCCAGGTCTGAAAACTATTTCGAAAAACTGGGTTGGCTTTTTTGATACAGAGCTATCTCCATTGGTAGAACACGCTTATCACGCTTTAGCATTAGATGAAAAACGAGGTCCCTTTGCTCCCTCTATTTGGCAGGGTTCGCCACAAAATGGTCAGAAGGTTGAGCAGTGCTGGTTTGCTGGAGTGCATTCAGATATAGGCGGAGGTTATGAAGATGATGCCGGAGTATCAGACATCAGCCTGGTCTGGATGGTAGAAAAAGCGACAGCTTTGGGCCTTGAATTTGATACTGAAGATGAAACCTGGCAAGAATCAGTCAAGCCTGACTCGTTAGCGCCTTTGCATGATTCTTATGGTGTGTCCTATAAACTATTTGGAAAGCTGGTGGGTAGCCCGTCACCACGCAAGATCAACACAAATAGTCCTGGCACTTACTCGACAACTATTCACCCTTCAGTGTTGCATCGGATGCAAAATTCGTCCTACATGCCCGAAATCATCAAGGCGATCAACCAGCAGGAAAATGATCCTGAAAATCAGCACAGCGACCGCCGGAGAACGAACCGTGTTTTGACCTTTGATACACCGGTTCAATTAGTGGTTGAGCAACAGGTACATGACGGCGTTTTGAGGAGCTTCAGCCCTGGAGGTGGAATTGGTATCAATATCAAATCTAACGTGCAACTCAAAGTGGATGACTGTGTTGACGTCGTTCTTGGCCGACAAAAAGTGAACGCTCGTTGTGTATGGACAGCTGACGAACAGCGTTATGGTTTACGATTTTAAGTTCTGTTATGTGTCAGTTACAAACAAAGGGCAGGTCATTCCTACCCTTTGTCTTTAGCATGTTGTACTACCGGATCTACAGACTTTGAGCTGGATCAAAGACCCACCAAATGAAAGGCGTAGCATGAGGGACAGAGCACAGACAGCACAACTGTAACCAGGCAGCATAAAGCTGTACTGTGGACCGGAGCATGTTTTACCGGCACAACGCACTAAAACCAACGGGGAAAAACTATGCCAGAAAAACACGATTTACATGCTGAATTTCCAGAATTCAAAGAACAAATTCATCAGTTAAAACAGCACAATAACCACTTTGCTGTGCTGTTTAGCCGCTACCATGAAATTGACCGCGAAATACATCGTATCGAACAAGGCGCAGAGGTATGCAGTGACGATTATCTGGAACAACAAAAAGTACAACGTCTGCACTTAAAAGATGATTTATTCACTATGCTAAAAGCAGCAGAAGCTACGGTTTAACAGCTCAAATACGAATAGAACGGGCCTGTGCTGGCCCGTTTTCTTATGGTTATTCAGTCCTTTTCACCGAACAAAAACCTCCGTCTTTGAAGCACTTAGGGAAACAGTGTTATTACTTTGAGCCAGGCTGTGTTTTGCCTCAAAAGCTTTACCATAGCGCTAACTCGGAGCAGTGGATCACAGCAATGCAGCAGTGGTGGTTATTTTTTAGTATTGCGTTAGTGACAACATTTTCACCAGGCCCTGCCGTATTGTTTGCCGTCAGTAATGCCCTGGGCATGGGCGCACGCACTGCCGTCTTTGGATCTTTGGGCAACGTGTTGGGCTTAAGCTTATTGTCTTTGCTGGCTTTTGTTGGTTTAGGTGTGGTGCTTGCTACTTCTCCGTTGGCATTTTTAACGCTGAAAATAGCCGGAGCAGGTTATCTGGTCTATTTGGCGTTGCAGCAATGGCAGCAGAGCCGGCAAATCAGAAACCTTCAGGCCGGTGCACCGCAAAAACGTCGGCAAATATTCCGTCAAGGTTTTGTGGTGGCCATTACTAACCCCAAAGCTATTTTGTTTTTCTCCGCTTTATTTCCGCAGTTTATTCAACCCGATCAGGCTGCATGGCCGCAGTTTAGCCTGCTGACCGCTACTTTTATTCTCTGTTCTTTGATTTCGCATGGCAGTTATTTACTGCTGGCGCATAAGCTTCAACCTTACCTGCAACAAGCTAAACCGGCCCGCTGGCTGAACCGGATCAGCGCTTTGTTATTGCTGCTGATTGGTGTCAGTTTGTTATGGACTGAAAGCGGCCGCTGGTAAAAACCACGTTATGTTTTTTCACAAAGCGACTTCATCTTTTTCCTCTGTGCAAGGTTAATCGTTGTATTGTCCTACAATAGGATGTATAAAAAACCCGCACTACCGACAGCACATCAAACTCCCCACCTAGCCAAAGTAATTGGAATTGCAGGGAGGCGACAAGCTAGTACTATCCAGGGAGCACACCTATGCAACCAGGGTGAGTAACGCAATAAACAAAGCTGCGGTTTCAAGTACGAAGGGTAGAAATCAACAGGAGAAGTCGATGAGAATAATAAAACCACTATTGCTGGCCCTTGGTTTTGGCCTGAGCGCTACAGCTCTGGCTGCCACACAAATTCAGCTCGATAGCAGTGCCAAAGGGGCTGTGATCAATAAAAATATCTACGGTCAGTTTGCCGAACATTTGGGCCGTGGCATTTATGAAGGCCTTTGGGTTGGCCCGGATTCTAAAATTGCCAATACCAAAGGCTTTCGTAACGACGTATTGGCCGCACTAAAAGACTTACATGTACCTTTGATCCGTTGGCCAGGCGGTTGTTTTGCTGACGAATATCATTGGCGTGATGGCGTAGGCCCTAAAGATAAAAGGCCAGTCAAATTAAACACCAACTGGGGCGGCGTCGAAGAAGATAACGCTGTCGGCACTCATGAATTTTTTGATCTGGTGGAATTGCTGGGCGCCGAAGCTTACGTCAATGGTAACCTCGGCACAGGCACGCCACAGGAAATGGCCGAATGGCTGGAATATATGACGGCCGAAGGCAAATCCACTTTAGCCGAATTACGCCGCAAAAATGGCCGCGATAAGCCATTTAAAGTGCATTATTTTGGTGTAGGCAATGAAGCCTGGGGGTGTGGCGGTAATATGTCGGTGGAGTACTACACCAACTTGTATAAGCATTACACCACCTTCCTGAAAACTCCGGCTAACAATACACCCAAATGGATAGCCAGCGGCAGCCACAGTGAAGACACCTCATGGGCTGACTATATGACAGCCCATATCAAACAAAAAATGGATGCTGTAAGTTTCCACTACTACACCCTGCCAACAGGCAAATGGGATGTGAAAGGTGCGGCACTGCAGTTCCCGGAAAGTGAGTGGATCAGCACCATGCAACGCACGCTGGCAATGGACGGTTTTATCACCAATAAC
>Ga0180008_1001396_pt1 | contig 15363 bp, 19 predicted proteins | sample MM_PW_MetaG_FD_121121 | JGI IMG/M metagenome (GOLD analysis project Ga0180008, IMG submission 121121) | Groundwater microbial communities from the Aspo Hard Rock Laboratory (HRL) deep subsurface site, Sweden - MM_PW_MetaG | ecosystem: Environmental > Aquatic > Deep subsurface > Groundwater...
GGACTTTGATCATATGGAATTGTGCGGCTTATCCTTCATGATCGGCAAAAAACCGGTAAAACTTTCGGCAACAGAAAGCTGCCGAAAAAACCGATTTCGGAAAAATAATTGTGCGGCAAACATTCGAGTCCGCCCCCACCAATCACAATTACAGTTTGGAATATGAATATTAGTAAAATCATTTACATTCTCAACTGAGAATGGTTGTTCTATGATTTTTTGATCTGATAAGTAAAAATTAAAATGCGCGATATTTCTAAGATACCGTATTATTAATTTATATCCATTATCCTTTAACCAGTCAGCAAAGGTGTCAAAATATTTAGTTAATGGTCCTTGATGTTTATATTTTTCCAGTCCACAAGAATTTTTGTAATAATTATTTACAGGCATAATTATCTCCTAAATTTATTTATTTTGAAGATTATCACCTGTTTATTATGTTGAGTTCAAATAATCAAATTAACCGTATTTCACTGAAAAATAGCTACTTAAGGTCATTGCTTAACATAATAAAAGACTCCACATAAAACCCCTTATGTTGAGCTCAACATAAGGGGTTTAAATTTAAAAAATTTCCGTGTGTCTCGATGGACTGTATCGCACCTGGGATGCCATCTGATTCCAAAGTCTCCTGCATGAAGGTTTTCAGGCAACGCCATGCAAGTCTTGATAAGGTATTTAAGTGCTCTCGATGCCAGAAGAAGTTTTTACGCAAAACAACCGGAATTGTGAGAACAAAATGCCGATAAGGCACATATCTTATAATTTCATCCATTGCCAGAACTTCAAATTCCAGAGCATTTTTTTTGGCGCAAGAGGGGCAAACATGAGCGCGACAGGAAAAAGCAACGGTTACGTAATGCAGGTTATGTGGACAAGCTGCATAAACAATTTAAGATCACTCACCAGTTTCATCCAGAATATGGTAAGACGTATGAGCTTATTGATTACCGTAATAGCTGGAACAGAAAGACGGTTAATTATTTCGATGAGCACGGTATTTGCCGCAGTATATCGCTGGAATGGACCGATGCTGCGGGAATAGACCCTTTTATCGAATTTTCAAAGGGCTGCTCTGTCTTTCATGTCAATGACTTATTACGACTTTGTGATCTGGTGAAAGACATATCTGAAGAAAAAAAATGAGATCAAAAAGTGTAAAATAAACTATGTCCAAACGTAAAGACAATTATGTCATTAAGTCGGCTGTCATGATGGAGTCTTATTGGCTATAAACACTGTAAAATGTAGTTTTATGACCTGTATCAGGTGTTTTTTTCTTGACAACATGTATATTTATTATATAATTAGCTTTACACTCAAATTCAGTAGGAGGATGTATGACAAACAAGCAAAAACTTGATATTTTACGTGAGCAGGGGGTACTCAATAAAGATGCAAATAAAGTTACAGAGCCGTTATTTAAAGAAAATCTTTTTTTTGACCCAAATGATTTACTTCAAGTAAAATATGAAATGCTGAGACAAGTAACTCATGAGGGCAAGTCTATCAGCAGTACTTCCAGAAACTTTGGCTTTTCACGACCTTCTTTTTATCAGGCAAAAACCGCACTCTCAGAAGAAGGCCTAATAGGGTTGGTGCCGGAAAAAACAGGACCAAGACGGCGACACAAATTAACCCCTGAAGTTATAGAATTCATTAATGAGCAATTAACGAAAGAAAAACCAATAAAAGGCCAGGATCTTGCAGATGCGATAAAAGAAAAGTTTAAACTGCAGATTCACCCCAGAAGCATTGAGCGTGTTTTGCATGAAAAAAAAACGAAAAAATAGCTGAAAATATGTTTTGCGACAAAAGTGATCAATTACTATTACTTTATGAAAGAATCCGAAGCATTGCTATTAGAGACAAAGGACCAAATGTTATTCGAGGACCATACGGTATGGCTTCCCTTTATAACAAAGGTCTTCTGTTTTGGTTTAATCTCTTTAAAGACATAAATACAGTAAAAGAACAAAAACTAACACACACCATCGACTCTTCTGCTATCAATAATTGTGATGAACATAATATGGAATTAATAAACGCCTTCACTGAAATGGCAATGAGAAAAATAAATAAGGAGTTACAACTATGTCAAACGATGCTGATTTAAAAATACATTCAGAACATCTACAAAGAAATGCCTATTTATATATCAGGCAATCTACTCTGCGGCAGGTAATTGAAAATACAGAAAGTACTCGGAGACAATATAATCTGAAACAACGCGCCATTACTCTGGGTTGGCAGGAAGAGCAAGTTATTATAATTGATAATGACCAGGGTGAATCAGGTGCATCAACTGTACGTGATGGTTTTAAAAAACTTGTTACGGAAGTCAGCCTGGGTAATGCCGGGATTGTTATGGGATTGGAAGTTTCACGGTTGGCAAGAAACTCCAGCGATTGGCACAGGCTTTTAGAAATTTGTGCACTGACTGGTACACTTATTCTGGATGAGGAAGGTATCTATAATCCCGCCCACTTTAATGACAGACTTCTCCTTGGCTTAAAAGGCACTATGAGTGAAGCGGAACTTTATGTAATACGTTCGCGCCTAATAGGTGGTATGATAAATAAAGCAAAGAGAGGAGAATTAAAAATACGCTTGCCTATTGGGTTTGAATATGACTCTCATGACAGAATTGTCCTTTGTCCAGACAAGCGAGTACAAGAAACCATTAAGCTATTTTTTGCTACTTATCGCAGGTTAGGTACTGCAGGGAAAACAGTCAATGAGTTTAATAAAAAAAATATTACTTTCCCAAAAAAAATGTTTTCTGGCCTTAAGAAAGGAGAAATTGTTTTTAGTAAATTAACTCAAACACGCGCATATCATATTCTCCGGAACCCACGTTACTCTGGCGCATATGCGTATGGTCTACGTAGACAAATACCTCGTGGCATAGTTCAGAAACCACTTACTCGTTATGTGGAAAAAGAGAAATGGACTGCCTACATAAAAGATGCTCACCCTGGATACATAACCCAGGACGAACACGAAGAAAACTTAAAACGTCTTGCGGCAAATGCATTTTGGACTGATAAGACCAGACGATTTCCTCCACGCGAAGGACCTGCATTACTGCAAGGTCTTTTAGTTTGTGGAGAATGTGGTCGGCGTATTTATGTAAGTTATAATAAATATATAAAAAAATTAAGTCCATATTATAGCTGCAAGTATAATGGACACAATAAAAACCGAGCACTTTTTAGGGTAAAATAACTATTCTAAAAGGTGGAGATTATGACAAAGAAAAAACGATTATCTAGTAAAATTAAAACAGAAATGGTATTGGAAGTTCTTCGAGGTGAGAGCATAGATGCGATTAGCAGAAAATATTGTTTGACAGTTGCTCAACTTTCAGAATGGAGAGATTCCTTTATAACCAATGGGATAAATGGATTTAAAAAAAAGCCAGAAAATTCACGAATACTTGAATTAGAACGGATGGTCGGTAAACAGCAAATGAAAATTGAACTGTTAAAAAAAAACGAGAATTTCCTCACCTGACAAGTAGAGAGTTTGTTGACAAGATGAAAAATGAAGGATATCTGCCTGACAAAAGTTACTCAATACGTGCGATTCTTGAAGTAACCGAATATTCAAGTGCTGCCTACTACGGAAGAAAGGTATGCGAAAATAAATTAAAGCCAGGTCCACGCCCACTGGTATCTGACGATAAATTAGCGGAGTTAGTTAAATACGAGGTGACTAAAGGAAAGTTTCACAGTGAGGGCTATAAAAAGGTTGATGCCCGTCTCAAAAGGAAAAAAGTCATTGCATCTAAAACCAGAGTTTTGCAGGTAATGCGGGATCAAAGTCTACTTGCACCCAATAGACCAAAGCACAATGGTTCATCTCGTAAACATGAAGGGACAATAACCACAGTTGCTCCAAATATAATGTGGGGAACTGATGGAAAGTACTTCTACACGGCCAAGGAAGGCCGATGCTGCATATTTTCTGTTATTGATCACTGTACTGATGAGATACTTGGTCATTGTATTGTTAAAAAGGCTGATAGATACGCAGCAATCGAGGCAGTGCGTGAGGCAGTTCGTCATGAATTTGGGCATGTGGAGAAAGGAGTTTGTAAAGGCATGGGGCTTTTTATTCGAAGAGACCACGGTAGTCAGTATGACTCTGATGACTTTAAAAAGGAGATGAGCTTTTTAAATATAGTTGAATCTCCGGCATTTGTTAGAAGCCCAGAGTGTAACGGTATTATTGAGCGTTTTCATCGTACCCTTGAAGATGAGTTACTGTCGTTCACTCAATTTGATACTCTCAAAGAAGCACGACCACTCATTAGTGAATTTATAGAACGGTATAATAACGATTGGATTATTGAGCGGCATGGGTATTTGTCGCCAGTTGAATATAAAAATAAAATAAGCTTAAAAAGTGCTTGACAAATTGTGTCCTATACAGCAAGGGCAATCGAAATACAAATATACCTGGATGTATTAATGTAGCCGGCCAGGCCATTGATGATTTAATAGAGAAATTAGTGTTAGAGAAAATGTCTCCTTCTGTTTTGGAAGTCGCGTTAAATATTCAGGATAAACTAAAATCAAGATTAGAAGAAGCTGACCATTTGCGTTTTCAACATGTTGAAAAAATACGTTATGATATGGACCTGGCAAAAAAACGCTTTATGTCTGTCGATCCTCTTAATCGATTGGTTGCTGATGAGTTAGAAGTTGATTGGAACCACTGCATTAAAGACTATAAAACAGCTCAGGACGAATACGAAAAAAAAAGGCAACACGACAGACTTATTCTTGGTGAAGAACAGAGAAAAAGAATTCTTGAGCTTGCATCAGATTTCCCAAAACTATGGAATGCAGAAACGACAACGGCACAGGACCGAAAACGGATGGTGCGTCTTATTGTTTCTGATGTAACCTTGACTCGAGGGGATACCATAAGTGTTAAGATTCGTTTTAAAGGTGGGTCAACAGAAATACATGAATTGCCTTTAGCACAAAATTACTGTGAAAATAAGAAACATAGTCCTGAGGTTATAAAAGAAATTGATAGGCTATTAAATTTACATACTCATACTGAAGTTGCTGATAAGCTTAATAGAGCAGGATTCCAATCTGGAACTGGAAAAACATTTTCCAGAAATAGAGTATCAAAAATAATTAGGGCTTATAAACTCCCCAGTAGGTTTAAGCGATTAAAACAAAGGGGGTTCTTGACTATTGCTGAAATTTGTGATAAATATAATGTAGCACGCAATACAGTTTTTCGATGGAGAAAATCCGATAGACTAAAGTGCCATCGGTTAGACGATGTTAGATATCTTTATGAATGCAAAAATATTAAATACAATACAAGATGTACAAAGGAGCTGTAGTATGGATTACACGCCAACGAGACAAAAAAGGTTTCATCACAGCCGGGGTCTTCACACACGACTCGTGCTACCCCAAAATTGTAAATTCCACACTCAGTATATTTTTCTATTTCTGGACGAAAAAACCGTACTTTTTATCGTAGTTTTCCTTGAAGTCAACGTAATGATCTTCGACAATTTTGTTTAGAGGTGTCTCCTCTGGATGTCTTTGGGTATATATTCCTTTCTCAACATGGAATATATACAAAAAATTGGGAATTTTACGAGCACTTCAGACGACTTTATTTTTTTAAAGGGAATTTTCGGGGAAATATTTAATAATTAACACGGGTACGCTAGCAACAACAAGCACAACTACCCGTTTGCACATAGACCGGCTATGCCGGCTAGTGAAACGCTTAGTAGAAGCGGTAATTTTGTAGTAGTTTGTTTTTCGATGAGCTAAGTGGAAGAGTTACAAAGACTGATATTCAAGTGGCGTCAAGCGTGGAAAACGGCCAGACTGTTACGGGCGCCGCAGGCGGGGCCCCGTAACCGGCGAACAAAGAAGGCGCGAGAGCGCCGACTGCCCAGGAGGCCGCATTTTTTCCACGCTTGCCGAATGCAGTCGTCAGCCAGGAGGGCGGACGACAAATGTCCACTTGAATATCAGTCTTTGTAACTCTTCCACGGTGCATATAGAATAAAAACTTCGGGTAAACACCCGCAGCCATCATTTGATTTATTTCTCCTTTCCTTTGCCCGTCATTACATTTCGCGGATTATACACATCCCTGATCCCTTCTCCGATAAAATTAAGAAGCAGAGTAACGAGAAAAAGAGCTAAAAAAGGAAAGAGCGCAAGCCACCAGGCGCTGTCCCAGTATTCTTTTCCCTGATGGAGGAGTTCTCCGATTGAGGGAGTGGGAGGCTGTACGCCGAAACCGAGAAAATCAAGCATGGATAAAAGCGAGATTCCTCCGGCGAGAATAAACGGGGTGAAACTGATTACTGACGTGAGTGAGTTGGGAAGTACATGGCGGAAGAGGATGTATAATCTTCCTGCGCCGAGTGCGCGGGCGGCGAGGACGTAGTCTTCTTTACGGACTCTCAGGCATTCAGCGCGCACATAATAGGACGGGCCTATCCATGAAAAAAGCGCGCACATGAGAGTGAGTATGAAAAAGCCGGGATGAAAAATACTGCCGAGGAGCAGCAGTACGAATAAATACGGCACCGCGCTCCATATTTCAATGCACCGCTGTCCGGCAATGTCGGCTATTCCCCCGTAGTATCCCTGCAGCCCTCCGATGAGTATGCCGATTCCGAGCGCGAGCACACAATTAAAAAACGTGAACAACATGGATACCCGGAAACCGTAAATAAGACGGGTAAGCACATCCCGGCCGGATTTATCGGTACCGAGGGGATTGTCTCTGCTGGGCGGTGAGGGGTAGCGGTATACGGCAGGATTAGATTCATTGTTTCCCCAGAAAAGAAGCGGAGTAAGGGCGCGCAGTTTTTCCGGAGGATTTTTCAGTAATAGTTTGTAATCTGTTTCAAGAATGCTGTCCTGTCCGAAAACTGTCGCGGGATACATTTTAAAAACAGGGAAATAAATATTCCCTTTAAAATAAATAATCAGGGGTTTATTATTCGCGATAAAGTCAGCTGCGAGACTTATTATAGTGAACACAACGAGAATTATCAGGGCGTACCAGGATCTTTTTATTCTGCGGAACTTTGCAAACCGCCGTTTGGAAATATCAGAATTTAATTTAATCAAAATTTATTCTCGGATTTATCAGCACATAGAGAATATCGGAGAAAAGATTGCCGATAACACCGGCAAAGGCCGCAATCATTATTATTGCGAGTACTACAGGGTAGTCGCGGGAGAGAAGAGATTCGTAACTTAAAAGAGCGATGCCTTCAAGCCCGAAAATACTTTCGAGTAAAATAGAACCGGTAAGAAAAATTCCGAGAAAGCCTCCCAGGCCTGTAGCGATTGGAATAAGTGCATTTCTGAGCACATGCTTAAAGTATACGGTGCGGCTAGTGAGTCCCTTGGCGCGGGCAGTACGGACATAGTCCTGATGTATTTGTTCGATGAACGAATTTTTCATGAGCATGGTAAGCGACGCAAAAGAACCGACGGTATAACAGATAATCGGAAGGATTATATGATGGAGGTAATCGATAACACGTTCGAACCAGTTTAATTCATGAGCATATTCCGATAGAAGCCCCATAATCGGGAAAAGGTTGAGGAAATTGCCTCCGCCGAGAAAAACAATGAGAAGGATCGCGAGACCGAAGGACGGAATCGAGTATCCGGTAAAAATAATGATGGAGCTTATTGTGTCAAATCTGCTGCCGTCATGAACCGCCTTGAAGATACCGAGGGGAATACTCACCGCATAAATGACGATGAATGACCAGATCCCGAAAGTCAGGCTGACCGGGAAGCGCCGGATGATAAGATCAATGACCGGCTCATTGTAATAGTGCGAGGTACCGAAATCAAGCCGGATAATATCTTTTGCCCAGTGCAGATACCTTGTTACCGGCGGTTTATCATATCCAAACTGCCGGTTAAGTGCCGCACGGAGATTTTCGTCGACCGTAGAGGCCCTTCCGCCTGTTTCAGATTGGCTTTGACGCATCTGGCGGATTATAGTTTCTACCGGGCCGCCGGGGACTGCCTGCGTAAGGGCAAAGACAATGACCGACACTCCCGCGAGAGTGGGGATCATCAGCAGTAATCTCCGGATGATGTAGGTAATCACGCCCCTTTGCTCCGGCCAGAAATTGAAAAAATCAGTCCGCCGCCGGAAGCCATCTCGTGTATATGGATGAAGTTCCCGAGTATTTTAAGAACGGCGGATCTGCAGGACGCATCTGATCGCTCCAGTATCCTATCAGGGTGTTTTTATTTTTTACGCGCAGCAGATAGGGATATTCTTCAAGAATGAGCCGTTCCATTTTCCGGTAGAGCGCGGTTCTTTTTTCTTCATCAAATTCCCTGGGGCCTTTTTGAATGAGGTCATTCACTTCATCGTTATCAAATCCCGGATAATTAGATGAGCCTTTGATGTGTGCTTTTGCCCCTTCCCAAAGCTGTTCAGGTGCGGGAATAGCACCGCCGCTCCATCCAATGACAAAACCGTCAAAATTGAATTCATCCATCAGCTTTGTTGCTGTTGTCCACTCAACAAACTTGAGTGTGATTTCAAGACCTGCCTTCCGCGCGTCTTCTTTGAAAATTGACGCCCACATGGAATGTCCTTCGTATGAATACATTATTTCGACCGAGGCTCTTTGTTTTACTGTACCATGTTCGGACTGAGTCATTCTGAACCGTATTCCGTCCGTATCGACTTCCGTATATCCAAGTGACTCAAGAAGGCGCATGGCTTCGGCAGGATCATAGGGGTCGGGCAGGCGGTTAGCTGAATAGGGTGAGCCGGGCATAAAAATACCTCCTACTGATTCTGTTTTATCAGAAAATAGTTTTGAGTTATACAGATCACGGTTCATCAAGAGCTGGAGTGCGCGGCGGAAGTCTCTGTCTTTTGTAGTTCCGCGGCGCATATTAAGGGCCACTCCGCTCCAGCTATGGGGATGTCCTGTGGGATACGATACCCTCTCACATGACGGCGTTTTCCAAATCCGTGAGTTTGTTGCATCCCATACCGCGTAGAGTGCCTGGCCGAATACCATACAATCAAGTGATTTTTTTTTAAAGAGTTCGAGCGCCACCTTATCGTCTTTATGTACAATGAAGGTAATATCATTAAAGTTATAATAGGACGCATACTCCTCTTCCAGGCGTGTGCCTTTTGTCCACCATGCTGTATTTTTTGTGAGCCTTACTCTCCGCCGGGTGTCCGGATCGGGTATCAGTACATACGGCCCCGAACCCACCAGTATTTTGTCGAAGTCTTTATTAAAATCGGTGCCTTCTTTTCCGTAGATATGCGCAGGGAGGATACTCATTGAGCCAAGGCGGTTGAGATTCTGGAAATGTACATTACTCATGGTGAACTGAATAGTATGCGCGTCAAGTACAGTGATTTTTTGAATAGGTCCTATAAATGAACGTACCGGTTCACAATATACACATTTTTCGCTGTATACCGCTTCGAAAGAGAATTGGACATCTTTTGCAGTCAGAGGAACGCCGTCGCTGAATACGGCATTGGTATTGAGATAAAAAGTGTACGTTTTTTTATCCCCGCTTATTGTCCACCTCCCGGCAAGATAGGGTTTTTCCTCATAGGTATTTTCATCCGTGCTGAGTAATGACTCCCATACAAAGCCTGAGATAAGAGAAGAGTAGGCATCACCCGAAACAAAAGAGTTTAAAGAGCGGGGATACTGGACAAGCCACATCATCAGCTCATCTGTTTTGCGGGCACTCTTCTCTGCCCCGGTACCGGAACACCCTGCTATTACCGCTGCGGTCAAAAATACCGCAGCACTATACCGGAAATGACGAAAAGCTTTAATAAAGCTGTTATTTACAGATTTAATCATTTTTTCATTTTTTTTATTGACCGTTTTTTTTGCCGTAATGCGCATATGTTATCCTTTTGTTGAATCTAAGTCTCTCACGCCGATGGAATTATGCCGTTTTTTCACTAGTGAATTGTAACATAAGGAGTACAAATCCGGAAATACTTCGTTCGGATTTGGTATGGTATAATTCCCATTATGTCCGAAGTTATCCGGCCTGATAAAGCAGAAATTATCAATACCTTAAAAAATATCACCGGTCTTGAACTCGCAATTTTATTTGGTTCCTTCGCATCCGGCAAAGTACATGCCGGCAGCGACATTGACCTTGCCATCGCGCTGGAAAAACCAATCGAAAGTCAGCGCCTTGCCGGTCTTGCCGGGCAGCTGTCTCTGGAACTTAAGCGCGAAATAGACTTACACGATCTGCACACTTCTGAAGGTTTAATTTTTAAAAAAATAATGACCACCGGGAAATTGATCATAAATAATAATCCGGCGATGTATGACACTCTTTTTTTAAAATGTATGCATTATATCTCGGATTTTCTTCCCTATCAGATGAGGATTTTTGACACACGGAGAATGCAATGGATAAAGAAATGATTGCCGCCAAATTAGAATCTCTGCGCAAGTGCCTGGAAAGAATTCAAGGCAAGGTACCTATCAAAAAGGAAAATTTACTTATTGACATTGATCTCCAGGATATCATTGCGGTTAATCTCGAACGGGCAGTCCAGCTATGTGTTGATATTGCTTGTCATTTTATTGCAGATTCCGGAGCAGAAGTCCCTGGTACTATGGCAGGAACTTTCCCGAAACTTCTTGAATTAGACATTATTTCCGCTTCACTTGCAGAGCGGATGGTTAAGGCCGTAGGCTTCAGAAATATTGCAGTCCATAATTACAACAGCATCAGTTACGAAATCGTATATAGTATTTGCACACATAATCTTGAAGAATTTAAAGATTTTGCCCGGTGTGTGGCAAAACATGCAGGATTGTCAAAATAGTAATATGAATCTCGTATCAATAGAATTACTCTCTAAAAAATACGCCGACAAGGTGTTATTTGAAAACCTGACCTTCGGTATCGGAGACGGTGAAAAAACAGCCCTTATCGGGATAAACGGCAGCGGAAAAACAACGTTGCTCCGGATCATTTCCGAAATGGAAACGGAAGACAGCGGTACCGTTTCACGAAAAAAAGATTTATCTATTTCCTATCTGCCTCAGGAAATCTCTTTCGATCCGGCAGATACTGTTCTTACGCATATTCTCCGTGATAATTCTCCGCGGTCAAAACTGCTGAGCAGGTATGAAACCGCTCTCAGCGCATATGAGCGTACCGGAGAAGAAAAAGAGCATGCGCTTTTTGCTGCAGTCAGCCGGGAGATGGACACGGCGGACGGCTGGGCATATGAAAAAGAAATTGAAACAATGTTGTCGAAGTTCGGTATCCCGGACAGGAACAAGCTGATGGGTGAACTTTCAGGCGGACAGCTCAAGCGTGTAGGCATTGCGCAGGCTCTTCTCAGAGAGGCGGATCTTCTGATTTTGGATGAGCCGACCAATCACCTGGATGTTGATGTCATCTGCCAGCTTGAGGAACTGCTGAAAAAAAGCAAACAGGCCATGCTCCTTGTTACCCATGACCGGTATTTTCTCGATCACGTCTGCAACACTATCCTCGAGTTATACAGGAAGGAAGTTATCAGATACGCCTGTAATTACAGCAGATATCTTGAAAAAAAAACCGAGCGGATGGCAATTGAAACGCAGACCATGAACCGGCTGGATAATATACTGAGAAATGAACTTACCTGGTTAAGGCGCGGCTGTAAGGCACGGACTACCAAGCAGAAAGCACGCATTGACCGCGTTGAGGAGCTTCAGGAAAACCGGCCTCAGGCCGAACGCACTATGTCCAGGTTCGCCTCTGCTTTTTCACGGTTAGGCAAGAAAATTGCCGTTATCGAAGGAGCCGGAAAGTCATACGGCCCGCTCACTCTTTTTCGGAATTTTTCCTATAGTTTCAAGAAAGGAGACCGCATCGGCATAATCGGCCCGAACGGGAGCGGCAAATCAACTCTGCTTGGTCTGCTCAGCGGCGCCGTAGAGCCTGACCGGGGAACGGTCGAAATCGGTCAGAACACACGGTTCGGCGTTTTTGATCAGTTCTGCAGCGGCCTGAATGAATCAATGAATGTGCTCGACTATCTTAAAGAATATGCACAGCTGATAAAAATGAACGATTCCGAAATAAGTGTGAGTGTACTTCTTGAAAGATTTCTCTTTCCGAGGGATATGTTTTATTCGCTTATTTCAAAACTCTCCGGCGGCGAAAAAAAAAGACTGTATCTCATCAGGCTGCTCCTTGAAGCGCCGAATTTTCTTATCTTTGATGAGCCCACCAATGATTTTGATATTCAGACCCTGGTGCTCCTTGAGGATTTTCTTGATGAATTTCCCGGCTGTCTGCTTGTCGTATCGCATGACCGGTTTTTCCTTGATAAAACGGTGGACACCCTGTTTATCCTTGACGGGAGCGGGATTATAAAAAGTTTTCCGGGGAACTGGACTGATTACATTAACAGGGAAAGTCCAGGCGCTCCGGAATCCGACTCTTCAGGTGAATCACCGGTAAAAAAAAATCACCCATCTGCCACAGCTTCTGAAGTACAAGCCAGTGTGACGAAAACACCCAATGCAAAATCAAAAATGAGCAATCGGGAACGCGGGGAATATAATGCTCTTGAAAAAGAAATAGAAGATCTTGAAAATGAATACGCGGCGTTGTCCGGGTATTTTTCATCCGGCGGAAACGATGCCGAAAAAATACGGCTCAACGCATTGCGGCTTAAGGAAATAGAACTACGTCTGCCGGAAGCGATGAAACGCTGGGAGCTTCTGGCGCAACGCGAAGTGTAAGTCTACCACCCCACAATACGCACTTTTACAAATTCGCCGCGCTGCATGGATTCACGCGCGGCAAGGCAGCAGTACACGCTCTGAAGTCCGTCCTGAATGGGTGTTCTGGATTTCCCTTTGTTTTTAATGATATTGATAAAATCCTTCGCGAGTTCATCGTCTCCGCCGAAATGACTTGCGCCGTCACCGGCTTTCACATGGTCTGAAAAAGGCGTATGATGATGCGTGACTTTAATATCATTGCGGTACCAGTCCATATCAAGAGTGCCGTGGTATCCGCTCACAATGCTTCCGCGCCGTGACGCGTCGCGCCGGGTGAAAAAAACCTGAGTGTACACACCATGCGCACCGGAGGCAAATTCAAGAAGCGCGCTGGAACAGTCTTCGTTTGTTCCTGTTTCGGGTGAACCGCAATCAACAGAATACACACAGTCATGATCGCCGGTATGATATCCCGCTCCGGAGATTTTTCTGTTCCCGGGGCTTTCAAGGCATGTGTCAACTTCACCGCACGCGCTGCATTTCAGACCGGATGGTTTCGAACCGCCGAACACATGCTGAAAAGTACCCATCGCCGCAATTCTTACGATGGGTGAGTCCATAAGGAATGAAATATAGTCCAGATCGTGCGTGGCCTTCTGAAGAAATAATCCTCCGGTGATACTGTAATCGCGGTAAAGCTGTTCCCAATATACGGTACCGTAATTGACGTAATTTGTTGCGCATACATGTTCAGGCTTTCCGACTGCGCCTTTTGCAATGAGACTTTTTGCGTGAAGACAGAGAGGAGACACTTTTAACGGGAAACTTACCACTACCTGCGATTTGGCTTTTTCCCAGGCTTTTTCAAGCGCAAGCGCCTGTTCCATCGTTACCGACACAGGTTTTTCAAGAAACAGCGGCACATTATACGCCGCAGCTTCGATGGCGTAGGGAGTGTGCAGGTTGCATCTTGTGCCGATGACAAGCGCGTCCGGATTTCCTTTTTTCATCAGAGTTTTCAGATCATCATAGAAAACTGCATCCTTTTGTCCGGCTTCGTCGAGCTTTTTAAGGACTTCGCTTTTATTCGGGTCAATGACGCCGGTAATTTTTATTTCCGGATTTTCCTTAAGTAAACAATTTTTAAAAAAACCGCTGATTCTATGACCATATCCGATAACACCTATACGCATACATTCCCCTTATTTACATATTTACATATTTAAATCATTATCAAACGCACACTTTTTGATTTATCAAAAAGTATGCGTTTGAACCATAAACAATGGCTGTTTTGCATGAAAACGCAAACGGTTTCAGGGGTATATCGCGTTTTTTGAGCGATTCCGTCGGACTTTGATTGTTTGAAAATTCAAATAGCCGTTCATTGTCCGACGGACCGTCGGCCTATTTGTCCTCCTAACGGCCGAACCGGTTTGCGTACCTCCTGTACGCGGCTCAAGCGAAAAAAACGCGATATACCTCTGAAACTAAAAGTTTGCGTTTTCCATGTTCAATCAGTTACTATGAAGTATAGTATACAAAAGGACGATAATCAATGTATAATATTAATTATTTATGAATAATAGTAACATTAAAGGAACAGGAAATGAAAAGACATATCCGATGTTTCAGGTGATTGCCGGCGGAATATCAAAAGGACGTGCGGGAGATAATGTCGTCCGCGGGCCGCAGCCGTATTACATCATCGAATACGTGCTTTCGGGCAGAGGCACGGTGATGCTTCCCGGTTACACCTGTGAACCCGGCGAAGGTTCAGTATATATTCTTCCCGCACATACACCGCACCGCTATTTCAGCGCACACAGTAACCCCTGGGAAAAGATTTTTTTTATCGCTTCGGGAACACTTATTCCGGTTCTTCTTAATTCATTTGAACTTTCAGATACATATTTTTTTCCTGAGAGCGGAGTAAAGAAATTATTCACTGATCTGCATACTCTGAAACTTCCTCTGACCAGAGAAAATCAATGGCAGGCGCAGCAGATTTTTCATACCCTTCTCTATGCACTGCGCGCAAAACTGCCTGTGATCACCGGAGAAAACGATACTCTGGCGGGAAAAATTAAAAAATGTCTCGATTCAAGTATTTACTCAAAAATTACAATTTCTCAAATCAGCAGCCGTATCGGTATATGCAAGGCGCAGATAATACGTGTGTGTAAATCCGCGTTCGGGGTGACTCCCTACGAGTATATTCTCCGCAAACGTATTGAATCGTCAGAAATTCTTCTTCTTGGTACGGCGCTTACGATACGCGAAATTGCGATCAGACTGAATTTTTCAGATGAGTTTCATTTTTCAAGATGCTTTAAAAAGCGGAAGAGGTGCACGCCGTACCGGTTCAGGACAGGGGGGAAACGCGAACTGTGAATTTTTGATAAATCAAAAATGTGTGCGCTTGCCCTGGGTTAACCCCGCTTGTGAATTTATTTGTCCGCTATAGCTCATTTAAAAATGTTACCGAAACATTTAGTAGAATAGTTGTTAATTTGTGTTACCAATTTGTTGTGTTTTAATTATTTTGTCAATTAATGTATCTATCTTTGTTTTCATAC
>Ga0180008_1001397_pt1 | contig 15355 bp, 11 predicted proteins | sample MM_PW_MetaG_FD_121121 | JGI IMG/M metagenome (GOLD analysis project Ga0180008, IMG submission 121121) | Groundwater microbial communities from the Aspo Hard Rock Laboratory (HRL) deep subsurface site, Sweden - MM_PW_MetaG | ecosystem: Environmental > Aquatic > Deep subsurface > Groundwater...
CAAAATAATCTCAACCCGAGTTCCATCTGCCAAATATGGCATATCTTCAGCAGGGACAATTTTAGAAATAACACCTTTGTTTCCATGTCTGCCAGCCATTTTATCGCCAATTTGAATTTTTCTCAAATTAGCCACTGTCACTTGAACTGATTGAATAACGCCGGCTGAAAGTTTATCACCCTTCTCTCTTGAAAAGATTTTAATATCAACAACTTTACCATGCTCCCCATGTTCCAAATAAAGCGACGAATCTCTAACATCTTTAGCTTTCTCACCAAAAATCGCTCTTAATAATTTTTCTTCAGCTGATAATTCTGTTTCTCCCTTTGGCGTAATTTTACCAACCAAAATATCGCCACTAGAAACTTCTGCGCCAATTCTTACTACGCCATATTCGTCCAAATCTTTTAATTTTTCTTCACTAATATTCGGGATATCATTAGTCATTAATTCTGGACCTAATTTAGTATCACGAACACTAATAGTATAATTTTCAATATGAATAGATGAAAAAACATCTTTTCTAAGCAAATCTTCTGAAATAATAATCGCGTCTTCATAATTAAATCCGCGCCAAGTCATAAAAGCAACTAAAATATTTCTACCTAATGCCAATTCTCCATTATCAACTGCTGAGCTATCAGTTAACACCTGTCCTTTTTTAATTTTATCTCCTTTACTAACTATTGGGCGCTGATTAACACAAGTAGACGCATTAGAACGTGAAAATTTATTTAATTTATAATTTCTCGTTTTACCTTCATTGTCTTTTACATCAATAGCAGTGCCATCAACTTTAGAAATTTCTCCATCTGTTTCAGCAATAATTACATAACCAGAATCTCTGGCAGCTTCAACTTCAATTCCAGTACCAACTATTGGAGCTTCAGCACTAATCAAAGGAACTGCCTGACGTTGCATATTAGTGCCCATTAATGCTCTAATACCATCATCATGTTCTAAAAAAGGAATTAAAGAAGTTGCCACAGAAATAATCTGATTAGCAGCTAAAGCCATAAAATCAATATTTTCTACAGCTTCAATTGTTGGCCTATTATACTTTCTAGCTTCTGTCTTTTCAACCAAAAAATATCCTTTGCTATCAATTGGCGTAGTAGCTACAGTAGTAATATATTTTTCTTCAGTAAAAGCGTCTAAATAAATTATCTCATCAGTAACCATTGGCTTGATTGCTATAGTAACAGGTCCTAATTTTTCTTCTAATATTTGCGCTGTTTTCTTATCAATAATTTTTCCTTCTTTAATAATCAAAACTCCCTGCTTATCACCTTTCATTTCATAAATATCCTGTCTAACAATTTTATTTTCAGTTATTTCTGCTTTATTTTCAATATCATGTAAAACTCTTCGATAAGGAGATTCAATAAATCCATATTTATTTAGTCTAGCGTAACTAGTTAAATGACCGACTAAACCAATATTCGGACCTTCAGGAGTCGCAATCGGACAAATACGCCCATAATGAGTAGGGTGCACATCACGAACTTCAAAACCAGCTCGTTCTCTAGTTAATCCACCTGGACCCATGGCAGACAATCTTCTTTTATGCTCTAATTCTGCTAAAGGGTTGGTTTGATCCATAAACTGCGATAGCTGAGAAGACATAAAAAATTCTTTTACAACACTAATAACTGGACGAGCATTAGTTAACTTATTCGGTGTTAAACTATCTATATCCATAATACTCATTCTATCTCTAACAATTCTCTCCATACGAGATAAGCCAACTCTAAATTTATTTTGAATTAACTCACCAATTGCCCTAATACGACGATTACCCAAATGGTCAATATCATCTTCCTGTTCTTGCGTAATATTTAATCTTATTACTTCAGTAATAATAGCAATCAGATCTTCACGTCGTAAAATTCTATTTTCCTTATTATTAGGTACAGTAAAACCAAATCGTTTATTTATTTTATAACGACCAACTCGATCAAAATCATAACGATCAAATCTAAAAAACATTGAGTGAATAAATTGACGAGCATTCTCTGTCGTGGCTAAATCTCCTGGTCTAATTCTTTTGTAAACCTCTTTTAATCCTCCTGCTTCATCTTTTGCAGTATCCTTAGCTATTGTAGCATCAATATAATCACCAATAGATTCAGTTCCTATTCCTTTACTGTTATTAAATAGACTTTTTATTTCTTCATCGCTAGAATAGCCAAAAGCGCGCAACAAAGAAGTGATAGCTACTTTACGTTTGCGATCAATTCTTACCCAAATTACATTATTAGCATCAGTTTCAATTTCCAACCAAGCACCACGATTAGGAATAACTTTAGCTCCATAATATTTTTTACCCTTAATAAATTCTGAAGAAAAAATCACGCCAGCGCTTCTAATCAGCTGAGAAACAACTACACGTTCAATACCATTAATAATAAAAGTCCCGTTTTTAGTCATCAAAGGAAAATCTCCTAAAAACACTTCTTGAGTAACAACGTGCTCTGTTTTTTTATTAACTAATCTAACTTGAGCTCTTAAAGAAGCTTCATAAGTAACATTTTTTGCGCGACTAACAACTTCATCAAATTTAGCTTCATCAAGATAATATTTATCCAAATGAAGTTCTAAATTACGACCAATAAAATCAGTTATAGGAAAAACTTCCTCAAATAAATCAGTAAGACCTTCTTTCAAAAACCAATTATAAGAATCTTTCTGAATCTCAATTAGGTCTGGTAGAGGAAAAGTCTTTTCAATACTAGCGAATTTAATACGTTTCTCTGCTTTTATTTTATTAGGCATAAAAATAAAGATATTAAAAGTCTATTATTAGATACTCTTTATATAGTATTCAACAATAAACCTGATAAGACAAAAAAATTCTCAATTCCAATCTAAAATTGAGTTATTAAATAAAAACTATATTAAATTAGTGAAACAATATTCCACTTGTTTGAATTTAAAAATGAGTTACAGTAATTATATTTAAACTAAGCTATACAAAAATATTTATTAAAAACAAAAAAACGGCTTGACGATTGCTTCTATTCCAAATGCAATATGTTACCTAATTGTAACTGGGCCGTTTCTTCAATTTGAACTTTATATAATAATCTTATATTATTAACTAACTTTTTAACACTTTAAAAATCTTATTCAATACTAGCAACTATCTATTACTTTGTCAAGAGATAATTTAGCTCCAAATAATATATTTTTTTCTAATTTATTTTTTCTAATTTTAGCGGAAAATCAATAATTCGCTATTGACTATTAATTTTACCAAAAAAATTATCCACAGGGGGGTGAAGATATTTTAACCCTAAGAAATAATTTTTAATTTTTAATTTTATAATTTTATAATTTTTAAATAAATTCTAATTTTTAATTTTAAAACAAAATTTTAAATTCTGAATTGATGGGTCTGTCGCCAAATACCGTATTCAATATAAAATTCCGATGCCTAATAATTCCTCTCTCACCACCTTTCTATCATCCCACGGAATTTTAACTCCATCGGCAACACACATTTTTTGCTCACAACCCTTACCTGTAATTAAAACTAAATCACCATCTTTTGCTAAAGACAATGCTTTTTTAATAGCCTCTCTTCTATCTAAAATTTTAAACAAATTTTTATCTATAATTTTACCAACATTTTTAGCACTAATAGCTACTTGTTCAATAATAATTTGCGGATCTTCGTCGTAAGGATCTTCATTGGTAATAATTACTATATCAGCTTTAACCCCAGCAATTTTACCCAACTCACTCCTGCGCGACTTATCTCTCCCACCACCGCAAGAACCCAAAAGATGAATAATTTTATGATGTGACAAAACTTTAACTGCTTCATAAAGTTTAGTTATGGCTACTGGTTCAAAAGCATAATCAACTATAACAGTAAAGGGTTGTTTTTCTTTAATTATTTCTAATCGCCCAGGCATTTGCCCAACTTTACTCAATCCATTTGCAACTTTAGCTAGACTAATTCCTTGAGATACGCCCAAACAAACAGCATTCATAGCATTAACAACATTAAATTCACCCAATAACTTTAATACAATATTAGTCTCTTCAACAAAAAAATTAATAGCCACTTCGCTTACATTAATATTTCCATACTCAATTATAACATTTAGATTGCTTTTAACTTTTAACTTTTGACTTTTAACTTTATTGGTATAACCAATTTTTTCTTCAGCCCAAAAATCAAAAAAATAATTTGCATACTTATCATCAGCATTAGCAATAATAGTTTTTTTAATTCTATTTAAACCAATTTTTTTTATACCACTATCTGGTTGTTTTATTATTTTTTGTTCATCAACATATTTTGTATGACACTTTTTAAGATGAGCAAATAATTTTCCTTTTGCTTGTTTATAATTTTCAAAACTACCGTGAGATTCTATATGTTCTGGATAAAGGCACGTGAAAATTAAAATATCATAATTAATAAAACGATGACGAAATTGCTCAATACCCTCTGATGTTGTTTCAATAATTACATAATGACATTTATTTTTTACCATTTGCGCTAATATTTTCTGTGAAAAAAAACGACCAGGCATAGTCATTTTTTTATCATTCAACCATTCTGTCTGACCATCACTAAACATTGCCGTAGAAATATATCCAACTTTATAACCAGCATTAACCAATGTTTTCGCCATTAAAAAAAGACTAGTTGTTTTTCCTGTAGTACCTGTGATTCCAATAACAATCAACTTATCAGAAGGAAAATGATACCAAAAAGCCGCTATCGCGCTTAATAAAAAATGGTAAGCAGGCTGCAAAAATTTAAATATCTTTTTAGGAATATATTTTTTTATTTTATGTAATAATATTTCCATAATTAATTTTATACTTTTTAATTTTTAATTTTATAATTTTTAATTTTTAAATAATACTCTAATTTTTTAATATATAAATATTTATTTGTATGTATGTATGTATGTCTTAATTATTTCTTGAAATTTATATTAAAAATTAGATATTAAATTATTATTTAAAAATTAAAAATTATAAAATTAAAAATTATTTTAAAGTATTATTTAAAAATTACCTGTCCCGCTTTTGCGGTGAAAAATTATAAAATTAAAAATTCTCTAAAACATTCTTCTAATTTTTCTAACTATCCTGTAAACATTATACCAATTATTTTTAAAAATCATATCAAAGGTTCCTGAAAAATTTAATTCAAAGCCTCCAAAACCTTTTTTAAATCTTGTAACTCCTGGCCATTTTTTTTCATCTATTCCATTAAAATCATAATAATTATAACCTTGGCTTTTAGCTAGTTTAATACATTGCCAATGCAAAAAAAATGGCGCCATAACATTACGATCAAAATTTGCTGAAGCTCCATGCAAATAAGTTACTGTATCGCCAAAAAAAGAAAAAATTCCTGTTGCAATAAATTTTTCTTTGTATTTAATAAAAAATAATTTTACACCATCTGTCTCAATCATTTGACGATAATAATTTTTATCGTGTAAACAAAAATTATCTCTCTCACTCGTCTGGCTGGCAAGCCTCCAAAAATCTTCAAAACGATTAATGTCGGCAATAATAAATTCAACTCCTTTTTTCTCGGCAAGCCTAATATTATATCTAGTTTTTTGATGCATTTCTTTTAATAAATTTTCCTCTGTTTTTTTTAAATTTAAAACTAAAGTTTTGCTAGGTTCAATATCTATAGTTTTTTGAATTTTAAATTTTAAATTTTGAATTTTAAATTGTGGCTCAAAGCGCAAAAAAATAGCGCGCTCATCTTTGGCAATCTTTTTTATTTCATTAAATAAAAATTCCATAACACTTTTAACTTCTAACTTTTCACTTTTAACTATCGCCGGGCCTCGCGGACAAAAAAAATAATTTTTCCCCATTACCAATGTTTTTTTTATCAAAGTCGCCATAGCAAAAAGTTCTCCTACTTCTGATTCAACTCCTAATCTAATTATTTTTTTTCCTGTTTTTTCTTGAAATTTTCCCCACTCCCAAGAAAGCAAAAACTGGCTCATTTCTTGTGAGTCAATAAAATTATTAAGCTGTTGTTTATTTATTAAAGTAATAATACGCATAATTTATAATTCGTAATTGATAATTGATAATTGATTTATCTTCCTAAATTCCTTAACGCCTGTCTAATTCGCTCTCCACTTTCTTTAATTTTTGGATCAATGGCTTGCAACGCTTGTCTTGCTTGAATAATAGAATATCCTAACGCTAATAAAGCATCAATCTCATCACCACTTGAGCTAGAAATACTTCCTGTTTTTTCTTCAACAAAATTTGTTTTTCTTATTTTTTCTCTTAATTCCAATACAACTCGTTCAGCAATTTTTCTACCAATGCCAGATACTTTTGTTAATAAAGTTGGATCACCAGCAACAATTGATTCTTTAATATCATTAATTCCAGCAATAGATAAGACTCCTAAAGCAGATTTAGGTCCAATTCCTGAAATAGAAATCAATAATTCAAAAAATTCCAATTCATCCAACGATCTAAGTCCATACAAATCCAAAGCATCTTCGCGAATATATTGATGCGTATATAAATCAACAGCCTGATTAATATCTAAATCAGCAAAAAAAATTTGACTAATAAAAACCTTATAGCCAATATTATTAACTTCCAAAATAATATAGCCATTGCTCTTATTTTTTATTTTTCCACTTAAAAAAGCTATCATAATACATCTTTAAATTTACTATTTTTAATACAAAAAAGCAAATAAAAAGAACCTCAATTAAGATGTTCTTTTTATAAAATTTTCCATCTAGTATTTATCATCAAATACTTAAAATTCTTTATTGCAATCAGCTTTAATTTTTTGCCAAGGTGTAAAATCTTTTCTTTTGGCATAAAAATATCCAGCCGTTGCAATCATGGCAGCATTATCTGTACAATATTCAAATTCAGGGGCTACTAATTTGGTGTTAATTAATTTTGTTTTAATAGCAACATCAAACTGACTTCTTAATTCTTTATTTGCGGACACACCACCAGAAAGCATTATTGTTTTGCAATTTAATTTTTGAGCAGCTTTTATTGTTTTAGTAATTAAAACATCTATCACTGCTTGCTGAAATTCTTCACAATATTCAGGAATTTTTTCTTTCCAATTTTTATCCTTTTGAATAGCATAAAGTAATGCTGTTTTTAATCCAGAAAAAGAAAAATCAAAACTTTTATCATTCAACATTGGACGAGGCAAACAAATACTTTCAACTTTTGACTTTTGACTTTTGACTCGAGCGGCCTCAGCCGCGATCGCAGGTCCACCCGGATAACCAATATTTAAAAGCTTAGCAGCCTTATCAAACGCTTCGCCTACTGCATCATCTCTTGTTTCTCCAATAATTTTATAATTTTCATGCTCTTTCATTAAAATTAACAATGTGTGTCCTCCACTTACAGTTAAAATTAAAGCGGGAAATTCAATTTTTTCTTGATTTCTTGATTTCTTGATTTCTTGATTTATAAAATTAGCGCATATATGCCCTTCGATATGATTAATCCCAATGATAGGAATTTGCCAGGCATAAGCTAATGTTTTAGCTGTTTCAACTCCAATTATTAAAGAAGTAATTAGTCCAGGCCCAGCTGTAACAGCGATTGCGTCTATTTTATTTTTTTTATTTTTTTTTAATAAAGAATGATTAGCTGGACTAATTTCAGCTTTCTCTAGTGCCTCGTTAACTACTGGTAAAATATTCAAAATATGTTCGCGCGCAGCAACCTCTGGCACAACTCCTCCGTATTTTTGATGAATTTCTATTTGCGATGAAACAATATTTGATAATATTTTTATATTATTATTTTTACAATCTAAAACAGCTACTGCAGTTTCATCACAGCTTGTTTCTATGCCAAGAATTATCATAAATAAAAAATTTGTAAAAATTAATTATTTGTTAGAAGAAGGATATTTATATTGGTCTATCGCCGGATACTCTTTCGAGTAGAAAAATTGAAATTTCTCAAATTGTAGCCCTACGGGGAATTGAACCCCGCTTTTCAGGATGAAAACCTGATGTCCTAACCACTAGACGATAGGGCCAAAATTATAAAAATAGTCCTTTTTAGGACTAAAAAAAGTATAAATTAAAATAATAAAAAAGTCAATTTTTTATATATATTTCATATGATTTTATTTTATTGGTTGCCCAAGAGCTCAGAGCTTGATCAGGATGTTTTAGAAAGTCTTTCAAAACGTTCTGATCATTTTTTATAATTTCTGGATTTGTAGAAATAGGATTAAAGGCTTGATATATTATTCCTCTTATTTTAGTTTTATAATTTTCGTTTTTATTTGCTTCTTCTGTGTATTTAGTTTTAAGTAGATGTTCTTTATATTCTTCTTTTAAAGCATTTGCTAAATAAAGAACTATATTATTTTTAATTTGTATATATTCTTCTATTTTTTCTTTTTCTTCTGTCGCTATTGGTCTTTCTATTGTTAAATTGCCTAAAGCTTTTAGCGCTAAGTCATTTCTATTTTCCGGTTTTTTCTCTGTTCTATCTTCTTCTACTATTTTTATTATTTTTTGGACTACTTTTCCATTGACTTGATATGAACATTCGTTAGCCATTTGTATTCCCTTTTTTTGTGTTTCTGGTTCTGATAATAATCCTAGAATTGTATTATTTATGTTTGATTTTTGTTTTTCTTGTGTATTAATTGTTTCTTTTTTTATTTGATCCGGATCTAATGGAATTATATTTTGTTCTTTTCCACATCCAGCGGAGATAGTCGCTGCCAAAGAAGCAAGTAGTGCGGCATTAATAAGTGGATTTGTTTGAATTTTATCTAGTTTATTCATACTAGTTTTTTAAAAAAAAGCCTGCTCTAATTGTAAGATTTGTTTATTCATTTTTATCTAAATGTTTTTGATTTTTTAAAATTATTGGGTCGTTTTTTTCTTTCAATAATTCTAATTGTCCCGTTGCCCAGTCTTTTAAATCAGTGTCAGAACAGTCTCTTGAGAGTTCCATTATATTAAAAAAATTATTCATTGAGATTGTCACATTTTTAGAAGTAGGATTACAAATTGTTTTTATTGCATCTCTTAGTTTGTCTTTATATTTATTGTTTCTATATTTTTCTTTTTCATCGTTTTTATTTATATTTTTTTCATTTTCTATGTCTAAAACGTTTAAAAAATAAAAAATAACTTCTTTTTTGATTTGTATGTGTTCTTTAATTTTTACTTCCCCTTCTTTTGCTATTTGTTTTTCATTTGCAATATTAAGAAGGGTCGCTATTGCTAAATTACTTAATTGTTCTCCTTTTGTGGCAGTAAATAATTCTTCGACAATTTTTTTATCAACGTTGCTTAAAAGGTTATTAATCATTTGCATCCCCTCTTTTTGTGTTGTTTTATTGGATAATTTTTCTAAAATTAAAACTCTTAATTCTTCTTTTTTTTGTTCATTAATTTTTTCTAATTTGCCTGCTTGAAAACCTGATAGACCACATATAGAAAGAACCACAGAAATAATTACGGGAAAAACTCCTCTGTTTTCTAAGAGCCTTTTTGATAATGGCTCTTTTTCGCCAAGAGGGTGTTTTTTTCGTCCAAGTTCGCAATATTCTTTATCTATTGATATCGGCAATGGCTTGTTTTCTAGATTAAAAAAAGGGTTGCTATATGTAGGGTCTCCTGTTCTTATTTTTTCTGAGCTCATTTTTTTAAAAGTTATTAATCTAATTTTTCCTTAAATAAATCTACCCAAGGGATTTCAATTGGATTAACATTGTTTAATATTCCCAAATAATAGCTAATCCATGTTCCAAATTGAAGCATTTCAAAAGATTGTTCTAATTTACTTTTGCCTCGTAGTATATGCTCTAACGCAATTATTTTATTTTTTTTAACAATTTGATTAGTTATTTTTAATCGTTTTTGAATTCGTTGATGATAAAGTATTGAATTAAAAAAAAGAACAACTAAATTTTGAGAATTATTTGTTGGATTGGCTAACCCCTCCATTGCATAATGGTTTAATTCTGGTAATGTTAAAAAACTGGCAAAATTTTTACTATTTTCACATAATTGATTACGTAAAGTGTGACCATTTCCTGTTAAAAACTCTGCTGTTACAATTATGGGCTGTTTATTATATAATTGTTGCGCTATTTGTTTTGCTAAATTTAATTTTTCTTTAACTATTGGTCTTAACTCTCTATCCCAAATTTCAAGATTAGAAATAATATTTTTTATTTCATCAATTTTAAGTTCAAATAAACCGGTTTTAGCTAAAAGTATCGCTGTTCCTAAAATCATATAACCTTGACCTAACCTAGTCTGATTGGATGGGTTAAAATTTGTTTTAAAAATATATCCAGGAAGATCGTCTTTTAACATTATTTTAAGTAATTTATTATTTTTTTCATCAGAAGTTATAACTATTATTTTTGCTTTTAATTTTTTAACTTCTTGATAAACACTTAAAACTTCTTCAGTATTTCCAGAATAAGAAGATAATAAATAAAGAGTGTTCTCATTAACAAAAGCTGGTATATTGTAACCAGGCTCAATTAAAAGAGGGACTTTAATTTGTTCGTTAAAAACTGCTTTGATAATTCTTGCTCCTAAATTAGACCCGCCCATACCATTAACTACTATATTATTGATTTTGCTATAGTCGTGCGGCAGTTTAACTAAAAAAGAATCTTCTAATACTTGTTTTAGTTGATCAGCTAATGATTCAATTGATTTAGCAGCTAAAAGATTGCTGTCTTTTTTATAGATTGTTTGATTGTCTAAATTAATTGTCATATTCTAATGCATATTTTATTATTTTTTATAATATCATATCCTTGATTTTTGTCTAGCTTTTTGTTAAATTAACTTTATAACTTTATAACTTTATAACTTTTAACTTTATAACTTTTAACTTACTTCTATGTCTGGACATTCAAAATGGGCAACAACAAAACGACAAAAAGCAGTTGTTGATGCAAAAAAAGGATCTGCTTTTACTAAAATAGCTAAATTAATTGCTATTGCTAGTCGTAGAGGTAAAGATCCAATAACTAATTTTAGTTTACGAATAGCTATGGAAAAAGCTCGTAGCGTCAATATGCCTAAAGATAATATTGATCGCGCTATTAAACGAGGCTCTGGAGAATCTGGTGAAGCGCAAATTGAAGAATTAATTTACGAAGGAATCGGTCCTAGTAAAGTTCAATTTATTATTAAATGTTTAACTGATAGTAAAAACCGCGCAGCATCTGAAATGCGACATTTATTTTCTAAACATAATGGCTCATTAAGCGCAGTTATGTGGAATTTTAAACAACAAGGAGTTATTAGAATCGCAAACAATGAATTTTTAACTACAAATTTAAATTTTGATGAATTTGAATTAGAACTGATTGATCAAGGAATAGAAGATGTAATTGAAGAGGAAGAAGGAATAACAATTTATACAGTGCCAATAGATTTGCAAAAAATCAAACAATTTTTAGAAGATAAAAAAATTAAAACAGAATCAGCAGAAATTGAATATGTTGCTAAAGAACATATTAATTTAAACGTTGAAGAAAAAGAACGACTAGAAAAATTTATTGAAGCGCTAGAAAACGATGAAGATGTGGCAGATTACTACACTAACGCGAATTTTTAATTTTCAATTTTCTCCCGCATATTGCGGGATCAATGAATTAATTTTCAATTAAGTGATATTATTTGAATGATAAAATTAAAATTAATTGAAAATTGAAAAATTAGATCATTGTTTAAAAATTGAAAATTGAAAATTGAAAATTTTTTTATGCTCAAAAAAATATTTAACAATAGTCCAATAATTATTCTCGGCATTGATCCCGGAATCGCAGACACAGGTTTTGGTATTATTAAAAACGAGAATAATAAATTAACATGTCTTGATTATGATTCAATAAAAACATCGGCTAAACTTGATTTAGCTGATAGACTAGAAATAATAAATTTAGAACTTACAAAAATAATTAAAAAGTATAAACCAAATTTAATTGCTATTGAAGAATTATTTTTTTGTAAAAATGTTAAAACTGCATTAGTAGTAGGGCAAGCTAGAGGTGTAATGCTATTAACTGCTAAACAAAATAAAGTTCCGACAGTTGAATTCACTCCGTTGCAAGTAAAACAAGCTGTTTCAACTTACGGTCGCGCAGATAAAAATCAAGTAAAAAAAATGGTTAAATTACTTTTAAATCTTAAAGAGTTGCCAAAATCAGATGACGCGGCTGACGCGTTAGCAATAGCAATTTGTGCTAGCAACAATTGAAAATTAAATTCCCTATGTCTAAAAAATTAAAAATAGTTTCTATTTCTTCAGAGGTCGCTCCGTTTTCTAAAACTGGAGGTTTGGCTGATATTTGTCGTAGCTTGCCTAAGGCTATAAAAAGACTTGGGCATGAAATTATTGTTATTACTCCACTTTATGGGCAAGTTATTAATACTAAAATAAATAATTTAAAAATTCTTTATAAAAATGTTCAAATTTTTTTAAATTCAGAAGACTCTGTTTTTGTTAATTATTGGCAAGGCTGGCTATTGCCTGATTTGCCAGTATATTTTATTGAAAATAAGCAATATTTTTCTAGAAAAAAAAATATTTATGGATCAAGTCATGAGAATGTTCGTTTTATGATTTTTGATGTAGCTGCATTAAAATTAATCTCTCTTCTTAAATTTGAAGCTGATATTATTCATTGTCATGATTGGCATACAGGATTAATTCCTTATTATTTAAAAACAGATTTTCTTTATTCTAAAACTCTTAAAAAAGCTAAAACTGTTTTTACTATTCATAATTTAGTTTTTCAATTTGGTCATAGTTGGTGGGAAGTGCCAACTGCAAAAAAAGATTATAGGCGTAGTAATATTCCTCATATTAATAATCCAGATATTGAGAATATTAATTTTGCTAAGCGAGCTATTCTGTCTGCTGATGTTATTAATACTGTAAGTGAACAATATCGTGAAGAAATTTTAACTAAAAAATTTGGTCAAGATTTACATCGTATTTTAAGTAATCGCAAAGAAAAACTTTTCGGCATTATTAATGGTATTGATTATAAAACTTTTAATCCATTAAATGACCGTGGTTTATATAAAAATTATAGTTATAAAAGAATTGATAAAAAAAGGTTGAATAAAGAATACTTACAAAAGAAGCTTGGGCTGCCAATAAATCAAGAAATTCCTATAATCGCGTTAACTTCAAGAATCGCTTTTCAAAAAGGAATAGAGTTGGTTTTAGAAATATTAGAATCACTTATTAAAATAGATTTGCAAATTATAATTATTGGAGATGGAGACAAGCAATATATTACAAAACTTAAAAAAGAAATAAAAAAATATCCAAAAAAAATAGTTTGGTTATCTTTTGCTAAAAATAAGAGTTTGGAAACATTAATTTATGCAGGCGCTGATATTTTTTTATTGCCATCGCATCATGAGCCTTGTGGAATTAATCAGTTGATTGCTATGCGTTATGGTTGCATTCCAGTAGTGCGTCACGTAGGAGGTCTTTATGATACAGTAACTGATTTTAATCCTAGACTTAATGATGGTGATGGTTTTAGTTTTTCAAATTTTGATAAATACTCTCTATTTGCTGCTATTATAAGGGCATTAGAAAATTATCAACATGAACATGTTTGGAATGATTTAATGATTAGAGCGATGAAAAAATCGTCCAGTTGGGAAATCCCAGCTAAAAAATATATTGATCTCTATTATCAAGCATTAAAAAATGGCGCAAAATAACTTAAAACATGCTTTTATGAAAATAACTTGGATAAATTTTCTTCATTTTTATCAACCGCCTACTGCTGATAACGAAACAGTAGTTGAAGCGGTTGAAAAAAGCTATAAAAGAATAATTAGCGCATTGATGCATAACCCATCAATAAAATTTACAATAAACATTTCTGGCTGCTTACTTGATAAAATAGCTAGCTTAGGATATGATAATTTAATTAATAATATAAATAGTCTAGTTACTAAAAAACAAATTGAACTTGTTGGCTCAGCAGCGTTTCATCCAATTTTAGCGCTTTTGCCTGATGAAGAGATTCAAAGACAAATTGAAATTAATGAACAAATTTTAAAAAAACATTTTGGTAATAATTTTATTCCTAAAGGATTTTTTATTCCGGAAGCGACTTATAATTCACGGGTTGCTAAAATAATAAAGAAAAATAATTATCAATGGTTAATTCTTGATGAAATAAGTTTAGCTGGTAAATTAAATCAAGCAGACTCATCAACTTTGTATTTTGATAAAAATTCAGACTTAAAAATTGTTTTTCGTAATAGAATATTTTCTAAAGATTATGTGCCAACAACAATTTTAAAATTAATAGAAGATAAAAAAGATAAAACAATTATAACAGCAACTGATGGGGAACTTTATGGATTAAGAGATATTGACTTTAAAGCTAATTTTGAAAAATTATTAAAACATTCAGAAATTTCTACAATAACGATTAGCCAATACTTAGAAAAATTAGAAAATAAACAAATATTTTCTCTTGTTGATTCTTCGTGGGAATCTACTGAAAAAGAATTAAAAGATAAACAACCTTATCAACTTTGGTTTAACAAAAAGAACAATATTCAAATAAAATTATGGCAATTAACTAATTTAGCCATAACTTTAAATAATAAATATAAAACAGATCAAAATTTTTTCTGGTCAAGAAGACATTTGGATAGAGGTTTAGCTAGTTGTACTTTTTGGTGGGCTAGCGCTCATGATTTTAAATTATTTAGCTCAATCTCTTGGAATCCTGATGAAATTGAAAAAGGTGTTAATGAATTAATTCGTAGTGTTCGCTCTTTGGATAATCTTGAAACAAGACAAGAAAAAATTAAAGCAGAAAAATTATATATTAAAATTAAACATCTTATTTGGCAAAAACATTGGCGCTATTATTGGCGATAGGAATTTTCTAATATGAATAAAATTTATAGTTTATTAGATGAAAAATTTATTACTGCCTTATTTGTTAAAGAAATTTTACCTAAATATCCTGAATTTTTAGATATTAAGCAAGTTAAAATATCAGCTATTAAAAAACATATTTGGGAAACAACCTATCATGTAGTATTTAAATTTGAAGTTATTTTTATAACTATTGATAAAAAAGATAAAATTATTTCTATCTATTGTACTGCTCATAGTAATGAACAACGACTTGGCGCTTATGAAGGGTCTTTATTTCTTTGGCAAAATAGTTTTAGTCAAAGAAAATTAACAATACCAAAGCCGCTTTTTTATTCAAAAGCTTTTAATGCTTTTTTTTATGAAGGAGTGGAAGGAGAAAATTTTTATCAATATATTCGTGAAAAAGATTTTAAAGAAATTGAGGCGA
>Ga0180008_1001398_pt1 | contig 15354 bp, 9 predicted proteins | sample MM_PW_MetaG_FD_121121 | JGI IMG/M metagenome (GOLD analysis project Ga0180008, IMG submission 121121) | Groundwater microbial communities from the Aspo Hard Rock Laboratory (HRL) deep subsurface site, Sweden - MM_PW_MetaG | ecosystem: Environmental > Aquatic > Deep subsurface > Groundwater...
ACGCGACTTCCTGATCCTGCACTATAAACTGACAGGCCGCCGCGATACCGAGTTCTGGCGCCATTGCGCAGATATGACAATTCCGGATTCGCTGGCACATAAAATAGAGCTGTATCGGCACCGGGGCCATGTTGCGCTGTACGATCAGGAGTCTTTTAAGCACAGCAGTTGGTTAGCCATGTACAACGGCTTCCGGGTCCTTCCACAACAGTTTGATGCAAAAGCAGCAGTGGTACCCTTAGATCTGTTGCAGCAAAAGCTTAGCCAAATGCGCGAGTCCATGGAAACGGCTGCCATGCAAGCCGATTCCCATCAGACCTTTATCCGTCGCCACTGCCCTGCTCAGACTGACGGCTGATAACCACAAAAGCGCGCTAAGAAATCAGGGTGAGGCGGAACCTGCTGCACAGTACGACTGATAAAACTGCGCATCTGGTTCAGCTCATTTAGCAAAGCTGGCTGTGGCAATTGTAGTGCAGTTGCTGGTAATTGCTCCGGCAGCACTCCCATACCTTCATATAAAGCCAGCCAGCTATCTGCACCGAATATTTCCCACGGCAAGCGGGGAACATCAGCATACTGCCGAAAGGCCTGAATTTTATCAGCCAGCTCGGTTGGGATATCCATAGCAGCGCAATGACGCCACAATTCTGCATCGGTGCGCTGACTGGTTTTGTAATGCAGAATGATAAAGTCGCGGATCCGTTCATACTCCAGTTTTGTCACCTCGTTAAAACGATCTACATCCGCACTGCTGTAAGCCGGAGTATCAAAAGTCTGCAGCAATCGCTCAATAGAGGTCTCAACCAGCGCTATGCTGGTACTTTCCAATGGCTCCAAAAACCCAGAGGCTAACCCTAGTGCAACACAGTTTTTATGCCATGCCAGTTTGCGCCGACCCGGTGTGAAATTAAAATAACGCGGATTATGCAGCGCTTTGCCATCTGTATTGGCCAGCATTGTCGTTGTGGCTTCATCGTCACTGATCAAAGAACTGGAATAGACATAACCATTACCCTGTCGATGTTGGAGCGGAATACGCCATTGCCATCCTGCAGTATGAGCTGTAGCTCTGGTGCGAGCCACAGGTTCGCCCTGCACTTCAGTTTGTACCGCAACCGCCTTGTCACATAACAACCACTGTTGCCAGCTTTCATATCCGGTATTGAGTGCCTGTTCAATCAACAAACCACGAAAGCCAGAACAATCTATAAACAGATCCCCTGTGACAACTTCACCGCTGTCGAGTAACAGATCTTTGATACCAGTCTCATCGGTCTGCACAGATAGGATACGGGCATCTGTACGCTGCACTGATTTTTGTTCAGCATAATCCCGCATCATACCGGCAAATAAAGAGGCGTCAAAATGCAAAGCCCAGTCAAAAATAGTCAGCATAGACTTTGGGTTTGGGTCTGGCAGGCAAAACTTGTTGTCGCGAGCCAGCGCCACTCCGAGGGAATAGTCCTGTAATGAATGTGTTAGTCCAGCCTGGCGCGCTGCCAGATAACACTGAACAAAAGGCACCTGATTAAGTGGCTGCCCAAACAAACCAAAAGGGTGGATAAAACTATGATCCAGCTTGCGCCAGTTCCGAAACTCAATACCTAACTTGCAGGTGGCTCTGGTGGTTTTGATCACATCCACATCAGTCAAACCAAGCTTGCCATAAAAACGCCGGATACTTGGAATAGTAGACTCTCCCACCCCAATAGTCCCCAGTTCCGACGATTCAATTAACCGAATGGAGACTGGCTGCCCCAGAAAATGCTGACTCAGGGCTGCCGCGCACATCCAGCCTGCGGTGCCGCCTCCCACTATTACGATATTCTGAACAGAATGAGTTTTCATCTGCACTCCTTACTGCTTTCGTTGGATTAAATGGCAAAGTTCAGATCTAAAGTATAAAAAACCGCCGTAGTCTGAACTCTACGGCGGTTTTTATTAAACATCAGGAGAATGTCGGGTTCTTATCAGAACTTGACACGAACACCAGCTGTCCAACGTGACTCATACACGTTCTGGAAAGCTTTCTGTGATTCAAACTCCAGATAAGTCTGCTGGAATTCCTCAGTGATATTTGAGCCACTCAGATAAACAGAGGCCATCTCGTTGACATCATACGACACACTCAGATCCAACTGAGAATAAGTGTCCTGATACAAAGATTGTCCGCCAACAGCATCAGTTCCCTGAGTGATCAAACGTGGGCTACGAGAGTTCCACGCCAGTCGGGTAGAGAAACCATCCTGTTCATACCACAATACAAAGTTGTAGGTGTCTTCTGACATGCCAGGGAAGGATAATTCACGTCCATTGATCCCTTTTTTGTCTTGCTCTGATTTACTAAGAGTGTAGTTGGCATCTAAACCAAAACCAGACAAGAAGGTATCGTCACCGATCACGTCGTTAAACGCCAGTCGGCCACCAATCTCCATACCTGTTACGTCCCCGCCACTGCCCTGTACCTGAGTACTGAATGGCCATGGTCCACGTGTCACGCCATCCGGATCCGGCTCATCAATCATGACAGTACCGTCAGTGGTGAAGCTGGCTATTTCAATCTTGTAAGTAGACAAATAAGCCATTGACGCACTGCCTACATAATATTCAGCAGACAATGAGTAATTCTTCGAACGCCATGGGTTCAGTGATGGGTTACCCGTCAGGCTGCCGTTACGCACCCGCAAGCAATCACAGCTACCATCAATGGTCATCCCCACAGTTTTACCGCCGCCCCATACCATCAAATCCAGAGGTTGCATGTTTTTCGAGAAAGCAGCTCTCAGAATCACATCATCCATCACCTGAGCATTCACGTTCAATGATGGCAGGTAATCTGTATAACTACGCTCAGTGACAACATCACCCGTGTCCGGAGCCAGACCACTATGAGGTAAGTTAACACCCGTCAGGTTTTGTTTAACACGCAGGTCGGTTTCAACGACTTTCATACCGAAGTTACCGCTGAAAATGCCTTGCTCAAAATTCCCCTGAACGTAGTAGTTGAACTCATCCAATGCAACATCATAAGTCGCACCAGCATTTTCAACCCGTTGAACGTTGCCAAACGTTTTCTCATGGAAAGCTCGTGGATCACGGAAATTGCTTGGATCGATCACCCATACGCCAGGAATACCACTGACATTACCGAAGTTAGTCTGGTAAGACACTGTAGTGTATTTATCCAGGCTGGTTGGGCCCAGCAAAGTGTAAGGCATCCAGGTACCTGCAGGAACTGTTTGTCCGTCAAATACAGTGTCAACAGCCAGATATTCACCAGCTGCAGGGTTGCCTTCACAACCCGCAGTGTTTATATACTGGTCAACAGCTTTCCACTGCGCAATATCACAACCACCACCAAACTCTGAGGTGTAAGTGAAATTGTCACGGTCAACTGAGCGTTCCATCATCCGCACGCCAAAATCTACGCTACGAATGAACATGTCATTTTGGAACTCATAGTTCCACTTTGTACTCAGGGTATTAATTTCGCCTGAGGTATCAGTGTTACCTTCTGAGGAAAAAGCACCAATATGATAAGAATTGATATCAGCCATGTAATCCGCAACACTACGCGGACCAGCACCACCGTTCACAATTTGATCAAAACCGCCAAACACAGGATATTTGCCGGATGCGTCATAATTCAGCAGGAAATTGCTGTCTTCTATACCGCCTGGTGCGAAACTACCAAAACAGCCACCATTAGCACCAACAATAGCTTCGCCATTCGTACAGTTGCTACCCTGAGTAAACTGACCAGGACCTGTAACCAAAGTACCTTTGTCGATACTGAGCATATCGCCTTCACCGTAACCATGACGCATCTTGTGAGTTGCATCAGCACGGGTCATCCGCATGTCGCCTTTTAATGGGCCATCCAGATCGAACTTCAGTTGTAAGTTCAGGTTACGTGATTTTTCTTCATTCACGTTGACCTGAGTGAAAGACTGCATACGCCAGGGTTTCATATAAAAGGCATTCACCGCGCCCCAAGTGTTACCACTGCCGTCTTCGAAAGTGTCACCCGTCCAGCCATTTTCTGTAGGGTAAGCGTAGTCGTTGAAACTGTACCAACGGTTATTTTGCGAAAAACCACTACGGGCATTAAAACGCTCTTGATCTGTATAGAAATAGTCAGCAATCAGCTCAATCTGATCGGTAATTTCGGCCTGAAATGACGTCTGGAAAGCGTTACGATCCCGTTCTTCAGTCTTATTAAAAGCAGCAAAGCCCTGAGGAACTACATGACGTGTAGTTTCACCTCTTGGGTTGTCTCCCCAGGTAAAGTTGTTATTCGCCGCACCTATGCCACCGTTTTCTGAAGTATCAAAATAGCCGTTATAGTCAGTGGCTAATGTTGATTCACTGGTCACTGCTGAAACCAGCAATCCCCATTTCTCGTCACGAAAAGACGCTAACGCGTTAAACATAGGGTCGTCTTCTTTGCTAATAGACCCCTGAGATAACTCGGCACCACCAGCGAAAGTAAAACCGTCGCCCATCTCAAAAGGCCGGCGGGTTTTTAAATCAACTGAACCGGAGATGCCTTTGGCGCTATGTTTAGCTTCTGAAGATTTATAAACGTCAACGCCTGAAAACAGCTGAGACGGAAGATCGCTGTAATCCGCACGTGATGCATCAATAGTTGTCGCACTTAAAAACACTTCACCATTTAAAGTAGTGTCGATCTGCGGTAAACCACGGATTTGTACAGGTCCGCCTTCACCGGCCACCCGTTCAATTTGTACACCAGTGATGCGCTGTAAAGAATCTGCAATAGTGACGTCTGGTAACTTACCAATGTCCTGAGCGGTAATGCCGTCAACCTGCGAGGTTGCAAAACGTTTGGTATTGATTGACGCCGCAGTACTGGCACGAAGGCCCCTAACCTGAATCACTTCAACCTGTTGTTCTTTTTTTGCGCTCGTTTCTTCTGCAGCCTGATCTGCCAGAGCAGGAAACGCCAATGCGGCGGCTCCAGCCATCAGACCTAATTTGACTGCTACGGCGCACTTATTCATTTTATTGTGCAACATAAGCTTCTTCTCCCGTTCCTGTTTTTTTGTGCGATGATTTTTTTTGTCCTGAAACAACAGGTTTTCATGATCCCTTCATGACAACGCTGTCATTGAAATTTAACATACACAAAAAAAATCAGCTTTGCAAACTCCTTTAGATGAAAATTTAAACGAATTTAATAAGCCAGAAATGTGCCGTTAGAACTGTTTTATATAAAGAAAAGCGTTGTTCAACCTTGAACTCCCTACGAAGAATCAACATATCCACATGATTCATATAAATAAAATTCAGCTATCTTTTAATCAAAAGCAAAAGCGATGATTTTTTAAGCAAAAAAGCCTGAATAAATGTTTGCCGTTTTAGCAAAAAAGAGTTATCCCTTAGCTTAATCTTTGTTACAAAATGACCAGCGCTGTCATAAAGTTAGCTGGATTAGCAAAAAAATCAGCTTATTTATTTTCAGCATAAGGCCTTTTGGTGTTGTGCTTTTTGGGATCCAGCAATGAAAGTGACCATTCATGACGTAGCTGCTAAAGCAGGTGTGTCAATTAAGACGGTGTCGCGGGTGATGAACAACGAGCCGTCGGTAAAACCAGCGACGGTCGATAAAGTGAATCAGGCGGTGCAGGAGTTGAATTATCAACCAAACGCTGCGGCACGTAATCTGGCCAGTACCAAGTCATACAGCATAGGTTATATCTACGACAACCCAAACGCCTATTATGTAATTGATATGCAAAGAGGTTTGCTGGATGCCTGTCGTAAGCATGGTTATGAACTGCTGATCCACCCTACTAATGCAAAATCACCAGGCATAGTGCAGGAAGTGATTGATCTGGTGCGACATTCGCGTCTGGCGGGTTTAGTTTTGACGCCACCTTTCTCCGAGATGCCTGAAATAGCAGAAGCACTCAGCAGTATTAATGTAGATTTTGTCCGTATTATTTCCGGTTCAACACCTTCACCTAAACAAACCAACTGTGTGCTGGTTGACGACTTCACGGCAGCTTTTAAGATCACCAACCATTTACTGGAACTGGGTCATAGCCAAATCGCATTTTTATGTGGGGATGAAGAACACAGCTCCAGTGGCGAACGATTAGCTGGCTTTAAGGCCGCTTTAACTAAAAGAGGTATAGATGCCAACCCGAAATTTATTGTGCCTGGTAGCTATTCGTTTGAATCAGGTGTGAAAGGTGCAACTCAGTTGCTGGCTCAGCCGAACAAGCCAACAGCTATTTTTGCCTGTAATGATGAAATTGCGGCAGGGGCTTTATTTAGCGCGCGCCTGCAGCATATTGAAATCCCGCAGCAGCTCTCTATTGTTGGCTTTGAGAACAGTCCGTTTTCGCGCCAAACCTGGCCACCACTGACGACTGCGCACCAACCTAACACCACTATAGCGCAAAGTGCTGCAGAGTTATTGTTTAAACAAACCAGACCTGGCAGCCGCAGTCAAACTGAGGATCAACCTGTATTTATTCCTGAATTGTTAGTCAGGGAATCCACTGGAGTGGCTCAACAGAAATAACCAGAGCGCCATTTCAGGCGCTCTGCATGATGCAAAATTTGTATACAGTGAGACTTTACTAAGGCGCGACAAGCTGCATCATTAACGAAGATAAGTAGGCACCATAAGTACCCAGCGCATACCCCAACACAGCCAATAACACCCCGACAGGAGCCAATGACGGATGAAATGCTGCTGCCACTACAGGAGCTGAAGCTGCACCACCCACATTGGCTTGACTGCCTACCGCCATATAAAACACAGGCGCTTTAAGCAGCTTCATCACAAGCAACATCAGAGCAGCATGAATGGAAATCCATACCAGTCCGACTAAAAACATCACTGGATAATCCATCACAGCTGTCACATCCATATGCATACCAATGGTCGCGACCAGGATATATACCATCACAGAACCCACCTTGGACGCACCAGTGGCTTCCAAATGCCGGACTTTAGTGCCTGATAATAACAAGCCAAAGGTCGTTGCCAACACCACCAACCAAAAAAACGTACTGGTCAGACTGTACATCGCCAGTTCTGGTGCATGCTGCTCAAGCCAGGGTGCAATGATATTTGCCAGAAAATGTGCAGCGCCAGCCACACCAAAACCAATAGCAATCACCATCATCAAATCATGAGTTTTGGGATTACGTGAGTTTTCCGCCTGATAGGTTTCAATTTTTTGCTGTAAATGCTGCAAAGCCCTGGTATCAGCACCGGTACGTTTATCTATACTAGCCGCGTTAGCTGCCATCCATAACAAAGCTGCCGTCCAGATATTAGCCACCAGAACGTCCACCGTAATCATTACAGAAAAAATATCACCACCTACTTCGAATACTTCTTTCATCGCGGCCTGGTTGGCACTGCCACCAATCCAACTGCCAGCAATAGTCGACATACCACGCCAGGCTGCATTGGCTCCTTCTCCACCAAGCTGCTCCGGAAAAAACGGTCCAACCAGTGCCAGTGCTAAGGGCCCACCTAACATAATGCCAATAGTTCCGGTCAGAAACATGATTAAAGCTTTAGGGCCCAATCCCAAAATAGCGCGAAAATCTACACTCAAAGTGAGCAACACTAAGCAGGCTGGCAACAGGTAGCGGGATGCCATTTGATAAAGCTGCGAATGCTCACCATCAATAATGCCAAAACTGTTAAATAGTGACGGAATGAAATAACAAAGTAGTACCGACGGCACATAGCGGTAGAATTTTTGCCAGAAAGGTGATGCACTGTGACTGGTATGAAAAACAAAACCCAGTATCAGCGCCAATAACCCCAGTACGACTGCATCGTTGGTGATCAGCGCAGTAGATTGTTCCATAATTTTTCCTCGGTTCTCCCCCTTATGCATCGGGGTATAGTTCTGCAGTAGTTTTTGCTAATGGCTATTGTTTTCAGCTTTAAAGCTATTTATTTGTGATAACAGATAAAAACATCAGTTATCCATGCCATTCCACTGACAGAACTTTGTAGTTATTTTTTACGTGAAGCATAAATCTATCACAGCTGGCGGGCCAGACAAAACAAAGTTTCCCGCTATGCCATAGTTCGGCAAAAAATAACGACTAAATCTCTCTCCACACAAAAATCACCAGCTACAGCAGTTTCGTAACCTATCTATAGCACTAAAGTACCGTTGTAGTTCCTCCTCACTCTGCCTAGCATAAAGTTTTTGTCAGCATAGGCAGTTGAACAATGAATGTATTAATTACAGGTGGCACTGGTGGTATTGGTTTTGCGGTGGCTGAGCATTTTGGCCGTTTGGGCCATCATGTGATTTTGGCGGATATCAACAGCAGCCAACTGGATAGTCGCCAGCAAGAGCTGACCGCTGCAGGTTATCAAGCAAGCAGCATACTACTGAACTTGATGGATCAATCTTCAATAGAAGCCTGCGCTCAGGCTTATCAAATCGATATTCTGATCAACAATGCCGGAGTGCAGCATGTAGCCCGGCTGGAAGATTTTCCTGAAGAGAAATGGCAACAATTGTTGCAAGTGATGCTAACGGGCCCGGCTATGCTGACCAAAGCTGTGTTGCCACGTATGCAGCAACAAGGTTTTGGCCGGGTGATTAATATAGGTTCTATCCATGCACTGGTGGCCTCGCCTTTTAAATCCGCTTATGTCGCTGCCAAACATGGCTTATTAGGTTTTAGCAAAGTGGTGGCCTTAGAAAACGCCAATTTTGACTTCACCATCAATACCATTTGCCCTGCTTATGTCCGCACCCCTTTGGTTGATCAACAAATAGCAGCGCAAAGCAAAGAACATAACCTGACCGAGCAACAAGTGATAGATCAGATCATGCTGGCACCTATGCCACAAAAAGCCTTTATTGGCGTGGATGAAATTGCCAGCACAGCGGCTTTTTTATGTGAACCCGCAGCACGGCATGTCACAGCCCAAACCCTGGTGCTGGACGGTGGCTGGACAGCACGTTAAATGCTCCAGTTCAAGATCGAGGTTAAGGTCGACGCTCAGAATAACAGCGCCTGCTTTACAGCCCGCCCGGCATCAAGGCAGAATGAAATGATTCCGTGACCACTGACCTGATTATGACCTTACCTGCCAGCAACATTGGTCTTGGCACCATTGCCGCTTTGTCTTTGCTGTATTTATTAGTGTTATTAGGTGTGGGTGCTGTGGGCCGCAGGCTGCAGCGCCGTCACCCAGTGTCGCCATGGATTTTCAGCTTTGCTTTATCGATTTATTGCACCTCATGGGCATTTTATGGAGTCACAGCTCAGGCAGCCGTCAATGGCTGGTGGATACCGCCCACTTACATAGGCTCACTCATTCTTTTCTGGTTTGCTTTTGGCTTAATAGGCCGCATCGCCATCGCCTGTCGTCGCTACCGTATCACCTCAGTGGCCGACTTTATCGCTACCCGTTATGGTCATTCCCGCTTACTGGCGATCCTGACCACAGTCATAGTGCTGATCGCCATTATTCCTTACATCTCGTTGCAGTTGCAGGCCATCAGCACCAGTATTCAGGCGCTGGTGATTATGCAGGACAACAGGCCCTGGTATCAGGACACAGGGCTTTATGTCACGGTATGGCTGGCCGTTTTTGCTTTGTTATTTTCTGGTCGCAGTGCCAAAGCGCACCAGCCAAATCCGGGGTTAATGGCCGCTATCGCTTTTGAATCGCTGGTAAAATTACTGGCGCTGGTCAGTATTGGTATTTTTGTCTGCTGGGGTATGTTTGATGGCATGGCCGATATTTTCAGCAAAGCCGCCGAACATCCCTCGGTGCAACAAATACAACAACAAGGCCAGCCTTCTTATGTGTATTGGGTGCATGTGTTGCTAGGGTTTATCGCCACTTTATGTTTACCCCGCCAGTTTCATGTCAGCTTTGTTGAAAACCAACAGCTGAGCCATTTGCATCAGGCCCGCTGGATATTCCCTGGTTACCTGCTGCTGATGAGTGTATTTACTCTGCCTTTGGCTTTGGCCGGTATTATGATGCTTGGCCCCCAAGCCAATGTGGACTTAGTGGTACTGCAACTGCCTTTGGCCGCTAACCGCACCGACATTGCGTTACTAGCCTATTTAGGCGGATTTTCTGCCGCCACCAGCATGGTGATAGTGGCCACTGTAGTGCTGGGTATTATGATCACCAACGATCTACTGACACCGCTGATTTATCGTAAACAAAATGCTGAAGATCCTGGCCAGCAAAAAATCAAAGTCGTCACTTTAAGACGTTGGTCCATGTTGGCTGTATTGTTTTGTGGTTATCTGTATTACCGCTGGATAGGCACCAGCACAGGCCTGGCTCAGCTGGGTTTAATGGCTTTTGCTTTAATAGCCCAATTAGCACCAGCTTTAATTTTAGGTTTATTTAGTCAGCGTATTAACAGACAAGGAGCAGTCGCTGCTTTATGCAGTGGTCTGGCGATCTGGGCTTATATTTTATTGTTGCCGGAATTGGCCAGAGCCGGCTTTATTGGCGGAGACTGGTTAACGGATGGGCCTTTAGGTATCAACTGGCTAGCACCATCACAGCTTTTTGGTGGCCACATAGATTCAGTTAGTTTAGGTGTGCTGTTAAGTTTGACCGTCAATACAGGGATGCTGCTGTTGGTCAGCCACTTCAGTCAAACCCGCTTAGGTGAGTGGCTGGAAAGCTATCGTTTTTTGCGCCGCCCCAGCCAACCCAGTTCCAACAGTCAAAGCCCGGTGTTGAGTGTGCAGGACGGCTATTTATTAGTGCGGCGTTTCGCCGGCGAAAAAGAAGCAAAAAAGCTACTGCAACGTTACAGCAAAAACACAGTGGAACCCCAGCAATGGGCCAATCCGCAGTTTATGCAAGCGGTAGAACGTAGCCTGGCCGCCGTAGTAGGCGGAGCTTCAATGCGGCTATTATTGCAGGCCTCAGGCAAACATGCCCAGTTGCCTATTGAATCTGTCGCCCGTTTTGTCGACGAAGCCAGCCAGGTGTTTCAGTTTAATCAGGCCTTATTGCACGCCACCATCGACAATATCAGTATGGGCATCAGTGTGGTCGACGCCGATTTGCGGCTGATTGCCTGGAATCAGCGCTACCTCGATCTTTTTGCTTACCCGGCGGGTTTAGTAGAAGTCGGCCGGCCTGTAGAAGAACTACTGCGTTATAACCTGCAACGCGGTTTAGCAGGGCAACCGTTGTCTGAACATGAAATTTGTCAGGAAATCCAAAAACGACTGAATTACTTACGTCAGGGCAGCAGCTATAAGTTTCAGCGTCAGCAACAGGATGGCCGTATTTTTGAAATGCTGGGCAATCCGCTACCTGGTGGCGGTTTTGTTACCACCTACAGCGATGTCAGCTCTTTTATTGAAGTACAGCGCGAGCTGGAACAAAGCAATAATACGCTGGAACAACGAGTCAAAAGCCGCACCGCTGAGTTGGAACAACTAAACCAGCAACTGCAGCACACCAAACAACAACTCGAAGCTACCACAGCAGCTAAAACCCGCTTTTTCGCCGCTGCCAGTCATGATTTGATGCAACCTTTTAATGCCGCCGCCTTGTTTTGTGGCCTGATCCGCCAGCAAAGCCAACAGGATGAAGTGAAACAACTGGCGCAAAATTTAACGCATTCGCTGAATTCTGCCGAAGAGTTACTGGCCGCTATTCTGGAACTGACTAAACTGGATGCGGGTGTGGTTAAAGCGCAGGCTGAAACTTTCGCCTTGTCTGAATTATTGGATCAAAGTGCACGTGAAGCCGCTGTATTGGCCCAAAGCAAAGGCTTGAGCTTTACCTATATTCCGACCCGTCTTGGCACCTTCAGCGACGCTAAATTGCTTAAACGCGTGATCCAGAATTTATTGGCCAATGCGCTGCGTTATACCCAGAGTGGCAAAATTCTGTTGGGTGTAAAACGCCAGGGCAACACACTTAGAATTTGTGTTTGCGATACCGGCATAGGCATCAGCGAAGCAGACCAGCAGAAAATCTTTGATGAGTTCCAGCAAGGCAGTCAAGCCGACCAAAAAGGCCTGGGTATTGGGCTTGCGATCAGCCAGCGTATTTGCAGCTTATTAGGCCATGAAGTCAGCTTTAGTTCTGTGCCAAGCAAAGGCAGTTGTTTTTACATCAGGGTACCACTGGCCAGAGTCAGCCAACGTGTGTTGCCCCAGCTTAAATCCAGCCAGCCCAGTCGTTTTGCCGGTCAACGTATTCTGCTGATGGATAACGAAGCCGTATTACTGCAGGCGGTATCGCAATTGTTGCAAAGTTGGCATTGCGAAGTGATGGCCGTCAGTGCTCCGAATGAGGCATTGGCCGCGGTACAACAAGGCTTTAAACCTGATTTGATGTTATTTGATTACCATCTGGATCATGGTGCTACCGGAGTTGAAGTCGCTGTACAGTTGGCTGAGCATTTTGGCATCAGCGCTCCGGTGGTGATCAACTCAGCCGATCAAAGTGCTGATATCCGCCAGCATGCACTGAATGCTGGTTTTCATTTTATGCTGAAGCCACTGAAAGAAGTGTCATTAAAGCGCTTATTACAACGGCTGCTGAACTGAGCTACAGACTAAATTTTCTCAACTGTGAAGCTGAGCTGTAAAAGCTGATCTAAGCTTAGGCATTTCAATTTACTGAGGAAATCATGATGTCTGTGTTTGGTATTGTACATACGCTCATTAGCTTAATTCCTATACTACTGGCAGCCATACTGCTGTTGCAGCAGGGTCATATCAATCCGCGCAGCAAACTGGGCTTTTGGTATAGCCTGAGCACTGTCGCTGCAGTAGCCACTGCTTTTACTATTATGAAAACCGGTAAGCTCAGTGAAGGCCATTTCTTAGGCATTTTGATCCTGTTGCTAATTGGCGCAGCTTATTTGTTGCCAAAACTATCAGCCCTGCAAAACTTCACCCCTTTGCTTGAGAGAGTTTTAATGAGCACCAGCTTTTTTCTGATGTTTATTCCGACCACAGTCGAAAGCTTAAGCCGCTTACCTATTGGCGCACCGCTGGCTCCTGAAGGCCCTGAATCTCCATTAGTAAAACAAATCCTGGGTATTATTTTCCTGTTGTATCTGGCTGGTTTATTCTGGCAATACAAGAAGTTAAAAGTCGCAAGCTCCAGGCTTTCACAATCTGCCTGAGCAATCGGCTAACCTGCTGCACAGCTGGTTCTGACACCACGCAGTTTAACCAGCGGCAAACTGCTGCTGGAAAAACTGGATCACCACCTTTAAACCCGCTTTCATATGATGGCGGTTTGGATACACCAGATGCAGTGGCAGTGGCTCTGGCATATAGTCCTGCATCACTTCCACCAGACTGCCATTTTGCAGCTCTTTTTCCACCTGATAGCGGGTGACAAATAACAAGCCCATATCCGCCAAAGCTGCATGTTTGAGCGCTCTGTTGCTGTTGCATAACACCCTGCCTGACGTGAGCACTTCAATGCTCTGATCCATATATCGAAAAAACCAGGTGCGATCGGCAATGGAAGATCCCGAGCTTAAACACTGATGCTGACATAAATCTGCCGGGCTTTGTGGGGTACCAAAAGCCTCCAGATAACCAGGCGAAGCCACCATGGTAATAGGTAAACCCGGCAGTGATCGGGCAATAAGGCTGGAATTGGCCAAACGACCAAAACGCATGCCCAAATCCATTTTCTCTGCAATCAAGTCTACCACTTTGTCGTTTAAATCCAGTTCCACGCATAACTTTGGATACTGTTTCAATAACTCTGGCAACAAAGGGGCGATACGCAAAGTACCAAAGGTGACAGGCACACTGATACGGATTAAACCTGAAGGCTCGTCCCGTAGTTCGGATAAGTGATGTTCGGCCTGATCGGCCTGAGCCACCACCTGCTGGCAGTATTCAAAAAAAGCTTCGCCTTCAGAAGTTAAACTCAACTGACGGGTCGAACGCTGCAATAAACGTACGTTTAAATGTTGCTCTAAACGACTGATGGCTTTGCTGACTGCGCCTTTGGACATATCCAGCGCCACAGCAGCCTGGGTAAAACTGCGGCTTTCTACTACTTTGGCAAACGTAGCCATATCACTTAAACGCTGAAGCAACGACATCCCTGCACCTTTTTTCTTATGCTGTTTTCGTTGTTGATTTTAACCAGATTTTTTAACTCTGACTGTTTCTTTTAGGAAACTATCTGTCTTTGTTAAGCCTGCTAATCAAAGCAATAAGTACTGTCTACACTGCTCATTATTCAAACAGCAGGAGGGCAATACTATGTTCAGACAAAGTTTAATTCAGGTCTTTAAAGGCTTAGCTGAGTTTCATGGTTATGTGCCAGTTACTCCTACTGTACAGACTGAACCCGACAAAACCACAGCAGCCTGTCAGTTAAAACAGGCTGTAGTTCCAGTTCCAAAGCAAGCGGCGACCGTCAGTTGCTGCTAATCACCACTTCCTAGCTAATAGGCGTTGCCGCCTCTTGCCCACCCTAGCGGTGGGCTTTTTTATTCGCTGCCATCCATGGCGCTCACCCTGTCGGGCCATCGTCGCTTCGCTCCAATGTTCAAAATCGCTCCATGCGATTTTGTTATAACAGTTATTCAACCCAAAAAATCTTCCTTCATTTCACAAAAACTGCACCATACTTTGTACCTGTTATTTTTCAACGACAGGGAGAGCATCATGCTTTATCAGGTCAAAACCGGAGATACTTTAAGTAGCATAGCTGCTCGTTATTATGCTGATAGCAGCAAAGCAAGCTGGATAGCCAGTCAGAATCATCTGACCAATCCTAATCAGATTTATCCGGGTCAGCAGTTACAGTTACCCGACTTACCAACCACAACATCAGCCTCACTGGTGAGTCCCGCTTTGTTATCAGCATTATGCCCAAGATTAAGCAGCAGTACTTTGAGTAGTTTCTGCAACGCGCTGGATCTGGATTTACCTAAAGCTAAAATTACACCGCCTTTATGTGTTGCACACTTTATGGCGCAAACGGCACATGAAAGTGCGGGTTACTCGCAACTGAGAGAAAACCTAAACTACAGTGCCTCGGCTCTTACTTCTTTATTTGCTAAGTATTTTGTTGGTATGGATGTGAATAGCTACGCCCGTCAGCCGGAAAAAATCGCCAACCGCATTTATGCCAACAGAATGGGCAATGGCAATGAACAAAGTGGTGACGGCTGGGCCTACAGAGGCCGTGGTATTATTCAGCTTACGGGTAAGGCCAATTATCAGGCTTTTAGTCAGGACTGGGGCGTAGATGTAGTCAGCCAACCAGATTTAGTCGCTACAGATCCGATGTTGGCAGTGGCCTCTGGCTGCTGGTATTGGCAAAAACGCAATATTAATGCAGCAGCA
>Ga0180008_1001399_pt1 | contig 15349 bp, 10 predicted proteins | sample MM_PW_MetaG_FD_121121 | JGI IMG/M metagenome (GOLD analysis project Ga0180008, IMG submission 121121) | Groundwater microbial communities from the Aspo Hard Rock Laboratory (HRL) deep subsurface site, Sweden - MM_PW_MetaG | ecosystem: Environmental > Aquatic > Deep subsurface > Groundwater...
CCGGATCCCGTACTTCATCGCCGCCCACCCATGCAGTTCCGGTGAAGAGATGATGAACCTGGCCCTGTGTCTCAAGGGCAATACAGTGCGTGCCGACCAGGTGCAGCCGTTCTACCCCTCGCCAATGGCCACCGCCACCGCGATGTACCACTCGGGCAAGAACCCGCTGCGCAAGGTCACCTACAAGAGCGACGCGGTGACCATCGTCAAGAGCGAAGACCAGCGTCGCCTGCACAAGGCCTTCCTGCGCTACCACGACCCGAAAGGCTGGCCGATGCTGCGTGAGGCATTGACCCGCATGGGCCGCGCCGACCTGATCGGGTCGGGCAAGGACCAGTTGATCCCGCTGCACCAGCCGTCCACTGACAGCTACCAGAGCGCCCGTCGCAAGAACTCGACGCCGGCGGGCAGCCATAAGGTCGCCAAGGAAACCACCACCAGGATCCTCACCCAGCATACCGGCCTGCCACCCCGTGGCAGCGACGGCAGCAACCCGTGGGACAAGCGCGAACAAGCCAAGGCCGCGGCCCAGGCGCGTAACAAGCAGGCTGCCAAGGAACGCAGCGATGCGGCCAAGGGCAAGGGCGGCAAGCCTGCGCGCAAGCCGGTGGTACCGCGTTGATCGTGGCCTGAATATGCAAAACGCCAGCCTCGTGCTGGCGTTTTGCTTTCAATGCGGTGGTTGGCCTGTTTGTTAAGGTGGCGCGGACTCGGACGCTATCGCCGGCAAGCCGGCTCCTACAGGGGAATGCATGTTCATTGTAGGAGCCGGCTTGCCACAAATATGTGCAACGCTTGCACCATCGTGCCCACGCCAGCGCCGTTTTGGTGCTGTACTGCACCGGGCCCCACGATAAAGCGCAATGGCCGCCGCTCTGGCATAAGTCTTGCGCGCATCAAGCCCATGCCCTGGCTCGCAGGAGGCCGCCGTGTCGATTCATGTCGCGTTGCACCACGTTACGCATTACCGCTACGACCGCGCTGTCGAACTCGGCCCGCAGATTGTGCGGTTGCGCCCGGCGGCCCATAGCCGCACGCGGATTCTGTCCTACGCGCTGAAAGTGCTGCCCGAGCAGCATTTCATCAACTGGCAGCAGGACCCCCAGGGCAATTACCTGGCGCGGTTGGTATTCCCGGAAAAGACCGACGAGCTGCGCATCGAAGTCGACCTGGTCGCCGAGATGGCCGTATTCAATCCGTTCGACTTTTTCCTCGAACCCTACGCCGAAAAAATCCCTTTCAGCTACGCCGCCGATGAGCAGCGCGAGCTGGCGCCGTACCTGGAAACCCTGCCGCTGACGCCAAAGTTCGCCGCGTACCTGGCCGGTATTGACCGCACGCCATTGCCGGCCGTGGACTTTCTGGTGAGCCTCAACCAGCGTCTGGCTGCCGATATCGGCTACCTGATCCGCATGGAGCCCGGTGTACAAACCCCGGAGTTCACCCTGGAAAACGCCTGCGGCTCATGCCGCGACTCAGCCTGGTTGCTGGTGCAGACCCTGCGCAACCTGGGGCTGGCAGCACGTTTCGTGTCTGGTTACCTGATTCAACTCACCGCCGACGTCAAAGCCCTTGATGGCCCCTCCGGCACCGAAGTGGACTTCACCGACCTGCACGCCTGGTGCGAGGTGTACTTGCCCGGCGCCGGCTGGATCGGCCTGGATGCCACCTCTGGCCTGTTTGCCGGTGAAGGCCATATCCCGTTGGCCTGTAGTCCCGATCCATCGTCCGCCGCCCCGATCAGCGGCCTGGTGGAACCGTGCGAGTGCGAATTTACCCACGAAATGTCGGTGGAGCGCATCTGGGAAGCACCGCGTGTCACCAAGCCCTATACCGAAGAACAATGGCTGGCGATCCAGGCGCTGGGCCGGCAGATCGATGGTGACCTGCTCAAGGACGATGTGCGCCTGACCATGGGCGGCGAGCCGACCTTTGTCTCTATCGACGACCCTGACGGCGCCGAGTGGAACACCGCAGCCCTCGGCCCGGACAAGCGCCGACTGTCTGCCGAGCTGTTCCGGCGTATGCGCAAGCACTATGCGCCCAAGGGCCTGGTGCACTTCGGCCAGGGCAAGTGGTATCCCGGCGAGCAACTGCCGCGCTGGTCCCTCAACTGCCACTGGCGCCGGGATGGGGTGCCGGTCTGGCACAACGACGCGTTGATTGCCGACGAGCAGCAAGACTACGGCGCAGATGAGGTGATGGCCGGGCGCTTCCTGGCGAGCATCGCCGAGCGCCTCAAATTGCCGGCGCGCTTTGTATTCCCGGCCTTTGAGGACAATTTCTATTACCTGTGGCGCGAAGGCGCCCTGGCGCAGAATGTCAGCGCCCAGGATTCACGCCTGGACGATGAACTGGAGCGCGAGCGCCTGCGCAAGGTGTTCAGTCAGGGCCTGGATAAAGTCATCGGCCATGTGCTGCCCCTGGCGCGCACGGCGGCCAATGACCGTTGGCAGAGTGGCCGGTGGTACCTGCGCGACACCCATTGCCGGTTGGTGCCTGGTGACTCACCGCTGGGCTATCGCTTGCCCCTGGCCTCGCAGCCGTGGGTGACGGCGGCAGATTATCCCTTTGTTCATCCGACAGACCCCAATCAGGACTTGCCGGAGCTTCCCTCCACTGCGTCAACGCCTGGCGAGCCCGCCCTCATCGACGAGCGCGTGCCCGGGATCGACGAGTCCGCCGACTGGCTGACCCGCACCGCCCTGTGCGCCGAAGCGCGGGGAGGGCGGCTCTACGTGTTCATGCCGCCCCTGGAGCGGGTCGAGGATTACCTGCAATTGGTGGCCGCCATCGAGGCCACTGCCCAGGAACTGCATTGCCCGGTGTTGCTGGAAGGCTACGAGCCTGCGAGTGATCCGCGCCTGAGCAACTTCCGGGTGACGCCAGACCCAGGTGTGATCGAAGTCAACGTGCAGCCATCGGCGACCTGGGATGAATTGGTGGAGCGCACCGAGTTCCTCTATGAAGAGGCCAGGCAAACCCGCCTGACCACCGAAAAATTCATGATCGACGGGCGCCACACCGGCACCGGCGGCGGTAACCACTTTGTGCTGGGTGGGGCCACGCCCAAGGACTCGCCGTTCCTGCGCCGCCCGGACCTGCTGCGCAGCCTGATCAGCTACTGGCATAACCACCCGTCCTTGTCGTACCTGTTTTCCGGGCTGTTTATCGGGCCGACCTCCCAGGCACCGCGGGTGGATGAGGCGCGCAACGATGCGCTGTATGAGCTGGAAATCGCCTTCGCGCAGATGCCTGCGCCGGGCGAAGAATGCCCGCCGTGGCGGGTGGACCGCTTGCTGCGCAACCTGCTGATCGACGTCACCGGCAACACCCATCGCGCCGAGTTCTGTATCGACAAACTCTACTCCCCCGACGGTGCCACTGGCCGCCTGGGCCTGCTGGAGTTGCGGGCCTTTGAAATGCCGCCCCACGCACGCATGAGCCTGACCCAGCAGTTGCTGTTGCGGGCCCTGGTGGCACGCTTCTGGCGTGAGCCCTACGCGCCGCCAAAGCTGGCGCGCTGGGGCACGGAGCTGCATGACCGGTTCCTGCTGCCGCATTTTATCGAGCAGGACTTTGCCGACGTGATCGTCGAACTCAACGCGGCCGGCTACCCGCTGCGCGCCGAATGGTTTGCCGCACACCTGGAGTTCCGTTTTCCCAAGGTCGGCGACTATGCCGTCAGCGGTATCGAACTGGAACTGCGCCAGGCCCTGGAGCCCTGGCATGTGCTGGGCGAGGAGGGGGCGGCGGGCGGTACGGTGCGCTATGTGGACTCATCCCTTGAGCGCTTGCAGGTCAAACTCAACGGCCTGGCGCCGCAGCGCTATATGCTGACCTGCAACGGCGTGGCCGTGCCGCTGCACGCCACCGGCCGGGTGGGTGAGTTCGTCGCGGGCGTGCGCTATCGCGCCTGGCAACCGGCCAACTGCTTGCAGCCGACCATTCCCGTGCATGCACCGTTGGTATTCGATCTGCTGGATACCTGGATGCAGCGTTCCCTGGGCGGTTGCCAGTACCACGTGGCCCATCCGGGTGGACGCAATTACGACTGCTTGCCGGTGAATGCCAACGAAGCGGAAAGCCGGCGCATGGCGCGCTTCTTCCGCCTGGGCCACAGCCCTGGGAAACTGCCGGTGCCGACGGTGGTCGTGAGCGATGAGTTGCCAATGACCCTGGATCTGCGGCGCTTCCCCCATAAAAATGACGCAGCCCAGCCCTAATGTAGAGGCCGGCAAGCCAGCGCCTACAGTAGATTTGCAGTGTTTGTGAGTTAATCTGACTTCCCTTGCCCCTGCCGAGCGTTCCATGTCCGACTTGCTCGACCGTTACCCGCTGACTGCGGGTACTTATCACGAACTGCTGGATGACAGCGGCGCCGTGCGCGCTCATTGGCAGCGCCTGCTCGACCATCTGCAACGCAGCACACCGGCGCAACTGGCCCAGCGCCAGGCGTTGCTGACCCGGCAGATGCAGGAAAACGGCGTGACCTACAACGTTTACGCCGACCCCAAGGGTGCCGACCGTCCCTGGGAGCTGGACTTGCTGCCCCACGTATTGGCGGCGGATGAGTGGGCGCATTTGTCGGCGGGTATCGCCCAGCGTGCACGGTTGCTCAATGCCGTGCTGGCCGACCTGTATGGCCCGCAACGCCTGATTGCCGAAGGCTTGCTGCCGGCAGAGCTGGTGTTTGGCCATAACAACTTCCTCTGGCCGTGCCAGGGCATCCAGCCGCCCGATGGGGTGTTCCTGCACCTGTACGCGGTGGACCTGGCGCGCACCCCGGATGGCCGCTGGTGGGTCACGGCGGACCGCACCCAGGCGCCGTCCGGGGCCGGTTATGCCCTGGAAAACCGTACCATCGTCTCCCGTGCCTTCCCGGATTTGTATCGTGACCTGCAGGTACAGCACCTCACCGGTTTCTTCCGCACCCTGCAGGAAACCCTGGCCCGTCAGGCACCCGGCGATGACCAGCCGCCGCTGATCGTGCTGCTGACGCCGGGACGGTTCAATGAAAGCTATTTCGAACACCTGTACCTTGCCCGCCAGCTCGGCTACCCATTGGTAGAAGGCGGCGACCTGACCGTGCGCGACAGCACCGTGTACCTCAAGACCCTCAGCGGCCTGCGTCGTGTACACGCGATCATGCGGCGGCTGGACGATGATTTTTGCGACCCCCTGGAGCTGCGCACTGACTCGGCCCTGGGCGTGCCCGGCCTGCTGGACGCAGTGCGTCAGGGCAATGTGCTGGTGGCCAACGCCCTGGGTGCCGGCGTGCTGGAGTCCCCCGGATTGCTGGGTTTTTTGCCGCGGATCAATCAGTTTCTGTTTGGCGAAGAGCTGATCCTGCCGTCCATCGCCACCTGGTGGTGCGGCGAAGCGCCGGTGCTGGCCGACGCCCTGGAGAAACTGCCGGAATTGTTGATCAAACCGGCCTTCCCGTCGCAAAGTTTTGCCCCGGTGTTTGGCCGCGACCTGGACGACGCACAGCGCCAGGCCCTGGCCGAGCGCATGCAGGCGCGCCCATATGCCTACGTGGCCCAGGAGTTGGCGCAACTGTCCCAGGCGCCGGTGTGGCATACGGTGGATGACCATCTGCAACATCGCGCCATCGGCATGCGTGTGTACGCGGTGGCTGGCGACGATGGCTACCGGGTGCTGCCCGGTGGCCTGACCCGTGTGGCTGCGCAGGCCGACGCTGAAGTGGTGTCGATGCAGCGCGGCGGGGCGAGCAAGGACACCTGGGTGCTGGGCGAGCGAGCCCCCGGTGGCGAGCAATGGCGCGCGCAAAGGGTGATCGGCACCCATGACCTGGTGCGTCGCGATCCATACCTGCCTTCGCGGGTGGTAGAAAACCTGTTCTGGTTCGGCCGTTACTGCGAGCGCTGTGATGACAGTGCGCGCTGGCTGCGCATCGTGCTCGCCCGTTATGTCGACGGCGACGACCCCCTGGCCTTGCAGGCTGCCGTGGAGCTTGGGGAAAGCCTGCGCCTGCTGCCGGAGGAGGGCGAGTTGCCCGAGCGCCTGCTGCAAGCCCTGCTCGGTGAGGACTGGCCGTCGAGCCTGCGTGCCAACCTGCAACGTTTGCAGTGGGCGGCATCCCAAGTGCGCGGCAAGCTTTCCCGGGAGAATTGGCAAGCCCTGGTGGAGTTGCAGCGTGAGGCCATGGAGCTGGAAAGCGAGGCGCCGGATTTCGGCGAGTTGCTGGACTTTCTCAACCGCCTGGTGATGTCCCTGGCGGCCCTGTCCGGCTTTGCCCTCGACGACATGACCCGCGACGAAGGCTGGCGCTTCTTGATGATGGGCCGGCGCATCGAGCGCCTGCAGTTTCTCAGCAGCAGCCTGGCGGCCTTCCTGCGCGGGGTCGCGGTGTTCGACCAGGCCGGGCTGGAGTGGCTGCTGGAGCTGGGCAACAGCAGCATCACCTATCGGTCGCGCTACCTGGCGGTGCCGCAGTTGATTCCGGTGCTGGACCTGTTGCTGCTGGATGAGCAGAACCCTCACGCCGTGGTGTTCCAGCTCAAGCTGGTGAGCCGTACCTTGCGCCGGCTCAACGATGACTTCGGCGTACCCCGGGAGACCGGGCTGGCACCGCTGGTGGAGCGCCTGGCGCGTTTTGACCTGGGTTGCCTGGAGAATCCGTTGTTTGGCGACGCCAGCGTGCGCGCGGCCCTCGATGGCCTGGCGGACCTGTTGCAGGCGGTGGCCGATGAAAGCGGGCAAGTCTCCGATCGCCTGGCCCTGCGCCATTTTGCCCATGTGGATGATGTCAGCCAGCAAACGGTGTCGGTGTGATGAGCGCGCGTTACCAGATTTTCCACGATACCCATTACCACTACGACAGTCCGGTGTCCCTGGCCCAGCAGCTGGCGCACTTGTGGCCGCGCCCGTGTGCCTGGCAGCGCTGCACCTCGCGGCAATTGCAGATCAGCCCCGAGCCGACGGCACGTCGCGATGAGCTGGATGTATTCGGCAACCCGATCACCCGGCTGGCATTCGAGCGGCCCCACGATGAGTTGCTGGTCAACGCCGGCTTGACCGTGGAAGTGCTGGCCCGGCCTGTGCTGGACTTCAGTCAGTCACCGCCCTGGGACCAGACCCGCAACAGCCTCACCTATAGTGGCCTGCCGTTGTCGTTGGAGGCCATCGAGGCGTGCCGCTATCGTTTCGAATCGCCCTACGTGCATTTGAAGAAAAACTTCGTCGACTTCTCCGAGAGCTGCTTTGCGGCCGGCCGTCCTCTGTTGTTGGGCGTGCAGGCATTGATGGAGAAGATTTTCAGCGAGTTCACCTTCGATGCCGAAGCCACCCAGGTCGCCACGCCACTGGTGGAGGTGCTGGAGCGCCGACGGGGGGTATGCCAGGACTTTGCCCACCTGATGCTCGCCTGCCTGCGCTCACGGGGCCTGGCGGCGCGTTACGTCAGTGGTTACCTGCTGACCCAGCCGCCGCCCGGCCAGCCACGGCTGATCGGCGCCGACGCGTCGCACGCATGGGTGTCGGTATTTTGCCCGCTGTCGGGTTGGGTGGATTTTGATCCGACGAACAACGTGCAGCCGGCACTGGAGCACATCACCCTGGCCTGGGGCCGGGATTTTTCCGATGTGTCGCCGTTGCGTGGGGTGATCCTGGGGGGCGGGAGCCATGACCCGGAAGTGCGGGTAACGGTCATGCCGCTGATGTAGGCGCTGTAGAAGCCCGCTTGCCGGCGATAGCGAGTTGCCTGTTGGCGCATCATCGGCTGATGCGCCGCCATCGCTGGCAAGCCGGCTCCTACACGAACCTGTGTCTATGCTCAGGCGTCTTTCGCAGTCTCGGTGTCATCAGCCGCCACTTCACCTTCGGCATCCGGGTTCAGTGCGCCTGCTTCTTCGTCGGCTGCGGCTTTCTTGCGTTGCAGCTTTTCCTCTTTCTTCTGTTCCTTGGCCAAGTCTCTCTGACGTTTGGCGAAGGAGTAGTTGGGTTTTGCCATGGGCGATCCTCTGGGGTCGAAGGTGAGGTTGAGCGGCGGGTATTCTGCCTTTAAACGTGCCCCAAGGGTTAATCGGGTTTCAGAATCGCCTCTCCAGGTTAAACGTTAGTCGACATTAACCGTTTCGTAAGTACCGCTGGCGCCACAGGCGTAAGCGGCGAGCAAGCTGCGCAACAGGCTGTTGAGGTGCATGGCTCGGACTCCAGGAAAGTAAAGACGAGCCGATCATAGGCCGCGTGCGGCACTTTGGCTGGTTGATTCTGTCGATCAGTCTGATAGCCTAAAGTTGTATACAATTTGTTGATTCAGATCATTGGAACATCTGCCTGCCTCAGGCACCCTTGTCGCACATGCGTTTTTTAAACCCTGCCTTGGAGATTCACATGTTTGCCAAAATCGTTGCTGTTTCCCTGCTGACTCTGGCCAGCGGCCAGTTGCTTGCTGCAGAGTGCAAGGTCACCGTCGACTCCACTGACCAGATGTCCTTCGACACCAAGGCCATTGAAATCGACAAGAGCTGCAAGACGTTCACCGTTGAACTGAAACACTCCGGCAAGCTGCCAAAGAACGTCATGGGCCATAACTGGGTGCTGACCACTGCTGCCGACATGCAGCCGGTTGCAACCGATGGCATGGCCGCCGGCATCGACAACAACTATCTGAAAAAAGACGACACGCGCATCATCGCCCATACCAAAATTATTGGTGCTGGCGAGACTGATTCGGTGACTTTCGATGTGTCCAAGCTGACTGCTGGCACCGACTACATGTTCTTCTGCTCGTTCCCAGGCCACATCTCGATGATGAAAGGCACTGTGACCCTGAAGTAAGGCTCGAACCGCGTTATCGTTCATCGCCGGCAAGCCAGCTCCTACAGGGGAACGCATTCCAAATGCAGGAGCCGGCTTGCCGGCGATGGCGGTCCAGAACTCTTTACATCTCAAGGCGCAAACGGCATCACCCGTTTGTGCTCCGTCTTGCGATAGGTATCGCAGATAATCCTGAACGCTTCCTCGCGCACCGGCTCGCCGTGCAGGAACGCATCGATCTCGGTATAGGTCACGCCATGGGACGCTTCATCCGGCTTGCCCGGTGACAGGTCTTCCAGGTCGGCCGTGGGGATCTTCTCCACCAGCGACTCCGGCGCACCAAAGTGCCGTGCAATTGCCCGCACCTGGTTTTTCACCAGCCCGCTCAGCGGTGCCAGATCGCAGGCGCCATCACCGAACTTGGTGAAAAAACCCATCACGGCTTCTGCCGCATGGTCCGTCCCGAGCACCAGGCCACTTGCCGCGCCGGCGATGGTGTATTGCGCCACCATGCGCATCCGCGCCTTGGTATTGCCCAGCACAAAGTCACGGGACACCGCAGCCTTGCCTTCGAAGGCCGCCACTTCATTGGCCAGGGCCTTGACCGCCGGGCCGATATTGACCGTGTGGCGCTCGTCGGGGTTGATAAAGTCCACGCTGGCCTGGGCGTCGTGTTCGTCGAACTGGGTCTCGTAAGGCAGGCGCACGGCAATGAAACGGTAAGCCTCATCGCCCTTGATGGCGCGCAGTTCTTTCATCGCCCGTTGGGCCAAAAGGCCTGCGGTCAGGGAGTCGACACCGCCGCTGATGCCCAGCACCAGGGTCTTGAGCCCCGAATTGAGCAGGCAGTCCTGGATAAAGGTAATTCGCCGGGCGACTTCCGCCTCAAGGGCGGCGTGGTCCTGGAACGGCGGTTGGACCTTGAGCTGTTGGGCAATCTCACGCTGTACGGCTTGCATGATTCACTCCTCGCTAGAGATGGCAGGTACTTTGAAAACGTGGCGCAAATAGGCGACGAAGTTCGGATCCGTGCAGTGGGTCTTGCCCGCTTCATCAGAGATCTTCGCCACGGGCTGGCCATTGCAGGCGGTCATTTTAAGCACGATGCTCATGGGTTCTACACCTGGAATGTCACAGGTCAGGTTGGTGCCGATGCCAAAACTGACATTGATCCGACCGCGCAGCGCCCGGAAAATCTCCAGGGCCTTGGGCAGCGTCAGGCTGTCGGAGAACACCAGGGTCTTGCTCATCGGCTCAATGCCCAGCTTGTGGTAATGGGCAATGGCTTTTTCGGCCCACTGCACCGGGTCGCCGGAGTCATGGCGCAGGCCGTCGAACAGTTTGGCGAAGTACAGATCGAAATCGCTGAGGAAGGCATCGGTGGTGATGCAATCGGTCAGGGCGATGCCCAGCAGGCCACGGTACTCGCGAACCCAGCAATCGAGGGCGGCGATCTGGCTGTCGATCAGCCGCGGGCCCAGTTGCTGGTGGGCCATGATCCATTCATGGGCCATGGTGCCCAGAGGCTTCATGTCCAGCTCGCGGGCCAGATGCACGTTGCTGGTGCCGACGAAACGGCCGGGGAAGTCGTGCTTGAGCACATTCACCACTTCCTCCTGCACGCGGTAGGAGAAGCGCCGACGGGTGCCGAAGTCCGCCACCTGCAACTCGGCCAGCTCATCGCTGCCGGCATTGGCGCTCAGCCAGTCGAACTTGCGATACAACTGCTCACGGGCCTGTTCCAGGATGATGGTCTGGTAGCGATAGCGGTTGCGCACTTCACTGACGATGGCCAGCAGCGGCACTTCAAACAGGATCACATGCAGCCAGGGGCCGCGCAGGCGGATAAACAATTCGCCGTTCTCGATCCCGGTCTGCACATAGCGCAGGTTGAAACGGAACAAGCCGAGGAAGCGCAGGAAATCCGGCTTCATAAAGCTGATACGTTCCAGGAAGCCCAACTGGTCGGGGCTCAGGCTCAACTCGGCCAGGCGCTCGATCTGGTAGCGGATTTCTGCCAGGTAGGGGCGCAGGTCCTCGCTGTTACGGCAACGGAACTCCCATTCAACTTCCACGTTGGGGTAGTTGTGCAGCACCGCCTGCATCATGGTCAGCTTGTAGAAGTCGGTGTCGAGCAGGTTCTGCACGATGCGATCGGCAAACACGCTCTCGCTCATAACGGGAATCTCCAAACAAGAATGGCGCTAGTGGCGCATAGACCTGTGTTGTTTTGCCAGAGGTTTTTTTGTTAAGGCGCACTGGCGCCATCGCTGGCTTGCCAGCGATGGCGGTATCCCTGGTGCTAGACAACCTGCTCCATCATCCACTTCACAAAATCCCGCACCTTGGGCACCTCCGCCGCATGCTCCGGGTAGGCCAGGTAATACGCATCCTGGCTGGGCATCCCATGTTGCCAGGGGATCACCAACTTGCCGTCGGCCAGTTCCTCCTCCACCAGAAAGCGCGGCAAAAGCGCCACCCCGCAACCCACCTGCGCGGCGCGGATGCACATATAGAACGTGTCAAATCGCGGCCCGTGATAGCTGTGCTCGGTCTGGTAACCGAGGCTGGCGAACCAGTCGTGCCAGCCCTGGGGGCGCGAGGCATTTTGCAGCAGCACCAGTTCGCTCAGTTGTGTGGGGTCGCGCAAGGGCTGGGCCGGCAGGCTCTCGGGTGCGCACACTGGCACCAGTTCTTCGCTGAACAGCTTGAGGCTTTCGGTGCCCGGCCTGGAGCCGGCACCGAAGTAGAAAGCCAGGTCGGCCTTGCCTTGCAGCAACTCGTCCGGGGACTGCTCGTTGCACAGGTCCAGGTGGATCTGCGGGTGGCGCAGGCGCCAGCCCTTGAGCCGTGGCACCAACCAGCGCGCACCGAAGGTGTAGGGCGTGGATACCCGCAGTACCTCGGTCTCGCCGCCGTAGGAGCGCAGGTAATGGGTCGACATCTCCACCTGGCTGAGGATCTTGCGCACTTGCACCAGGTACAGATCGCCCGCCGGAGTCATCTGCAAACGGCGACGTACCCGGCGAAACAGCAGGTGCTGCAGCAACTCCTCCAATTGCGCGACCTGTTTGCTGACGGCGCTCTGGGTGAGGTTCAGCTCTGCGGCGGCGCGGGTGAAGCTCAGATGGCGGGTCACGGCCTCGAAGCACTGCAGGGCGGTGATCGAAGGCAAATGTCTTTTATTGAGCACGGCACGCCTCTTTTTTTGTTTTGCATGAATAAACGGAATGATATCTCGCCTAAACGTCGTTTGTTGGCAAGTCCTGGGCCGGCTACAAATAAGGCCTGGATCGTCGTGCGGGCCGCGGCGCAATTTTTTGTTGGTGGATTGAAGGAGTGACCCATGGTTGCTGCATTGCTTGATCGTCTCGGTGTAGACCCGGCGTTGTACCAGGCGGGGAAACAGCCCGTGCATTCACCCATCGACGGTAGCCGCATTGCCAGTGTGCACTGGGAAGGCGCCGCCGAGGTCGAGCAGCAGGTCAGTCGCGCCGAGCATGCATTCGATGCCTGGCGCAACGTACCGGCGCCCCGGCGCGGCGAGCTGGTGCGCCAGTTTGGCGACCTGCTGCGTGAGTACAAGGCCGACCTGGGCGAGCTGGTTTCCTGGGAAGCCGGCAAGATCACCCAGGAAGGCCTGGGTGAAGTGCAGGAAATGATCGACATCTGTGACTTCGCCGTGGGCCTGTCGCGCCAGTTGTACGGCCTGACCATTGCCTCCGAGCGCCCTGGCCACCATATGCGGGAAACCTGGCACCCACTGGGTGTGGTGGGCGTGATCAGCGCCTTCAACTTCCCGGTGGCGGTGTGGGCGTGGAACACCGCGCTGGCGCTGGTGTGCGGCAATGCGGTGATCTGGAAACCCTCGGAAAAGACCCCGCTCACCGCCCTGGCCTGCCAGGCCCTGTTCGAGCGGGTCGAAAGCGCTTCAGCGATGCGCCGCCGTACCTCAGCCAGGTGGTCATTGGCGGGCGTGACGCCGGCGCCGCCCTGGTGGATGACCCGCGTGTGGCGCTGATCAGCGCCACTGGCAGTACGCGCATGGGGCGCGAAGTGGCGCCCAAGGTCGCCGCGCGGTTTGCCCGCAGCATTCTGGAGCTGGGCGGCAACAACGCGATGATCCTCGGCCCCAGTGCCGACCTGGACATGGCCGTGCGCGCCATCCTGTTCAGTGCGGTGGGTACCGCTGGCCAGCGCTGTACCAGCCTGCGCCGGCTGATCGCCCATGAGTCGGTCAAGGAAGAAATCGTCACACGCCTCAAGGCCGCCTATTCCAAGGTGCGCATCGGCCACCCGCTGCAAGGCAACCTGGTCGGCCCGCTGATCGACAAGCACAGCTTCGAAAACATGCAGGACGCCCTGGAGCAGGCCCTGAGCGAAGGCGGCAAGGTGTTTGGCGGCAAGCGTCAGTTGCAGGAGCAGTTCCCCAACGCTTACTACGTGTCGCCGGCCATCGTCGAAATGCCCGAGCAAAGCGATGTGGTGTGCAGCGAAACCTTTGCGCCGATTCTGTATGTGGTCGGCTACAACGACTTCAGCGAAGCGCTGCGCCTGAACAACGCAGTGCCGCAGGGTTTGTCGTCGTGCATCTTCACCACTGATGTGCGCGAGGCCGAGCAGTTCATGTCGGCGGTGGGCAGTGATTGCGGGATTGCCAATGTCAACATCGGGCCCAGTGGTGCGGAGATCGGCGGGGCGTTTGGCGGTGAGAAAGAAACCGGTGGCGGGCGTGAGTCGGGCTCGGATGCCTGGCGCGGGTACATGCGCCGCCAGACCAACACGGTGAACTATTCGCTGGAACTGCCGTTGGCCCAGGGCATCACCTTCGACTGAGTCAGGTGCGGCCAATGTGGGAGCTGGCTTGCCTGCGATAGCGGTGTTGGATTCACCATCGTCATCGCCGGCAAGCCGGCTCCTACAGGGGGATGTGTTGGCAGTTCCAAAGCGTTGTTTGTTAGGTCTTGGCCCGGAGTCTGGCAATGGCATTACGCGAAGCGTGTTTGTGGGAACAACTGACCCCAGGGCGGCCGGATCGCGCCGCGCTCACGGGCGAGGTCAAGGTGGATGTGTGTGTGATTGGCGCCGGCATCACCGGTTTGTCGGCGGCCATCCATTTGCTGGAGCAAGGTAAAAGTGTCTGCGTGCTGGAGGCCCACCGCACCGGCCACGGCGGTTCGGGGCGCAACGTTGGCTTGGTCAACGCCGGGATGTGGATCCCCCCGGATGAGATCGAGGCCGGCTTCGGCACGGCGGTGGGCAGCCAGCTCAACCGTATGCTCGGCGCGGCGCCGTCCCTGGTGTTCAACTTGATCGACAAGTACAACATCGATTGCCAGCTGCGCCGCGAGGGCACATTGCACATGGCGCACAACGCCCGTGGCGAAGCCGACCTGCGCAGCCGCGAGGAGCAATGGAAGCGCCGTGGCGCGCCCGTGGAGCTGTTGACCGGTGCCGCGTGCGAGCAGGCCACCGGCACCCAAAAGATCGCCGCCGCCTTGCTTGACCGGCGTGCCGGCACCTTGAACCCGATGGCCTACACCAGCGGCCTGGCCAATGCCGCAGTGGGCCTGGGTGGGCAGTTGTTCGACCATTCCCCGGTGAGCCAACTGGAGCGCCAGGGCTCCCGCTGGTCTGTGCAAACTGCCCAGGGGGCGGTCCAGGCTGAGCACGTGGTGATCGCTTCCAACGCCTACACCGAAGGTGAATGGACTGACCTGCGGCGCAGTTTTTTCCCCGGTTATTACTACCAGGTGGCGTCGGCTCCGTTGAGCGATCAGGCCGCGCAACACATCCTGCCCGGCGGCCAGGGCTCCTGGGATACCCGCCAGGTGTTGAGCAGTATCCGCCGCGATGCCGATGGCCGTTTGCTGCTGGGCAGCCTGGGCAATGGCAACCAGAAGCCTGTGTGGTTCCTCAAGGCATGGGCCGACCGCGTACAGCAGCACTATTTCCCCTTCCTCAAGGCGGTGGACTGGGAATACACCTGGACCGGTTGCATCGCCTTCACCCCGGACCACTTGATGCGTCTTTTCGAGCCCGCGCCCGGGCTGGTGGCCGTCACCGGCTACAACGGGCGTGGCGTGACCACCGGCAGCGTGGTGGGCAAGGCATTTGCCGAGTACGTGTGTCACCAGGATCCCCAGGCCTTGCCGATTCCGTTTGCACCGATGCAGCCGCTGGCCGGGGTGGGCCTGCGCAGTTGTCTGTACGAGGCCGGATTTTCGCTGTATCACGCCGGTCAATGCCTGCGTATTGTCATCTGATCAGCGAAATAGCGCTCAGAAGCCGGCATTTTCTTAGCCGGCTACTAATCTGTATTGGTGCGAGTCGTAGCAGTGACGCACTGTAAATGTGCACTTCCGTTACGCACAGGGTTACAGATGCTTGGAGGGGCGCTTGATGGCTGGCTGACATCAACTCATCGAGCGGGTTTTACCTTTTTTCTCTCTCTGGTTGCACCTCTTGAAGCCAGAGGGTTGCACGTCCCGCCAAAAAGGCACCGAAACACCTGTAATAACAATGACACCGTGTCTTTCTGAAATAAAAAAACGCAATGGCACGC
>Ga0180008_1001400_pt1 | contig 15347 bp, 21 predicted proteins | sample MM_PW_MetaG_FD_121121 | JGI IMG/M metagenome (GOLD analysis project Ga0180008, IMG submission 121121) | Groundwater microbial communities from the Aspo Hard Rock Laboratory (HRL) deep subsurface site, Sweden - MM_PW_MetaG | ecosystem: Environmental > Aquatic > Deep subsurface > Groundwater...
AAGAAGCAGTTGGTGCTGCTATCAATTACATCATGTCCTGTGAAAAGCAATATGTTAGAACAACTATACTAGATAACAATCTCAGGTCACTTTCTCTAATCAGAAGTTCAGGATTCACATATCTAGGTCCTGCTAGAGAAGGGGAAACCTGGTATCAGAGGAAATTGTACTAGTATGCCAAGATACAGAAAAAGATATACTAAACATAGTAGTATCTCAATGCACATTCCAACTGAGCAATCTGATTGGGAAAAATTGAGGTATCTAAAGATTACAATGTGCAGGAACTGTAGTCACTTTAATACCCTTTCTGATAGCTGCAATTTTCTGTATTTACCAGGTCAATGTTCAACAGTGTCTCAAATTAGAAGTAAGAGCTAGTATATGTCTCATCCAAACAACCCTTGACACTTACACTAGATACATTTATAATAATAGGGTCATTAAATTTTTTGTTGTTCTATTATGAGAACTATTAGAATTGACAAGAAAACAGGATTTGCTTACATCCCAAAAGACATTAGAGATGAGGGCTACAGTGGAAATGTGGAGATAATGTCTAATTCTTCCGCACTTGTCATGTTTAATCCATACACACCTATAGAAACAATAATAAAAAGCCTAAAAATTATACAGCAGGACTTACAACTTCACTCATGCAAAAAATAGTGTCTGAGTTTTCCTATTACTAACAGGAGTTAATATTAAATGAGTGAGTCCAAAGACTAGAAGAGATTTTGAGCCTGAGGAACCACCATGGTTGATTGATGACTGGTTCCCGTTGGGGCATAGAGGAATGGATACAGCTCCTGAGGGCTCATTTAAGACAATGTTTGGGTGCTGGTTAGCAGTGTGTATTGCTTCAGGAACACCAGTATTTGGTCGGCCTGTTAAGCAAGGAAATGTTATGATTATTGACGAAGAAACACCAGAATCATCACTAAGATTTCACTTAGAAAGATTTGCAACAGGACTAGGATTAAAGTTAAAGGATTTACCTATTCATATAGAGTGCATGAAAGGGTTTAGATTTGGCAGGAAAACTGAACTTGACAAGTTACTACATGATATACTGATGATAAATCCTACATTTATTAGGATGGATAGTATGTTAGCTATGTTACCTAGTGGGCGACAGGCAATTGACGAGAACTCCTCTAGTCTAGGTGAGACAATTAGAGATGACTTAAACAATATTTTATCACCGAAGTGTTCAGTTCTTTTAGCAGCACATGCAAAGAAATATATTGCAGAAATTCCACTAAACCAACTAAGAGGCATGCAGATGCAGTCTATTGTTAGAGGGCATGGTTCAATTGTAGGAGAGGCATGTGATACAGGATACATCATAAAGAAGATTAGTGAGTATCCTGACCCAACCAGATTCTGTGTTGTCACCATAGTCAGAAGACAAGCCATACCAGAAAAAAGAGACCGATATATTGAGATGAAGGAGAAGAGATATGGTGGTGGATGGGCAAGACTTGAAGAAATACCGCTGGATGCACTTCCACCATCAAGCCTCGCCAAGGAGATTTTCCCAATATTCGACCAACCGGGTCCAAAAGGTAGGATGAACCACAGCTCTCAATGGTTAAGTAGAACCTTTGCGTTTTTGGATAGATACCAGTGTAAAATGGGTGTTCAGGAATTGTTGGAAAGGAAAGCAATAATCCAAACAACACCTCAAAACTATATTAAGAATCCCAATTACATGACTGATTGCAGTATTGAATATCTAGAAGGATTGACAAAATAATATTACTCACGTGGGAAAAAATTCACTAGGATGGTTTGTCCATGGATGCAGGAATTAGGGATAAAATTACTAGAGCATTTTGGCATTTTATTAGAGGAAATAAATTACACATATGGTATAAGTGTATATCCATCATTCTCCATTCCATTCCACTCCACTTCACTTCATTCATTCATTCTATGCCTCAGTCAATTTTTACGGTTATGAGGAAATCATGGATTTTGTTGGGTATTTTACTAGGAAAAAACGAAATTGTCTAGGAGGTAAATATGAAGTGCTCAATTTGTGGTTTGGACAAGAACAAACATACCATAACTACATTCGTTGGAATTAAACCAATTGATGTATGTCTCACTTGCTTAACTAACACTGAAACCAAGAAAGAAGCGATTATGAAAAAGGATGAGATATGCCTAGTATACCATATCCAAGTAAAAACTCAATAATTGTGTTCAGAGAACCATTTTACCGAAAGGAAACATCTGATAACACCAAGTATTATATTAGAGCATGTGTAAATGGAGAACCAGAGCAAGAGATTATAATTAGTACAAAACAACAAAGAGCTGTTGTTGACCAACTGATTAGAGAAGATAGAAAACTGACAAACGCTGTGGTCGGGTGTGAGAATAAAAATTTTGTGATACTTAAACATAGTCCTCAAGGAGATTTTTTTGAGTTAGTAAAGGAGAAAAAATATGTATAGGATTGGTAAAACAGTTAGTTTTGATTCTGCACATTATCTGAGAGGTTATATTGGCAAGTGCGCTAGACTCCACGGACATCGATGGGAAGTAGAGCCTACTATATCAAGAATTGACACAGATGAACTTGGTATGGTGATTGACTTTGGTATAGTTAAAGAAAAGCTTAAGGAGATTATTGATTACCACTTTGACCATTACTGCATAAATGACTTCCCCCCATTTAATGATGCCTTGAACCCTACTGCTGAGAATATTGCAGCATACCTCTATCAACAGCTGAAATTAAAGCTTCCCCCGCAGGTAAAGTTAGATTCTATTAAAGTGTGGGAAAGTCCAGAAGCATGGGCTGAGTATAAGGAGTAAAAAATGGGAGATAATGTCTGTTGTCCATATTTTGTAGTAGCTAACTGTGCAGAAACTAGCGAACATAAACATATAGTATGTTTGGGTTCATTAACTAACAACCCTGGTATTGATAATGAAATGGCTATCAAATGGTGCTTGGGTGACTATGAGAACTGTCCAATGAGACCTAAGGGAGAAGAGTGAATGTCTAATGGATACACCCCGAGAATAAGACCAAAAATACTACAAGGCTACACATATAAAATAGAGACTGGATGTGGCTCAATGTTTGTGACTATTACACATGATGACCATGGAATGTTTGAGGTATTTGCTTCAATGGGCAAGAATGGACAGTGTGGAATGGCGCAAATAGAAGCCATTTGTCGCTGTGTTTCGGCAGGATTGAGGTCAGGAGTATCATCATCAGTATTCATTAAACAGTTACTAGGGGTAAGGTGTCTCAATCCTACACATGACGAAGGACAGGATATTCTAAGTTGTTCAGATGCTATTGCAAAAATAATGGAGCTAGATATGAAGGAAAATAGTTCAAAGGAGATAGAATGAGCATTCCTATCAGTGAAACTTTTATCTCACCTCAGGGAGAAGGTATTACAGTAGGTCTAATGACTCTTTTTATTAGAGTAGCTGGATGTGACTATGCCACCAATGGTCATCCTTGTAAATACTGCGATACCTCTTATGCTTGGAAATCAAGCAATAGTAAGATGTTTGAGGTTGATGATATTCAGAAGCAGGTTGAACTGACTATGAGAACCATGAATTTGAAACAGGTTAGTTTGACAGGTGGTGAACCATTATCATATTCACCAGAAATCAATTCACTAATTCACTATCTAGGAAAAAGATTCAGTTTGTCAGTTGAAACCAACGGTGGTCACCCCATTTGGAGAGAAGATTGCATGTGGAGTATGGACTTGAAGTGTCCTAGCTCAGGCAACACAAAACATAACATATATAGTAATTTAAAACTATTAACCAACAGAGACCAGGTCAAGTTTGTCGTAGAGACCAGAGATGACTACAATTTCGCTAGGGACTTAGTAAAATCAAGAGTAGTGTTTGCTAATGTAATTTTTCAGCCTTCATGGAAGTTACTCAAACATTCTACCTTGATTAGTTGGATAAAAGAGGATAAGGACCTAATGAGAATAGTCCGAGTGGGAGACCAGCTTCAGAAACGATGGTATCCAAGATTAAAGAAAGGAGTCTAAATGGATTCAGTTTACACACAGTCACTTGTTAGAGAACTATTATATGAGATTGAAGGCTATCCATTAAGACATGACCTAGAGAAGACTCCAATCAGGGTAGTCAATGCTCTAAAAGAAATGTTGGACGGCTATTCAATAAATGTTGAAGACCTATTTACTACTTTTGATGATGAGGAGAGCATTCCACCAAACAATGGCAGTGATATACATGACCAGATAGTTGCTGTCAAAGGTACTCCATTCACAAGTTTCTGTGAGCACCATCTTTTGCTCTTCTCAGGAATAGCTCATATTGCTTATCTGCCTAAGGATAGAGTGATTGGAGCCTCAAAGTTACCAAGATTACTGTTAGCTTATGCTCATAGACTCCAGTTACAGGAGAGAATTACAAGACAAGTAGCCAATGCCATCATGACTTACCTGCAACCACAAGGTGTTACTGTCATATTAGAGGCAAAACATGCATGTATTGCTTGTCGAGGAGTCAAAAGTGATTGCTCTTTTGTTACTAGTGTGATGCTGGGAACATTTAGGGATAATCAAACAACCAGATTAGAAGTATTAGCACTATTAGGATTGAGGTAGGTGATATAACTTGAAGACCTTTTTTGTCTACAGTCCACACCACTCACAACTACTTAGAGAAGAGAACTGTCGCTTGATTTGCACTTTTGCTCGTGTCAGGAGACAGGATGATGGTATATATGAGATGGCTGATGGTTCAACTACTCAGAAATTTGTGCCATACTTACCTGAGGGATACTCAGAGATAATAATAGACAGTGGTGGTTTTCAGCTACAAAGAGGTGATGTTCAAGTTACAATGCCAATTAGTGTCAAAACATATGCCAGTTGGCTTAATTCCGCAATTAAAAAATATCCAGAGATTGTAGGATATATGAATCTTGACCTTGTCCAATTACCTGGTTATACTCAGTACATAAAGTGCAAACAGTGCAAGAATGAAGAAAAAGCTCCTCTTTGGCAAAAGAAATTTCTAAAAGAAATAACCAAAACCAAGAAGTGCAAATTGTGTGGTGGAAGACTTAAACTAGTAAGAAAATCACACCCTGAGACATTAGAAGAAAAGACCAAAAGAATGGAACTAAGTGCAATTATTTCTCTTGAGAATCAATTTATACTGGAAGGAGAAGGACTGAGTCCAATTCCTGTCTGGCACGACGGCGAACCGGAAGAATACCTCCGATATTATTGCGATAGGTACCAATGGGTGGCTATTGGAGGTCTGGTAGGGAGACTGAAAAGTAAAGACTACTATAGAAAATTGGTTAATAGGATTACCCAGAATTATCCAAATACTGACTTTCATCTACTAGGTATTGGGATTACAGGCATTGAGGCATTTAGACAGGGCAAAATATTCTCTACAGATTTTAGTACATGGAGTACTGTCAGTCGCTATGGTCATGTGATAGTTACTGACCCAAAACAGTTAATAAAAGAGGTCAAGATGTCAGATGAAGATAGAGATAGATTAAGACATGACCAGGAGTTTCAGTTAGAAGTGACCAGACAATCTATTAAGAATATTCAGATGTTTGAGAAGTCTGTTAACGATATGAAGATAACAGAATACCAAAATATAATGAGGCTACCAGTCTAATGTGGTTAGAAATAACACCTAAGGTCATTGATTTACCAGGGATATTTATCCTCAAGGACAACCCAATTACTCTGGGTGCTTACAGTTTCCTACCATCAATGCACAGATTTGCGGTTTGGATACACAAGAAAAGGCACACTGCAACATTCCTTAAGGATACTGACTTGATTGGTGAGAAATGCACTTTCAGTATTACCAATGACCTCAGTATTATTAAGTACTGTGGAAGAGTATCAGGAAGAAATGTCAATAAACTCAGTGTTGTCAAAACAACCATTCTAGATGGCTATCAGTTTGTTAATGACTCAGAGATTGTGGTCATGTTGTCAATAGAACAAATTCTATCAGTACATGACTTCTATTTAGTAGTGTGCCATACTGATAGAATATTAGATAACAGAAAAGGGGGTGCACATTGGGTGGAAATTTAGCTCTTGTATCAGGTGGACTTGACAGTAAAATATTATTAGCAAAATTCAAAGATGATATTGGTCATGCTCTCATTTTCGACTGCAACAGAAACAACGAAGTAGAGAGAGCTCTGGAACACGCTAATGAGTATGGAGTAGCACCTATCGTGGTAAAGTTGCCTTGGTTTGACAGTACCAAAGAGTATCCAATGAGGAATCTTATATTTCTGAGTTATGCTATCTCAGAAGCTTTGAAGAATGGAGTCAAGAAAATCTATTATGCTACACACACTCCCCCAGATTATGATAAGGGATACTACTATGAAGATTGCTCACCAGGGTTTATAGGAAACATAAATGATTTTACCAAGAAATATGGATTAGAAGTAGTGGCGCCATTCCTGTTCAATACTCTTGAAGAAGAGATAAAGGAAGGCATAAGGCTAGGAGTTGATTTCTCAGATGTTCAGATATGCAACCATGAAGAAGGCAACTGTGGCGCATGCCCAAAATGTATGGAAGCATTGAGACAGCTGAGATACTGTGGAGCCAAAACATTCCCACACTTCAATCAAACTATATACTCAGTAGACAATACAAAAAGAAAGGAACTAATGCTGCAATGGTTACCAATTCACGAAGCCAGATTATACACTAATAACAGGTGCCAGAAGACTTGTGATTTCTGCTCTTATGAATATAGCAAGGATGCTCCAAATGAAGAATTGAATGTAGAGCAGTGGTTTGAAGTATTAGACAAGTTAAAGATGCTCTACATCAGGTCAATCATGCTATCAGGCAAAGAACCAATGATTGATGATAACATATTTCCTATTCTACACAGAGCTAAGGAACTTGGGTTTCAGACTCACATAAATACCAATGGATTGACATTGGATAAATACAAGAAGCTATTGATTTGCAATCCTCCAGACAGATTGTTAGTTAGTTTGAATTACGAAGACACATACCAGTTCATTGACATTATGGGCATGCTAAATAGATACATGACAGTTCAACCATACATTGTGGTCAATAGACAGAACCTAAATGAATTGGAGAACATGATTAACAGTTGCATAATGAAAGGAATTGATAGTATTTATATTAGGTTTGTCTACCCTTCTCCATTCAGTCATAAAGAGGAGAAGGCAGTCATTGAGTCATTAAAGAAATATCCTGCACAATTTCAAGTGCCTATTGACTACTCTGAGATAGAGGAGTGGGAACACTATGACAAGTATCTCAAAGGAGAGTTGATTAGAGAGGAAAATGTGGAATTCACTTTTGTTCACAACTTTTGTCAGGCATACTGGGATAGTCTAACTATTTTACATGAAGGGTCAATTGTTGGCTGTGCCAAACACACTTACCACAGCTGGAATGAAATGCGAGAGTTCTCAGTTGGAAATATATTGAGAATGAGCCCCAAAGAGATTATAATGAAATGTCAGGAAAAAATACAGAACAGTGACCTCAGCATGTGCCTACCAAAATATTGAGCTTAGCGGACGCCCTGGGAAGAGCAGCCGTGAGCCATACAGAGCAAGTGGTGTGAGTATGCCCAACATAGGAAACAGCTCACACCAATTTACCCATTTTGAGAGTGTCTTGCTCTGGTGCAACAACAGAATCCCCTAGTCATAGACGTAGTCTAGACATAGGTTCTACCCGATAGGGTAGAGTGGAGCAGTTATGAAGTTAGTGCGCTGTGAATATACTGTAGAGGGAAACAAGCCTGTCCTGTATCTTTTCTGTCGTGAGGGAACTACAAGGACACTGCAAAAGATAAGTTCCTTCACACCTTATTTTTATGTTCCCGAGTCGGAGAAGAACAAGTTCAATCTCAGTCATGAGGATAGAACCTACTACTCACTTCATGGAGATAAAGTAACCAAAGTATTCACTCAACTGCCCAGTGATGTTCCTGAGCTGAGAGACAAATTTACAAGGTCGTACGAGGGGGATGTGCTATTTCCACTACGGTATATGATTGATGAAGTTGACTCTCTTGAACAGGTCACTCCACTTGTCATGCATATTGACATAGAGACCAGTAATAGTGGTAGAGTTCCTGATGTAGATGTTGCCAGGGAAGAAGTTATTTGTATCACCTGCTATTGTAACAGTATCTACACTACTTTCATTTGGAGAAAGGACTTTAGCAATGGTATAACACATTCAGAGCAGGGCGGATGCCTTCATGAGATACATTACTGCAGAAGTGAAGAACAATCACTGAGGGAACTGCTGAAATATATGAGAAATGAAGACCCGGACATCCTCACAGGTTGGAATAATTCTAGGTTTGACCTACCTTACTTAATCAACAGAATGAAGAGACTTGGTATTGACTACAATGAACTATCTCCCATGAAGTCAGTATATCTCAGAGAAGGGTTTGAGATAACCAAGGGTATGGGGGTCATAATTAAAGGAATAGCTGTGATTGACCTTTACGATGTCTATAGAAGAATGACAGTTCAACAGCACGGTCAAGAGGAGAGCTATAAGTTAGATTACATAGGGCAAAAAGTAGCAGGAATAGGAAAAACTGAATCTGCAACCAATATCAGATGGATGTGGAACAATAGTCCTGAGAGACTAATTAATTACAACTCAACCGATTGCCTCATAACAGTCAAAATCGACGAAAAGATGAGACTGATTGACTTCATGGAGGAATTAAGAAGGCTCAGTTACTGTAACCTTGAGGATTGTCTAACTGCAAGTAGGATAACAGACTCATACATTTTGCGAATGTTCCATAACAAGGTTGTGTTTCCTACTAAGATTAGACATGAGGACTATGAGTTCGAGGGTGCTTACGTCAATAGTTGGGCAACAGGAGTATATAAGAATGTGGTGGTATTTGATATCCGTTCCCTTTACCCCAGCTCAATGTTCAGTCTCAATCTCAGTCCAGAAACTGTTTATGACCAGGAACAACCCGACAGTGTTCATGTCAACAAAGTTTGGGTAAAGCAGTCCCCAAAGGGTGTACTGCCTCAGGTCGTAGAGACACTGTTCAAAGAGAGAACAAAGTATAAACAATTAATGAGAAATGAGGTCTTTGACTCAGAGAAGTATAAGGTTTATGATGCCAGACAATATGCTATCAAGACACTGCTGAATGCTCTCTATGGACAGACCGCGTATGTCAACAGTCGTGTTTTTGATGCCCGAATTGCTGAGACCATCACATGGATTGGTCGCAGAATCATCAACTGGAGTAGGGACTTCATGGAGAGTATTGACTATCATGTACTTTACCTTGATACCGACTCAGTCCACTGGGTTCTTGACAGTGAATTAGATATAGAACAGATAGAATATGTTCAGTCACTGTTGAATAACTCCTATAATGACTTTGCTATGGAGTTTGGACTCACTAGTCACATCTTTAACATTGAATTTGAGAAGGTTTATAGAAGAGCCTTTTATGGCACCGCGAAGAAAAGATATGCGGGAGCGGTGTGCTATAAGGATGGAAAAGAACTAGATATATTAGAATCTTGGGGTATGGAAACAAAGAGGTCTGATGCTTCACAATTCACTAAGACAATACTAAACAGAGTATTTGCTATGTTGCTTAGAGAAGACAAATCCAAAGATGAGGTCATGCACTATATTGGAGAAGAAATTGACAGAATCAGGAAAGGAAATTTCAAATTCACTGAGATAGGAATACCAAAAGGCATATCCAAAGAGTTATCAGAGTACCAGCACCCTGCAGCCAATATTAGAGGAGCAATCTTCTCCATAAAGGTGTTAGGACATGACATCTCAAATAAACCTAAGATGATATATGTAACCAAAATTCCTGGTAATCTACCTAAGACAATGAAGTTTTCCTCATGGGATAAAGGTGAGAAACCAGTCGACTCTATCTGTTTTGATGAAGATGACCAAGTGCCCGCGGGGACTGTGGTAGACATTGAAAAAATGCTAGAGAAAACCGTCAGAGACAAACTTGAACCAATCTTTGACGCGTTGGATTGGAGGTTATCTGAACTTAATGTTTACTGGCGAGGGAAACCAAAGAAACCTACCCAAGAGCCACTGTTTGATTTGTCTGGTTACACTAAATCAGGCAAAACCAATGTAAAAATTACAGATGGTTCTTGACAATCATACTGCAGTATGATACACTTAGACATGAGGTAATATGAGAAAGAAGATAATCAAGACTGCTGTAAAAGAGCCAAAGATAGTCAAAAAGTGTGAAGATTGCACTAGATTTGTTTACTATGACACAGGGTGGGCATGTCACTTTTCTATGAACTGTGTCAATGACTCTGCACATCCCTCTTTTATGTCAAGAGAAGAATCAGTAATCGTAATGCAAACATTACCAAAAGGAGGTGATTTAGAGAAAGGAACAATAGCATGGATAGACACTAAAAAGGCTAAGGAAAACCGGGATAGACAGGTAGTCAATTATCCAGAAATAGGAAAAGTACGAAAAAGGAGTAAAAAGGATGTATCAAAAGAATCATAAAGCAAGAACAGACCATGTGTGCGCGACAGGATGTGGAAAACTCATTGAGAAAGGGACTGAGTATGTTCAGATAGGGCTCATTCCCAAGAACAAGGACTATCATGTTGCATGTCTTCCTGCACAGGTTGGAGAGACCAAACCAACCAAGGCAACCAAAAAGGCAAAAGACACTAAAGTTGCCAATGCAACCAAAAAGGTAACCAAGGCAACCAAGGCAACCAAGACAGCCAAAGAAGCAACAGTGACAATACGAACTGAGACTACTCCACCCAAAGTTGAGGCACCCTTAACTGCTCTACCAGGCAGGATTGCTAATGGTACCAGAGACAACAAGGGCAGATTTGCCAAGAAGAGCTAGAATAAAATAGAAAGGAAGTGATTGGTTTGAGTCACGAACAGATAAAACAAGTCCTCCTGGAACAGGGCAAACAACAGGGTCTAAACACAACCGAAATGAAGGTGCTTTCTAGAGACCCATTCTTTGTTGGCTCAGACAAAGAGTATGTGGAGGCTAGGTGGGCAGCTGGACTATGGGACAGGATGATGTCCTCACGCAGGAAGGCTCTTCATCTGAGGGGGTTTCATTACTGGATTATGTCTCAGGGCATAAATAAACCTGATGGTGGAAAGTATGCTCACGGAGCAGACCCTGCCAAGGATTGGTCATTCCTGTTGAGAGCTTCACAAATGGCACGCTATTTGGGCATTGGTAAGTGGGAGAACCTGGTCGACCTTAAGCACCCAGACCCCAAGGACTATGACAACTATTTTGTGGGTTCAGGATTAGAGAGAAGTGGAGAAGTCGATATACAGACTGAGTTGAATACCAAATTTGAGGGAATTGTAGGTGAATTCCTACAAGAGCTTCTTCACAGTGCCCCCAGATACAGTGGTGACGGTTACCAAATGTATCACAACGAGGTGTGGTGCGAGAAGGGCTCAATGGGTTTTGTCATTGAACCAGCCTGCAGAAAGTATGAGGCATGCTATCAAGCCCTAGTTGGACAAAGTAGTGTTGAGAAAGTTAATATGGCTGCAGAGAGAGCAGTTAGAGCTGTTAAGGCGGGCAAAAAGGTCAGGATATTCTATATCTCAGACTGGGACCGATATGGTGCTAGTATGGTGTCAGCAGTTGCCAGGAAACTTGAGTTTATGACCTTGGGTGAACAGGACATGGATATGAAACTCTGCAAACTTGCTCTTAATGATGACCAGATAAATAAGTTCAAACTGCCCAAAGCACCCAAGCATGGTGAGGCTGTAGTTGAACTAGATGCTCTTGAGGCTATTCATCCTGGGGAGTTGGGCAAGATTGTAGAGCAGGCCCTTAGACCCTACTTTGATGAAGAGAAACCAAAGATAGTCAATGAAGAGAACAGGAGAATCAGGGATAAGGTCAAAGAGATATTGGAAGAGAAACTACAGGCACCACTTGAGGAGGCATTTCAGAACATAGACATCAGTAACATTGCCGGTGAAGTCAAGTTGACTGATGCCATAGACCCTGAATTTGAGTCTCCAAAACCGGGACATGATGTCGATGATTCTGGTATCAATTGGATGTTTGACTCTGGTCGAGATTATTGGACTCAGTTTGAGCAGTACAAACTCTACAAGGGCGAGAGAGAGGAAGAGGAAGCCTAGTCCAACATGAAAAAAATCCGGTGAGAGAAATGAAAGAAAGTGAATAACATCAGGTCAATCCCACTCCCCACTGGAATTTTGAATAATGACTAGAAATCATTAAAGGAGAGATATGGCTGAACCAACAAAGAAAGACAAAGTATATAGAAGCTTTGATTGACCTTGTTAATCCATCAGGCAGAAAGAGGGTGGACTTAATTAAATCAAACATTTGTTCTTGGTGTGGTCAACTAGTCACACAGTTCAGAGATGAACTGTCAAGAAAAGAGTATACTATTTCAGGCTGTATGGGTTTTGTGGGCTTTATTTGTAGTCTTATGTATTATTCTGGCATTAAGGTATTCTTGAATGAGTTATCAGAGATACCAAAAGAAGAGAGTTGAATATCAAGGTCCAAAGGAGGCCTCAATCCTTCGCTCATCTAAGGATGGCTGGTTGAATGTCTCAGCTCCATACTTCTCTGATATTACACCAAAGATGGTTGCAGACATCAAGACTTACATTGACTCAAGTAGTAGAAGGTGGAACCCTGATACCAAGTTTTGGGAGATAAAGGAAACATGTCTCGGAACACTGATTACTATTCTCAAGAAGTACTTTGGAGACAATGTTACTCAGAACCTAACCACTGAAGAGAAATTCTCATCAAATGTCTTCAAGCCACTGTTTGATATTCTGAAGAGCATGCCTAATGACAACATGGACAAAGTCTATGCTGCTTTGGCAATTGCTATTCATCCTGACCATGGTGGAAGTGACGAACAAATGAAGCTACTTAATGGCGCTTATCAGGAGGCTAAGAAATGAGTATAGCTATACTTGAGTATAAAACTAGAAAAAGAAGAAGTAGAAGAGTAAAGGAACATTTCGTGCGATTGAACCCAGGTGAGAACTGGTTAGCAACTACTCCTGAGGGTCAAAGAGTTCTAATAGTGGCTGAAGGAAGTAATACTGGTATAATATATGTAGGAGTAGAAAAATGACCACGCAAATAGCAGAGACGAAAGAGCTAGATGAAAAACTATCAACCCTAAAACCAAAAGATTCACTAGACACCCTGGTAAAAGGACTAAGGAAGATAGAGTTGACTGATAAAATACTGCTAGTCCTAATTGATAGCTCTGACTCAATGGCAAGTCCTATGGAAACACAAACCAAAATACAGACAGCATGGAGACTGCTCAAGGACCAATTAGCTCCAAACCTGAGTGGATGGACTTATGGCATTCTTAAATTTGGAAAAGATGTGGAATGGGTAGTCATGCCTTGTTCTGATATTAGGGCGCTTACTCTCAGTCAAACACCAACCACTTTTGGTGGAACATCAATGGGTAATGCTTTAGTGTTTTCTTGGAGCTGGGTAAAGTCAAATGCAAAGCAGACTAGGTTTATTATGTTAACTGATGGTCAAGCCAATGACATGCCCAAACCTAGTATATTAGAGTTAGCCAAACAGAACAACTCTATTATCATTGACACTGTTGGAATTGGTCAGGGAACCTGGGACTACGACCCAATATTCCTCAGACAGTTAAGCAATATTACAGGTGGAATTTTCTGTGAAACCAATACAGTTGAAATGTTAGCCAATACTATAAAAAGTCTATCACCTGCACAGCGACCGATGATAGGACCAGTTGGAGGTAAGGATGAAACATGAGCATGAAGGTGAAGTAACTCTGGATGAACTGATAAAGTGCAGAATATGTGGTGAGAATTTACCAAGCACTGAGAAAGAAATTGCTACATTTTCTTCTAAAACAATGCTAAAATCAGCATTAGAAGAGATTGCTGTTGCGGGCAGATACACGGCATCTGGTTTCAGTGATAGCTTTGTTATCTACTCTAAAGATACAGAAAATATTAGAGAGGAGGTATCAGGCAAGCGAAAAAATAGTAGAGCATTTGTTATCTATAAAAGACTAAGTACTATTCAGTAAAGGAGGAATATTGGAAGCCTATTGTGTGAAATGTAAGAAGAAAGTCGAAATCAAGACCCCTGTGAAGGTAACCTTGAAAAATGGGAAGCCAGCGACCAGGGGAACATGCCCTAACTGTGGAACCAAGGTAATCAGGATAGGGTAAATATTATTACTAATAAAGGAGGAAAAACAATTGACTAAATCTAGAGACGATTATATGCCAGATGTTGGCGCATTCCTGGACGATACTGATGGTGACATTGTGGAAGCTGAATTTACGGTTGCCTCGGGCGAGTATGCTGATAAGGTCATGACTGGTGGAGGAGATACCAAAGTCCCCATAGTAATCAAACTAACCATTGAGTCTCCTGACCTAGAGAAACCAGCAGTCCAGTCATTTTCGGTTGGTTCTCAGGAACAGTGGGAGATTGAGGACGATGGTAAGTCAATCAAGAATGTGAAGAATCCTGATAAGCATAATTTCAGAAAGGGTTCAGTTGCCATGGCTCTTGTCGAATCTATGATGACCACCATAGGTGATGGTAAACTTGAAAAAGGTCAAGATTTCTTTATCAAGAGAGACACCTACATGACCGAGGCTAAATTCTATGAGGGTCTATCATTCCACTGGGCAACAAAAGAACTTAGCTTTGACATTGGAGGTAGAAAGTTCACCACAAAACCTCCATTGCCTGAGAAGTACATTGGTGAAGTAAAATCATCATCCAAGGAAAAACCAGCCTCAAAGAAAGCTGAGTCAACCGATAACGAAGAACTTGACGCTGTATTGGTTGAGAATGCGGCAGGCAAGGCTGAGCGTGAGTTGAAGTCCTTTGTGGTCAGGAGTGGAGAGTTCAAAGGGCATGATGTCTATATCAAGGCAGTTGTTTCTGGGAAGAGACTAAAGGAGCTTGAAGATGCAGGCACCCTAGTCAAAGACCCAGACTCAGGAAAATATATCTAAACCCGATAACTAGGGGAACTAACACTTCCCCTAGTATCAGAGTAATGCTCTGACTGATGAGGGTAGTACATTAAGAACTGAATAGTGAATAGCTTGCTGGTGTGATATTATATCGGTGGTTTTGCTGGGGGCTTCCTGGCGATTTACCGAGCCAGCAAGTAGCTTGCCCGAAGCCGCAATGGAAGGGCATCCGATGCGAAATGCCAATTCGCTATGGCAGAGGGCAAGTGCCA